>Ga0075369_10000657_pt1 | contig 11002 bp, 9 predicted proteins | sample EndMethybrTD3034_FD_71400 | JGI IMG/M metagenome (GOLD analysis project Ga0075369, IMG submission 71400) | Populus endosphere microbial communities from Tennessee, USA - Endosphere MetaG P. TD hybrid TD303-4 | ecosystem: Host-associated > Plants > Roots > Endosphere | place: USA: Tennessee...
GGTGAAGCCCGACGAGAACACGGACGGATCGACCAGAAGCTCGTTCGAGCTGATCCCGCAATGGCTCGCGGCCGACCTCGCAAAGGGGATCTCGTCGTCGGGAAGACCAAATCCGATCGTGAAGGCCTGGATCGATGACGGGTCCACCAGCCTTGCCATCGAGGCGGCAACCGCTGAGGAATCCAATCCACCCGACAGCAGCACGCCAACCTCGACATCGGCTACCAGATGCGAGGACACCGCGTTGTCAAATAGCGTTCGCAGCGTATCGGCGACCTCGTCGGCGGATGCGGCGGGTGGAGCACTGCCAGGCCTTTGCAGGCGCCAGTACCGCTCGATACTTGCTGCGCCGGCTCCCTTCGCGGGATCGAACTGCATGAAGCAGCCCGGCTGAAGCTGCCGAATGCCGGAAAAGAACGTTGCTTCCTGTGCCGACCAGCCCCTGAGAAGATAATCGTAGAGAGCAGATCTGTTCATCGTCGCCGCGCGGTCCGCGGCGCGCAGCAGCGGCCGGATCTCGGAGGCGAACATGATCTGGCCGGGGCCGGGAAGCGAGTAATAGAGGGGCTTGATGCCGTGCCGGTCGCGCGCCAGGAACAGGCTTCGCGTGCGCGTGTCCCACAGGCCGAATGCGAACATCCCTTCGAGGCGCTCGACGACACGCGGGCCCCAGACACGCCAGCCATGAAGGATGACTTCGGTGTCGGAATGCGTCGAGAAGCGCTGGCCGCGGGCCTCGAGCTCCTTGCGAAGCTCGCGAAAATTGTAGATCTCGCCGTTGAAGACGAGGCCGGCGGTATGGTCCGCGTCCCACATCGGCTGCGCGCCGCCTGCGACGTCGATGATCGATAGTCGGCGATGTCCCAATCCGACTGCGCTGGCGGGCAGGCCGATCGCGTTGCCCGGCGGCAGGAAATCGACGCCGCGTCCGTCCGGCCCGCGATGCGCGAGCGCATCTGTCAGATCGTTGAGGCGAGCTGCGTCCCACTCGCCGATGAAACCGGCAATCCCGCACATCAGGATGATCGCGGATTGCCGGGGGATCGCTGGCCGCCGGAAGCCACCTTGGCGGTGCATGCCTCGGCCAGCGCTTGGTCCAGCACTTGCAAGTTTTCGGCAATGGCATTCGCGGTGATCGCGGCGATCCGGGCCGGCAGATCCTCTTGGTCGATGGTCGCGCGCGCAAGCTCGAAGACCGCCTCCGGCGCTTCGATGAATCCGTTCAGATCGAACGCGAACTCCGCCAACCCAAGGCTGTCGAAGATGTCCTTGCCCTTCAGTGTGTAGGAAAGATGGATCGCTCTCACGCCTTGCCTCAGTGCGGCCAGGGTCGAGTGCAGCCGCGTACCAATCACCAGGTCGAAACCGTTCATAAGGGTAGTGAACTCCGGGATCGACAGGTCATCTTCGCACAAAATGACGGCGGGGTCATCGGCAAAACTGGCCTTCAACCGGCCGAGCCACGTCGCGTCGTCTTCCCATTCCTCGATGCCCGGCTCGTACATCGAAACCAGTACCACCCTGGCGTCCATCTCGGCACGAAGCCGGCCGATCAGCGTGACAAAGGCATCCACGAATGCCGACATCCGTTCGTCGGCGCGTTCACGGAAAGACGCCTTCGCGAACTGATACGGGAGGAATCCACCCGTGAAGTGGAACCACAGGCGCATGTTGATCGCGATGAGAGGCCCGCGATGTTCCTTTGACGCCTTCTCAAGGTCGGCGAATACCGTCGAGGTGGGGTGTTGGAGCGGCTCAAATCCTGGCAGGAAGATGCCGTCGTGGGAGCGGATCAACTTGGCGCGCGAGCGAAGCGAAAAGACGAGATCGAAGGTGCCCTTGTCGCGTGCCATGAAGACCTTGGTCTGATTGAGCACGGCCCGCGCAAGAAAGCGTCCAACCCGGGACTCCAGTGGACCCGCGCCTTGGCAGACGCAAACGATCTTGAGGCCGAGCAGGCGATAGATGAAGAAGATGAGCCAAGTATGGCACAGCTTGGCGAGCGATGAATCGTCCTGCAAGTCGAGGCCCCCGGTCCACAGCGCAACGTCGGCCCTCGCGAGGGATCGCCAGCCGCTCAGGGGCGGAAAGAGATTATAGACGGGGCCGTAGGGGATCGACGTCGCAGGAATCGGCGGCAAATGGCTCTGCCGCGAGCAGAAGACGTCAATCGGCCTCTTTGTCATCATCGCAACAGCGCTCAGAATGCCCCATCGGCTGAGCAGGTCGCCTCGGTTGCCGCGGATGACGCGTGGACTTACGAATTTGTACTGATGCGCTGGCATTGTGTCACTTGCGCCTCTGGCTGAGCTTGGACGATGCTGATTGCAGCACCTGTTCGTAGCGGGCCGCGATCGCCCTGCGGTCGAATGAGGTTGCCTTGGCGCTGCTGGCGAGCTTCATCCGCAATAGCTGATCCCTGTCGTCCAGCAGGCGCGCGAGAGCGCGTTCAAAGCCTTCCGGATCATCGAGCGGCGCCGAAAGTCCGTTTTCGTTCTCGACGAGCACGTCGGCAAAGCCGTCGATGCGTGAGCAGGCGAGCGCGAGCCCGTGCGCCAGCGCGTTGACTGCGACGAGGGAAAGACCCTCGCTCAGCGAGGGCATGAAAAGGATATCGGAGCGCGACATTGCAACATCGACTTCCTCTGGTGCGACCCAGCCGTGAAAAGCGACGCGATCAGAGAGGCCGAGCGCCTCACAATGCCGTTCCAGCTCAGTTCTGCTCGGTCCATCGCCGAACAGGTCGAGCGTCCAGTTCCGGTCCTTGACCGCCGCGAGCCGCTTCAGCCCCCACGCAAGATTCTTTTGCGCCACCATGCGGCCGGCGAAGATCAGCTTGATGGTCCTTCCCGGCGGGCGAGGGGCTGCCGGTGACTTGCCGACATCGACGCCGTTCGGAATGACAAGGGCCTCGAGTCCATAGGCGTCACGCGCGAGCCGAGCAACGAATGAACTGACGGCCGTGACGGCGGCGGCGCCATGCCAGATTGGCCTGGTGAGCGGTTTGATCAAGCGGAAGAACTTGTCAGTCTGTTCCGGCGTACCGCCCGGAACGTCTCCGAGATGCGCCGTCAGGACGTATGGCGTACCCGAGAGCTTTGCAACCAGCCACGCTGCGAAACCGGTCGGCACCGCGAAATGAACGTGGATTGCGTCCGGACGAAATGTGCGCACCGTTCGCAGCCCCGCTGGAACGGCCATCAGGATAAAACCGATCATCTCCCAGACGGAGCAGCGGTCGCGCTGCCTGCGAAACGCGAAGATGCGCTCGATCTCGAATCCGGCGCTGGTTTCCAGTCGCGGCAGATTGCCCTGCCGCGCGGTCAGGACGCGGATCGAGTGGCCGAGCTTCGAAAGCTCCGCTGCCAGGTCTTCGGTGGCCTTGCCGCCACCACCACCGACGGGTGGAAACTCATAGTTCATTTCGAGAATGCGCATGAGCTTATTTCGGCATCCAGACGGAGATGGTGACGCCGCCCTCTGATGCGTGGCCTATCTTGCTGTAACGCTCGCGAAGCGTGTTTTCGACCTGCTCGGCATTGGGTTTTCCGAGGTACAAAGCGAGCATGTCACTCAGCGGAGGCGTTTCCTGCAGGGCGACGGCTGCCGTCGGTCGGTTCAAATCCTCGATAAGAGCTGTCGCGTCGCGAAACCCACGCATCTGCAAGGCATGGCGCGCCTTCGCTTTGGTCTCGGCATCGAGACCGTCCAGAGGCTCGCGCAGGTTGGGAAAAAGGCTGACGCTGTAGGGCTCGATGAAGCGGCCTGCCAGCCAGACGGCTTGCACGGGCTGATATTTGTCCGAGAGCACGAGGATGCGGCCGTCAGGAAGAAGCGGTTTGAGGGACTGCGCGAGCGCCTGAACGTTGACGAGTGAGTTCGTCCACCAATCAGGGATCAGCATTCCAAGCCTGCTCTTCGAAGCGGCGTGGTAGTTCGCAGCAAGGAGGAACAGGATCAGCCCCGTGCGGCTCGCGAAAACGGGGATCCTTGCTCCGACCGTTACCAGACAGAGAGCGGCGGGAATGGCCGCAAATGGCAGGAAGTAGTTGGCATAGGCCATCAGGCAGGGCGGGCAATAGCTCTGGGATCCCAGAAGGTGAACGAGGGTCATGACGACGAAATACAGCGTGCAGAAGCCTGCCAGCGGTATGCGGCGGAAGTGCATCAGGCTGAGCACCCCGCCCGGAATGGCGGGCAGAAGCAGCGCCGGATACAGTTGCAGGAAGTAGCGGTTCGCGACCTCGCGAACCACGGGCCAGCTGAACTGCAAGTCGTTTGGGGAACGCGTGAGGGTGAGGACGTCGTGCATTTCGGTGCCGACGTCGGTAAAGCGCCAGAGGATTTGAGTAAGGCCGGGCAGGAAGGTGAGCGTTTCGAAGAGGCCGTGCCCGAAGATCATGATGCTGACGACGAGACATGCGCCTGCGACTAGCGCTGCTCCCCCAAGCGTGGCCAAGGCCCGCTTCTGCCCTTGTCCGCTTGCGAGCAGATGGAGCGCCGCGAACATCGGCAGCGTGGCTGCGAGATTGAGCCTGATCAGGACGAGTGCGGCGGCAAGCACGCCCAAGCTTGCAGATTGCAGCAAGGGGTGGAGCGGCTTGGTTTCCGTGACGACCAGAAACGATGCCAGGGTGAGCAGGGTGATGATCGCGTAGGGAGTCGCGCTCGACATATACGCGATGACCATCGGATTTGCGGCATAAATGAGCACTGCGAGTGCGGCGGCCAGCCGGTTGCCCAGGCATCGATCTGCGCTCTTACGCAGAAGAACGAGCGTGCACAGGGAAAGCAGGACGGACAAGAGCCGCCCCGTCAGATGTCCGTGGCCGAAGAGCCATTGCGCCGCTCCCAGCACATAGAAATAGATCGGCGGGTAGGCGGTCGCGTCCTCGAGCGAGTAGGGCCGGACTCGACCGCTGAAATATTCGCTTGACTTAATCAGATAGAGGCCTTCGTCGAGCCAGCTGTCGACATGCCCAATCATGTAGACGGCCTGGATCAACCAGATGGCCACCGCCGTAATAAACAGGAGATCGGCTGGATCTGCAACCGATAGGCGAATGCGCGCGGAGCGCTCGGCCGTGGTTGTATCGCTAGACAATGACATGGCGCTCGCGCGCATAGAGGGCGGTGACGCCACTGCTCATCGGCTTGCTTGTCACGGTGTGGCTCGCACGCAAGGGTTCCAGGGTCGCAGCATGTTTCGAATTTGCCTTTTGTTGTCAAGCCTTAAGGGCGGATATGCCCATCGGGGCATAGGCTTGATGAAGTATTTCGACATCGGCGCTGAACTCGCGTTATGAGGCGTGTGCTGTCAACAAGAGGCTTGCTTCGCGAAGTCGGAGAAGTCTAAGGTCCGGCCGCCTTGCGGATTTTCCTGAAGTTTTCTGCTTTTGCCGAGATGCGATGTCGCTTGTTCCCAAATATCTGAGCTTTCTCCGAGACCCCGTTGATCTTGGCTCCCTCTCCATCGAGGGAGATCATTTGCGTGGCGAGACGTCTGGACTGCGCTACGGCTTCATGGGCAATGTTGCCGATTTGCGTCCGGATGCAGGAACGACGGCGGTCATTCCGGAAAGCATCCACAACCGCGTTCGAGATCACTACGATGAGACGCCCTGCAACAATTATATGGATCTCGACAACCTTCCGTTGGGACGCTGGCTTCGGGATTCAAAATACGACTATCTGTTCGCGCGGTCTGACACCGTTATCGAAGTCGGGTGTGGTAAGGGAGCCATTGTCCAGGCGTTCAAGGAGCATCGTGGAATAACGCCGTTCGGGATTGACCTTGCCTATGGCTCGATTCGGCAGATCCAGAGGGCGCCGCTCAACGCGGACGGCGTTCTCGGCTCTAACCTCAAGCTTCCCGTCGCGGACGAGGTCGCCGACATCGTCATCTCGCACGGAGTGACACATCACACGCCGGATCCGATGCGATGTTTCATGGAGCTTGTTCGCATTCTCAAGCCCGGGGGGAAGATGCTCTATGCAGTCTACAATTGGGACAACCTCTACCGCTCTCTGTATTTTGCCCTGAGCCCGCCCCTGAAGGCGGTTCAGCATGCGTTTGGAAAAAAAATCGGCGACCGAGTTCTGAAGTTCACCGTTTTCCCGCCTTATCATCTCGCGCTTTGGGCCACGCTGGGCTTTGTGCAAGGCAAGTGGAGGTTTCCCGCGATTGAGCCATCATGGGAACAGTTCGGCGACTTTTTTCTGACGCCGATCGCGCGTTTTTATCACGCAAATGAATTGCAGACGCTGGCGGATCTGTTCGGGCTGAAGATCTTGGAGCAGGAAACTGGCGGCTGGCCTAAGAACGGCTTCTCACACTTTGTCTGGTATGAAAAGCCGCTTAAGTAGCTGTGTAGCAACTAGCAGCGTCCCCTCGGGCAGCGAGGATGACGTTCGCTAACGCCACTTACTCGGTGTTTCGCAGCCACGTAGTCTCTGTGGAATGGCCAAACGCCACGCGGGTAGCTGTCCGCTCGGTAGAGCTCGACAGATTTGTTCCAGCCAATGCTCGGCCGAGTAGCCGAGAGACTCCATGGGAAGTGTAGCCTCGAGTGACGTTGCTGGTCACCGTCTTATGACGTGCGTCGAAGATGGTGACTACTTGTACGGCGCGTGCGCTCAGCGGCGCGTCCGCGCTTGGCTGATGCCGTTGACGACTTTGCGATAGCGGGCGAGGGCGACTTCCTCGCGATATTTTTCGGCGACGTCGGCCGCACGGACCCCCTTGTCCATTGTGGCCTGTCGATCGTCCGCCGCCTCGCGAATGGCTCGCGCGAGCTCGGCGGGATTTTCCGGCGGGACCACCCACCCGATCGCCTCTTCACCCAGCACGAGCGCGCCTTCCGAATTTGCTTCCGAGGTGACGATCACCGGCCGGCCGACGGCGAGGATATTGTAGAGGCGACTCGGGATCGAGACGCCGGTGACATGCCGGCGATAGGGAATGACCCAGAGATCGGCGGCCGACAGGAATTCGACGAGTTCATCTTCGGCTACCGGCTCAAGGACCGTGACGTTCTCGAGCCTGTCCTTGGCCAAGAGGTCGTTGAGCACGGCCCAGCCGACGCCCCAGCCAGACAGGACGAAATGAATGTCCGTTTGATTCCGCAGCAGGCGGGCCGCTTCGAAAACCGTTGCGGGAGCGTGGGTGAAGCCGAGATTGCCCGACAGGCCGACGATGAATCTGGACGGATCCGACGCGCGGAAGCGGCTGGCCGGGTCGGCCTTGCGATATCCGATCGGGATCAGTGCCCAGTTTGGAATGAAGTGAAGCTGGTTTGCGACGACGCCCCGATATTTTTCGATCAGCGGCGGTACGTCACGGCCGATCACGATGATCGCGTCCAGCCGCCGGAATAGCAGCGTGTTGGCCAAGCGGATCAGCCGGGCCGTGAACGAGTTGGAACGGATCATGCCGGCCGCTTCGAGCGCTTCCGGATACAGATCGTAGATCAGCAGCATGGTCTTTGCGCCGCGCAACCTAGCTGCGAGCAGCACGGTGTAGGGCAGGGTGAACGGTGTCGTGACGCAGAACACGATGTCGCCCGACTTTGCCCGCCTGAAGACGGAGAAGAACATCTGGCCCGCAAGAATGCAGATGGCTGCAGCGCGCTGGACGATCGCGGACTTGCGCGGATTCCAGCTCTTGAGTTCGACGATATCGAGCCTGTCGAGTTGATCGGTCGCGCGCGAGCCTTGTGTCGCCGAGATCACGACGACCTGACGATCCCTCGCCAGACTCTCGGCGATCTTGCTGACATAGACCGCCGTCGTGGTCGCGTCGGGCGGATAGAGCTGGGACGCGATGATCAGGCTTGCCGAAGTATCCATGTGCGGGCGCGATCCTCGCCGATCAGGCGAGATGCCGTGAAAGCGATTTGGCCTGGCTCTTCGCCAACCATCAGACAGCGCGGTAAGCGTCCGCCGAACCCTGGAAGATTGAATCATCGGTCAACGAAGGTAGTTGGTCTGCTCAAGTGGGATCAAGAGTGTTGGGATGGCTATTTTCTTGCTCCAAGCCATGCCCCTAGCGGCGCCGTTGCTCCTCGTAAGGATCGCGAGCGCTCGGATCGTTGATGCGGTAGGTGCGCCCGTTGGTGTTCGGGTCGGAGTTGTCCGAGGTCGAGAAAACCAGGGCGGGCCGGTCTTCGCCAACTTGAAAATATGCGAAACGGCCGGCGCCAAGCTGGCTTACGTCCTGGGGCGCAGTGTGAGCGGGGCCGAGTGGCTTACCGTCCTCGAGCAGCTGCAGCCTTGCGCGCTCGGGTTCGGCAGAGGTGTCACCCTTGCTTCCCACACTGGCCCTGTAACGCAGATAGGCGTTCCCCGCGAAATGCGCGAATGGAGGGCGCAGAATACCGGGCTCCTGCGGCTTGTAATTGCTCTCTAGGTGCCACGCGATCGGAAAATATATGGCAAGAACGACGGGCAAGATTGCGACAGCTTTCAGCATGACTTCCACCTCCAGCGCGGCTGCGACGTCCCGATGGGCGGTGTCCCCCGACGCCGCTGAAATGATTCGAACGCCAGCTGGTATCTAGGCCAGCGGAGCTCGGCGCGACAGTAGAGCTTTTACCCGCCATGCTATCAGGGTAACAATTGCGATGATCAGAGCCATCGCGACCAGCGAGATGCCCAGATTTTCGTCGAGAAGCGAGGCTCGCCCAGTCGCACCCAAGAACGAATACAAAAATACTTGCGGCGCGGTGAAGACAAGCGTCGAGATCGAGTAGGACGAGATGTCAATCTTCGTCAAACCGAATAGGTAGTTTTGGACCGCTCCGGGAAGGGGGACGCCCAAACGCATAAGAGCGACGATGCGCCAGCCTTCTTCGTCTACTGCTTGTGCAACGACGCCGAAGTTAGGCTTTCTCGCAAGCTTTCGACGAAACCAGTCCGATGCGACATAACGGGACGTTAGGAAAGCCAAGATCGCGCCGACAGTTCCGCTCAATATGATGACCACGGCGACTTTCCAACCAAAGGCGGCTCCGGCGGCGCAAATAAGCGGCGTGCGGGGGAGCGCGATAAACGCCATTGCCAAAAATATCAGGCAGACTGCCATTATGGACCCCGGCGTGAGACTGCCGAAATTCTGAAACCAAGCGCTGATCGAGTCTAAAATGGGCGAGTTCATCTTTGCAAAAACTACATGCTCAGGGTCAAAGGCTCGACGCTTCACGCTGGCTTGCATGACAATCCTGCGCCCGGCTTCGCTCCTTGACGACAATTTTTCGTCTGGGCGTAGCCTCCCGCTCGGGCGGAGCTCGATTCATCATGCTGGAAATTATTCTCATGCTGCTCGGATCTGGAGCCGTGGCCCTTCTCCCTATCGCGTTTTGGGGACGGCATAGGTGAGTGTGCCACCCGTACTGGGATAATTTACTGGTGGCCGCTTGCCGGACGGCGCTGACGGTGCCCTCAACTGTGACAACAGTAAAGTGCTTGTGTCGTTATTCTGCCCGAGCGGCGGGTGCAGACGACTCAACGCGTGGGAGCCGACGGTCGGTCTATGCTTGAACGAGTGAGTGTCCTCATCGACTGCAGTTGCCTCCCGCGATTGGCGATACTGATCGCATCTTAGTCAACCCAGCCGCTTCAAGAGGTCGGGACCTTTGGGGGGCGCTGGTTCACGCTAGCGGCCTGTTGCGTGCCGGCAGTCCGGGCGATCGCAAATACCCCAGTTAAGACATCGTTAATGCGACTCTATGTCTAATAGTTACTCTGCCACCGGTCTAACGGGAGGGTCAAATGAATCGCGACTTGAGGGAGTTTCGCAGACTTGAGCGGATCTGCCGCGAACAAGCGGCGCTCTCGGACATTGACATCGAACGAATCGGCCTTTTGGACGTGGCGGAGGACTGCCGCGCCGCCGCAGCTGCCATCGAAGCGCAGTCTTTGGTTCGGCGCAGGCCATTGCGACTAGCCTTTTGGTAGGTCTGGCTGCCGGCGATTGGATCGTTCGGCCATCGAAGTGCGTTGCATGCCCCCTCGCTCCCGGCCCTGAGGGTAGCACCGCGCCGTCCGCAGACGTGGCAGATGAACAGCGGCTCGAGATGAGACAGCCGGATCTCGTCCGGCCACTCTCTCGACAAACCGGCTAAAGCACACCGCCGAAATCGATGCCTTCCTTGGCAAGCTCCTCGGCTTCCTCGGCGGACGCCATGGGCTTCGTATCGAGGTAAGCATGCTCAGAAGCCGGCAGGATGGTGCGGATATTCTGGCCATCCGCCCGCGTGATGCGCGCAACCCAGCGCCTATGGCCGTGCTCAAATCGCTGGATATGGTATTGCTTGTACGTAATCATGACTCTTGAACGCAACTGACGCTGGAGCAGGCCGCTTTTAGCTAAAATGATGGCGCCACACAATGGGTCTTAAGGCCAAGTTAAGATCCGCAGCCTCGCCGACCCCGGGGGCGGCGGGAGTTAACTGAGATTGCGACCGAGTTATTGGTCGCCGGCGGAGCTTAGCACGGTGGTTCGCCAGCGTGAACCCATACCTTCGGGGGCGGTCGCAGACCTATCAGTGATCAATGGCCAAGGTTTAGCCGCCAGCTAAGTTCAAGTTCTACTGAAGGCAGCGAAGTGCTCCACCACCTTGCACGCCCGCTTCATGGAAAAATTAGCACCGTCGAAAATGCCGGCAAGCTAACTACGATCGCAGCTTTCGGCGGCGAAGTCACGTGCGGCAAGCTCCAATTCAAGTTCAGTGATCCACTCAACGATATGAGCAGCGATCCTCTTAGACTCTTGCACACTCGGCGAACGGATGTCGATGGGCGCGAGTTCTCAGGATTTTTGCTGCGATCGACTTAGCGCCCACCCAGGGACTTGCCACGTCCTATACTCAAGACCGACCGAAGCTGGGAGACCGGCAGATCCCTGTTCAGGGGGCGCGCCGCTTGCCTGATGGCCTCCGAAAATTTCCCTGATCCAGTTTTGTCGCTTCGGTACCGAAACGCTTATTTTCAAGGCAATCCTCGG
>Ga0075369_10000659_pt1 | contig 10996 bp, 8 predicted proteins | sample EndMethybrTD3034_FD_71400 | JGI IMG/M metagenome (GOLD analysis project Ga0075369, IMG submission 71400) | Populus endosphere microbial communities from Tennessee, USA - Endosphere MetaG P. TD hybrid TD303-4 | ecosystem: Host-associated > Plants > Roots > Endosphere | place: USA: Tennessee...
CGGGCGTGCCGGGACGGACGAAGATCATCGTCCAGGCGGCATTGTCGTAGTCCGGCACGCCCGCCTCCTGCAGCCCCGGCAGGCCGGGCAACAGGGTCGAGCCGCCGGCCATCGTCACCGCGAGCGCGCGCAGCTTGCCCTGGCGGACCAGCGGCATCAGCAGGCTCGGGCTGTCGATGCTAAAGTCGAGCCGCCCCTCGCCCAGATCCTGCGCCGAAGCGGCGGCGGCGCGGTAGGGAACGATGGTGAAGTCCACGCCGGCACGCAGGCGAAACAGCTCGGCCGCCATGTAGTTGACCGCCCCCGGCGCGGCGGTGCCGCAATTGGCCGCCGCGCCGCGCTGGCGCAGCCAGGCGACGAACTCCGGCACGGTTTGCGCCGGCACCGAGGTGTGCACGGCAAGCACGAAGGGCTGGCGCGAGACGAGCGCGACAGGCACGAAATCCGCCGCCGGGTCGTAGGCGAACTGCGGATAGATCAGCTTCATCAGCGCGTGGTTGTTGGTCGGGACATAGATCGTCTGCCCATCGGGAGGCGTCTGCTGGAAGGCGTTGGCGCCCAGTGTGCTGCCAGCGCCCGCGATGTTCTCCGCGACGATTGGACGGCCCAGCAGCGGCGTCATGGCATCCGCCATGATGCGCGCCACGATGTCGGACGCACCGGCGGCCGCGACGGGCACGATCATGCGGATCGGCCGGTCGCCGAACAGCGACTGCGCCCCCGCCGCGAATGGTGCGGCGAGGAGCGGTGCGGCAAGCAGGCGGCGACGGTACATGGTGCGGGTCCTGGCGGTTCAGCGATACGACAATGCAAGCAAAAAGCCCGCCGATCAAAGACTGAGCCTTAGCACTTCCGTTGGCCGTGGCACGATACCGACGGATGCTGGAAGAGATGGGCGCTACGAGAAACGTGAAGCCATCTGGCCATCCACGGCCATGGCGCGGTATGCCGATGTCATGAGCACGCCGACCGATGACCAGCTTGCCAGACTCGGCGCTGCGTTCGACGCTTTCGCACGCCGGTACAAGCTGCCGGATGAGCTTGGCTCGGAAACGCAGCTGAATGAGCTCGACAAGCAGACACTCATATATGTGGCGGATCACCCGGGATGCGGGCCCACCGACATCGCGCGCTTCCTGGCCGTGCCGAACACGACGATCTCCTCGGCGACCGACCGTCTCGCCAAGCGCGGCCTTCTGGAGCGGCACCGCCCAGAGGGAGATCGCCGGGCCGTGGCGCTGCGGCTGTCAGCGGGCGGCAAGGCGCGCGCCGACGCCATTGTGGCAGCATATCGCGACATTTGCCGACGGATGCTCGAACCGCTCTCCCCTGCCGAGCGCAAAAATTTTATCCGCATGATCACGAAAATCGTACATCACGAGAGTTGAATAGTACGAACTTCGTTTTATCTTCTGGGTGAGCGCGGTTGACACGTTTTTGGCCTGCTCGGAGGGACGACGATGGCGATCAGGATCAACGGCACCGATGTTGCTGCGCCCGACGATGCGCGCGTGTCCCTGCTCGATCTGCTGCGCGAGCGGCTTCATCTGACGGGTAGCAAGGTCGGCTGCAATCAAGGCGCCTGCGGCGCATGCACCGTCCTTGTCGACGGGGAGCGGGCGCTGTCCTGCCTGACGCTGGCCGTCCAGATGGACGGACGATCGGTCACGACTATCGAAGGATTGGGCGGTGCCGAAGAGCCGCATGCGCTGCAAACCGCCTTCATCGAGCATGACGGGTTCCAGTGCGGCTACTGCACGCCGGGCCAAATCTGCGCCGCGGCGGCGATGCTGCGCGAGATCGAAGCGGGCGTGCCAAGCTACGTCACGCTCGACTTGACGGCGCCTGTCCTTCTTTCGCGAGAGGAGGTGCGCGAGCGGATGAGCGGCAATCTCTGCCGGTGCGGCGCGCACAACGGCATCGTCGATGCGATCCTTCAGGTCGCGGCGGAGCGCGCGGCATGAATCCGGTCAGTTATCACCGCGCTTCCTCGATCGATCAGGCAATCCAAATGGTGGAAGGCGGCCGGGGCCGCTTGCTCGGTGGCGGAACCAACCTCGTCGATCTAATGCGGAAGGGCGTGGAGCGGCCATCCAGCCTCGTGGACGTGACAACCCTGTCGGACGCGATCGAGGAGACGAGCGAGGGAGGCCTCCTGATCGGCGCGGCCGCACGCAACAGCGCCGTCGCCGCGCATCCGCAGGTTCGCTCGCGCTACCCGATGCTGGCTCGGGCCATTTTGGCGGGCGCGTCGGCGCAGATCCGCAACATGGCGACCATGGGCGGGAACCTGATGCAACGACCCCGCTGCCTTTACTTCCAGGATGTCGCCGGCGCCCGTTGCAACAGGCGCACGCCCGGCAGCGGCTGCGACGCGGCAGGCGGGTTCAACCGCTATCACGCGATCATCGGCGCCTCGCCCGCCTGCGTCGCCACGCATCCGTCGGACATGTGCGTGGCGCTGGCGGCGCTCGATGCCCGCATCCAGGTTGCCGGGACGCGCGGCGCGCGAACTATCCCCATCGTCGACTTCCACCGGCTGCCAGGCGAGCGACCCGACCTGGAGACCGAGATCGAGCCTGGCGAGCTGATCGTCGCCGTCGAGATTCCGCCGTCCCACTTCGCCCGATCGACATATCGGAAGGTGCGCGATCGGGCGAGCTATGCCTTTGCCCTGGTTTCAGTCGCGGCCGGGCTGACGGTGAAGGCAGGCAGGATCGAGGAGATCGGCATCGCGTTCGGCGGCATTGCGCCGAAACCCTGGCGTGCGTTCAAGGCCGAGACGGCGCTGCGCGGCGGCCCGGCCACCGCGCAGGCATTCGAGGCCGCACTGGCGGACGAGCTGGCCGACGCCACGCCGCTACCCGGCAATGCCTTCAAGATCGAGCTGGCGCAGCGCACGCTGAGCGCCGTCCTCAGCGAATTGAGCGGGAGCGACCGATGAGCAGGATGCAGAATGCCATCGTCGAATCGGTCAAGACAGTGCTGGGATGGGTTCCGGCACAATGGCTGCCGGGCGGCACGCCCGATCCGTTGATCCAGCGTCGTGCGGCGATCGGACGGCAGGCTTCCCGGTTGGACGGTCCCGAGAAGGTCAGGGGACAGGCGCGCTTCGCCGCTGAGGTCGCGATGGATCGGCTATGCTACGCCAGCCTGGTCCATAGCACCGTGACGCTCGGGCGGATCACGCGCCTCGATACCGCCAATGCGGAGGCGGCGCCGGGCGTGATCCTGGTGATGACGCACCGGAACATGCCCCGGATCGGAACCCTTGCGCTCATCGGCTTGACCGACCTGTCGGCCGTGGGCAACAGCAGCCTGCCCATCCTGCAGGAACCGGCGGTGCGGTATAACGGCCAGGTGGTTGCGGCCGTCGTCGCCGAGACGCAGGAACAGGCGGATCATGCCGCCTCGCTCATCGAGATCGACTATGCGGTCGATGCTGCCAAGACCCGCTTCGACGACGCCAAGGAAAGAGCGCGAACCCCGGCGTCGATCCTGATCGAGAAGAACCATGTCTCCGTCGGCAATGCCGAGCGAGAGCTGGAGCAAGCGCCGCACCGCGTCGACAACATCTATCGGACGCCGGGCCACAACCACAACGCCATCGAGCTCCATGGCGTCACGGTCGCGTGGCAAGGCGGGTCGCTGGTGGTGCACGACGCAACACAGATGATCGCGCCCAGCGCCAACGCCCTCGCCAAGCTCTTCGGCCTCAAGAAGGAACAGGTTCGCGTCCTTTCACCATTCGTCGGCGGCGGGTTCGGCGGCAAGGGCCTGTGGGACCATCAGGTTGTGGCCGTTGCCGCGGCCAGGCTCGTCGGCCGTCCGGTGCGCCTGATGCTGAGCCGCGACAGCGTCTACCGCATGATAGGCGGGCGCAGCCCGACGGAGCAGCGGGTGGCGATCGGCGCGGACGCGGATGGCCGGTTCGCGGCACTGGTACATACCGGTTACTCGATCATGCCGCCCTACGGCGCCTGTCCCGAGCAATATACGCTGGGCACCCGCGCGCTCTATCGCTCGAAGAGCTTTGAGATCGTCCAGCGTCACGTCGATCTCGACGTCGTGCCCAACACCTTCATGCGCGCTCCCGGCGAGGCGATCGGCACTTTCGCGGTCGAATGCGCCATCGACGAGCTCGCGCATACTATCGGTATCGATCCGATCGAGTTGCGCCGGCGCAACGAGCCCGACCGGCACCCGATCAGCGACGCTCCTTTCTCGCAGCGCGCGCTGACGCAGGCCTATGCCGACGGCGCGAAGCGCTTCGGCTGGGAGCGCCGCCTCGCAGAGCCGGGCGCACGGCACGACGGCGAGTGGCGCATCGGCATGGGCTGCGCGAGCGGCAGCTTCCCCTATGCCCGGATGCCGGGCGCCAATGTCCGCATCACGCTTCGTCGCGACGGCTCTGCGACCGTCTCGTGCTCGGCCCAGGAGATGGGCATGGGAACCGCGACGGTGCAGGTCCAGCACGCGGCGGATCGCCTGGGCCTGCCGGTCGAGGCGATCACGTTCGAGATGGGCGATTCCGCCTTGCCGGCCGGACCGATGGCCGGCGGGTCGTCGCAAACCGTGTCGGTCGCGGGAGCGATCATGGCGGCTACGGAAAAGCTGACAGGCGAACTGCTGCGCCTTGCCGGCAACGACAGTCCGATTGCCGGTCTGCGCGCCGGCGACGTCCGTCTTGTCGATGGAGGCATCGCCGGCACAAGCGATCCGTCGCGGCGTGAGAGCTACCAGTCGATCCTGGCGCGTGCGGCGCGCGACGAGGTCACGGTCAGCGCGGCGGGAAGCGCGCCGCTCGAGATGCTGAAATTCGCGATGCACAGCTCTTCGGCCATCTTCTGCGAGCTGCGTGTGAGCAAGGTGACGGGCGAGATCCGCGTGGACCGATTGCTGGGCTCCTTCGATTGCGGGACGATCCTCAATCCGAAGACCGCGGCCAGCCAGTTCAAGGGTGGGATGATCATGGGCCTGGGGCTGGCGCTCACCGAGGAGACGTTGTTCGATGAGCGAAGCGGGCGGATCATGAACGCGACGCTTGCCGACTATCACATTCCCTCCCATCTCGACGTGCCGGAGATAGACGTGATGTGGACCGGCATCTCCGATCCACGGTCGCCGCTGGGCGCGCGCGGGATCGGCGAGATCGGTATCACGGGCGTCGCGGCAGCCGTGGCCAACGCGGTCTTCAACGCGACCGGCAAGCGGATCCGCGACTTGCCCATAACCTTGGACAAGCTGCTCTAGCGGATCGCGCTAAAGTGTGCGTTCTGCTCGACCGAGTACATCTACGAAGGATTATCCTGTGAAGGTTGCCATCCTTGGAGCTGGCGCGATCGCCTATGGGAACGCCGCCCTGCTGTGCCGCGATGGGCACGACGTCGCCCTGTGGTCCCCCTCCGGTCGGCGCACCGCGACGCTCGCCGCGGGGGCGCCGCTGGTGGCGACCGGTGCCGTCGCCGGCCGCTTTCAGCCGCGCGTCGCAGCAAGCTGCGCCGACGCGCTGGCGGGCGCAGAGGTTGTGGTGGTGGCGGTGCCGGGCTACGGACATCGTCCCGTGCTCGACGCCGCGGCGCCGTTCCTGCGCAGCGAGCAGGTAGTGGTATTCAGCTCCCATATGTCGCTGGCGGCCCTCTATCTGGCCGGCCTGCTGCGCCAGCGGGGCGTCGCCACGCCGATCGCGGCCCTCGGCACGACCGTCACCACCGGGCGGCAGACCGGACCCGATGCGGTGACCGTCAGCTCCGTTCGCGCGCGCCTCGACGTCGCCGTCCTGCCGGACTCTGCCGCCGGCAGGGGTATGGAGGTCTGCCGCGCGCTGTTCGGCGACCGCTTCGTGCCGCGTGACGGGCTGCTGGCGATCGCTCTCAGCAATCTCAATCCGCAGAACCACTTGGCGATTGCGCTGTGCAACCTCACCCGCATGGAGCTGGGCGAGGCCTGGGGGCAGAACCGCCATATCACGCCGGCGGTCGCCCGGCTGATCGAGACACTCGACGCCGAGCGCCTGGCGATCGCCGCCGCGTTCGGCCTCACGGTGCGCACCATCCACGAGCATTTCCATCTGTCGTTCGACGTGCCGATGGGCCCGCTCGCCGAAATGACGCATGCGCTGGCGCAACGCCCCACGGACGTGAACGGCCCGACCACGCTCGACAGCCGCTACGTCACCGAAGACGTGCCGTTCGGCCTGGTGCCGACGATCCGGCTCGCCGCCCTCGCCGGCGTGCCGGTGCCGCTGCACGAGAGCGGCGTGCGGCTGATGTCGGCGCTCTATGGCCGCGACTTCGCCGCCGAGAACGACATCCTGCCGCGCCTCGGGCCGCTGTCGCGCGAGATGTTGGGCGCGCCGGGCTGAGAGAATCGCTTCCCTCCCCAGCGAAGCTGGGGAGGTGCCCTCGTCATACGAGGGCGGAGGGGTCATGGGCGACGGACTCGTCGTCGCTCATGACCCCTCCGTCCGCTTCGCGGACACCTCCCCACGCGGAGCGTGGGGAGGAAGGACCTGTCTAATCGCTCGCAAGCGCCGTGCGCTGGCGACCCGCGGTGTGGCGGTTGACGTACTCCGGCAGGCCGAGATTGCCGCGCAGCGTGGTGCTCTCGTATTCGCTGCGGAAGCGGCCACGCCGGCGCAGTTCGGGCACGACCAGCTCGACGAAATCCTCCGCGCCGTGCGGCAGGTGCGTCGGCGTGAGGTTGAAGCCGTCGGCCGCCTCCTCGTCGATCCATTGCTCCAGCATGTCGGCGACGTCCTCGGCCGTGCCTTTCAGCAGGAGGCCGCCGCTGCCGGCCGACTTCTTCTGATAGAACTGGCGGATGGTGAGGTTCTCGCGCTGCGCGAGGTTCCACATGTTGTAGGCGATGCTGCGAACCTTGGCGTTGACCGGTTCCGGCACCGGACCATCCAGCGGATGGCCGGAAAGATCGCCGAACGCGTTGAACAGGCTGGCAAGGCCGACCAGCGGATCGATCAGCTCCTGCAGCTGGTCGAACTTGGCCTGCGCCTCTGCCCGCGTGCGGCCGACGATGGTGGTGACGGCAGGCATCACCTTCAGGAGATCCGGCGCGCGGCCGTACTTGGCCATGCGCGCCTTCAAGCCAGCGTAGTAGGCCTTGGCGCCAGCGAGATCGACCTGGGCCGCGTAGACGACATCGGCGTTGGCGGCGGCGATCTCCTGGCCCTGCTCGGCCGCGCCCGCCTGCACCAGGATCGGCCGTCCTTGCGGCGTCGGCGGTGCGTTGAGCGGGCCGCGCACAGAGAAATGCTTGCCGCGGTGATTGAGCACGTGGAGCTTTGCGGGGTCGTAGAACTGGCCCGACGCCTTGTCGTGGACGAAGGCATCGGCTTCCCACGAATCCCACAGGCCGGTGACGACGTCGACGAACTCCTTCGCGCGGTCATAGCGCGTGTCGTAGTCGAGATGCGCGTCGCGGCTGAAGTTCCAGGCCTCCTGCTCGGACCACGAGGTGACGATGTTCCAGCCCGCCCGGCCGCCGCTGATATTGTCGAGCGAGGCGAACTTGCGGGCGATGTGGAACGGCTCGTTGTAGGTGGTCGAGGCGGTCGAGACGAGCCCGATATGGCTGGTCGAGGCCGCCAGCGCCGACAACAGCGTCAACGGCTCGAGCTCGGCATTGCGGTTGCTGCGCGCCAGCGACCCCGGCGGATTGTCGTCGGCGCGGATGCCGATGCCGTCGGCGAAGAACACCATGTCGAACTTGCCGCGCTCGGCGATGCGGGCGCTGTTGAGGAAATACTTGAAGTCCGTCGCGCCGCCGGGCGGCACCTCGGGATGACGCCAGGCCGCGTCGTGGTAGCCGAGGTACCGCATCGAGAGTCCGAGCTTCATTTGCGTCTTACGCATCGAACGCACTCCTTCAGTAAACGTAGCCGGCCTTTTCCATGTACTTGCGCGCCAGATCGAGGTCGTAGGCGATCGGCTTCAGGAGATCGTGGTCGTATTCCGGGGCCGACCAGGCCATCGGCACGGTGCCGGGGTTGCCGTAGCCGCCGGCGATTTCCTTGACGATCTGCTCGCGCGGCATGGCGTGGCTGATGGCCTGGCGGATGTAGGCGGCGGCTTCCGCCGCGCGCGACGGGTCGCTCTTGCCGAGCGGAGTCTCGATGCCCAGGCCGAACACCGGATGCTTGAGGTTGTAGCAAATGTGCTGCCACTTGTAGGAATCGAAGGTCAGGACCTTGCCCCACTTGGGATCGATCGTGCTGACGACGGGGCCGATGTCGTACATCGGGTCGTGCGCGTCGATCTCGCCGGCCTTGAGCGCGCTCAGCACCGAATCGGTGCCGTTGATGTTGACGACATAGAACGTCTTGACGTTGCCGGTATGCGGCTTCCAGTAGGCCTCGTTGCGCTTGAAGCCATAGGCCTTGCGCGCCGGGTCGAAGCCCATCGGGATCCACGGTCCGGTACCGATGGCGCCGCGCGCCGTGAAGCTCTTGCCGTCCGAAGTCTTGACCGTGTAGCTGCCGAGCCAGGTGCTGGCGACGTGGCTGCGCAACGCCTCGGGCTTGATATCCTTGTAGGCGTGCGCCGGCATGATGGCGAAGGCGCCCATCAACGTGTTGAGGAAGTCGATACTGCAGGCCGGCAGGTCGACGGTGATCTCGTGCTTGCCGGTGATCTTGTAGGCGCTGGTGTCGCCGAAGACGCGGGCGCAGACGGCTTGCAGTTGCGAGCCGTATGCCTTGTTCATCATGGTGTCCCAGGTGAACTTCACGTCTTCCGCAGTGAACTCCTCGCCCGAGTGCCACTTCACGCCCTGGCGCAGCGTCACCACCCAGTGCCTGCCGTCGGCCGACATGGTGTGGCCGGTGGCGAGTGCCGGAACGAGCGTCTTGTCTTCCCAGCTCTTGTATTCGTAGAGGCGGTTGTAGGCGGGGCCGAAGACGTTCGAATCGCTGTAGCCGATGGAGTACATCGGAATGAGCGAACTCGGCGGCTGCCACGAGGCGAAGGCCGCCGTGGCATCGGCCCCGGCGCCCTCGATCGTCCAGCGCTCGGGCTGCGGATAGAAGGTGGGCGTGTAGGTGGTGGCGTCGAAGCCCTTGAGCTTCGGGTTCACCGCGACCACGTCCTGCGGATAGAACAGGATCGTCATCGGCTGGATGTCGTACCAGCGCTTCTCGAAGTCGTGGTAGGCCTTCAGCCGGTCGGCTTCGTTCAGGCTGCTGTCGACGGCGCGCAGCGAGCGGTCGATCTCCTTGTCATCGACATAGTAGAAGTTCTGGCCGTTGGGCGGCATTTCCGTGCTGCCGAACAGGGCATACGGCGACGGCTTGATCGACGAATACAGGTATCGCTCCAGATAGCAGTCCCAGCCGCCATCGACATGGGTCTTGCCGTCGCCCTTCGCCCGCCGCGGCCCGATCACCGTGAACGGCGCGAAGCTCGACACCACATCGATGCCGATGCGCGACATCTGCGCCGCCGCCAGCGTGCCCCAGACCATGCGGGCCGGCTGGTTGTTGGGGATCATCATGTAGAGCTTGAAGAACGGCGTCGCTGCCCTGCCCGGTCCCGCCACGGCGGTGAGCGCGCTGGCGAGCGAGGCCTGCAGGACGGTGCGACGGCTCGGCGTGACGTTCGAGGAAGACCTGGTGCTCATGGGCAAACTCCAATCGATCATGCGGGGTTGTGGCAGGCGGCCTGGATATTCGGGCCCATCGGCTGCAGCGCAGGGACCTGCTCGCGGCAGATCGGCAGGGCGGCGGCGCAACGGGGATGGAAAGGGCATCCGGCGGGGCGGTTCATCGCGCTCGGCACCTCGCCGCGCAGATGCACGCGCTGGTCGACGGCGCCGGGGCTCGGCACCGGAATGGCGCTGATGAGGGCCGCGGTATAGTGATGGCGCGGCCGCGCGAAGATCTCGTCGACGGCGCCGATCTCGACGATGCGGCCGAGATACATCACCGCCACATGGGTGGAGATGAAACGCACCGAGCTCAGGTCGTGCGAGATATACAGGTAGGCGACGCCGAGCTGGTCCTGCAAGGCCGCCAGCAGGTTCAGGATCTGCGACCGCACGGAGATGTCGAGCGACGACACCGGCTCGTCCAGCAGCACCACGTCCGGCTCCACCGCGAGCGCGCGGGCGATGCCAACGCGCTGGCGCTGGCCGCCGCTGAATTCGTGCGGGTAGCGCACGCCGTTGCGCGGCTCGAGCCCCACCCTCTCCAGCAGGGCGGCGATGCGCCCGTCCCAGTCGCGCTGGTGCTGCGGCGCATGCACGCGAAGCGGCTCACGCAGCGCCTCGTTGATCGTCCAACGCGGATTGAGCGAGAGGTATGGATCCTGGAACACGTACTGCATGCGCCGGCGCACCGCGAGCATGGCGGCGCGGTCGGTTCCCGCCAGGACTGGCCGGACATCCTGCCCATCAAGACAGACTTCGCCGGCATCGGCACGCACGAGGTCGAGGATGCTGCGGGCGGTGGTGGTCTTGCCGCAGCCGCTCTCGCCGACAAGACCCAGGGTCTGGCCCGCCTGCAGCACGAAGGAGACATCGTCGACCGCGCGCACGGTGCCGGTCTGCTGCCGCGCGAACATGCGCCTGAGGCCGCGTCTGACGGCACGGTAATGCTTGCGCAGGCCGCGCACCTCGAGCAGCGGGCTCATGGCGTTTCCTCGCCCGGCGAGCCGCGGCGCAAGCAGCTGACGCTGTGGCCCGGTGCCAGCACGTGCTCGCGCGGCATGGTGCGGCGGCATTCGGGTGCGGCTTCCGGGCAGCGGTCGTGAAAGCGGCAGCCCGGCGGCGCATGCAGCAGGTCAGGCGGACGGCCGGCGATGCTCGGCAGCACGCGCCGCGTACCGCTGTAGCTGTGGTCGATGCGCGGCACGCTCTCCAGCAGGGCCCGCGTGTAGGGATGCTGGGGCGCGTTGAAGATCGTGTCGGCGTCGGCGGTCTCGCAGACGCGGCCGGCGTACATCACCGTGATGCGGTCGGCCATGCGCGCGACCACGCCCATGTC
>Ga0075369_10000660_pt1 | contig 10983 bp, 10 predicted proteins | sample EndMethybrTD3034_FD_71400 | JGI IMG/M metagenome (GOLD analysis project Ga0075369, IMG submission 71400) | Populus endosphere microbial communities from Tennessee, USA - Endosphere MetaG P. TD hybrid TD303-4 | ecosystem: Host-associated > Plants > Roots > Endosphere | place: USA: Tennessee...
CCTCAGGCCATCGTGCCAGCCGGCCGCGCGTCGAGCGGCGCCCGGAAGGTCTCCCTGAAGGATAGCAGCGCCAGGAACGATACGGCGGCGGCCACCATGATCATGAAGGCCGGGCTGTAGTCGTTGCCGGTGCGGTCGACCAGCCAGGTCGCGACCAGCGGGCTCAGTCCGCCGATGACGCCGAGGGTGACGTTGTAGCCCAGCGCGATCACCGTGCAGCGCACCTCGGTCGGCACTGTCTCGACCATCAGAGCGGGCTGGCAGCCGACGAAAGCGCCGACAGACAGCACGAAACCGAGCTGGCCCAGCAGCACCAACGTTGGATCGGGGTTGTGCATCAGCCAGAACAGCGGCCATGCCGCGACGAAGGCGAAGGCGGTGGCGCCCATCAGCACGGGCCGGCGGCCGATGCGATCGGACAGCCAGGCCGTTGCCAGCATCAGCGGCAGCAGCAGCGCCATGCTGATCGTGTTGATGCCGAGCGCCCGCGCTGGCGCGATGCCGTCGACGAGCTGCAGCCAGCTCACGATGTAGACGAACATCAAGTAGAAGCCGACCGAGTTGAAGACCGAGAGCGCCGCGAGCCTGAGCAGCAGCGGCCGGTGATTGCGCACCGTCGCGAGGAACGACGCTGCCACCGCCTTCTTCACCTTCGTTTCCTCGTGGATGCCGCGGCGCAGGAAGAAGCCCGCCAGGCCGACGACCAGGCCCAGCATGAAGGGAACGCGCCAGCCCCAGTTTTCGAGGGCGGCTTCGGACATCACCGACGCGAGCACGGCGCCGGTCGCCGAGCCCGCCAGGATGCCGCCGACCGCGCCACAGCAGCCCATGGCGCCGATCAGGCCGCGGCCGCCCGGCTTGGCATGCTCGACCATGAAAACGATCGAGGTCGTGTATTCGCCGCCGACCGACAGGCCCTGGATCATGCGGAGCAGCGTCAGCAGGATCGGCGCGGCGAGGCCCAGCGTCTGGTAGCCCGGCAGCACGCCCACCAAGAAGGTCGGGATGGCCATCGCCGCCACCGAGAAGGTGAGCGCGGCGCGGCGGCCCAGGCGATCGCCGATATAGCCGATCACCGCGCCGCCGACGGGGCGCATCAGGAAGCCGACGGCAAAGATGCCGAAGGCGGCCAGCACCTGGGCGACCTTGTCCTCGCTCGGGAAGAAGGTGCGGCCGATGGCGGCGGCGAAGTAGCCGTAGACCGCGAAGTCGTACCATTCCAGCACATTGCCGATGGCGCCGGCCGCGATGATCCTCCTGGTGCTGGCCGCAGCCATTCCCTCTCCCTCAGAGCCTGTTGAAGACATAATGCCAGGCAAGCTGCAGCAGTTCGGCCGAGATCGCGACCACCAGCAGCACGAAGACGTAGCGCTTGGCATTGGCCGACAGCGACAGGCGCGCACCCATCATGCCACCGGCGATGCTGCCCAGGCTGACAATGCCGCCCAGGACCCAGGTGATGTCGCCGTGTGCGGCGAACACCACCATGGCAACCAGCGTGACCGGCACCAGGGCGGCTGCGCGCACGGCGTTGGCATGCGGCAGGTCCAGGCCCACCATCAGGGTCAGGATCAGCAACATGCAGGTGGCGCCGCCCAGCACGATGAAGCCCAGCCAAATGCCAGCCAGGAAGAACAGCGCCAGATCGCGCGGCCGCAGCCGGACCTCCGCGAGCTGGGCCTGCTCGATGGCGTTCTTGATGTTCTTGAAGAGCAGCAGGGCGGCGAACAGGACAGCGGCCGTCACCACCATGCCCATGTCGCGCCGCGGCACGATCTCGGCGAGGCCGGCGCCGATCAGGCTGCCGAGCGTAGTCGGCACGGCGATTCGGAAGGCGATCTTCCACGGCATCGCCTTGCGCGCGGCGAAGTCGAGCGCGCCCGAGGCGGCGCCGACCAGCACCGGCAGGCGGTTGGTGGCATTGGCGGTCGCCGGATCGAGGCCGAGGAAGATCATGATGGGCAGGGTCACCACCGAGCCCGACGATGCCGCCGTATTGAGGAAACCGCAGGCAAAGCCCGCCGCCAGGGCCAGCACCAGATTGACCGGATCGTAGCCCAGTAGCATCGCCTGCCCTTCCCCGCCTCAGCGCGTCTCGGAGCGAGGCGGGTCATCGATGCCGACCGGCGAGGACGTCACCGCTGACCGCACTGGCGGCATCCGGCCGGCCAGCCGCTCCGAGCGCTCGAACAGAACCTCGTAGATCGGCCGGCCACCCAGGACCTGGGCGACGACGTGCGCGGTCACGCAGGTCACCATCAGCGGCAGGATCAATTCGAAGGCGCCGGTCAGCTCGACCGCCAGCACGACGCCAACCAGCGGCGCGCGGATGGTCGACGAGAACAACCCGCCCATCGCCGCTACGGCGAACGCCGCGCCGGTCAGCGGCGGCACGGGAAACGACGAGCGCTCCAGCGCCATCTCGACCAGCAGGCCAAAGATCAGGCCGACCGTGGTGGCGAGCGTCAGCATGGGCGAAAAGATGCCGGCCGGCACGCCGACCGGATAGCTCGCCATGGTGCCGACGAAGCGCACGACGGCGATCAGCACCAGCATCTTGAGCGGCAGGTCGGCCACCGGCATTTCGGCGATCAGCCTCTCGCCGCCGCTCACCGACAGGGGCATGACGAAGGCGAGCGCGCCGATCGCCGCGCCGACGATGACGGCATAGAGGATCGGCAGCCGCGCAAACGCCTTGGCCCGCCAATCGAGCGCCATCACCAGCGTCTTGTTGAAGGCGAGCCCCAGCACACCCAGCGCGGCGCCCAGCACCATGAAGAGCGGCAGCATCACCAGCGGCAGCGCGTCGGTGTCGATCCTGAATTGCGGCGCGGTGCCGCCGACCAGTTCCATGCCGAAGGCGCTTGCGGCCGAGGCGACGATCACGGCGACATAGGAGCGGAAGGTGTAGCGGAACTGCCGGCGCGTCTCCTCGATCACGAACAGCACGGCGGCGAGCGGCGCATTGAAGGCGGAGGCAAGCCCCGCCGCCGCTCCGGCCGCCAGCAGCGCATGGAAATCCAGCTTGTCGAGCCGCAGCCATTCAGCCAGCGCCGCGCCGATCGATGCGCCGATATGGATGGTCGGCCCCTCGCGGCCGCCGACGAGCCCGGCGGAGAGGCTGAGCACGCCGCCCACGAACTTGACCGGCAGCACGCGCCGCCAGCGTACCTCGCGCACACCTTCCATCGCTCCCTCGACCTCCGGCACGCCGCTGCCCGCGGTCTCGGGCGCGATGTAGCGCGTCAGCAGGTAGGCGAGCGTGATGGCAAGGGCCGCAACACCGGCGCCGACGGCGATGGCGAGCGGGCCTGTACCCAGGCGCTCCACCAGCCAGTGAGGCCACTGCAACAGCCGATCGACAGCAAGATGAAAGGCAGCGCCGACGACGCCGGTGGCGAAGCCGCAGCCGCCGGCGATCCAGTAGAACAGACGATTGGTGATCCGGCGATGGCCGCCGTCGACACTCACGTCAGCAGCCCATTCATCGTCACACGACGTTCTTCTTGAAGAAAGCGATGGTGCGCTCCCATGAGAGCTTGGCTGCCGCCTCCTGGTAGCGCGGCGTCGAGTTGTTGTGGAAGCCGTGCTGCGTGCCCGGATAGATGTACATCTCGTAGGGCACGTTCGCCGCCTTCAAAGCCGCCTCGTAGGCCGGCCACATGGCGTTGATGCGCTCGTCATTCTCGGCGTACTGGATCATGACCGGCGCCTTGATCGAGGCCACCGACGCGGTATCCGCCGCCGCGCCGTAGTACGGCACCGCCGCCTGCAGGTCGGCGCCCAAGGTCGCGGCCAGGAAGTTCGTGGTGCCGCCGCCCCAACAGAAGCCGGTGGCGCCGAGCTTGCCGTTGGAAAGCTCGTGCGCCTTCAGGTAACGCGCGCTGTTCACCATGTCGGTGCGCAGCTTGCCCTGGTCGAGCTTGGCCTGCAGCGTGCGGCCGTCATCGTCGTTGCCGGGATAGCCGCCGACCGGGAACAGGCCGTCCGGCGCCAGCGCCAGGAAGCCGGCGACAGCGACGCGGCGCGCCACGTCCTCGATGTAGGGATTGAGACCGCGATTCTCGTGGATCACCAGGACGGTCGGGAAAGGCCCGTTGCCGGCCGGCTGCACCAGGTAGCCGCGCATCTGGCCCGAGCTGCCGCCTGGCGACGGATAGTTGACGTAGCGCGCCTTGATGCGCTCGTCGGTAAAGGAGATGGTCTGTGCCCGCGCATATTGCGGCAGCAGCGCCTGTGCCATCGCCAACCCGCCGACGGTCACCGCCGCGGCGCGCGACAGGAAGGTTCGCCGGTCCAGGCGGCCGTGGCAGTACTCGTCGTAGAGGTCGAAGACACGCTGGTCGATCCAGTTCTGCGTCACCGGCGAGAGTTGCGGTCTCTTCGGCCCACTCGTCGTTTCCATCAGCCCCCTCCTTGATGCCCCGGATAGGCTACCCTGCAACCTCTATGAGGCCAACCCGATACGGCTGCGGAAGGCGTCATCGCGCATGGAAGCGTCCTGGCCGATCAGATCGTCGCTGGCCGTGGTGCAGAGATGGACCAGCCCACGCACGGCATGCTCGACCGGCGAGAGGTTGGCGCGCGGGATCTGGCTGATCATGTTCATGCCGGAGGCGCGGATCTTGACCTGCATCTCGGTGTCGATCGTGCCCGGCGAGAAGCCGAAGACGCGGATACCCTTGCCCTTGGTCTCGAGCTCGATCGCCCGGGTCAGCATGGCAAGCCCCGCCTTGCCCGCGCAATAGGCGCTCCAGCCTTCCAATGGCCGGTAGGCGGCGCCCGACGAGACGTTGACGATGGTGCCGCCGCCGTTGGCCAGCATGTCCGGCAGCACCGCGCGTATGACGTTGTAGGCGCCGACAAGGTTGATCGTGATGTTGTCGGCCCAGGCCTTGGGATCGGAGGTCGCGATCTCCGAGATCGGCTCGATCACGCCGGCGTTGTTGACCAGGATGTCGAGCCCGCCCAGCCGCGCCTTGGTGGCGGCCACGACCTTCTCGACAGCGCCGTAGTCCGACACATCGCATGCAATCGCTTCGGCGCGGCCGCCCTTGGCCACGATATCGCGCGCCACGCCCGCGGCCAGCGCACCGTCGCGCGCCACCAGCATGACCGCCGCGCCGGTTTCGCCAAGAGCGCGCGCCGCGCCCTCGCCCAGGCCGCGGCTGGCACCGGTGACGAGCGCCACCTTTCCCTTCAATTCACTGGACACGAGACCTCCTGCGCCAAGAAGATCAGAGCAATAACACCCGCATTCAGTCAGGGGAAACTGCCTTCATGCTCGTCGATCGATACGGCCTGCCGCTCAGCACCTCGTCCGCCACGGCGCGCGACGCTTATATCGCCGGCGTCGACTGCTTGCTGTCGGCGGCGCATGGCGATCAGGCGCAGCTCGATCGCGCCGTCGCGACCGATCCTGATTTCGCCCTGGCCCATGCAGCCCTCGCTCGTGCCCGCTTCCTGATGGCAAACGTCTCCGGCGCCCGGCAGTCCGCCGCCCGCGCCCGCGAGCTCGCCCCGAAGGTGACACCGCGCGAGCAAAGCCATATCGATGCGCTCTGCCTTGCCATCGAGGGCAACCCGGTTGGGGCGTTCGCCGCCACGCGCACCCATCTCGTCCAGCATCCACGCGATGCCATGGTCGCCTCCCCGGCCACCGGCGTGTTCGGCCTGATCGGCTTCAGCGGCCGACAGGGCCGCGAGCCCGAGCAGGTCGAGTTCCTCGAGGCGCTGAAACCGCATCTCGCCGACGACTGGTGGTTCCAGGCCGTCTATGCGTTCGCGCTGGAGGAGCACGGTCGGCTCGACGAGGCGCTCGAGCTGATCGAGCGCAGCATGGCCACGAACCCGAAGAACGCTCATGGCGCCCACATCAAGGCGCACGTCCTGTACGAAATGGGCGAGGACCGCACTGCCCTTGATTATCTCGACGCCTGGCTGCCGACCTATGAGCGCGAAGGCCTGATGCATTGCCACATCTCCTGGCACGTGGCGCTGTTCGCCCTGATGCTGGGCGATCCCGAGCGCGCCTGGCAGGTCTACCAGGCACAGGTCCATCCCGGCGGCGCCTGGGGCCCGGCGCTCAACGTCGCCACCGACGCTCCGGCCTTCCTGTGGCGCGCCGAGCTCGCCGGACACGGCCGCAAGCCGGCCCTATGGAACGAGGTCCACGCCTACGGCCAGAAATCCTTTCCCAGGCCCGGCATCGCCTTCGTCGACGTCCATCGTGCGCTGGCCTCTGTCGCCGCGGGCGATCGCGAGGGCATTGCGGCCTACGTGGCCGAGCTCGAGCAGCGCGCCGCCTCCGGCCGCTCGCCCGCAGGCGATGTGGTGCCGCGGCTGGCCAACGGTCTTTCCGCCTATGGCGACGGCGACTGGGCCAAGGCGATCGCCATCCTCGAGCCGGCGCTGGCCGAGACCGTGCGCATCGGCGGCAGCCGCGCCCAGCGCGACCTGATCGAGAACACGCTGCTCGCGGCCTATCTCAAGGCCGGTCGTGAGGCCGATGCCCGCAAGCTGCTCGCCGCACACACCGACCGGCGGCCGTCGGTGCCGGTGGCGGGACTCAGCTAGTAGCTCTGCACAGTGGTTATGACGGGCTGAACGGCAAACGGGATCGCGTTCGTGCGTCTGCCGGAAATTTCCAGAAGCCATTGATCCGTCTGTCTCTTCCGGTCCTGGCGGCGGCCCAGCGCTGTCCGCGAGAAGGAGACAGTAACGACATTTCGCGTTGCTTGGCTCGACCGCTGGTCGGCGTGAATTTCGCTGGATTTCGCTAGGGCCCCAAACACCGGCGAAGCCATTGAATCTTCAGCCTTTTTGAATTTCGCTAGTTTCGCTGGCCGTTTCCATTTACCCCGACCGAACCGCCCTTCCGGCGGACGTCGCGGGATCACGAAGAACTGGGCCCGACAGGGGCTGCCGCCGGGCGCGCTGGTATCGGATGAACGATGCATAGAGCAGAGCCGCCGAGAGGCGAGCACAAGGGGCAATATAACTTAAGTGATTGAACGGGTCAACTACGGTTTTAGTTTTTGCGCTCCATAGGCGGTCGATCGACGCATTTAATCCGGGGTCGGGTGCCGTGCCAGCAGTGCAGGCAATCTCATCGGCCCCGCGCCAACCCGTCTTGATCACTGTGCAGAGCTACTTGTCAGTCGGGCTGTACCCGCCCTCTGGTATCCACGACGAGCTGCACTTCAGCCGTGCCGATGTAGGCCGTGGCACGCCACGTGCCGTCGGCAGCCTTGATGAGGCCGGTCACCTCGCGGTAGCCGGACGCTTCGATGGCGGCTTTGGCAGCGGTGTCGTCGATGACGGGAGCAACCGCCACGGTCTCGGCGGGAACGCGCGACAGCACTGTCAGCGTCGACTGCGGGGCCGGTGCCAGCACGAACGTCCCAACCAGGACGACCATGACGATTGCGCTCAAAAGATTCTTCATCATTGGCAGCTCCAATGACCAGACGCAGGGTCTGGCACACTGGCTATCAGCCTCGGCGCCGGGATTCTGTGTGTTTCCGCACACCGCCTTGCTACTGCCTTGATCTGAAAAGGCGTAAGCTTCGCACCGACCGGCGCAAAGAAGCCGGCGATGGGAGGATCCGGTGAAGCTTCGCCGCAGGCAGTTCCAGCAACTGGCGGCGGGCGCGCTCGCGCTGCCCGCTGTCAGCCAGGTCCATGCACAAGCCTACCCGGCGCAGCCGGTGCGCCTGATGGTGGGCTTCGCTGCCGGCCAGGCGATCGACATCCTGGCGCGTATGATCGGCCAATCGCTCTCCGAGCAGTTCTCCCAACAGGTGATCGTCGAGAACAAGCCCGGTGCCGGCGGCAACATCGCGGCCGAGCAGGTCGCGCGCGCGACGGCGGACGGCTACACGCTGCTGGTGATCGGCGCCAACAACCCGATCAACTCGACGCTCTACGACAAGCTCGGCTTCGATCTGCTGCGCGACTTCGCGCCGGTCGCCGGCATCTACCGCGTCTTCCAGGTCATGGTCGTCAACCCGACCTTCCCCGCCAAGACCGTTCCCCAGTTCATCGCCTACGCCAAGGCCAATCCGGGCAGGATCAATTTCGGCTCGGCCGGTACCGGCTCGGTGGCGCACGTCACCGGCGAGTGGTTCAAGATGACGGCCGGTGTCAGCATGCAGCACGTGCCCTATCGCGGCGCCCCGCTGGCATTGGCCGACCTGATGAGCGGCCAGGTACAGGTCATGTTCGACAACCTGCCGTCGTCGATCGAGCACATCCGGACCGGCCGCCTGCGCGCACTCGCGGTCTCGACACCGGCGCCGCTGGAGCTGCTGCCCGGCATCCCGACGCTCGGCGAATTCCTGGTGGGCTTCGAGACCAGCGCCTTTGCCGGCCTCGGCGCGCCGGCCGGCACGCCGCGCGAGATCATCGACAAGCTCAACAAGGGCGTCACCGCCGCCCTGGCCGATCCCAAGATCAAGGCGCGCATTCTCGATCTCGGCGGCGTGCCGATGCCGATGACTCCCGCCGAATTCGGCCGCTTCCTTGCCGTCGAGACCGAGAAATGGGCCAAGGTGATCCGGGCCGCCGATATCAAGCCCGGCTGACGGCTATACCGTCACGCGGCCTGCTCGGTCGTCGGATCGATCATCTTGCGGACTTCGGTGATCTTGGTCGCCGGGAAGCCGCTCTGCGTGGCGTGCTCCCTGATGATCTCCTCGTCCTTCGCCAGATAGACGCAGAAGGTCTTGTCGGCGGCGACATAGCTCTCGACCCACTGGATGTCCGGGCCGAGCTTGCGCAGGACGCCGTTGGATTGAGCGGCAGCGCCGCGCAGCTGCTCACGCTCCAGGCTGCCGACCGCGGGAATGTCACGCTCGATGATGAACTTGCGCAGTGCCATGTCGACCTCCGTCAGTTCACTGTTTCAGCCGGCCGCGACCTTACTCCAGAGCGGCCGCACTTCGCCATCCGGGTCGTCGACGACGCGGCATTGGTCATCGAGAAGCATCGTGGCTCGCCGCGCCGCCGTGTAGGCCGGCCAGGCCGGGATCGACTCGTTGCTGGGGTCGCCGTTGCGCGCGAACGTAGCCCATGTCTTCGATACGCGGTCGGCCAGCGCCTGGGCCCCGGGCGTGCGATGGCCCTCGCCGATCACATGGAGCGTGTCGAACACGAATGGCACCTCGACGGAATGTGACGACTTCAGCGCTCCACCGAAGGCCGGCGTCTCCCAGTCGAAGCTGTACATCCAGACGGGCGCCTTGCCGCGCGCCGCCTTGCGTTCGGCCAGCAGCACCGACCGTACATGGAAATTCGACATGCTGAGCATGGTGATCAGCCGGTCGCTCGGGCTCGCGGCGGGATCGCGCCGCCTGTAATAGGCAACCAGGTCTGCCGTGGCGGCACCGGCGACCTTGGCGATGCGATCGGCGAGGCCTTCCTCGGTGATGCGGCGGTTCCACACCTCGTCATCGGGCGCCAGGAAGATCGCCGCTTCGTCCTTGGTGCCGCCGATCATCAGCGGGATGTCGTCCGACAGCGCCGGAGCGCCGGGGTCGAAAGGTTGGCCGGGCAGCACGCTGCCGTCGATCACCGGTCCGAAGTTGTAGCGGTCGAGCAACGGCTGGCGCGGGCGCGGCAACGTCGCCTGCGCCGGCACGACGGCCTCCTGCAGACGTTCCAGCGGCAGGGCCTGCAGCGCGTCGAGCTGGTCGGACCGCAGCCCGAGATGCTTCAGCACGGCATCGGCCAGCCGCGTCGTGCGCTCGCGCTCGGCAAAGCGCACACTGGCGCCGCTCTGAATGATGGCCTTGTGGAACAGCCCCTTGGCGCGCGGCATGGCGAACAGCGCACTCACCTTTCCTCCACCGCCGGACTGGCCGAAGATCGTGACGTTGCCGGGATCGCCGCCGAAGCGCTGGGCGTGCTCGCGCACCCACTCCAATGCCGCCACCAGGTCGAGCACGCCGGCATTGCCGGATTGGGCGAACCGTTCGCCGCCTGCCTGCGACAGGTCGAGATGACCGAAGATGTTGAGGCGGTGATTGACGGCCACGACGACCACGTCGTTGCGCCGCGCCAGCCGGGTGCTGTCGTAGCGCGATGAGTTGGCGGAGCCGTACGAGAAGGCGCCGCCGTGCAGCCAGACCATGACTGGCCGCTTGGCGTTGTCGAGGCCGGGCGTCCAGACATGGAGAGTGAGGCAGTCCTCCCCCACCGGCAGGGTATCGACCGGTCCCCACACGGTCGCGAGCTCGGGCCGCTGCTGGGCAGCCGGTGCCTGCGGTGAGCGGCCGGCATAGGCCAGCGCGTCACGCACACCGGCCCATGGCGCGGGCTTGCGAGGCGGCATGAAGCGATTTGCGCCCGCGGTCGAGGCGCCGTAGGGGATGCCCTTGAAGACGCGCACGCCGTCTGAGGTGGCGCCTCTGACGCGACCGGAGGCCGTCTCGACGACGAGCGAATCCGTGGCGCGAGCTGAGCGCTGCGTCAGCGTGTCTACATCACCGGCCATGGCGTTCTCCCGTTTTGCGGACCGAAGCCTGCGCGTGCTGTCGAAGAGCGTCAACGATCTACTGCCTCCCCATCGCTCTGCGATGGGGAGGTGGCCGCGCAGCGGCCGGAGGGGTCATGGGCAACAGTGACGTTGGGGCTTTTGCCCCCTCCGTCGCCGTATGACGGCGACACCTCCCCTTCGCGGTATTCGCGAAGGGGAGGAAGTGGTCACTCCGCCACCACGTGCTTCACCCGCGCCTTCGCCAGCGCGGCGTTGAGCTGGGCGATGTCTTCCTTCACCAGGGCCTCGAACTTGGCGACCTCGCTATCGACCTTGGCCATGACCTCGCGAGAGACCTCGGTCGTCTGGGTCGTCGGCGGCCGGTCGGCGGTGGTCGCCATGGCGACCATGTCGATCAGCGTGTCGTTGAGGCCCGCCGGGTTGCGCAGCACGTCGCGCACCGACTTGCGATGCGGATCGACCATGACGCCCTCGATGACCGAGAG
>Ga0075369_10000661_pt1 | contig 10953 bp, 9 predicted proteins | sample EndMethybrTD3034_FD_71400 | JGI IMG/M metagenome (GOLD analysis project Ga0075369, IMG submission 71400) | Populus endosphere microbial communities from Tennessee, USA - Endosphere MetaG P. TD hybrid TD303-4 | ecosystem: Host-associated > Plants > Roots > Endosphere | place: USA: Tennessee...
CGACGCGGTCGACCGCGTCGTCAGTGAGGGCGTCAACGAGTTCGGCCGTCTGGACATCGTCGTGGCGAACGCCGGAATTGTCCGGCTCACCAACGGTTCGGATTCCCGCCAGATCTTCCGCGACATCATCGACGTGAACCTGATCGGCGTGTGGAACACCGTGCAATCGGCCATCCCCACGATGATCGAAGGTGGGCGCGGCGGCTCCATCGTGATCACCAGCTCCAGTGCCGGGCTCAAGGGCACCGGCACCGACGTCACGGGTGGACAGGCGTACACCGCAACCAAGCGTGGCCTTGTCGGCCTCATGCAGGTGTGGGCGAACAATCTGGGACAGCACTCAATTCGGGTCAATACCATTCATCCGACGGGCGTGGCCACCGGCATGGTGATGAACGACACGATGGCCAAACTGTTCGAGACCAACGATCCGGCACTGGCCTCCATGCAAAATGTCCTGCCGATACCGATCCTGCAAGCCGAAGACATCGCGGGAGCCGTCGCCTGGCTGGTCTCCGACGAAGCGAAATTCATCACCGGCACCGCCTGGCCGCTCGACGCCGGCTTTTCGATCCGATAGCACGACCAACACCGCCGAGAAGCGCAGAACGGACACGCAGAATGAGCAGCCCAACACTAGACACGACGCGTCCAGACATTTCGCTACGCATCGGCGCAGAGAAGCGGCGCACCGCGTCGGGCGGGGTGCATCAACACATCAATCCGTGCAACGGAACACCCGACGCGGAGATCCCTATGGCCGGCGCCGCCGAGATCCATGAGGCGGTCCAAGCGGCACACAGCGCTTTCTTGAAGTGGCGACAGACGAATCCCGCCGACCGCCGTCGGATGTTGATGCGTTTGGCGGAGCTGATTGAGCAGCATGCAGGAGACTTCATCCGGCTCGGCTGTCTCGACAATGGAACGGCGTCGGGCTTGGTCGGCGGACTCGTCGCCATGTCCGTCGAATGGACGCGCTACTACGCGGGCTGGGCCGACAAGATCACCAGCGACGTGTCCGCATCGTTTCGCACCCACGGCGAATTCAGCTACACACTGAGCCAGCCCTACGGGGTGATAGGCGTGATCATCACCTGGAACGGTCCGCTTATCTCGCTGGCCATGAAAGTCCCTGCGGCCCTTGCTGCGGGGAACACGGTCGTCATCAAGCCCTCCGAACTCACACCCTTCAGCGCAGACCTGTTCGCCGACCTCGCGACCGAGGCCGGAATTCCTGACGGGGTCATCAACGTGGTTCCCGGCTCAGCGGAGGCCGGGGCCGCGCTCGTCGAGCATCCGTTGGTCAAGAAGATCAGCTTCACCGGCGGGCCCGATACAGCGCGCAAGATCCTGCGCGCGTGTGCCGAGGAAATCAAACCGGCAGTCATGGAACTCGGCGGCAAGTCCGGAAACATCGTCTTCGACGATGCAAATCTCGACCAAGCATGCGGCACTGGAACTCTCATGTCGGTTGGCGTGATGAGCGGCCAGGGTTGCGCGTTTCCTACGCGCATGATCGTCGCGCGGTCCGTTTATGACGACGTCATCGCTCGCATCGAAGCCATCGCCGCGATGATCAAGGTGGGTAATCCCCGAGAGCCCGATACCGTTGCCGGCCCAGTCGTCAACGCCGAAGCATTGCAACGAATCATGGGCATGATCGAACGCGCGGAGCAGGCCGGCGCACGCCTGGTCACCGGCGGTGGACGCCTCGGCGGCGAGCTTGCAGAGGGCTACTATCTGCAGCCGACCATTTTCGCCGACGTCGATCCGTATTCGGAGCTGGCGCAGAAGGAAGTGTTCGGTCCGGTGCTGTCCGTCATTCCGTTCGACACCGAAGACGAAGCGATCGACATCGCCAACAGCACACCGTACGGACTGTCCGGATATATCTTCACCAGCGACCTTCGTCGCGCTCACCGCGTCGCCGAAGCCCTCGACACCGGCGAAGTTCTGATCAACGGCGCCATGAACCTTTCAGCCCATCGCCCCTTCGGCGGAATCGGTATCAGCGGTATGGGTAAAGAAGGAGGCAGGCAAGGTCTCGACGAGTTCTTGCGCACGAAGAGCGTAAGCATGGCCTGAGCGCTGGCTCAGCGATGACCCAAACTGACTTAGGTTTACCAACTTTCGCGCTACACCCGTTGCACGGCATCCACGAGCCCACGCAACGCACTGCGGCACGGCACCCGGGATCTGTGCGTCGAACGAGTTCCATCGACATGACCCGCGAGCCGGGCTCGCTCGATCCGGTGTATCTGTCGGGGCGGGCACGCGACCTCAAGACGGCTTCTGACGGCACCGCCACGGAACTCGGCAGCGGCAGTATGCAGGCAACCGTCGAGATGATTGCCCGCGTGATCCGCCACATCGACGTCGAACCGACCATCGAGGGCGGCATTCATCTAGACGGCGCTCCTGCGATGAGCGGTTTCCGCGCAGCCGTCGACAAAGCCGTCCCAGAGCTACGAAGGCACCGCGATCTGCGCTATACCCTGCTCGACGACGTCCCGGTCGCCACCCTGATATCCGGCCACGCCTTGTCCGCATCAGGCGCACTGGGAGAAGTCTCGAGGTCGGGATACTTGCCCGTCGCCGATCGGTGCGCCGGCTTCGTGACCGGCGGCCTGCTGATGACGTCCTTCGAGGCGGGGGACCCCGCGGTCGTGACCGGGCCGCCGGCACCGAACATCGAAGGCTGCGACGATCCTCTGGCATGGCACGACATGCCGACGCTATCGATTCACGCCATGCGGCGCCGGCGCAGACTCGATGTGAGCCGGGACCGCGACGGCTCCGAGGTAGCGATCGATGCGATGTTTCGCGACACCTACGTACGCAGTGACGGCACGGAAACCATCATCCACGAGTACACGCTCTCCGCGACGGTGGACCCCCATACCGGAACCATTGTCCGTTCACAGGCGATGCCACGAGTGTTGCCCTGGCAGGAATGCCCCGGCGCGGTCGCCAGCGCCGCGCGGATCACCGGCATGACGCTGACGGATCTGCATTTCCGTGTCCGGCATGAACTTTCAGGCACATCGACCTGTACCCACCTCAATGATCTGCTGCGTAGCGTCGCCGACGCCGAAGCACTGATCGCGTTTCTTGACACCGAATGACGCAGGGATAGGAGAAGACGATGCCTCTGCCACTGACATTCGACGTCACCGGTATCAGCCCGAGCGGTGAGCGCCTGACGCAAGCGGCATGGGCGTTCCTACCCGAACGTCCGGTGGAAGCACCTGCCATCCTCGTGTGCCTCGCGGGCGGCTTGTACGACAAGCAATACTGGCACCTCGAGATCGAGGGGCATACCGGCTACAGCTTCGGTGAGCACCTCGCCGCGGCCGGCTACATCGTGATCGCGGTGGATCACCTGGCCGTCGGCGAAAGCACCGACCCTACCGATTCTGGTCCACTCGGCCTGGAACTGCTCGCCACAGGCGACGCCGAGGTTGTCCGACAGATCCGCGGTCAGAGCGGAAACGGCAGCCTAATCGACGGCCTCCCGCCGGTGACGCTTCCCGTTGTCGGTGTCGGGCACTCGATGGGCTCTTGCCTGACCACGATGGTCCAGGCGCGAGCGAGCGTTTACGACGCCGTCGTGCTGCTCGGCTACGGCGTCCAGATCACCAACGTGTACGGGCAGAGCGCCGATGCCGACGATCTGGAAGCTCGCATTCAACAAACCATCGAGGCCGCCTGCCAGTTGGCCGGGGCCGAGCCCACCGACAGCCACATGATCGGACCCCGCTCGTATCTCGCCGCCATGTTCTACGGCGGCGAGGTTCCTCAAGAGGTAATTGATGCGGACACGGCCGCGCAGAGCAGGGTGCCGCTTCGCGCCGCGGCCGAAGTCACCACCCCGGGATTCGTCGAGAAGTACACACCGCAACTGGAGGTGCCGGTTTTCCTGGCGTTCGGCGCGGCCATCGACGTGTCACCCGACCCATACGCCGAACCGGCCAACTACACCGGTTCGACGTATGTCACGCTGCACCTGGTACCGAAGTCCGGGCACTGCCACAACTTCGCGAGTCACCGTGCCGCGCTGTGGGACCGAATCGCAGCGTGGGTGCCGACCGTCATCTGAACCGACAGAGTCACAACTCCACCGTTGGCGCCACGAGTTCGTCGCCCAGCCGCGCTACCTCGTCGCGCATGTCGGCGACCGTGCGTGCCCTGATCGCGACAGTCAACCGATGCACCCCGAAATCCGCGAACGTCTTGGCCTCGTCGACCGTCCGCGCCCCGCCGGCCGTGAACTCCATCGCGTCCGGATCACGGCCGGCCGCAGCGGTTTCCGCGCGCACACGCATCAACAGCCGGGGCAAGTCGACCATCGGGTCCTGGCCCGGGAAGATGAAAGGGAAATATCCGTCGCCGCGGGTGGCTGCGCGGCGGATCGCCGCATCGGAGGCACCGCCGACAAGCAGCGGGATGGCTCTGCGCACCGGCCACGGGCGGCATTCGACCCGGTCGAACTGGACGTAGGTGCCGTCAAAAGATGCGGTGTCCTCGCGCCAGAGCAGCCGCATCGCGTCCATGTACTCGTCCATTCGCCTGCCGCGGTCGCCGAAGGCCATGCCGACCGCGTGGTACTCCTCGGGTAACTCACCCACCCCCACACCGAGCATCAACCGCCCGCCCGACAGCGAATCGAGTGTCGCAGCCGCCTTCGCGAGGACAACGGGCTGATGTTCGGGCACGATCAGCACCCCGGTACCGAACCGAATCCGGCTGGTGCACGCTGCCACATAAGCGAACCAGATCAATGGGTCGGGAATGCCGCCGCGCCGGCCCAGTCGCGCCATGCTGCCGTCGGTTGAGCCACGGTACGGCGTGGCATCCGGAGCCTTCGGCATGACCACGTGTTCGGGTGCCCACAGTGATTCGAATCCTGCGTTCTCGGCCGCCATCGCCAGTGCGGCCGCTCCCTTCGCGTCGGGAAAACCCGTGCTGGCGAACACAATTCCCCACTTCACTGGCTGCTCCTATCGGAGATAATCCTTGCCGCCGTCGATCATCAATGTCGTGCCGGTGACGTACTGAGAATCGGGCCCGGCCAGGAAGACCACGGCGCGTCCTATGTCCCGCTCGGGATCTCCAATTCGGCCCAACGGCACTTGTCCAGTGAGCTGTTCGGCAGCATCGGGCAAGTCGCTGCCCCAGCCCTCCAGCCCCGGCGAGGTAGCGAGTGGGCAGATCACGTTGACGCGTATGCCGTAGCGCCCCCACTCCGTTGCGGCGACTCTGCTCAGCGTGCGCAGTGCCTCTTTGACTGCGGCGTACGCGCCCATTGCCGGATCCGCGGTCAGACCGCTCCCCGAGCCGACGTTGATCACACTGCCGCGGGTGGTCCTCAAGTCATCGAAACACGCTTGCATGAACCGCAGCGAGCCAACCGCACCTGACTGCCACACTTCTTCGAGCTGCAGCTCGGTGAGCTTGCGCAGAGAGGTGAAGTGCAACTGCTGCGCAGCGTTGACCAGGCAGCTGACCGGACCGAAGCGGCTGCGGACCTCCTCGACGCATGCATCGATGTCTGCGCGCCGGGTGACATCCGCCCGGATTGCCACGGCATCTCCGCCGCGCGCGATGATCTCGGCGGCGACGGCTTCGCACTTTGCAGCAGTTCGCCCTACGACGGCCACGTGCGAACCCTCCTGGGCAAGCGCCAGTGCGATGCCGCGGCCAACGCCCTGGCCGGCGCCGGTCACCACCGCGACCGTGTTCCCGAGGCTCACGATCCCCCGGGGGCCTGTCCGAAGTGCTTGATCGGCCGTTCGACGAACTCGAACACCACCCCGTCGGGTGACCGCAGGAAAGTGATGTACAGCCCCTCGATCTTGGTGCCGGGCAGCGGACACCACACCGGATCGCCGCGCACCTCAACAGAATCCGGCACGGCAGCCAGCGCTTTTTCGACATCCTCGACCCGCAGGGCACAGCGATACAGGCCCTGTCGGTTGCCACCCCATGGCACCGGGTCCGGCTCGGTGTCCGGATGCTGCACGACCACCACGGTGAACTGGTGCGCATCTTCGGGCAGCGCGAACCGGCCGACGACGCATTCGGCTGACTCTGCAGAACCGTCCGGTGCGAACTGTTCGCCGGCGACTTTCCTCAGCGCCGGCGCCTCGACTTCGGTGAAGCCGATCGCGGTCAGGAACTCTGCGGTGGCGAGCGCATCGATCGCCGACATCCGGATTCCGGAGAACAGGGCGCCGTTGGACTCGTCAACATCCGCTGGGCGCTGGGCCAATTCGACCACCACACCGTCAGGATCAACCGCCAGCGCGGATTCGGTCCCCGAGATCAGCCCGTCGACCGGTTCGCCGACAGTGACCCCGCCGTCGCGCAACCCCTCGACGGCGGCGCTCAGGTCGGACACCGTCATCAGCGTCGAACGGATTCCCGGCCGCACCGGGTCGGCACTGTCGTCGCGCACCAGCGCGGGCGTCCTGAATTCGATCGCCTCAAGGGCGCATCCCGCTCGCGCGCCCCGGGAATCGTAGAGAAACGCCGTGGCACAGTATGTTTCGCCAGCCATCCCCAGGATCGTCCCGTCGGTCGCAACCGTGGGATCCGTGCGCATGCGCGCCGAGAGCCCGAGCCGGTCGGCATAGAGCCGCTCGGTTGCGCCGAGTGAATCGCAGTTGAGATTGACGTGCAGGAACCGTCGGGCCAGATTCTCCGAGTCCACTACAGCACAACCGAATTGACTTTGAACTCGATGATCTGGTCCTCGTTGTAGCCGAGTTCGGTCAGCAGCGCATCGGTGTGCTCCCCGTGCCCGGGTGCGCACTTGAGCGCGAGTGGGGTCTCGTCGTATTGCACCGGGCTGGCGGCGAGCGCGAACTCGTTGCCGTTGGCGTCGGTGGCGCGCGGCAGGTAACCGTTGGCGATCGCCTGCGGGTCATCGTGAATCTCGCGCGCGGTGCGCATCACGTCCCACACCCCGTCAAAACCCTCGAACGCCTTCTCCCAGTGCGCGAGATCCTGATCTCCAATCGTCTTGCGCAGTTGCACGATGCAGTCGGCCCGGTTCTCGAAACGGACGATCGCATTGGCGAACCGTTCGTCGGAGATGAGATCGGGCCGGCCCAATCGCGTGCAGAAATCCGCCCAGAACCGGTCGGCCTGCAACAGAACGAACGCGATGAACCGACCGTCGCGGGTCTTGTACATGCTGGCGGCGGGGTTCGGCATTTCGGGTAGCTGGAACTTGGGGATGTCCTGGCCGGTGATGCCCGCGCCCACCACGTCCGGGCCGAGCTGCCATATCGCGGCGTTGAGCAGGGACACATCTACCACCGACGGCGTTCCGGTGCGTTCCCGTTTGAACAACGCGCCGACGATGCCCGCGGCGATCGACAGCCCGCCGTAGACGTCGCCGAACGCCGGTCTCTGCAGCGGAGGGTAGGAGCCGTCGCCGGCGGCGTAAGCCTCGCCGATCCCGCCGCGGGCCCAGTAGGCGGCCAGGTCGAACCCGCCCTGCCCGGCGAGGTCGCCCCTCGTTCCGTAACCGTGGCCCCGGGCGTAGATGATCTTCGGGTTGCGGGCGCGGACCTGTTCGACGTCGATGCCCATCCGTTGGCGCGAGTCCGGCAGCAGGTTGGTGAGGAAGACGTCGGCGGTTTCGATGAGCTTCATCAGCAGTTCGAGCCCGTCGGGCGTCGAGGTATCAAGGCCGATGCTGCGCTTGCCCCGATTCGGCTGTTCGATGAAGTGGTTGACGCCACCGGCACCAGTGACGATGCCCGAACTGATCAGCCCGCGCTGCGGATCACCGGTTTCGGGGTGCTCGATCTTGATGACGTCCGCGCCCCAGTCTGCGAGCACGGCACCCGCCGCAGGGACGAAGGTCCACGCCGCGAGCTCGACGACGCGAACCCCGTTGAGAATGTCGGTCACTTCGGGTACCCGATGACCTTGGTCTGCAGATGCTGTTCGAAACCCTCGTGGCCGTTCTGCCTGCCCAGCCCGCTCATCTTGTAGCCGCCGAACGGAGAGTCGGCGCCGTAATACAAGGCGGTGTTGATCATCAGCGACCCGGTGCGGATCCGGCGCGCGACCGCCATCGCGTGCTCGTTGGATCCGAGCACCGCGCCCGCCAGGCCGTACATCGAGTTGTTGGCCAGCTCGACGGCACCGTCATCGCCGCCGTCGTAAGGCGTGATCACCAATACCGGGCCGAAGATCTCCTCCTGAAAGATGCGCATATCCGGGGTGACGTCGGCGAAAACCGTTGGCGCAACGAAGTAGCCGCGGTCCAGTCCATCAGGTGCCCCACCGCCGACGGTGACCCGAGCCCCTTGCTCCTTGCCGCTGGCGATGTAAGCCATCACCCGGTCGCGCTGCTTCGCCGACACCAACGGACCGCAGAACGTGGCCGGATCGGCGGGGTCACCGCAAACCAACGCACCGAACGTGGCGGTGGCGACCTCGACGGCCTGCTCGTAGAACTGGCGCGGCACCAACATCCTGGTCGCCAGCGCGCAGCCCTGCCCCGAATGCATCAGCGCGCCAAGACATCCGGGCAGCGCGGCATCCATGTCGGCGTCGTCGAGAATGAGATAGGCCGACTTGCCGCCCAGCTCAAGTAGATTGCGCTTCATCAAGTCCGCGGACAGCCGCTGGATCAGCTGGCCGACCGCGGTGGATCCGGTGAACGAGATCATGTCGACCCGCGGGTCGGTGACCAACCGCTGGGCCACATCGTTGTCCGATGCGGGCACGATGTTGACCACGCCTGCCGGGATGTCGGTCTTCTCGGCGATGAGCCGGCCCCACCGCAGCGCGCTCCACGGCGTCTCGATGGCCGGCTTCAGCACCATCGTGTTTCCGGTGGCCAGAACCTGGCCCATCTTGTTGCTGATGATCTCGAAGGGAAAGTTCCACGGCGTGATCGCACCGACCACACCCATCGGTTCCTTGACCACCACGCGGTTGTACGGGACGCCCATCTTGGCGTCCTCGTCGAGCATCCGCTCCCATGGGAATTTGGAGATGTACTCGGCGGGCCATCGCACCGCGTCGGCAAGCGGCCACTCCAGCTGCGCGATGTAGGTCATCCCCACCGTGGCGCCCACCTCGGCGATGAGCTCGGCGCGCATGTCCTCCTTCTCCTCTTGCAGTGCATCGTGCAACTGCATCAGGCAGCGCTGCCGGAACTCGTGGTTGGTCGACCAGTCGGTGGTGTCGAATGCCCGGCGCGCGGCGGCGATTGCCTCGTCCATGTCGTCGGCGCCGGCGTCGGTGCACACGCCGAGCACTTCCTCGGTGGCCGGGTTGATGTTGTCGGCGGTCTTCCCCGTGGAAGATTCGCGTAGTTGGCCGTCGATGTAGAGGCGGGATTCAGGGTGGAATGAAACGGTGGTTGCGGCGACCGGTGATGCCGTCATTGGCGCTCCCTATGGCGAAGTTGTCCTCGTGCGTTAGTGTACCTGGTATAGATAATTGTTTAGCGGATTCACCCCTCGGGGACCGAATCCCGTGGAATGGCGAAAGGGGTGCCCGTGTCCGCCCCCATCGACGACGCCGTGAATGTCAGCCGCCAGCGCGACTACCTGTCGCAGATCGCGCTCTACCGGCAGGATTTCCGGCGCTATCTGCGCGGCCTGGACTGGGCCGACGAATGGCGCAACGCGTCCTTTGACAACACCGAGGACGAGCTTGCGTACCACGCCGTTGTCCTCTCCCGGCTCTACGAGGCGGGGTGGAACCGCTATGGCTGGCCCGAGGAGGCGGGAGGCTTCGGAGGAACCGAGATCCACCGGGCGGTGTATTTCGAAGAACTCGCAGCGGCCATGCTGCCGGTTCCCGAGCAGCACTGGACGCTTGAGGTGCTCGGGCCCGCCCTGTTCAAGTACGCACCCGAGCTCGCCGCCAGATATCTGCCGAATTACCTGCGCGGTGGCGAGTGGTGGGGGCAATGCTTCTCCGAGCCGGAATCAGGCAGTGACTTGGCCGGTTTGCGCTGCAGAGCCGTCGACGACGGCGCAGGCGGATTCGTTCTGAACGGGCAGAAGATCTGGACCAGCCAGGGTCCCACCGCAACGAGGTTTCTGGCCCTCGTCCGCACCGGGACCCCGGAAAGCCGCCACCGGGGCCTGAGCACGATCTTGGTCGATGCCGACTCTCCAGGCGTGACAGTGCGGCCCATCGCGCTGGCCAGCGGCCGTCGCGAGTTGGCCGAGGTGTTCTTCGACGATGTCCGGGTGCCGCGTGACCGGCTGATCGGGGACGCCGACGGGGGCTGGAGCGTCGTGATGTTCCTGATGCAGTACGAGCGCGGGATGTACGGCTACGCCGTGCTGACCACGGCGCTGACAGAACTGAGTCGGCTGCGCGACGAGATGGCCGCGCACGGTGCACCGTTCGCCGCCAGGCGGCGCTTCGCGCAGATCTACATTGCGGTGGTGGCCGCGCAGGCACGCGCCGCGACCACGGTGCGTGCGCTGGCGGAAGGCCGCATGGTCGGTCCGAACAGCAGCGTCGACAAGCTGCTGTTCGCCAAGGCGGAGAAGGACATCAACGACCTCATCATGGACGTCCGGCGCGACTGGATGATCGCCGGAGTCGGCCCGGCGGCGACATCCAGCAACGGTGTGGGCGGCAGCAACAAAGCGCTGGATGCCACCCGCGCGAAATGGTGGTACACCCGCGCCGCGACGATCATGGGCGGCAGTGCCGAGGTCCAACGCGGCATCATCGCCGATCACCTGCTGGGACTGCCGAAGGAAAAGAAATGAACGCCGCGGCGCCCGACGAATCGTGGCCGATGATCGAGGAGACCGTCTTTCGGCTGTTCGATCAGATCGCAGGCAAGGGAGCCGACGAGCACGCCGCCGTCGGTGCCTCGCTGGCCGATCTCGGGTGGTCGGATATCGAGGCGGAGTACCCGATCGAGGCGTGCGAGTTACTGTTTCGCGCCCAGGGCCG
>Ga0075369_10000662_pt1 | contig 10948 bp, 11 predicted proteins | sample EndMethybrTD3034_FD_71400 | JGI IMG/M metagenome (GOLD analysis project Ga0075369, IMG submission 71400) | Populus endosphere microbial communities from Tennessee, USA - Endosphere MetaG P. TD hybrid TD303-4 | ecosystem: Host-associated > Plants > Roots > Endosphere | place: USA: Tennessee...
GAAGCCGAACGGAGGGCTTTAAGGTTGCACGACAGGACTTCGCTCAGAGAGGCGCTGCGCTCGGGATGACAGCGGGACCTTGGCTACCGCCGCGCGGCCAAGTGGGCATCGACGGCCGCGGCGAGGTCGTCGTAGATCGCGACCGGCTGGACATAGTCCGGCAGGCCGTCCTCGAGGGCCTTGCGCCCCAGTCCGGTGCGCACCAGGACGCGCCGGCAGCCGGCATGGAACGCCGCCTTGAGATCGTCGACGTGGTCGCCGACGAACGGCGTCTCGGCGGGATTGGCGCCGAAGCGGGCCAGCGCGTCGCGCAGCATGCCGGCGGCGGGCTTCATGCGCGGTGTCTTTCGGGTGCAGGTGCAGCACAGGACGCTGGCGACGCGCGCGCCCTTGGCCGCCAGCAAGCGGGTTAGGGCATCGTGTACCGCATCGAGGTCGGCGTGGCTCATGGCCCCACGCGCCACCTCCGGCTGGTTGGTGCAGATCGCGACGTCGAAACCGGCTGCCGTCAGTCGGGCCAGCGCCTCCGCCGCGCCGGGGATCAGGGCCAACCCGGCGGGCGTCTTGATATTGTCCTTGCGGTTGACCAGGACGACGCCGTCCCGGTCGAGCAGGAACAGCGGCATGGAGCCTTCGAGGTCAGTCGTCGCCGGCCGCGGCGACCGGGTTGTCCTGGACCAGCTTGTGGCCGGTGTAGCTGCGGGTATGCGGCGGCGGCAGGTTGCCGCCCGCGAATTCCTGCTTCAGCTCCTCCTTGCGCGCCATGATGCGCTCGCCCAGCGCTTCGATGTCGAGCCCGGCCTCGCGCGCCTGGGCGAACAGGCCCTCCGCGCGCTTCTCCTCCTCCTTGACGTGATGCCTGATCAGCTCCGACAGCACCTTGACCTTGGCGTCGTAGAACTCAGCGTCCGGCCCGCTGTCGAGCAGCTCGGCGATCAGGACCTTGGCGCCGTCGTGCTCGACATAGGCTTCGTCGAGCACGTCCTCGTCCTCGATCTGGTCCTTGCAGGCCGGGTAGAAAATCTCCTCCTCGACCATCGAATGGATCATCAGCTCCGTGCAGATCTGCTGGACCAGCATCTTCTTGCGGTCTTCGTCGCGCGCCTTCTCGGCCTTCTCGAACAGGTCCTCGACCTTGCGATGGTCTTCCTTGAGCAGGGCGATGGCGTCGGGCTTGTCGCGGCTTGGCATTGGGGGACCTCAGGATGTTGCGGGTGAAAACCACACCGACAACGGGACGTGCCATCGGACGTTGCCGCCTGAACTGCCATGCCGACGCGTGTTCAATATTGGACTGTACGGCCTCCGACTTTGACCTAGTCTCGACTCATCGTCGGCAGAGGCCCTTTGGCGCCGACCGCTGAGAGACCACAGGCACGACGTAAATGCCCAGTGCTCCCGCCTTCAGGCGACGGAGTTCTGCCATGAGAGGTCTCCTTGCACCGCTCAGCTCGAACGAAGAAGTCACCCTTCGGCGTGTTGCGATGGGACCCATCGCAGCGCACAAGCTGCCGACGGAGCATTTGAAGCGCTTGGAGCAATTGAAACTGATCGAAGCCGCCGGGGGCGGCCACCAACTGACGCCGCTTGGTCGTCAACGCTACAACGAACTGCCGCGGCCGGCGGCGCTGGCGACCGATGGCTCGCCGCGAGAGATCGAGCAAATCCTCGCCAATGTCATCCGCGCCAGGCAAATCTAGACGGCGAGGCGGGTCGGCATGACGAAGGGCAGGCTTTGCGCCTGCCCTTGTCACGGTTCCTGTCCTGCTTAACCCGGCCAGTTCGCCCGCATGCGGTCGACCTCGGCCTGGCTCGGCCGGTAAGGCGGGGCCTTCTCGTCGAAGGTCTGCCAGCCGGTCTTGCGGTACTCGGCGCCGCGCACCACCGGATCGATCGGCTTGTAGGTCTCCATCAGCGTGGCGATGCGGCCGGCATCCTCGTCGCGCGTCCGCACCGTCACCATGGTTCCGCCGCGACGGACCGTCTCGGAATAGACGGCGGCATGCTCACGGTCGACGCCGGCATCGACCAGCGCACCGACGATGCCGCCAGTCGCGGCCCCGGCAACGGCGCCCACGGCGGTTGCAGCGATCCAACCCGCGGCCACCACCGGCCCGAGCCCGGGGATCGCCAGCAGGCCGAGGCCGGCCAACAGGCCGGCGCCGCCGCCCACCGCGCCGCCGATGCCGGCGCCCTTGGTGGCGCCGGAAACTTCGTCGACGTCAGCATGCTCGGCGCTCACATACTTGTTGGCGACGATGCTGATATCGGAAGCGGGCACGCCGGCTCCCTCAACCGCATCGACGGCGGCCCGTGCTTGCGCGTAACTGTCATAGACTCGGCATACGGTAGTCATGTCGTCTCCTTTCGGTGGGGGTTACTGCTGCGCCTTGGTGACGACGTTGCCCTTGTAGTCGACGGCGATCTCGACCGACTTGCCGGCCTGAGTGCCGGTGCCGCGCCAGATCCCGTCATCGTCCTTCTTGAGGCCGGCGACGGCGTCGACCCCGCCATGGCCGATGGCGCGGTCCTTGGCCTGGCCTTCGGTGAAGCTGTTGGCGCCCTTCAGCGGCGCGCCCTCCTCGGCCTTGCGCGGCGCGTAGATGTCGGCCTTGCAGGAGTCCATGAACTCGGCCTGCGTGATCTTGCCTTCCGTGGCAATGGTCCGGTCGCCGACGCGCATCAGCGCGACGTAGCGGATCGACTCCTTGTCGGAAAGAACGCCGTCGCCGTTGGTGTCGGCCTTCTTCCACATGTCCTGGCACTCGGCGTCTGTCGCCGCCCACGCCGGCGCCGCCATCGCCACGCCGATCGCGGCGACGGCGAAAAGCGAGATCGTTCTCGTCATGAAGTTCTCCGTGCTGTTGGATTGTTCTCGATGAGACAAAGTGCGGCGCCGGCAATGGTTGCTGCCTTCTGTGAAATTCAGCTCGCACGCGTCGCGCGTCGGCGGACTAGCCGTGCCGGCGCTTCCTTTCGACCGGTGCCTCTGCCGTTTCCAGCGGCGACAGCGCCGGCCCATTGAGCACCGCGCCGTTGGGAGCGAACTGCGAGCCGTGGCAAGGGCAATCCCAGCACTGCTCGGTCGAGTTCCAGTTGACGTGGCAGGCGAGATGCGTGCACACGCCCGACCGGACGTGCAGCGTGCCGTCGCGGTCGCGGCATGCCGCCAGCCTCTTCAGGCCATCGATGAGGATGCCGCCCTCGCCGGGCTGCAGCGCCTCGACGGAGTCGAGCTCGCTGGGCAGCAGGTACTCCGCGAAATTCTTGATCGCCGTCACGTTCTGGCTGATGTAGGTGCCGATCGCCTTGGCGCTCTTGCGTGAGGGATCGTAAACGCTCTCCCAGGGGCTCGAGCCCGACACGATCAGGTTCCGGAGTAGCAGGCCGGCCAGGGCGCCGTGCGTGATCCCCTGGCCCGAATCGCCGGTCACCACGAAAACGCGCTCGTCGTGCGGGTCGCGGCCGATATAGCCGCAATGATCCAGGGTCGTCATGACCTGGCCCGACCAGCGGTGAGCCTCCTTGCCGAGCTCGGGTACCAGCTTGCGGATCCAGGCTTCGAGCTTGCCGAACCGCTCGGCGCCGTCATCGGCCTCGCCCGACTTGTGGTCCTCGCCGCCCACGATCAGGTAATCGCCCTTGCCGGAACCCGGATGGAGGCGGACGTAGTGGTAGGGATCGGCCATGTCCCAATAGAGCGCATCCGGCAGCGTGTCGCGGGCGATGCTGAACGCCATGGCGTAGGTGCGGTAGGGCGCCATCTTGCTGTGCAGCTCGACGCGCTTGTTGATGGGCGAGTTGGTGGCGACGATGGCATGGCTCGCCGCGATGCGGGCGCCGTTCTGCGTGTGCACCTCGACACCCTTTGGCGAGGCTTCGATGCGAACCACCGGGCTGTTGGCGAACAGGCGGCCGCGGTTGTCGACGACCACACGGGCTACTGCCTGCAGGTATTTCAGGGGATGGAAAGTCGCCTGGCGCGGATAGCGCAGCGCCGGTGTGGTCTTGAAACCGACGAACGGCACGCCCTTGGCGTGCTCGGCCGCCGCGCCCACCTTCCGTGCCGCCTCGAGCTCCTTGTCGAGCTGCTTCTTCGCCTCCTCGCGCTTCATGTCTTCCGCCGGAAAGAGAAAGCCGTCAAGCCGCCGGAAGGCGCAGTCGATGCCGAGCTCGTCCACGATCGCCTCGATGCGGTCGACGGCCGCCTCCTGGCTCTGCTGGAACAGCCGGGCCATCTCCTCGCCGCGCAGGTCGATCAGGCTGCTGATGGTATCGTTGCAGATCGGCGCCAGGTGCGCGGTCGTGCGCGCGGTCATGCCCCCCGGCAATCGAGCCGCGGTCGACGACGATCACCTTTTGGCCGGCGGCTGCGAGTTCGTAGGCGGCGGACAGGCCGGCGATTCCCGACCCCACGATGACCGTATCGGCGGTGAGTTCCCCCCCGGCTGCCGAAGTGTCGGTCAGGACCTCAACGCGCATCAAGAGCGACCGGGTCGCCTCGTCGCGTGCGTTCACGGCATTCTCCTCCAGTAGATGCTCGGCAACGACAGCTTGTGCCGGCGGTTGCCGCTTCCTACTTGAGCGCGCTGGGCAACGGCCGGCCGACCGGGAAGTCGTCGTACCAAGCGGCGCGGCGGCCACCGATCAGGCCGGCGATCAGCTCTGCGGCAAGGAACCCGAAGGTGATGCCGTTGCCGCCGTAGCCGTAGGCCGCAAGCAGGCGCGGATGGCCCGGCACGGGACCGATCAAGGGCAGGCCGTCCGCCGTCGTTCCGAAAATCCCGGACCAGGCTGTCTCGGCGCATGGCTCGGCATCGGGAAGAAGCCCGCGCAGCCCGGCCAGCAGGAACTGGGTCTTATCGGGTGTCGCGCTCGCCCGATCGTCCGGCTTGCTGATCGCCTCGTCGTCGCCGCCGCCAACGACGATGCGATGGTCCTCTGTCGTGCGCAGGTAGAGATAGTGCTCGGTCGCCTCCCAGATCAGCGCTTCGCCGCGCCAACGGACGCGGCGAGGCTGCGGCGGCGTGGCCACGGCCCACGTCGTCGTCACCCGATGGATCTCCGACGCCACGAAATCGGGCATGACATAGCCGGTGGCGAGCACGACCCAGTCGGCTTCGATCGAATGGCCGTCGTCCATCACCACCGTCGTGCGCCGGCTGCCGGTGTCGTATTGCACCGCATCGGCATCGAACAGGTGGCCGCCTCCTGCGACGGCACGACCCATCAGCCCGTGGGCGAGGCAGAGCGGATCAGCATCGGCCGCGTCCGGCGACAGAAGGGCGGCTTCGCGGTCGATGCCGAACTGTTGGCGGAGCGTCTGATAGTCGAGGAAATGGCCGGGTAGCCCGGCCCGCACCCGCAGCTCGTGCTCCTTCATCAGCGCCTGGGCGTCCGTCGTGCCCGCCGCGAGGTAGAGGGAGTTGCGCGCGCGCATCCGGCAGGCGATCTCGCGCTGTTCGACGAGCGACTGCAGGCCGCGCACTGCCTGCAGGCTCAGCCGATAGGCGCGGGCGGCCCGCTCGAAACCGTAGAGATCGGTGAGGCTGGCGAGCGGGCGGTCGATTTCCCACAGCAGCATCGCGGTGCTTGCCGCCGTGCTGCCCAGTCCCGGCCGTTCGCGATCGACAATGCAGACGTCGCGACCTTCGCGGACCAACCGCTCGGCGACCAGCGCCCCGGTGATGCCGGCGCCCACGACCAGGACATCGCATCGCCTATCCTTGTCCAGCGACCGGCGCGGCGGGCGCGCGCCGTTTGCCCACGGCGCGCGCCCGGTACGAAGGTCGGTGTGCTGCGCGCCGTCGATGGAAAGCGTCAACCGTCGACGCCCTTCAGGCGCGTTGGCCGGTGTTCGCGGTCGCCGACTGGTTGATGTCCTTCGTGACGGACTGCACGACCTTGTCTGCGATCTCGCCGACCTTGCCGCCGATGTCCGCGTTGCCGACTTCTGCCTTCAGGACGTCTGCCGCCGTGGTGACGGCATCACGTCCGGCGCCGACAACCCGCGCGCCGGCGCTGCCGATCATGTCCTTTTCGGTTTTCGACAGCGGCAGCGCCGCGCCTAATGCGGCACCGAGCGCTGCCCCGAGAGCCGCCATCAGGATGGGCTGCTCTTCGAGAAGATGCGCCAGGCTCTGCCTTGTCTGGTCGGCCAGCGTCGCGGCCTTGTCCTGAGCTGCGTCGGCCAGGCCCGCGGCCTGCTCGCGCCGGTCGTGCATCTCGCGACGGCCCGCCTCGATCTCGCTATCGACTTTGTCTTTCGCGGCGGCATAACCCTCGCTCGCCTTGTGCCGGACTTCGCCGACAGTGTCCGCGACGCGGTCGCTGACGGCGCTGGCGGCATCGCGTGCTGCGCCCGCCACCGAGGAAGCGGCCGATGACGCGGCGCCGGCGGCCGATGACGCGGCACCGGCGGCTGCGGATGCCATCGTTGACGCGGCGCTGCGCGCGGCGCCGGCTCCCGTCGCGGCAGCAGACTTCAGCGTCGAACCCGCTACCCCCATGACATCCGAGCCCGTGGTGCGCGTCAGCAGCATGGTGAGGCCGGCGCCGATCAGGAGCGCGGGCACGGGATTGGCCCGCGCCTGCTCGGCCAGGCCCCTGACGAGCGAGAGGCCAGTGTCCTTCGCGAGCGCGATGGCTTCGCTGGATAGCGCCGAGGGAGCCAGTCCGTCACGCAACTGGCCGAGCGTATCGGCGAGTTCGACGCGGCTGGCATCCGCCTCGCGTTGCAGGCGAGCGGTCGAGGTCATGTCACGGTCTCCTTCATCATGCGACCGTCGCGCGACAGCGAGGTCAGGGTACGGTCGGGAACCAGTTCCTCCGGGTCGAGTCGCTTCTGGCCTACCAGGAAGAGCACCAGGCCGATGACGGCAGCCCCCCCGGCGACCAGCAGGATGGCGGCGGGCGCGGACATGCCGCTGGCGATCAGCACGCTGACAAGCGCCTGCAGCAGCATGCCGAGGGCAACGATCAGGAAGATGGCGCCGACGGCCATCATGGCGAGGCCGACGCGCAGGGCCGCGAGCTTCTCGGAGATCTCGGCGCGCGCCAGCCGGAATTCCGTCTGGACCAGGTCGGCCGACTGCGCGATGGCGGCGGTAAACAGGGTCACGACGCCGGGACGGCGGGGCGTGTTGAGCATCATACCGGTTCCTCCTGGCTATGGCCGCTGGGACTGCGTCTGTCCGAACTGTTGCTGTCCGAGGGGGCCGCCACGCCGGCTTTGATCAGCCGCGAGAGGGCGAAGCCCACCAGGGCGGCGCCGGCGATCATGACGATGGGCTGCGACCGGCCGAACTCGACGGCCGACGTCATCAGATCTCCCACTTTCTTGTCCCGAAGGTCGGTCGCCAGGCGGTCGATCTTTTCACCCGCGCCGCGCACATAGTCTGCGATCGCGGGTGATTGCTCGGCGACGCTGTCGGCGATGGTGCTGGCGGTGCGTCCGAGACCAGCCACGGCATCCGCCCCGGCCTGCTTTGACTTGTCCGCCACCTCTTCGACCTTCTTGCCCACCGCTTCGCCGACCGCGCGGGCAACGCCGCTTGCCTGGTCCTTTGCCTGATCCGTTGTGTGCTGAGTGCTGTCCGGCATGTACGCCTCCGTGTCTGTTCTTGTGTCAGGAACGAGGCGTTGAAGAACAAGGTTGCTCCGGCCGACTGATTACCGTCCGGCGCTGGCTGGTGACCCTGGATCACGGTCGCTGATTTGGAGCAACTCCAAACTTGGTGCCTCGTTCTCCTGGCGCCGACAAACAGCGATCAAACGGACTGCGAAGCAGAAGGGACCAACAAGCATGCCCACCAAACGGCCCGCCAAGCGCACGGCTCACGCGAAGAAGCCGAGCGCCAAACCATCACGCCGACCTTCCCACCAGCCGACGCCGGAGATCTCAATGGCCGCCGAACCGGGCAACTCCCTGCCGCCGATGCTGCCGCGCACCTCGGGCCAGGTGACGCCAAACGACAAGCCGCCGGCGCCGCCCCAGGACACCGACAAGACCCTCGACCTGCAGCCCGACACGCTGGCGCCCGGCGAGCAACTGACGACCAACCAGGGCGTGACCGTCAGCGATGACCAGAATTCGCTGAAGTCCCACGTACGTGGTCCGACGCTGCTCGAAGACATCCTGATGCGTGAGAAGATCACGCACTTCGACCACGAGCGCATTCCCGAGCGCGTGGTCCATGCCCGCGGTACCGCGGCTCACGGCATCTTCCAGGTCTATGAAAGCCAGGCCCGTCTCACCATGGCAGCACCGCTGCAGGACCCGGCTGTCACGACGCCGGTCTTCGTGCGTTTCTCGACCGTCGCGGGCTCGCGCGGCTCGACCGACACGCCGCGCGACGTGCGCGGCTTTGCCGTGAAGTTCTATACGCCCGACGGCGTGTGGGACCTGGTCGGCAACAACATGCCGGTATTCTTCATCCAGGACGCCAACAAGTTTCCCGACCTGATCCATGCGGTGAAGCCCGAGCCGCACAACGAGATCCCGCAGGCCCAGTCGGCGCACGATACCTTCTGGGACTTCGTATCGCTGACTCCGGAAAGCGCCCATATGCTGATGTGGGTGATGAGCGACCGCGCCCTACCGCGTAGTTTCGCCACCATGGAAGGCTTTGGCGTCCACACGTTCAGGCTGGTCAATGCCGAAGGCGTATCGCGGTTCGTGAAGTTCCATTGGAAGCCGCTCAAGGGCGTCTGCTCGCTGGTCTGGGAGGAGGCGACGCTGATCTCAGGAAAGGATCCCGACTTCAACCGTCGTGACCTCTGGGAATCGATCGAGCGCGGCGACTTCCCCGAATACGAGCTCGGCCTGCAGATCGTCGATGAGGCCGACGAACACAAGTTCGGCTTCGATCTCCTGGATGCCACGAAGCTCATTCCCGAGGAGGTCGTGCCGGTCGTCCCGGTGGGCAAGCTCACGCTCAACCGCAACCCGGACAACTTCTTTGCCGAAACCGAGCAGGTGGCCTTCCACACCGGGCACGTCATTCCAGGCATCGACTTCACCAACGACCCGTTGCTGCAGGGCCGGCTGTTCTCCTACATCGACACCCAGCTCCGCCGCGTCGGGCCGAACTTCCACGAGCTGCCGATCAACCGCTCGCTGCGGCCGGCCGACAACAACCAGCGCGACGGTTTTGCCCGCATGACCATCAACAAGGGCCGCGTCTCCTACTTCCCCAACAGCTTGGGCGGCGGTTGCCCGATGCATTCGCCAGCCGCTGCCGCGGCGTTCCGCTCGGTCGCGGTCAAGGAGCAGGCCGGGCCGAAGGTGCGCGAGCGCAGCCCGAGCTTCAGCGATCATTTCAGCCAGGCGACCCAGTTCTGGAACAGCATGAGCGACTGGGAGAAGGACCACATCGCCGCCGCCTTCGCCTTCGAGCTGAACCAGGTGGTCGACGAAGTCGTGCGCGACCGCACCATGAACGAGATCCTGGTGAACATTCACAAGGAGCTAGCGGCGATGGTCTCCGAAGCGACCGGCATCGCCGTGAGCCCTGCCGGCTCGCCCGAGGCGCCGACGCCTTCGGCGCCGACGCCGGCCGGTCCGCTGCGCAAGGATGCCGACAAGCTGCGCTCACCGGCGCTCAGCATGGACAAGCCTCCTCCCACCATCAAAGGCCGCAAGGTCGCCGTGCTGCTGGGTGACGGCGTCGATACCGGTGAGGTCGAGGCCCTGCTCGAGGCGCTGTCTGCCGCCGAGCTGGTGCCCGAGACCATCGGGCCGCGTGCCGGCGCCGTCGCTGCCAGCGGGGGGCCGATGAAGGTCAATCGCGCCGCGCCCAACGCGCCATCGGTCGTCTACGATGCCGTGCTCGTGCCCACAGGTGTGGGGCCGGCGCTGGCGGCTCAGACGCTGGCGCAACGCTTCCTCCATGAGGCATGGCGTCATGGCAAGCCGATCGCCGTGGCGTCCGATGCGGAGGCGCTGCTCGAGGCGTCTGGCGTACCGGCATCGAGCGACGGCGTCACCGTGGCCGAAGCTGATGCCTTGACGGCGCAGTTGACGGCCAATCTCGAGCGGCACCGGTTTCCGCGCCGAGTCTCTGTGCTGCGTCCGTCTTAGCGAACGTCGTTCGGGAATAGCGACGGGCATCGCATGTCCAAGCGGGTCGACCGCTCATGAGTTGTTTGACTCCACCTCTTGCCGTAGCCGGTCGCGATGTTCGGTCCGCATCCTCAGCACCCGCTCGGCAGTGGCCAGCACACGTCGAGCGCCGCTGACGTCCTGTCGCCGGCGCTCGACCAGCTCGACCGACTGGCGCTCTCGCTCGACCCGGCGGGCGGTCAGCGCCACGTTTCGCTCGGCATCCTCCAGCAGTTCGCGAAGCGCGTCGCCGTCGGCGTCACCCGATTCTGCATCTGAACCGGCGCGGCCTGCCGCAGAGAAGCTGCCGTAGCGACGCGCATAGGCGTAGGTGAACTCGGATCCGAGCAGGAAGATCTGCGCCGTGTAGAAGATCCACAGCAACAGCACCACCAGCGCTCCGGCCGCGCCGTAGGTCGAGGCCACGTCGCTCTTGCCGATATACAGGGCAATCAGATACTTGCCCGCTTCGAACAGCAATGCCGTGACGAGTGCTCCGATCGCCACGTCGCGCCAGGCGATGGGCTTGTCGGGCAGCACCTTGTAGATCGCCGCGAACAGGAAGCCGATGAGGGCCGTGGAGATCACGAAATCGACGACAGTGAGCACGATTTCCGCGCCCGGAAAAATGCCCCTCAGGTAACCCGACAGGGCTTCCAGGGCCGCGCTCACGGCAAGGGACACCGTGATCAGGAAACCGGCGGTCACCACGAGGCCGAGACTGGCGGCGCGGGCCCGCGCCAAGCGGCTGAGCGCCGACCGCCGTTCCCTGGCCTTGCGATCCTTGGCCTTCCAGACGACGTTCAGCGCGGACTGGACCTCGCCGAATACGCCGGTCGCCGTGAG
>Ga0075369_10000663_pt1 | contig 10934 bp, 10 predicted proteins | sample EndMethybrTD3034_FD_71400 | JGI IMG/M metagenome (GOLD analysis project Ga0075369, IMG submission 71400) | Populus endosphere microbial communities from Tennessee, USA - Endosphere MetaG P. TD hybrid TD303-4 | ecosystem: Host-associated > Plants > Roots > Endosphere | place: USA: Tennessee...
GACTGCCTCGACGACCATGAGAAGGCGGTGTTCAAGACGGCGTTCGAGATCGACCAGCGCTGGCTGGTCGAGCACGGCGCCGACCGCGCCCCCTTCATCTGCCAGAGCCAGTCGCTCAACCTCTTCCTGCCGGCCGACGTGCACAAGCGCGACCTGCACCAGATCCACATGATGGCCTGGAAGCGCGGCGTGAAGAGCCTCTATTACTGCCGTTCGCTCAGCATCCAGCGCGCCGAGACCGTCGCCGGCGAGGCGCTCGCGATGCCGATGGGCGACCATGGGATTTCAGCCCCCAGAGTCGACGCTCCCTCAACGGTGCCGCTCGGTACGCCGGCGGCACCGCAACAATCGACCGACTACGAAGAGTGTCTTAGCTGTCAGTAAACGCAGCCGTCCTCGCCGCGCCGCGGGTCCACACTGCGGCGCGACGGGGTCTCTTTCGTCCAATTCATATTTGATCGCCGGTAAGCCATGTCCCTGCTCGACGCCAAGCCGATTTACAAGCCATTCCATTATCCCTGGGCCTACGATGCCTGGCTGATGCAGCAGCGCATCCACTGGCTGCCCGAGGAAGTGCCGCTGGCCGACGACGTCAAGGACTGGCGCAACAAGCTCACCGACTCAGAGCGCCATCTGCTGACGCAGATCTTCCGCTTCTTCACCCAGGCCGACGTCGAGGTGAACAACTGCTACATGCGGCACTATTCGCGGGTCTTCAAACCCACCGAAGTGCAGATGATGCTGGCCGCCTTCTCGTCGACCGAGACGATCCACGTCGCCGCCTACAGCCATCTGCTCGACACGATCGGCATGCCTGAGACCGAGTACTCGGCCTTCCTCCACGTCAAGGAGATGAAGGACAAGTACGACTACATGCAGGAGTTCAACGTCGAGTCGAAGCCCGCGATCGCCAAGACGCTGGCGGTGTTCGGCGCCTTCACCGAGGGGCTGCAGCTCTTCGCCTCGTTCGCCATGCTGATGAACTTCCCGCGCTTCAACAAGATGAAGGGCATGGGCCAGATCGTGTCGTGGTCGGTGCGCGACGAGACGCTGCACTGCAACTCGATCATCAAGCTGTTCCGCGCCTTCGTGCACGAGAACGCCGAGATCTGGACCGAGGAGCTGCAGCGCGAGATCTACGTCGCCTGCTCGACCATCGTCGATCACGAGGACGCCTTCATCGACCTCGCCTTCGAGATGGGCGGCATCGAGGGCATGACCGCCGTCGACGTGAAGCGCTACATCCGCTACATCGCCGACCGCCGGCTGACCCAGCTCAGCCTGCAGCCGATCTACCGCAGCGACGCCAAGAACCCGCTGCCGTGGATGGACCAGATGCTGAACGCCATCGAGCACACCAACTTCTTCGAGAACCGCGCGACGGAGTACTCCAAGGCCTCGACGCGCGGGACGTGGGAAGAGGCGTTCGGCTAGCCTTCCTGGTTCTTCCTCATCCGTCGATCACGCTTGGCGCCACGCCGCCCAGCGCCCGGGTGACAAGCAGCACGAGCTCGAGCTGGGAGCGCGTCTCGGTCCGCGCCATGGCACGGGCGAGCTGCGTGCGGATGGTGTTGTAGGTGACGCCCGTGTCGATGGCGATTTCTGGCAGCTGCTTGCCCGCCATCAAGGCCAGCACCAGGCGTGCTTCCGCTGGCGGAAAGCCAAACAGGCCGGCCAGCACGGAGAGGTCGGCCGCGATCTTCGCGGCCGGATCGGACACGAAGACGAGGACGGCCGGAGCGGCGCTTGGCCCGGCTAGGCCCGATCCGACCGGTGTCAGCATCACGGCGTAAGCCGTCCGTCCCGACGGTCTGCGGATGCGCAGATGGCCGCCAGCCGGGCGCACGTCCGACGAGGCCTGCCGCAAGTCGCCGATCAGGTGTTGCAGGCGCTTGTCGTCATCCCTGTTGCAGGCCCGTATCCCGTCGGGGGTGCGCTGCAGGCCGTCACCGTTCTTCAGGATCGCCTCGCCGGCGGCATTGACGTGCAGCAGGCGTCCGGTCGCCGAAATCAGGAAGACGCCGAGGCTGAGCCGATCGAGCACGAAATTGGTCGCATCGACCTTGTGCTCGATGCCCTGGACACGCTGCCGGACTTCCAGGGCGCGCTGCACGTGAGGGAGCAGGCGATTCAGGCACTCGGCGTCGTCCGGCGTGAAGCTTCTGGCGCCGTGCGGACGATGGACGCCGATCGCGGCGTGATTCCCGCCCTGCAGCCGTACCAGCGAGCCCACCATGTATCGCGCGTCGATGCTGGGCTTCAGATACTCGTTGTAGATGTAGCTTCGCTTGAACGCGTCATCCTCGACGACCTCCTCGCCGACCAGCGCCTTGCCGAAGATGCGACGGTCGAGGGCTCCCAGCGCCCAGACGTCGTGTTGCGCGAAGTGGCCGTACTCCTGGACCTGCTGGGCCGTCATGCCCAGCGTCAGAACGACATCGGCCTTCTTGTGCAGCGGATCGTGCGTCGACAGCATCAGTGTCTTGCTGCCCATGTACTCCCGGATCTGATGGCCGGCCTGCTCCCAGGCCTGATGCCCGAGGGCCGCGTCATAGAGAGACTCGATCAGGCCGTTTTCCTTCAGTCGGTTCATGTCCCGCTCTTGGCCCAAGTTGGTTGAAGGCCGCCATCACGCTGCTATGGCACGGCAACAAAAGGGCGAATGTGAGAAAAGACACGTAGCGGCAAGGCTATACGCTGGGATGAGTACGGAAAAATAAATGCACGCACCGGTAGTCTATCCCCCAATTGGGTGATGCACCGGCGGTGCCGTCTACTGCCTAATGCGGGACGCCGGCGATTGGGGAGCCGGCGGAAGGCGGGAGCCGGCATGGATGGTTGTGTGGGTGGTACGCCAGGCGCTCGGGGGAGCGGTCGACCGGTTGATGGTGCGTTCGGGTCATCGACGACCGAACGACACGATCCCGGTCGACCGGGTCTTGCAGGCCGCTGGAAGGGCCATCGAGCCGGCGACGGGACGCCCTTGCCGCTGCGCGACGCGCTCGTGGAGCATGCCGAGCGTTTCCCGCTTGTTGGCGTCGTGCGCGACTATCCGGTATTGCGGCGGATCGGCGAGATCCGCCACCGACAGTATGTCGAGCGGCAGGGCAAGGCCTACGGCTCGATGGTCCTCGACCGACAGTGCCTGATCGAACCGAGCGACTTCACGTCGGTCAATATCTATGCCCGCGATGCTCGGGGCATTACCTGCGCCATGCGCGTCGGCGAGGTGCTGGGCGATCGCGATCCTTACACGCCGCTGTTCGAGAAGGCCGCCCGGCGCTTCGGCCTGTCGGTCGAGACCACGCTCACCTGCACGCGCCTGGTGCGCGCGCCGCGCCACAGCGGGCGACATGCGGTCCATCTCATCCGCTTCGTGCGCTGGCAGACGGTCCATGCCGGCTGGCGCTACTGCATCATGCAGACGGCCGAGAAGCTCGTGCCGTTCTTCCGCAAGTTCGGGTTCACCGAAACCGGGATCTGGGCCGACGATCCGGCAGCCGGCCGTCTCCAGGTCCTCGTCCTCGACACCAACATGCGACCGACCCAAGAGGAAAGCGATGCCTGACTGCGATATGCGCGAAGCCCACGGCCTTCTGGACCTCTATGCCTGCATCGACGACGCGCAGGAACGCTTTGCCGGGCTTCTGAAGTCGTATCTGGTCGATCATCCGACGACCATCGACCAGTACATCCGCTACCTGTCGTTCCAGTACCATCTCACCAAGGACGTGCAGCGCTACTTCCTGGCCATCGCCGCCCATGGCGACCTGTCGCGGCGCCGGCGCTTGCGGGAGTTCCTGTGCAGCTTCGCCAATGAGGAGGAGCTTCACTACCTGGTGGCGGCCAACGACTTGGCGCGTCTCGGCCTGCGTCCGCTGCCCATGCCGTTCGATGTCGAGCTCTGGCACCACTACTTCGGCAATGTCGTCGTCGACCGGCCCTTCGTGCGGCTGGGCGCGGCCGCCATCCTGGAGAACATCTCCGACGGTCCGGCGAAGGAATGGGTGAAGAAGGCCCTGCAGGGCTCCTTCCTGACGCGCGACAACACCAAGTTCCTGGTGCTGCACCAGCACGAGGGGCTGCCGCACGGCAATCAGATCCTGAACGCCATCGAAGAAGGCGATCTCGAACCCCGTCACTTCGCCGACCTCAGCGAGGGCGCCCGCAAGGGCACGGTTCTCTACCTGCGCATGGCCGAATGGGCGATCCGGCCGACCACGCTGGCATCGATCTGCGACCACGGCACGATCTCGCTCGACCAGCAGGAAGAGCAGCGCATCGCGAATTTCTCGATGACGGAGCTTGGCGGCACCTCCGGCTTGCAGCAGGCTACGCCGTAGCCCGTAAAAGGGCGACGCAGGGTGGGGGGCCGCCGGGCAACGTGAGTCGAAACGACGATCTGGAGGCCTTGGGGCTTCTCTACGACGCCGCTTTGGGCCATGCCGACTGGGCCCACGTCGGCGCCCGTCTTGCCTCGCTGGTCGATGGCGCGACACTCACCTTCACCGCCCAGTATGCGCCGACGGCCGGCATCGACTTCGTCGACATGAAGGGCGTCACGCCCGCGGAGATCGAGCTCTACGCCATGCAATATCTCGCCGACGATCTGTGGCGCAACGCCGCCATCGGCCGGCAGATCGTCGATCGGGTGGTGCTCAACACCGACCTCGTCAGCGACCTCGACTGGCGCAACAGCCGCATCTACGCCGAGCTGTGCCGGCCCAACACCGACATTTTCCATGGCGTCATGGTCACCGGCACGCTGCCGGAGCAGGGTCTCTTCTCCCTGGGCATCCATCGGCCGCACAACGCAAGCCCGTTCAACGCCGCCGCGGCCAGCCGCCTGCAGCGGCTGCTGCCGCATATCGGACGGGCGCTGCAGGTGCGCTCGCGCCTCGGCCTGGCCGGCGCCGAGCAGCGGGCGTCGATGGCGGTCCTGGATCAGCTTGCCTTCGGTGTGATCCAGCTCGGTGCGCGCGGCGTCTTCATCTCCGCCAACGCCGCGGCGCGCCGGATCCTCGACCGCAACGACGGTCTCGTGCTCGGCCGCCTCGGGCTGCGCGCCGAGTCGGCGGCCGACGATACCCGCCTGCAGCGCGCCATCTCGCGGGCCGGCGGGCTCACGGCGGCCATGGCCGAGCGCGGCGAGGCCGGCGGCCATCTGCGGGTTCAGCGGCCTTCGGGTGCCAAGCCCTATACCGTGATCGTCACGCCGCTTGGCCTGGACCGCGTCTACCTCTCGCCGCGACAAGCGGTGACGATGCTGATCGTCACCGATCCCGACGCCGACCCCCAGCTCGACCTGCAGGCCTTGAAGGCGCTGTTCGGTTTCACCCCGGCGGAAGCACGGCTGGTGAACCTGCTGGTGTCCGGTCGTTCGCTGCCCGATGTCGCGAAGGAGCTCGGCATCGGCTTCGAGACGGCGCGAACGCACCTCGCCCGCGCCCGCGCCAAGACCGAAACGACGTCGCAGATCGATCTCGTGCGTACGGTCCTGCTCGCGGTCTCTCCTCTGCGATCGCCGACGTCATAGGCCTGCGGCCGGGCTTGGCACGGGAGTCGCATGTCCCTGCCGACATCCCGCCGCCAGGAGACGACCATGAGGCTTTCACGCCGTTCGCTGCTCGCTGTGCCTGCTGTCCTTGCGCTGCCGACCGCGGCATGGGCACAGGAAAAAGTCGTGCGGTACGGCATTCCGATGACCGACATTCCGCTGACGACAGGCCAACCCGACCGAGGCGCCAACGCCTACCAGTACACCGGCCTCACGATCTACGACCCGCTGATCGCCTGGGAGCTCGATGTCTCGGACCGGCCGGGCAAGATGATCCCGGGGCTGGCGACCGAGTGGAAAGTCGACGAGGCCGACAAGACGCTATGGACCTTCAAGCTCAGGTCCGGCGTGAAGTTCCACGACGGCTCGGCGTTCGATGCCGAGGCCGTGATCTGGAACCTCGAGAAGGTGTTCAACAAGGATTGCCCGCAGTTCGACACCCGGCAGTCGGCACAGGTGCGGCCGCGCCTGCCGGGGCTCGCGAGCTATCGCAAGAGCGGTGACATGGAGATCGAGATCAAGACCAAGACGGTCGACTCGCTCTTTCCCTATCAGCTCCTGTGGTTCCTGGTGTCGAGCCCGGCGCAGTGGGAGAAGGTCGGCAAGGACTGGAACAAGTTCGCCATGGAGCCCTCGGGTACCGGCCCGTTCAAGCTGACGCGCCTGGTGCCACGCGAGCGCGCCGAGCTGGCGAAGAACGATGCCTATTGGAATCCCAAACGCATTCCCAAGGTCGACCGGATCATCTTCATCTGCGCGCCGGAGGATTCAGCGCGCAGCGCCGCGCTGATCTCGGGCGCTGTCGACATGATCGACGGGCCGGCACCCGACGTGATCGATCGCCTGAAGCAGGGCGGGGCGCGCATCTCGACCAACATCACGCCGCACGTCTTCCAGTATCATCCCTCGCTGGTCGAGGGCTCGCCGTGGACGGATGTCCGGGTGCGCAAGGCGGCAAACCTCGCGATCGACCGCGACGCCATCGTGAAGCTTTTGAACGGGCTGGTGACGCCGGCCTACGGCGAGGTCGATCGCAGCAGCCCGTGGTTCGGCAAGCCCACTTTCGTGCTGAAGTACGCGCCCGACGAGGCGCGCAAGCTGATGGCGGAGGCGGGCTATTCCAAGGCCAAGCCGATGAAGGCCCGCATCTCCATCCAGGCCGGCGGCACCAACCAGACGGTCAACGAGGCGATCCAGGAGATGCTGAAGGAGTGCTTTTTCGACATCGAGTTCAAGCCGGTCGATCTCGAAGCGCTGATGACGGGCTGGCGCGGCGGCGCCAAGGCCGACATGAACAAGGACGTCTCGGCCACCAACGTCACGCACGTGACGTCCGATCCGTTCTACGCCGCCAACCGCTTCTTCGCCTCGGACCAGGTGGCGCCGATCGGGGTCAACTGGAGCTTCTACAAGAATCCGGAGGTCGACCAGCTCGTCGTCGAGCTCAAGAGCACCTTCGATCCCGCCAAGCAGGACGAGATCACGGCCAGGATCCACGGCAAGGCCGTCGACGATGCCGTGATGATCTGGGTCTACCACGACACCACGGCGCGGGCGCTGTCGCCCAAGATCAAGAAGTACGTCCAGGCCCAGAGCTGGTTCCAGGACCTGGCGCTGGTCGAGATGTAGCGCGTGCTGTCATCCCGAGGGTAGCGAGGGACGACAGTATCACCTGCAATTCCGACGGCACGTCCGGCTAGTTTGTCCTCCAATTGGGGGATGCGCTGGCGCAGAGACTTTTGCTTCCATACGGCGCCGGCACTTGGGGAGCCGGTTGGTTAGAGCGGGGCCGGAATGGATGGATGTGTGGGCAGTACGCCGGGCGTTCGGGGGCAGAGGCGCGCGGATCCGCTCGAGTCATCGGTGACCGAGCAATACGATTCGCGCGCGCCCAACCTCCTGGACCGATGGAACCCCCATCAGGCGTGGTGGGATGCCCGCCTGACCGCCGCCGTCGATCCGTATTGCAGAGCCACGCTGGGCCGCATCGAGCCGGTGGCCGAGACCCGGATGCGGGACGGCATCGTCCATGGCGGCGTGAACTTCGCCTCGCAGGACTATCTGTCCCTGGCCGGCCATCCCGCCATTGCCGAGGCGGCGAAACAAGCGATCGACCGCTGGGGCGTGCATAGCGCGGGCTCGCCAGCCCTGATGGGAAACTCTTCCCTGTCCGTCGAGCTCGAGCGGCGGCTGGCAGACTTTCTCGGCTATGACGATTGCACCGTCTTTGCCACCGGATGGGCGGCAGGGTACGGCGTCATCAAGACGCTCGTGCAGCCGCACGACTACATTGTCATCGACGGGCTTGCGCACGCCTCACTGCAGGAAGGCGCGCGCAACGCCACCAGGAACGTGTTCAGCGTGCCGCATCTTTCCAATGCCGCCGTCGCCAGGCGGCTGGAGCGGCTGCGTCGAGATCGACCGGGTGCGGGCATCCTGGTCGTCACGGAGACCGTCTTCTCGATGGATAGCGACGTGCCGGACATCGCGGGCCTTGTCGATATCTGCCGCCGCTTCGGCGCCACCCTGCTGGTCGATGCTGCCCACGACCTCGGTGCCATCGGACCGACAGGTCGCGGCTTCCTCGAGTGCCAGGGCATGGTCGGCCGGCCCGATGTGCTGATGGGCAGTTTCTCCAAGACCTTCGCTTCGAACGGTGGGTTCGTGGCCTGCAGCCATCCGGCGCTGAAGCAGGCCCTGCGCTCCTCCTGCTGCCCGCTCACCTTCTCCAACGCGCTGTCGCCCGTTCAGGCCGCGATCGTGCTCAAGGCGTTGGACATCGTCGAGGCGGACGAAGGCCGTCAGCGCCGCGAGCGCCTGCTGGCGAATGCAGACCGGCTGCGCAGCCGCCTAAGATCGGCGGGCTTCGACGTTCTGGGCGAGCCCAGCGCCATCGTCCCAGTGATCCTGGGGGGCACCGCTTTGTCCCGCTTGGCGACACGATACGCGCTTGAAGTAGGCGCGCTCGTCAATTTGGTCGAGCATCCGGCCGTTTCCATGAACAGCTGCCGGTGGCGTTTGCAAGTCATGGCCGATCATACCGGCGGGCAACTGGACGAGATGGCGTGCATCGCCGCGATGGCGCGGGAAAAGGCGGCAGACGACCTGCAGCCGTCGGAAGCCTTTCCCATCGAACTCGGTTCGGTCCGGTGATCGAACTTGATCCCTGGCCGCAGCGTATCGATCGTCTATCGTCTAGGATGACAATGCCGCCTGCAGCTCGTTGCGAAGCGGCAGTGCCTCGAAGGCGCCCGGCCGAGTTGCAGTAATGGCGGCAGCCTTCTGAGCGGCTGTGATGGCCGCCTCGATGGGCCGTCCTTGCACCAGCGCTGCCGCGATCACACCGCAGAAGGCATCGCCGCAGCCGGTGGTGTCGATTGCCCGCACTGTTTTGGCGGCGAAGGGCTGCCGTTGCCCGTTCTCCATCAGCACGCAGCCCTCGGCGCCGAGGGTGACGATGGCGGCCTCGGCGTCGCGGATCGTGTCTCCCAACTGCTCGGCCTCGACCCGGTTGGCGATGATCAGGCTGCAGCGGCTGGCCAGCTTCTCGGCGCCCGGCCAGAACGGGGCAGGGTTGAAGATCGAGGTCGCGCCCTGCCGCCGCGCGGTATCGAGAATGTAGGCGGTCGTGTCGAGCGGCAGGTTGCCCTGCAGCAGCACGACGTCACGCGGGAGCAGGTCGCGCAGCGCGCGCTCGACGTGGGCGGGCTTTACCGCCAGCGAGCAGGCGCTGGTGCTGACGATGCTGTTCTCGCCGTTGGGCAGCACCATCAGCAGCGAGAAGTCCGTGGCATGCGGCAGCCGCGGCAGGATCAGCTCGGCAATGCCTGCCGCTTTCAAATGTCGCTCGATGTCATCGGCCCGGCCATCGTCATGGCCCAATGGAGCGCAGAAGCATATGGGCACGCCGCAGCGCGCCGCCACGACGGCCTGGTTCAGTCCCTTGCCGCCCGGCGCCCATGCGCCGCTGCTGCCGATCAGGGTCTCGCCGGGCAGCGGCAGGCGCGGCACGGTAAGCCGCAAGTCCAATCCTGCATTTCCAATGACAACGACTCGTCCGGGCATCTGCTCCTCTTGCTGGTAACCTCCCTTCATCAGAGGAGGACCAGTGATGAAGAAGACGTATCACGGAAGCTGCCATTGCGGCTGGCTGCGCTTCGAGGCCGACATCGACCTGGAGGCGGGCACCGGCCGCTGCAACTGCTCGATGTGCGCCAAGCAGCGTGCCTGGAATGCGGTCATCAAGCCGCAGGATTTCCGCCTGATCTCGGGCGGGGACAATCTCTCCGACTACCAGTTCGGCTCCAAGCAGGGACACCATCGCTTCTGCAAGACCTGCGGCATCGCGGCCTTCGGCGAGGGCTATGTCGAGCAGATCGGCGGCGCCTTCGTGTCGATCAACGTCGCCTGCCTCGACGACATCACGCCAGAGGAGCTGGCCAAGGTGCCGGTGCAGTACATGGACGGCCGGCACGACAACTGGTTCAACCCGCCCAAGGTCACCAGCTATCTCTGAGTCCTGAAAGCGAGCCGGTCCCACCACACGTCGGGTCCACTCAGGACGGCAGCCCCTTTGCTTTCGTGGATGACGGTGAGGCCGTGCCGGCCCGCCAATTCGCAGGTCTCCTGGGCCGAGACCTCGAACATCCGCCGGCCCGCCGGCACGGGCCCGTGGCGCAGCGAGAGCGCCATCATCCCGCCGGGCTGCATCAGCGGCGCGACGCGAGCCATGGCCCGTTCGCGCTGAGCCTGGTCGAGATGCATCCAGACCGCCGTCAGCATGACGAGGTCGTAGCGTTCGCCCAATGCATGGACGCGGTCGAGGTCGGGCAACGAATCGTCAATCCAGGTGATTGCCGGATGGGGATGCAGGCGCTGTGCCTCGGCGCGCAGCTCGGGTGTCGGCTCGACGGCCGTGACGGCGTGGCCGAGGTCGGCGAAGCCAGCGGCGTCACGACCGGTGCCCGCGCCGATATCGATGACGCGGCTCGGCATTGTCGGGAAGAGATGCATCATGTGCCGATGCACGTGGGCGAAGGGGATGCTCTCGTATTGCTTGACGCGCTCGGCCGCTGTCTCGCCGTAGCCCTCGGTGCCGCTTACCCGGATGGTCATGCAGGTAGTGTACGGTTGCACGGACCGGTCGTCCTGAGCGAAGCGAAGGATCTCATGCCGATTGCAACTGGAATGAGATCCTTCGCTTCGCTCAGGATGACAGAGTGGCGCGGGCCTGCTTGGCTGCTTCGAAGGCGGCCAGGCGCTCGGTGAACTTGCCCGCCGCCGGCCCGTCCGCCGCGGCTATCCTGGGCGCAGGGATCGTTTCGTAGAAGTGGCAGGCTACGCGATGGCCGTTTCCGGCGTCGCGCAGGATCGGCTC
>Ga0075369_10000664_pt1 | contig 10931 bp, 4 predicted proteins | sample EndMethybrTD3034_FD_71400 | JGI IMG/M metagenome (GOLD analysis project Ga0075369, IMG submission 71400) | Populus endosphere microbial communities from Tennessee, USA - Endosphere MetaG P. TD hybrid TD303-4 | ecosystem: Host-associated > Plants > Roots > Endosphere | place: USA: Tennessee...
GCTGGCCACCGCAGGTCTGGTGCTGGCCGCCGGTTTCGAGACGACAGTCAACCTGCTGGGCAACGGAATTCGCATGCTGCTTGACGCGCCCGAGCATCTCGAGACGCTCAGGCAGCGACCGGAGTTGTGGCCGACCGCGGTCGAGGAGGTGCTGCGGCTGGAATCACCGGTCCAGATGACGGCCAGGGTGGCGGCCACCGAGACCGACATCGCGGGGACGTCGGTGCGCACCGGAGAAGGCGTCGTCATCTACGTGGCAGGCGCCAACCGCGATCCGAAGGTCTTCACCGATCCGCACCGCTTCGACATCGAGCGCGCGAACGCGGGCAAGCACTTGTCGTTCTCGGGCGGCAGACACTTCTGCCTCGGAGCGGCGCTGGCGCGCCAGGAAGGCGAGGTCGGCCTGCGCACGTTCTTCGAGCGGTTCCCGGACGCCCGGCTGGCAGGCTCGGGTAGCCGCCGCGACACCCGGGTGCTGCGCGGATGGTCGTCGCTTCCGATCGCGTTGGGCAAGGCGCGCACCGCGATAAGTTCGTGACGCCACGTATGGTCGGCGAAAAGTCGAGTACTCGTCTACTCGCTCTTTCGCGTCATCGCCAGCCATACACTTCGTCCCGTCGGCCCCGGCCACCGAAGCCTGAGGGCCGTGGAAGGACGAAATATGTGGTCACGGCGAGCGTTTCGCGACCCACGATCGGCCCTCCGCAGCTGGAGGTTCACGATCGCCGCGCGGGTGCGGGCCCTTCCGCGCACGGTCAGGGTCTTCGTCGTGTGGCCCGCCTGTCTGGCGGCTGTGATCGCACCCATCTGGCTGGGCCTGAATCTGGTTTTCACGAATTTCCCCCTGTCAGCTCACACTTACCTCATCCGATTCACCTTCGGCGACTGGTCGCTGGTCGATCCGAACTCGATTCGCGGAATGGCAGCGGTATTCAGACGCGCGCTCGGGCACGACCAGCGAGTGATCGCCGGCTACTTCCTCTTACTGATGACGTGTGCGTTGGTCTTTGCCCTTCTCGCGTTCTCGAGATCCGGTAAGAAGCTCAGCGGTGTGATCATCGCCGCGGTGGTGGTGACAACCACCGCTGACTTGATCGAGAACATGCTGATCTCCCGCAGGCTGGATCACGCGTCCGCCGGAGTACCGAGCGCGTTCTGGCAGCATGCGCCTGCGGCCATGGCCACGATCAAGTGGTGTGCCGCGGTGATCGCCGTGTTGGCGATACCGGCGGCGCTGGCCGTGATGTTCCGCGTGCTCGTCTCGCACCTACAGCTGTTCCTGCACCGGCACATACACAGGGGGCAGGGGGATTGGTGGGACGCCGCAGTCGAACCCGCGCCGGAACTCGACGACCGCGACCCGCAAGCAGCGTGGCGGCACGCGTACTGCGTTCCCGACGCGGACGATGCAATCCCCAGACACGTCGACGGCAACCCGCTGCGCGAAAGTCGGCCGACCGCGTTGTGTCTATCCGGTGGCGGGATCCGTTCGGCGTGCGTTTCGATGGGCGCGTTGCAGACGATTTCGGGTCCACGACTCGACGTTCCGGAACACTGGCGCAGCGCACCCGCGCTCGATGACTTCGACTATGTGATCTCGGTGTCGGGTGGGGGATACAGCGCCGGAGCCCGGCTGCTCGGAGTTCAGGCAGACAAAGAGAACGACGGCCATGCCGGCGGCGCGACGCACCCTGTCGCCGCGCGGTTCAATCCAGGATCACCTGAATTCGACTTCCTTCGCCGACACTCGAGCTACATCGCCGACTCGCCGGGAGCGCTTGTCAGAGCACTGGCGGAAGTTCTGAAAAACCTACTGGCATCACTGTTTATCGTGTTCTCGGCGGCGATTCTGCTTGGCGCGGTGCTGGGCTGGTTCGTGGCGATGATTCCACTGGCTGCGGTCGTTCCCGTGCCATCCGACACCCATGCGAATGCCCACCCGGTCGCAGCGTTCGCCGCAGTCGGTATTCCGCTGGCGGTGGCGACCGTCTGCACGGCGGTCGGCCTTGTCGCGGAGTGGATCTCGACGTCCAGGTTCAGTGCGGCGGTGCAAACGATTTGTGGTCGCTGCGGTAAGGGCGCGGCGCTACTCGCGGTGCTGGTGTTCATTCTGACCGTCAGCTTGCCTGTGCTGATGCGGCTCAGCGCGCCGCTGGCACCGTCGGCCGAAAGCAAGTTCCACGTCGCCGGAATGATCGGCGGGGTGGCGACCGTGACGGTCCTGCAGTACGGCGCAGCTCTGTTCTCGATGTTGCGAAACAAGAACGGATCCGTCAATCCGTCTCGATGGACGAAGCTCGTGCCGGCAGGATTGGTGCAGGTCGCGCTGATAGCCATCACGCTGGCGGCGTTGTTCGTGGCATGGTCGCTTGTGGTGGGCATCGTTGCCGCGCAGGCATTCGGCAACGCCGCCGACGGTATCCAGCTGGATCGACCACTGCTCTACCTCTGCGGGATCGCGTTGTTGACGTTGCTGTTCAGCAGCTTCGACGTCACATCGCTGAGCCTGCATCCGTTCTATCGTCGTCGGCTTGCCAGCACGTTCGCCGTGCGCCGCACCAAGGAGGGGAAAGCCAAAGGCTATCCCGCATGCGAGGCCACGCCGCTCGATAAATATGGCAGGACACAGCGGGGCGGTCCGAAATTCGTGTTCGCCGCGGCTGCAGCCGTTTCCGATGAAGACGTGCGGCCGGCGCCCGGCCTGAACGCCGTGTCGTACGTGATGACTGCGGACTTCGTCGGTGGCCCTTCGCTGGGCTGGCTCAAGACGCCCGAACTCTGTCGGGCTGCCCCTCCACGTATCAAACGCGACCTGACCGTGCAGGCGGCGGTGGCAATCAGCGGTGCGGCGTTCGCGTCGGCGATGGGTCGGCAAAGCAAGGGCTTTCAAACGTTGTTGGCGTTGTCCGGGGCACGCCTCGGAACATGGCTTCCCAACCCGACATTCGTTCGCCAAGCCCGCCTGCACGCCAGGGACTTTTCGTACCCCAAGGCACTGCCGTCGCTGCGGGGTGCGGGGTATTTCTATCGGGAACTGTTTGGCATCAACAAATCTGATGCGCGTTTGGTACAGGTCACCGACGGCGGCCACTACGAGAATCTCGGTCTCGTCGAAGCGCTGCGCCGACGGTGCCGACTCATCTACTGCATCGACGGCGGCGGCGATACTCCCCCGCTTCTGTCCGGGCTGGCCGACGCGATGCGGCTCGCCAAATTCGAACTGGGCGTTGAGATTACGCTCGAAAAGGACGGACCCTACGGCGTCGAGAACGTCGCCCCTGGATCAGCGGAGCGTTTCCCGGAGGGCCACGCGTTTCACAGCATCAACGACCGGATAACCAAAGATGCTGTCATCAGGGGCAAGATCACCTATCCGGCCGCCGCCGGGCTGGGCGGCGAAGAGGCAAGCACCGGATACCTGATCGTCGCCAAGGCGGTGCTGTGGCGCGACTTGCCCGAGTGGGTACTCACCTATGCCGCGGGCGCGGCCGAGTTCCCCAACGACAAAACCTCCGACCAGTGGTTCAACGAGGCGCAATTCGCCGCGTACGTAGAGTTGGGGCGCCGAATCGGCATGCGGGCGTTGCGAGTCCCAGGCGATGGCAGTTTTCCGCCTCCCGACGAACAAAGTCTGCAGGACACAGCGCCCTCCGTGCCGGCGCGAATAGGGGCGCCGCGGTCACCCGAGACCTTGGCACGCATGACCCCACGTCGAAATGGCTGGGCTCCCAAGCGTCGAGGCTCTCGGCTGCGGTTGGCCATCGCGCAGAAAGTGTCGTCGAACGGTGAGCCGCTGTAACCGATCTGGTAGGAGTGCAAGTGGGCACTGTCGGACACGGCACGTCGATTGATGATCTGATCGATCGGGCGGTGGCGGCCATTAATTGCGGTGACCGGGCAAGCGCGACGATGTTGGCCGGGCAGGTGCTGGCCGTCGACAGCGGGAATGCCGATGCAGAGGATCTGCTGACCGCCCCCGGCGATGCCGGGGAGATCCGACGTTTGACGATTCTGGTTGCCGATCTGGTCGATTCGACACGGTTGTCGACCCGGGTGGAGCCCGAGACGTATCGGGCGATGGTGGGGCGCTACCGCGAAATGGTGCCGCGCATTGTGGACCGCTACGAAGGTCACATCGCATGGACCCAGGGCGATGGTGTGTTGGCGGTGTTCGGACATCCCACTGCCCACGAGAACGATGTCCGGCGCGCGGTGCTGGCGGGGTTGGACATAGCGCGCGACGTGGCCAAACTCAATGAGCAAGCGCAGCGCCAGTTTGGCATCGGAGTCGCTGTCCGGGTCGGCGTGCACCGCGGCCTGGTGTACTTGGACACCGCTGCAGATGACGTCTATGGCTCGGGGGCCAACGTCGCCGCGCGGGTTTCAGCGTTGGCATCCTCGGGCACGGTCGTGGTTTCCGAGGTCGTTGCGTCGTTGGTAGGCAACGATTTTGAGCTGGAGGCGCAGCCGCCTGCTGCGGTGAAGGGTATCGACGAGTTGGTCGCCCATCACCGGGTGCTCGGGGAGAAGGCCGTGACATCTCACCGGGCGGGCCTCGGTCCCCTGGTAAACCGGAGCCACGAGCGGGCGCGGCTGCAAAAGCGTTGGGCGCGGGCGCAAGCGGGCACGTTGAAGACGCCCGGGGTGATACTTCGTGGCGAGCCCGGAATCGGGAAGTCCCGCCTCGCGGCGGCGGCGGCCGAGCTGGTAGCCGGCTCCGGCGCGGTGGTGCTGGAGTTGTTCGGGTCGCCTTTTCACACCGATGCGGGCCTGCACCCGGTTCGCACATTCCTGGAACGCCGTTGTGACATAGGGCGGCTCACCGGACCGGCCGAGCGGCTGCGTCTTCTCCACGCCGAGGTGGCGGCGCGAGGCCTGGAACCCGTCGACGTGGTGCCGCTGTTGGCGCCGGTGCTCGGTGTAGGGCCCGAGGCCGGCTACCGACCCGTACCGGCTGAGGGCCGCAAGCTGTATGAGCTGATCGCAAAGGCCGTGCAGGCCTACCTGCTGGCCTGCCTCGGGGGTGAGCCCGGATTGATCGTCGCCGAGGACGTGCACTGGTTCGATCAGTCCACCATCGAGGTGCTCGGCGCTCTGATGGGATCGGCTGACGGACGGTTGTTGGTCGTCGTCACCGGACGACCGGGTGGGTGGCTGCCGGATGGATGGCCGGCCAAGGTGTTCGACGTCGAGCCATTCACCGATGAGCACAGCGACGCATTGATCCTCGCGCTCGATCCGACCGTGACGGCCGATGAGCGCGCGGCCGTGCGCGACCGATGTGACGGCGTGCCTTTCTACATCGAGCAAGTCGTCGGCGCACTGGGCATGACACGGGCCAACGCACCGGACGTGCCGACGGTGCCTGAGGCGTTGTACGAGCCGCTGTTCGCCCGGCTGCGCGCGTGCGCGAATGCGGTGCCAGTTGTCGTGGCGGCGGGCATCATCGGGCGGCACGTCGACCGCAGCCTGTTGGGTGCGGTGTGCACCCTGAGCGAGGCCGATATCGACGACGCCATCGACGAACTCGAGGATGCGCGGGTGCTCGAGCGGTGGGGGGCGGACGGCTGGCGATTTCGCCACGAACTGCTGCGCGAGGTCGGAGCCGAGCTGGCGCCCCCCAGTGTGCGCCGTGACTTGCACGCCCGAGTGGCCAACGCCCTCGTCGGTGGACAGGCCGGTGACCCCGACTGGGGGCTCGCCGCCGACCACTATCGGCGGGCCGAGCGGTTCGACGACGCGGCGTCGGCGTACCAGCAGGCGTCCGCGGTCGCCCGCCGCCGCGGCGCGCTGGCCGAGGCGCGGACGTATCTGAGCGTTGCCCTTGCGTGCCTCGAAAGGTCCGCGGCGGGCCCGGACCGCGACCGGCGCGAGATCGCGGTCCGGTTGGAACGAGGACTGCTCGCGGCGGCCGCGGAGCTCTACACAAGCCGCGTCGTCGCAGCGGACTTCGAGCGCTGCCTGGAGTTGGGTGGGTCTGATCTGCGTGACGACGAACTGGTCGCGACGCTGCTCGCGCTGGTGAGCTACTACGCCATCCGGGCCGACCTGCGGCGGATGGCCCAGGTCCTCGAATCCCTCAGCGCCGGCCTGGACGAGAGTCGGCAATGGTTCCGTCCGGCGATCGAGGCGTCGTTCGGGGTGCTGGCGTGGCTTCGCGGCGAGTTCGATGTCGCGCGTGAGTATCTCAAGGAAGCCACGGCAGCACGGGCCGCAACGAGCCACCCGATTGAGGCGGTGTGGTACCTGCCCAATGAGCCGATTGCGTCGGCGCATCTTCACCTGGCCTTGACCTGCCTGCTGAGCGGCGATCTCACCGGCGCCGAAGCGGAGTTGGTCCAAGCGGAACGCCGAGCCGAAGAACTCGGATTTCCCCAGGGCCCGTTCATGACCGACTACGCGCGTTTCGTGGAGAGCTGGATACGCATCGAAGCCGGTCAACTCGACCGCGCCGCGGTCCTCGCCGCCAGCCTGACCGAGCACGCCGAACGGCATGGCTTCGACCAATGGTGTTTCGTAGGGGCGACCCAACAGGGCGCCGTCGACGCCTTCAGCTTGCGGGCCGCACATGATCCGGACTCCGCCGCTCACACGCACCACCTCGGAACCATGACTGCCCTCCTCGACACCTGGCGGGCACTCGGGCTGAACATTTACCTCACGTTCTACGACAGTGCCGTGGGGCGACTGCTGATCGCTGCCGGCCGACTGGATCAGGCCCGCCGCGACCTGGACGCCGCACTGCAACTCACCCAAGACACCGGGATGCGCTTCTACGACGCCGAGCTGTTGCGGTTACGCGCCCACACCCACACCGACCTCGCCGCCCGCCGAGCCGACCTCGGTGCGGCAGTCGACCTCGCGCGCCGTCAGGGCGCGACGCTCTTCGAACTACGCGCCGCGCTCGACGATTTCGAGCTGCACGGCGAACCGGCCCGCAGCGCCCTCATCGACGCGGCCGGCCGCATGCCCGCCGACAGTAGGCTGCCGGAGTGGATCAGGGTCCAGAACATTCTGCAGCGAACGTAAACGTAAGTGCGCCAGCGGGATCAGCTCAGTCGCCGCGGAGCCTGTCCTGGATCTCCTCGAACACGCCCGCGAGAACGCCCCGGGGTGAGGTGCTGTAGTGAGGTAATGCCCACCGACTGATCTTGGCGTCGATTACCGTCGGTCGGCCGGAGTTGATCGCCGCGCGGAACACTCGCTCGAAGTCTTCGAGCGAGTCGACGCAGTATCCATCGGCGCCGCACGCCCGCGCGTATGCCGCGAAGTCGGGATTGTCGAATTCGACCAACGCAGACTCTTGATACTCCGCGAGTTGGTAGACCTTGACCAGTTTGTATTCGTCGTCGTTGAAGATGACCCAGATAACCGGCACGTTGTTCTGCATCGCGGTCATCAGCTCGAAGCCCGCCATCGAATAGCATCCGTCCCCGCATCCGACCACGACGGTTCGTTCAGGCTGTGCCAACTTGACGCCGATTGCACCGTTGGTATGCGCCGCCATCGGGCCGAACTGGCCACATTTCCTGAAATTCTGGCCCGCTTCCAGATCGACGTAGTAGCCCATCCACGCAAGGTGCGTGCCGGCGTCGGCCAGTAGAACGGCGTTCGGGGGCAGGTGTCGTCCGATCGCTTGAGCGAGCTTGCCAGGATGTATCGCGCCGACGCGCGGAAGCAGTTTGCGAAACTCGTAATCCTGAGAGTCGACGTGAACAGGCTCCAGCTCACCGCCGACCTTGGCCTCCAACGCTTTTGCGACGGCCTCAACTGCCAGCCGGGCATCAGACACCAGCGCGTGCTTGGCGGCGTAGAACTTGCCGATCTCGTGCTTGGCGATGTTGATCTGGATCAGCATCTTGCCGTCGAATAGATCTTCGCGAAGTCCGAATGTCGCGTGCTGGCTGAGGGAGTTTCCGACCGCGACGACCACGTCGGCTTCGCGGAACGCCTTCCATGCGCTGGAATGACCACTTTCGTGAAATACGCCGGCGCACAGTGGATGTGACTCGGCGACAATGCCCTTGCCGTCGAGTGTGGTGATCAGCGGCAGCTGGAATCGTTCGATGAAGCGGAGCATCGCATCCTGAGCGCGGCTGCGGATCGCGCCGTACCCGGCCAGCACAACGATGCGGCGTCCGGTGTTCAGCATGTCGGCGAGAACCTCTGCGATCGCCTCGACCTCGTCGGGGTTGGGCGCCACCGCGGGCACGTCGAGCCTGATGTCGCGGTAATTCGACACCCTGAGGTTGTGGTCGGTGAGGTTCTGCGGAACATGTATGTGCACCGGTCCCGGCCTACCCGCGAACGCGAGGTTCACCGCCTCCTCGACGATGTCGCAGGTGTCGTTGATGTCCTCGATCAGGAATGACTTCTTCGTCGTGGCGGCGAACATCGCCTGCGAGTCCGGCGTCCCGTTTCGACCCGATGTGTCGTTGACGGCGCCGCGGCCCGCCCACTCGAGCCGGATGAAACCGGTGAGCGCCAGCACCGGATAGGAGTCCGACATAGCAACGCCCAAGCCGGTGAGCAGATTGAAGGCCCCCGGTCCGACGGTGGCGTAGCAGACGCCCAGCTTGTTGGTGAACATCGCGTAGCCGCAGGCCATGTACGCCGCCGCCTGCTCATGGCGGGTGGCGATCGGCTGGATGCTGGAGTGTTTCAACGCGACCGCCAGGCTGGCGATGTTCTCGCCATTGCCCCCGAACGCAGTGTCGACGCCGACGCTTTCCAGTCCCTTGACAATGGCTTCATAGACATTCATCGCTTGCTCCTAAAGGCTTCAACTAGTTGTCGGGGGCCCACCTGCCATGGCACCTGGGTCTGCTCGTCGAACAGGGCCTCTGCGTCACGCCGGCCGAGTTCGATCGACGCCTCGATGAACTCGGGATCGAAGTACAGGTAGCTGAACAAGTCGCCGCGGCGTGGGCCGTCACCGCCCAACGCGCGGCCCAGCAGCCGTAGCTCGCTGTGACGCAACATCTTCGAGGCACCCCGCCACCGGTGCCGCTGCTCGTCGAAGATCAGCTCGGCCAACTCACCGAGGGTTCCGCGTTCCTCCGGTGTGACGGCGAGGTACGGCACCTGCTTGCGGACCCGGCCGCTGGGCGTTTCGGCGTTGCTCGAGTCGATGAGCGTATTGACCTTGGCAAGCGTGCGCAGATCCTCGATCGTCCTGTCGACAAGGGCGGCATCCAGTAGCCGGACGATCACGTCGTCCACGTCGGGTGGCGGTCCGTCGACGGAAGGTGATGTGCTGGAGTCGGTTACGGGATGAGTTGCCACGACCGCGATCGCATCTGCTCCAAGCGCGAGTGCGGGTTTCAAGGGCGCGTTCAGGCGCACCCCGCCGTCGAGGTACCAACCGTCCCACCCTGGTGGTTCGCTGATTCGGACGGGCGGGAAAACGATCGGAATCGCTGACGACGCAAGGACATGCTCAGGACCGATCTGCGTGGCCGCATAGTGGATGGGCCGGTCGTCGTCAGGAGGTGGCACATGGCCGTCGCCTGCGCGGTCCACGAACACCACGGTGCGGTTGTCGGCTCCGCTGGTGGCGACCACGGCCAAGCTGGTGTTGCCTTCGGCGATATTCCTGCGTAGTTGTTTCCAGTCGATGGCGTGTTCTGCCTTGCGCCGCAACGGTTCTGTATCCACGAGACTGGTCAACCGCATCCCTGGCACCTGCAATATCTGGCCGGCCCAACGCGCGGCGAGGCCAGGCGAACTGACCAGCGGCGACCGGAACACGTCGGAGACGGAGATGCCACGCCACACCTCGAGCGCCTGCTGTGCCTGCTCGACCGGATGCAGATGCGATAGCGCCGCGAAAATTGTTGCGTTGATGGCCCCCGCGCTGGTGCCGACGTAGACGGCGATGTCCGTCCCGGCGTCGTGCAGGCGTGGCACCAGGACGGAGAGCGCGCCGGCCTCATAGCCCCCGCGGGCGCCCGCACCGGCCACCACCACCGCCACGCGGCGGGGGGCGTTGGGCACCTGATCCCTCATGAGCCGGTCGGATGCCACGTGTGATCGTGGCTGCGATGCGCGTCGGTGAGGCCGTTGCGGAAGAACTTTTCGTAGTACGGCTCCTCGACATGGTGTACCTGCAGCCAGATCCCGGGAACGTGGATGGCCTCCACGTGTGCGGGAAAGCGGCCGTGGGTGTCGTAGATGTAGTTGCAGATGTCACGCGTGCACTCGACGACATCCTCGCTGTACTTGCTCGCCTCGGCGAGGTATCGGTCGCCGAACTCGCCGTTGTAGATTCGGGCGAACAATGCTGGGTCCGAGTAGATGCCTGCGGGCCCGAACTTGTCCGCGACAACCGCGTCGACGGCGTCGGACATCGTCGGGTAGTTGGGTGGACAACTCGCCCTGATAAGGTGTTCGCCCATGCGGCGCAGGCCAATTGGATTGGCACGCAGGTTCGCATACCAGGGCAACGGCACATGCCACCGGAGGACGTCTTGGACTTTCCAACGCGGAGTGGCCCAGTCGAACCCGAGCATGTTGCCGTAGCGCTTGGTGAACTTGGGGTCGCCAAGCATCACCGGAGGTGCGATAGAGGCGTGTATCCAGGCGCCGAGGCCCATGGAATCGGCTGTGAGCATGAGGTTTTGGATGATGAGGTCGGCCTCGATCTGGGTGCGCATGCCCCAGAGGACGCCGAGTGGAATCTTGATGTCCTTGTTCAGGAAGCCCTGTTTGACCCATTTCTTGACGCCGGCCACTCGGTAGAAGTTGCGGTCGTCGACCAGCGTGGGACGCGCCCCTTCGGGTTGGGTGAGCAAGTACATCATTCCGTTGATGTACTGGCGGGACAGGTCGACAACCGGAAACAGGATGGTGGTGCCGGGTAGGTTCGACAGGAACCGATTTGAGTCGAGATATGCTGGGAAATCGCGGTTTCCGGCGGGAACGTCGATCCG
>Ga0075369_10000666_pt1 | contig 10924 bp, 10 predicted proteins | sample EndMethybrTD3034_FD_71400 | JGI IMG/M metagenome (GOLD analysis project Ga0075369, IMG submission 71400) | Populus endosphere microbial communities from Tennessee, USA - Endosphere MetaG P. TD hybrid TD303-4 | ecosystem: Host-associated > Plants > Roots > Endosphere | place: USA: Tennessee...
CTGCATGATGCGGGCGATCGAGACGGCCAGCACCCGCTGGATGGCGTTGGTGGGCTGCGCCATCGGCTTCGCGTTCCTGGCGAAGATGTTGCAGGCGTTCCTGATCGTGCCCGGTCTGGCACTGGCGTTCCTCGTCGCGGCGCCGGTCGGGATGTGGCAGCGGATCGGCAAGTTACTCGTCGGCGCCGCAACGATGGTCGTGTCGGCGGGGTGGTACATCGCGCTGGTGAGTCTGTGGCCGGCCGACTCGCGCCCGTACATCGGCGGTTCCACCGATAACAGCCTGCTTCAACTGGCATTGGGCTACAACGGGATTCAACGCATCGCGGGTGGTGAGGGAGGTCCCGGAAGTGGTGGACCCGGCGGTGGTGCTCCCAGTGGCGGTCCAGGGGGAGCCAACCTGTTCTTCGGCGGCGAACCGGGTATCGGCCGACTGTTCGGGCAGTCGATGGGTGTCGAGGCCTCCTGGCTATTGCCCGCAGCGCTGATCGGCCTCGCGGCAGGCATCTGGTTCACCCGGCGCACGGCGCGCACCGGATCTGTCCGTGCCGGGCTGTTGTTGTGGGGCGGCTGGTTGCTGGTGACCGGCGCCGTCTTCAGCTTCATGGACGGCATAGTGCACCCGTACTACACGGTGGCGCTGGCACCTGCGATCGCGGCGCTGGTCGGGATCTCGGTGACGGAGTTGTGGCAGGGTCGGGAGTTCCTCATGCCGCGGATCGTGCTGGCGACCATGGTTGCGGCAACCGGCGTGTGGGCGTTCATCCTGTTGGATCGCACGCCGGACTGGTTACCTGCGCTGCGCTGGATCGTGCTGGCCGGATCGGTGGTCGTCGCGGCCGTCGTTGCCGTCGGTGCTCACCGACTCGGCCGCGTCGCGGTCGTATTGGTCACTGCCGCAGCGCTTTTCGGTCTGGCGGCGCCTACCGCGTTTTCGATCTACAACGTCGCGCACGAGCAGAGCGGGCCGGGCACGATGTCCGGGCCAAGCCGTGACGCTGGCTTCGGCGGTGGCGGTCCCGACGGCCCGGGCGCGCATCGCGGTGACAACGCAGAACTGCAGTCCCTGGTCACCGGACTCGACAACCGCTGGGCCGCAGCGGGTATCGGCTCGATGGAGGTCAGCTCCCTGGAGCTGAAGACGGGTGCGTCGTTGATGGCGATCGGCGGATTCACCGGCGGTGACCCGTCGCCGACGCTAACCCAGTTCCAGCAGTACGTCGCCGACGGTCAGGTCCGGTACTTCATCGTCAGCGACCGTGGCGGGCCAGGCGGACAGCGGACGGGCGCGGCCAGCGACATCACCACCTGGGTGGAGCAGAACTTCACCAAGCGCGATGTCGGGGGCACGACCGTCTACGACCTCACCCAACCCCGTTGAGACGGACGGCCCTTGATCAGGACGGCTGCTGGGTAATGACGGTGTAGAGGTCGACGATGACGTCGTTTCGCACGATCGCAATGTCGAAGCCCGAGACCCGCGGGGTGTCACCGCCGGGTTCGACGAGATGCCAGGCCAGATACCCCAGTCCGCGAGTTTGGTAGACGGGGCCCGCTGCGACGAACTGAAGATCGCCGAGTTTTTGCTGAAGGTCAACGGCTTTCGCGTCCAGCTCGGCGTGTCCGACGGTCACGCCGTCGTCTTCGGTCCAGCGCACGTCGGGGGCATACGTGCGGCTAATCGCGGCTTGGCGAAGCTCGGTATCGCGCTGGTTGAAGACCTCGATGAGGTTGGCCTCCATCAGCCGGGTGATCGTGTCTGTCATATATGACGAAACGGACTGTGGTCCGAATCCATTCCCCTAGCAGGGCGGCCGTCGCCATCTGTTCTCGGTGATTTTCTCCCGTGGCACGTGCTCGTCACGTTGTTATGGTCGCGTCGAGGCAATCGAGGAGGTCCCAATGTCCGTGACCGACGAGTATCTGAAGAACAACGAGGCCTACGCGAGCACGTTCACGGGCCCGCTTCCGCTGCCGCCGAGTAAGCACGTCGCGGTACTGGCGTGCATGGACGCCAGGCTCGACGTCTACCGGATCCTCGGCCTCGGTGACGGCGAGGCACACGTCATCCGCAATGCCGGCGGCGTTGTCACCGACGACGAGATCCGATCGTTGGCTATCAGCCAGCGGCTGCTCGGCACCAAAGAGATCATCCTGATCCACCACACCGATTGCGGCATGCTGACGTTCACCGACGACGAGTTCAAGCGCGCCCTCCAGGACGAGACCGGCATCAAACCGGAGTGGGCCGCCGAATCATTCCCCGACATCGAGGAAGACGTGCGTCAGTCGCTGCGCCGCATCGAAGCCAGCCCGTTCGTCACCAAACACGAATCTCTGCGCGGATTCATCTTCGACGTCGCGACGGGGCGCCTCAACGAGGTGACGATATAGCCGATTATTCGGAGATGGATAGCAGCACGCGGCCAGTGCGGGGCCCGTTGTCGACATGGTCGTGAGCCGCGGCGATCTGCTCGAGTGGGTAGACCCGCGCCACGGGAATCGATAATGCACCAGCTGCCGCCGCGGCCGTGAGATCCTCTGCCGCCTTCCGCTTCACCTCTGAAGTGAAATCGTCGCTGCCCAGTAGTCGCAGCGTGACGTTGGCGAACAGCATCGGCCAGAAGGGCAACTCCGGACGGCCCGAACGGCTGGCAAAGGCGGCAATCACCCCATTGTTGGAAACCACCTCAGTGTCGAGGTCGGCGTTGCTCGACAAATCGACCTCCACGATGCGGTCGACCCCGCCGGGGGCGTGCCCGCGGATCGCCGAGGCGGGGTCGGCCTGGTCCAGGGCGACCGCGTGCGTGACGACTTCGCTTTCGACCCGCTCGAGGTCGTCGGCGTGCGTCACAGTGCCGATGACGACGGCTCCACCCCAGTGCGCCAGCTTGGCGGCCACGGAGCTCACGCCACCGAGTACGCCCTGCACCAGGAGGGCCTGGCCGCCGACCGGTCCGTCGCTGAAGACTGCTCGGTGCGCGGTGATGCCGGGAATGCCCAAACACGCACCGAGTTCGTCGCCGACGGATTCGGGGAGTGCCACCGCTTGTGTGTCTGGCACACACGTCAGCTCGGCGGCGGTCCCGAACTGTCGATAGGACTGGGCACCATAGACCCACACGCGCTGCCCGACCCTGGTTGCGTCGACACCATCGCCGACGGCGTCAATGACGCCCACACCGTCACTGTGCGGGACGATGCGCGGGTAAAGCATCGGGGAGCCCCGCCAGCCCGCTCGCTTCTTCGTGTCCCCGGGATTGATCCCTGACAGCGTTATCCGCACACGTACCTCGCCCGGACGGGGTTGCGGCGATGGAAGTTCACCGATCTGAAGCACTTCTACCGCCGGTCCCTGCGCGTCGTACCACGCCGCGATCATTCCCAGAACCATCCCTTCGCCGCGTCCCTCATTTACATTCCATGGAATGTATCATCGGGTTCTCTATGCCGCGCGCGCTGGCCTGTGATCCGGTTAGGCGCGCGGCGGCGCGAGGTCCGCCTTGGCGTTAGCGGCGCGCAGCCTGGTCAATGTCGAGTAGAGCTGTTCGAGTGCCCGTTCCGACACCGCCGACCCCATCCGGGCCTGTAGTTCGCTTTCGAACACCTTGGTGGCCTTGGTCAGAATGCGCTGCCCGGCCGGCGTGACCTCGATGATGGAGGACCGGCGGTCGCCGGGGTTGGGTCGCCGACGGCAGTGTCCCGCGGCTTCAATACGGTCGACCAGTTTGCTGCTGCCGCCGATGGTGATGGACAGTTCGTCGGCGATATCGAAGACGCGGCAGCCCGGGTGACTGCCGATCACCCGCATCACCTCGAACCTGGCAAGTGGCAGGTCGAGGTCGGCGCGAAGTCGCGCGTCGATGGAGTTCCATAGTTCGGTTTCGAACCGGATCAGCACATCGAATGCGTCGCGCAGGTTCGCCATGATTGCCTAGTTGATTCCACGGAACATGCTTGTTCGGAATCATATGGCGCGTCAGCCCACTTTGTAGGTCGCGATCGCCTTTGCGACCGCGTCGCCCTCCGGCGTGACGACGTCGACGTCGACGTTCACCAGGGTCTTGCCGCGGCGTAGCACCCGCCCGATCGCGATCAGGTCGGTCGCGCGGGCCGGCGCCAGAAACTGCATCGACATCGATGTGGTCACGCCTCGCAACGAGTCCGGGACCTCAGCGCCCGCCCATGCCGCCGCCATGACCGCGACATCGGCCAGCGCCGCGATCGCGCCGCCGTGCACCATGTCGGCGACCGTGACGTTGGTCGGGTCCCAGGGCAGTCGCAGCCGCACCTCGTCGGCGTCGAGGACGTCGGCGACGATGCCGAGCTTGGCGACGAAGGGCGAGGACGGGATGAACTGGGCCATGACATCCGCGCCGGTCTGAGGCTGCGTGGGAGTTGACATGGCTCCAGTATCTGCGGTGGATCAATTACCTCCCGGGTAAGCGCCAGCAGACGCAAAGTTCCCCGACACGCCGCGGGAAGGGGACTTTTGCGTCTGCTCGCGCTAGTTGCCGCGTTGACATCGCAGGCCCGGGCTGGTTTTATATCAGGTTATGCGGATAAATCTGGTCATCTCTACCAACTTAATGAGGAATCGATGACCGCCACCCAGGAGCTCAACCAAGCAGGCCGCTACGAGCTGAGCCATCTGCGCTCGCTGGAGGCCGAGGCCATCCACATCATTCGGGAGGTGGCCGCGGAGTTCGAGCGGCCGGTGCTGCTGTTCTCCGGCGGCAAGGACTCCATCGTCATGCTGCATCTGGCGCTCAAGGCGTTCCGCCCGGGCCGCCTGCCGTTCCCGGTGATGCACGTCGACACTGGGCACAACTTCGAAGAGGTGCTGGAGACGCGTGACGAGCTGGTCGCGGAGTCGGGCGTGCGCCTGGTTGTCGCCAAGGTGCAGGACGACATCGACGCCGGGCGCGTGGTCGAGACCATCCCGTCGCGCAACCCCATGCAGACCTTCACGCTGCTGCGAGCCATTCGGGAGAACAAGTTCGACGCGGCCTTCGGCGGCGCCCGCCGCGACGAGGAGAAGGCCCGCGCCAAGGAGCGGGTGTTCAGCTTCCGCGACGAGTTCGGCCAATGGGACCCCAAGGCGCAGCGTCCCGAACTGTGGAACCTCTACAACGGCCGGCACCACAAGGGCGAGCACATCCGTGTCTTTCCGCTGTCCAACTGGACCGAATTCGACATCTGGTCCTACATCGGCGCAGAGAAGATCAAGCTGCCGTCGATCTATTACGCACACCAGCGCAAGGTGTTTGAGCGCGACGGCATGCTGCTGGCCGTGCACAAGTACCTGCAGCCGCGTAAGGACGAGGAGATCGTCGAGAAGACCGTGCGGTTCCGCACCGTCGGCGACGTCACCTGCACCGGCTGTGTCGAGTCTCTCGCGGGCACGGTGTCCGAGGTGATCGCCGAGACCGCGGTGTCGCGCCTCACTGAACGCGGCGCCACCCGCGCCGACGACCGCATCTCCGAAGCAGGCATGGAAGACCGCAAGCGAGAGGGCTACTTCTGATGGCGACGTTACTGCGCATCGCGACTGCCGGTTCCGTCGACGACGGCAAGTCGACCCTCATCGGCCGGTTGTTGTTCGACTCCAAGGCCGTCATGGAGGATCAGCTCGCCGCCGTCGAGCGCACCTCCAAGGAACGCGGACACGACTACACCGACCTTGCTTTGGTGACTGACGGCCTGCGCGCCGAGCGCGAACAGGGCATCACCATCGACGTCGCCTATCGCTACTTCGCCACGGCCAAGCGGAAATTCATCATCGCCGACACTCCCGGCCACATTCAGTACACGCGCAACATGGTTACCGGGACCTCCACCGCTCAGCTGGCGATCGTGTTGGTCGACGCCCGGCACGGGCTGCTCGAACAGTCGCGCAGGCACGCGTTCCTGGCGTCGCTGCTTGGGATCCGGCACATCGTTCTTGCGGTCAACAAGATGGACCTGATCGGCTGGGACCGCGAGCAGTTCGAGAAGATCCGGGACGACTTCCACGAATTCGCCGCTCGTCTCGACTTCCACGATGTGACGACGATTCCGTTGTCGGCCCTCAACGGCGATAACGTCGTGACCAAGTCGAACGTCACGCCCTGGTATGACGGACCGTCGCTGCTGTCGCACCTCGAAGAGGTGTACATCGCCGGCGACCGCAACCTCGTAGACGTGCGGTTCCCGGTCCAGTACGTAATTCGGCCGCAGTCCCTCGACCATCACGACCACCGCAGCTACGCGGGCACCGTCGCCAGCGGTGTCATGCGTCCCGGCGACGAGGTCGTGGTGCTGCCCACCGGCAAGACGAGCCGCATCACCGAGATCGAGGGCCCGAGCGGGCCTGTCCAGGAAGCGTTTCCGCCGATGGCGGTGTCGGTCAGCCTCGCCGACGACATCGACGTCTCCAGGGGCGACCTGATCGCGCGGCCGAACAATCAGCCGCGCACGACACAGGAATTCGACGCCACGGTGTGCTGGATGGCCGATGGAGCGTCGCTGGAGCCGGGACGGGACTACCTGATCAAACACACCACCCGCACGACGCGGGTGAAGGTGACCGGGCTGGACTACCGGCTCGACGTGAACACGTTGCATCGCGACAAGTCGGCAACCGCGCTCAAACTCAATGAGCTGGGCCGTGTCTCACTGCGCACCCAGGTACCGCTGCTGCTCGACGAGTACAGTCGCAACTCGGCCACCGGCTCGTTCATCCTCATCGACCCGGCCACCAACGGCACGGTCGCCGCGGGGATGATCCTGCCATTCGTCTCGGCGCGTACCTCAAGTCCGAACACCGTACGCCACGAGTCGCTGTGCAACGCCGATGACCGGCTGTCGCAAGGTCGGACCGTCTGGTTCACCGGGCTGTCCGGATCGGGCAAGTCGTCGGTGGCGGTGCTCGTCGAGCAGAAGCTACTCGAAAAAGGTTGCCCCGCCTATGTTCTGGACGGGGACAACCTGCGGCACGGGCTGAACGCCGATCTGGGGTTCTCCATGGCAGATCGCGCCGAGAACCAGCGCCGGCTGGCTCATATCGCCGCCATTCTCGCCGACTCGGGTCAAGTCGTGCTGGTTCCCGCCATCAGCCCGCTGGAGGAGCACCGCGCGCTGGCGCGGCGGCTGACCAACGAAGCCGGTCTCGACTTCTTCGAGGTGTTCTGCGACACCCCGCTCGAAGACTGCGAGAGCCGCGACCCGAAGGGGCTGTATGCCAAGGCGCGCGCCGGTGAGATCACTCACTTCACCGGTATCGACAGCCCGTATCAGCGGCCGAAGAACCCGGATATCCGGCTCACGCCCGATCGCACGCCGGATGAGCTGGCGGACAGGGTGATAGAGCTGCTGGAATCCAGGCGATGAGCGACCATGACGTTGCCGCCCGGTTGGCGACGGCGGCGGGCAAGCTGCTGTTCGGTGTGCGTGCCGAACTGGCCGACGCCACTGGAGCTGAACGGAAAGCCGCGGGGGACAAGCGATCCCACGACTTTCTGATGGAGGCGCTGGCCGCCGAGCGGCCCGCCGACGCAGTGCTGTCCGAGGAGGGCGCCGACAACCCCGTGCGGCTCACCGCGGAGCGGGTGTGGATCGTCGACCCACTCGACGGCACACGGGAGTTCTCCGAACTTGGCCGTGACGACTGGGCCGTGCACGTCGCACTGTGGCAGTCGGGTGAGTTGGTGGCAGGCGCGGTCGCCCTTCCGGCGCAAGGCATTACGCTTGCCACGCCTGCCGTCAGCCCGCCATCTGCCACCCCCCACAAACCGCGCATCGTGGTGTCGCGTACCCGGCCACCGGCAATCGCGCTAGCCGTGCGTGATGCGCTGGACGGCACGCTGGTGGAAATGGGCTCGGCAGGCGCCAAGGTCGCGTCGGTGGTCCAGGGACTCTCCGACATCTACGTGCATGCGGGCGGTCAGTACGAATGGGACTCGGCGGCACCCGTCGCAGTGGCCCGTGCCGCAGGACTGCACACGTCGCGTATCGACGGCTCGCCGCTTGCCTACAACCGGCCCGACCCGCTGCTGCCCGACTTGGTGGTGTGCCGTCCGGAGTTCGCGGCCGCGGTCCTCGCCGTCACCGCAACGTAGGACCGAACGCGCTACACGCCTGCCTCGGTCACGCCGATCGGCAGGAAGGCCGGCAGCACAAAGGTTTTCAATAGCCTGCGGTGGCCAGGGTCGTCGGGGCGAGCGAAGTCCAGCCGGCCGACGAGTATGAACTGGATCAACGCCAGCCACTCGGCGACCTCGGTCAGATCTAGGTCGGCCCGTAGCTCGCCGCGCTCCATCGCGCCCCTGAAGATCGGGTCCCACATCTCCGCGGTCAGCTGGGTTGCGAGGCTTGACGCACCCACCAACGGGGTGGCCAGCTCCATGTGTTCGGGGCTGACCAGCACCCGCACGATCGGATCATTGCGGCCGTGGTCGACGAGATAGATGAGTCCCTCGATCAACTGCTCGGCGAACGTGTCGAACTTGAGCATGAACGACCGCGCACGCTCGAAGAGCATCCGTGACCGTCGTTCGATCAAGGCGGCCAGCAACGCATCGCGGTCACTGAAGTACCGGTAGACGGTGGGTCGCGACACTCCGGCTTCCTTGCCGATGTCGTCCATCGTGGTTTTCGAAACGCCGTAGCGCTGAATCATCCGCTCCGCGGCCGCAAGGATCTGGCTCCGCGCTTCGTCGGCATCGGCGCTGAGCACCGTGCCGGTCTTACGCCGCGCCATTCTTCTCTCCGTCCGTGGGTCCCAGCTGTGATGCTACAAGGCGATTCACCGCACCCGGGCGAACCGTTCGGCCAGGTCACGGTATTCATCGCAGATCGCCCGCTTGGCGATCTTCCCGCTGGGCAGCCGCGACAGCGGTGCACTGCGCAGCACCACATACCGCGGCACTTTGTAGTCGGCGAGCACGCGTTCGCAATGCTCGATCACCTGTTTCTCGTCGATGTCTTCGAAACCGGGCGCCGTAGCCACGATGGCCGCGGGCGTCTCGCCGAAGCGATCGTCCGCCGCCGGGATCACCGCGACCTCCGCTACACCGTCGAGCGTCGCGATGGCCGCCTCGATCTCCGCGGGTGAGATGTTGATGCCGCCCGAGATGATCAGGTCCTTGAGCCGGTCGACGAACGTGATCCGCCCGTCCTCATCGCAGACGCCCACGTCGCCGCTGTGCAGCCAGCCGTCACGGATCGCCACAGCGGTCGTCTGCGGATCGCGCCAATAACCCGGTGTGACACCTGGGCCGCGCACCACCAGTTCGCCCGCAACCCCGGGCGGCGCGAACGTCGCGTCGGGCGTCATCACCCGCACCTCGGTGAAGATCGATCCGCTACCGCATGAATTCGGGTGATCCAGCGCATCGGCCTTTGACGTCGCGGTCGCCACCCCGCCCGCCTCGGTCATGCCGTAGATCTGGCGCAGCAGGACGCCCTTATCGGCCCATCGGCGTAGCAGGTCCGCCGGAACCGCCGCGCCGCCGACGATCGCGGTCTGCAGCGAGCTCAGGTCCGCCTCGGCGAACTCGGGCGCCTGTGAGAGTGCCTCGAAGATCAGCGGAACCCCGAAAAGCGCTCGAACACGGTGTGTTTCGATCAGTTGCACAGCGCGGGAGGGGTCCAGCTTCGGCTCGACGACCAGTGTCCCGCCCAGCACTGTGGTGACGAGTAACCCGTAGACCAGGCCGGGGGTGAACGCCAGCGGCAACACCATCAGGGAGACGGTGCCCGGTCGAAAGCCTTCCTCTGTCAGCGTGTTTTGCAACACGATGTCCAGCAGCGTGCGGCTGGTGAGGACGACGCCCTTGGATGCCCCGGTCGTGCCGCTGGTGAAGATCACCGCGATCGGCTCCTCGGGCGCCGGGTCCACCCGGAAGTCGTCGGAGCCGCCGAGCTTTTCGTCGTCGACGGTGTCGAAGCCGACAATCGGAACCCGCGACCCGACCGCGTCGTCGACAATCTGGCGGTGCCCCGCAGCGGTGATCACCGCGCTCAGCTCTGCATCCTCGGCGGTCTTGCGGACCTCTGCGGCCGTGAACCGGGCATTCAGCGGAACGAGTACTGCACCACTCTTGAGCACCGCCAGGGCCGCAACCGGCCACTGCAGCGCGTTCGGCCCGATCAGCCCGACGCGGTCGCCGGGTGCAACCCCTCGCTCCACGAGTCGTCTCGCCAGTCGCGACGACCAGTCGTGCAGCTGGCGATACGTCAGGCGCTTGTCGCCGACGATTATTGCCGGGGTGTCGCCCTTGGTCTTGGACCACCATTGCAGGGCGGATCCAACTGTCGCGGCCATACCTCGTTACCTCTCTTCACACCGTCGACGGGGAGCCGAACACCGTCGAACTGACCAGTGGTGCCATCGGGCCGCCGATCAACAGCGAAACATCCGCGTTCGCAACGGGGTTCGGCGAGCCACCGCGAATCTGTCGAACCGCCTCCACCACGAGGCCGATGCCATGAACAAATCCCTCCGCGATGTTGCCGCCCGCGGTGTTGATCGGCAGCCGACCCCGCTCGACGGTCAAGTTGTCGACGGTCATGAATTCACCTGCCCCGGGTCCGCGGGGGCACAGCCCGTGATCGATCATCGCCGCGACCGCCGGGCCGGTGAAATTCTCGTAGACCTGGGCGACGTCGACGTCCTGGGGGCTCACGCGGGCACCCTCCCACAGCCGCCCGACCAGTTGGGGATGAAACCCTGCGCTGGTGTAGTCGTCCTCGTTCTCGGCCGATTCGGTCCACCCCGCGGCGGCACCCTGGACGCCGGACAGGATGTGGGCCGGTCGTCCGCTGTAGTCGCCGACGCGACGGCTGTTGACGACCAGAATCGCCGCGGCGCCGTCATTCTCGCGAGAGCAGTCGTAGAGTCGCAGCGGTTCCGAAATCATCCGGCAGTCCCGATACTGCTGTG
>Ga0075369_10000667_pt1 | contig 10920 bp, 9 predicted proteins | sample EndMethybrTD3034_FD_71400 | JGI IMG/M metagenome (GOLD analysis project Ga0075369, IMG submission 71400) | Populus endosphere microbial communities from Tennessee, USA - Endosphere MetaG P. TD hybrid TD303-4 | ecosystem: Host-associated > Plants > Roots > Endosphere | place: USA: Tennessee...
CGGTCGCGCACGCTGACCAGCAGCTGCAGCTCGGTCGTTTCGGCGGCCGGCTCGTTGCCCATGTCGATGTGCGTGATGTCGGCCTCGGCCTCGCTCACGGCCTGCGCAACCTGCGCGAGCACGCCCTTGCCGTTGCGCACCAGCAGCGTCACGAGCGTTTCGAACGATCGGCTCGGCTGCTCCGCCCAGTCGACGCTCATCCAGTGTTCGCTGTCGCGCTCGAACAGCCGCTTGCCGACGCTGCACTCGGCGGTGTGCACCATCAGCCCTTCGCCGCGGCCGAGGTAGCCGACGATCGCGTCGCCGGGGATCGGCCGGCAGCACGGGGCGAGCTGGATCGATGCGCCCTCGCTGCCGTCGATCAGCACCATGCCTTGCGACGGGACGGCATCGTCGGACGCGAAGCGGCCCATCGTCAAGGTCAGCGGATCGGGCTTCGCGCCGCTCTCGGCCATCAGCGCGGCGAGCCGCTTGGCGACGATGGTCGCGATCTTGCGGCCCAGGCCGATGTCGATGAACAGGTCCTCGCGGGTCTTGCTGCCGCTCCAGCGCGTGAGCTGCTGCCACAACGGGGCGTCGCTGCCGTCGCTGCCCGGCAGCTGCAGGCCCTCGGCGCGCAGTGCCTGGGCGAGCATCTTCTCGCCCAGCTCCTGCGACTCTTCCTGCTCCATGTTCTTCAGGTAGTGGCGGATCTTCGAGCGCGCCCGGCCGGTGCGCACGAAGTTCAGCCAGGCCGGGTTCGGCCGTGCGCCCGGAGCGCCGATCACCTCGACCACGTCGCCGCTGCGCAGTTCGGTGCGCAGCGCCACCGGCTCGCCGTTCACCTTGGCCGCGACGGTGTGATCGCCGATGTCGGTGTGGATCGCGTAGGCGAAGTCGATCGGCGTCGCGCCGCGCGGCAGCGCGAGGATCTTGCTCTTCGGCGTGAAGACGTAGACGGCGTCGGGGAACAGGTCGATCTTGACGTGCTCGAGGAACTCGTTCGCGTCGTGGGTTTCGTCCTGGATGTCGATCAGCGACTGCAGCCACATCGCGCCCAGCCGCTGCGCTTCCTGCACCTGCGCGCCGCCGCTCTTGTAGAGCCAGTGCGCGGCAATGCCCTTTTCGGCGACCGCATGCATCTGCTCGGTGCGGATCTGGAATTCGACCGCCGTGCCGAGCGGGCTCACCAGCGTCGTGTGCAGCGACTGGTAGCCGTTCGCCTTCGGAATCGCGATGTAGTCCTTGAAGCGCCCGGGCAGCGGCTTGTAGAGCTGGTGCAGCACGCCGAGCGCCATGTAGCACTCCGAGAGCGTGCCGACGACCACCCGGAAACCGAAGATGTCGTTGACCTGCGCGAAGCTCAGGTGCTTCTCGCGCATCTTCTTGTAGATCGAGAAAAGCGTCTTCTCGCGGCCGAACACCTGCACCGCGAGCTTGCCCTGCGTGAAGCTCTTTTCGACGTCGCGCTGGATGCGGTCGACGACGTCGCGCCGGTAGCCGCGCGCCTTCTGCACCGCCTTGAAGAGCGCCGCGTGGCGCCATGGCCGCAGGTTCTGGAACGAGAGCTCCTGGAGCTCGCGGTAGGTCTGGTTCAGGCCGAGGCGGTGTGCGATCGGCGCATAGATGTCGAGCGTTTCGCCGGCGATCCGGGTGCGCTTGCTCGGGGCGACGGCCGCCATCGTGCGCATGTTGTGCAGCCGGTCGGCGAGCTTGATCAGGATCACGCGTACGTCGCGCGCCATCGCCAGCAGCATCTTGCGGAACGACTCGGCCTGCGATTCCTCGCGGGTCGAGAACTGCAGCTTGTCCAACTTGGTCAGGCCGTCGACGAGGTCGGCCACCGGCGCACCGAAGCGTTCGATCAGCTCGATCTTGCTGACGCCGCAGTCTTCCATCGCGTCGTGCATCAGCGCGGCCATGATCGCCTGCGCGTCGAGCTTCCAGTCGGCGCACAGGCCGGCCACGGCGATCGGATGCGTGATGTAGGGCTCGCCGCTCGCGCGGAACTGGCCGAGGTGCGCTTCGTCGGCGAAGCGGTAGGCTTCGCGCACCTTCTTGATATCGCCCGGCTCGAGGTAGTCGAGCTTGTGCGTCAGCGTTGCGAACGAGGCCGCCGCCGCGTCGGCGGCGGAGGGGCCGACTTGTTTGGCGGGCGCGACCGGACGCTTCGCCGACTTGGGAGCCGGGTCGCGGAGGGTGTGGGGGGAGCGCTCGCCCATGCGCCGAATTTAACGTGGATCGGGCGAGTGCGTCAGAGAGTGGTGTTCCCCTGACACACGGGTGCGGCCGAGGCGGGACCGCACCGCAAAGTCAGACGACGGATCAGACCGGGACTTTGCGCAGCATCTCGATGCCGACTTCGCCGGCAGCGATTTCGCGCAGCGCCGTCACGCCGGGCTTGTTCTTCGTCTCGATCTTCGGGGCGTGGCCCTGGCTCAGCATGCGGGCGCGGTAGGTCGCGGCGAGCACGAGCTGGAAGCGGTTCGGGATCTTGACGAGGCAATCTTCGACGGTGATGCGGGCCATGATGGTTCCAGGTTTGTTCGTTCAAGCCGGCGAGGCTGCCGGATCGTCTGTCGGCCGCTCGCTTTGCTGGTCAGTCAGCCCGAGGGCGGCGAAGACTGGCGATTTGCTTCTGAGCTGCGCGGCGTACTTGAGCCGTTGCGAATGAACGATCGCTTTCAGGTCGAAAAGCGCCGTTTCGAACAAAGCGTTGATTATAACGAAGTCGAAGTGCCGGGCCTGCGATACCTCGAGGCGCGCGTTCTCCATTCTCTTGGCAATGACTTCCGGCGGGTCCTCGCCGCGCCGTTGCAGGCGCTGCAGCAACTCTCCCCAGCTCGGCGGCAGGATGAAGATCAGGATCGCACCCGGAAACTGCTTCTTGATCTGCAGTGCGCCTTGCCAGTCGATCTCGAGCACGACGTCATGGCCGCCGGTGATGCGGTCTTCGATCGCGCCACGCGAGGTGCCGTAGAGGTGGCCGTGCACCTCGGCCCATTCGAAGAACTGGTTGCGCTCGATCATCGAGCGGAAGGTGGCCTGGTCGACGAAGTGGTATTCGCGCCCGTCCTGCTCCTGGCCGCGCGGCTTGCGGGTCGTGTGCGAGATGGCGACCACGAGGTGCGAGTCGACCTCCAGCAGCGAGCTGACGAGGCTCGACTTGCCGGCGCCGCTGGGCGCAGCGACGACGAAGAGATTGCCCGGATGGGTGGATGTGGACTCGGTGGCGCGCTGGTTCACGCGTAGGCTCTTGCGACTTCGATCGGCGTCGGAGTCTACCAGCAGCACTTCGCGGCGTTGCGCCGCGGATGCATCAGCCTGCCGACTCCGGGACGCTGCCGCCGGCGCTGCTCTGCGGCTCAGCCGCAGGTGCGGGTACAGGTGCAGGTGCGCTTTGCGCCTGCGCGTGCGGCGACAACGACCGCGGGATGCCGCGCACCGGTGCCTGCATCACGACCATGTCGGACGCCACGTCGCGCGAGACGACGCAGTTCGCCCCGATCATCACCCGATCGCCGATGTTCACGCCGCCGAGGATGCGTGCGCCGACATAGATGTCGACATTGGCGCCGACCTTGGGCGTGCCGGGAAGCAGGCCGGTGCCCAGCGTGACGTCGTGAAAGATCAGGCAGTTCGGCCCGATCTCGACGCCCTTGCCGATCATCACGTTGGTTGGGTGGATCAGGCACAGCCCGGGGCCGATGCGCGCTCCGCCACGTCCGGCCCACAGATGGACGTTGTGGTGGCGAAAGAACAGCAGATGCACGATCCGGTAGCCGATCCACATCGGCAGGCGCAGCGGCGACGGCAGCGCGGCCGCCCACATGCCGTAGCGGTAGATCGCCGTGATCCAGAACCCGGCACTCGAGTACCACGGCTCGTAGCGCTTGGCGTCGCAACGCAGGTTCTCGAACATCGGCGCCTCTTGCGTCTTCTCTCAGGTCGATGCCAGCACGGCGCGGATGTTGCCATGCGAGTCGGCAACGCCGCGCTGCTGCGAAAACTGCCCGCCAGCCGAAAGCCGCTTCAGCACGGCCGGTCCCTGGCCAAGCCCGACTTCGAAGGCGAGCCAGCCGCCCTTGCGCAAATAGCCGGGCGCTTCGCGCAACAGCCGCTGCAGGATGCGCACGCCCAGCGCGCCGCCGTCGAACGCGAGGCGTGGCTCGAAGCCGATGATCTCGTTCGGCAGCGTGTCCACGCGCTGGCTCGAGATGTATGGTGGATTGCAGACGAGCAAGTCGATCGAGCCGTGCATCGCCGGCTCGTCGAACGGATCGAGAAGGTCGCCGACGCGCCAATCGACCCGCTCCGCGAGCCCCAGGTGCTCGGCGTTGCGTCGGGCGAGGGCAACCGCATCGGCCGACAGGTCGCTTGCGAACACCTGCGCGCGCGGCTCGCCGGCGGCCAGGCTGAGCGCGAGGTTGCCCGATCCGGTGCAGACGTCGATCACGCGTGCGGCGCCCGCCGCAGCCGTCATGGCCTTCAGCAGTTCGAGCGCTGCGCCGGCGAGCAGTTCGGTCTCGCGGCGCGGGATCAGGGCCTCGGGGCCGGCGAGCATCTCGAGCCCCATGAAACGCTGCCGGCCGCTCAGGTGGGCGAGCGGCACGCCGCCGAGCCGGCGTGCGACCAGCGCGTCCAGGCGCGCGGCGGCGGCGCTGTCGAGCTGCGGCAGTCCGTTGCGCTCGTCGGTGCGCTCGACCGACATCGGTTCGCCGGCGGCGAGCCACCACAACACCCTCAGTGTCGCTTCGGCGGTTTCCTGCGGCTTGTCGGGCAGCAGGGTCAGCCGCTGTGCCAGGTCGGCGCAGCGCGCGTCGAATCCCGGTGGGTTCGGCACGCGCGCTTCGTTCATTCGGGCGACCTCACGAACACCGGCTCGACCAGCAGCGCCTGCGTGTGCAGATAGCGGGTGGTGCGCTGCTTCGCCTCGATGTCGGCGTACACGTGCTCCGCCTGTTCGGTCTGGACGCCGAGTGCGCGGCCCAGGTCAGCCGCGGCGATGCGGTGGTTGTACGACCACAGCGCCAGGTCCATCTGCTGGTACGGCAGCGCGAAGTAGAACTCGTCCTGGCCCTGCGGCAGGCTGTAGGTGTCAGTCGTCGGTTCGGCGTCGCACACCGCGTCGGGCAGGCCGAGGTAGCGGGCGAGCGCATACACCTGCGTCTTGTACAGATGCGCGATCGGCTTGATGTCGGCCGCGCCGTCGCCGTTCTTGACGAAGAAGCCCTGCTCGTACTCGAGACGGTTCGGCGTTCCGATCACCGCGTAGTTGAGCCGGTCGGCGTGAAAGTACTCGACCGTCTTGCGCACACGCTGCTTGTAGTTCGTGGCCGCAACGATCTGCAGGTACTCGCGGATCGGCAGGCGCTTGTCGAACATCTCGCCGGAGGGCGATTGCACGATCATGCGAAAGAAGTTGACGCCGCCCTTCGCACCGCCGGCGATCGCGATCTTGCTTTTCCAGTCTTCGCGGTAGTCGGGGAACACCGCGCGGATCGCCGCATCGCGCTCGCGATAGCAGCCGATCGCACGCAGCGCCGGCGCGATGTCCTCGAGCCGGTGCTCGATGCCGAGCTGTTCGGCGACCTGTCCGCCGAGCGAGGCGCTCGTCGACGACGAATCGACTTCGGGCATCAACAGCCCGAACACCTTCTTCTGGCCGAGTGCGCGCACCGCGAGGGCCGCGCATACCGAACTGTCGACGCCGCCCGAGAGCCCGAGCACGACGCCGCGCCGATGCAGTTGCTGGCCGACCGCATCGGCCATCCAGTGCGAGATGCGATCGACCTCCGCGCTGCAGTCGATCTCGAGTGAGCGCGGTCCAGGAATTCCGTTGGACACGGAATCAGGCTGCTTGCGGCAGTGCCGGCAGCTTCCGGTTCACGAACGCTTCGATGTTCGCCAGGCTGTCGAGGTTCTCGGGGATCATCTCGTCGTCCTCGACGGTGACGCCCCAGCTGTCTTCGATGAAGGTGACCAGCTCGAGGAAGCCGGTCGAGTCGACGACGTGCTTGTCCATGAACGAATCGGTGTCGTTCAGCACGAACGTGCTCGAACCCATCACGAAGTTCTCGACGATGTACGCACGAACCTGCTCTTTGATGTCGCTCATGTCTTTCACTACCTTCCGACAACCCCACCGTTCGGCATCTAACGTGCCAGTTCGGTCTTTTTGATCTTCCCTGTGTCTGTCTTGGGCAAGCTGTCGACGAAGACCACTTGCTTCGGTGCCATGAAGCTCTCGAGCTTCGAGAGGCAGTACTTGATCACGTCACGCTCGCTCAACTCGTGGCCGGGCTGCAAGACCAGATAAGCCTTGACCGCCTCGCCGAGCAGTGCATCGGGCATGCCGACCACCGCTGCCTCGAACACGCCCGGCATGCCGTAGAGCACATTCTCGACTTCGCGGGGGCTCACTTTTTCACCCCTGCTCTTGATTATGTCGTCGCGACGCGACACGAAATACAAATATCCCTCGGAATCCGTCCTGAAGACATCCCCCGAATAGAGGACCATTTCGCCCGTGATCGGGCCGGGCTTCAGGCGTTTTGCGGTCGCCTCGGGCTTCTCCCAATATCCGCGCATCACGTTGCTGCCGCGGATCACCAGTTCGCCGGTGCTGCCGTTGGGCAGGCGCTTGCCGTCTTCGTCGACCAGCCACACTTCTTCGTTGGGCATGCCGCGGCCGACGCTGGTCGGCCGGATGTCGAGCTGGTCGGGAGGCAGGTAGGTCACGCGCTTGCATTCGGTGAGCCCGTACATCGAGAACAGGGTCGCGTGCGGGAACAGCTGCCGAAGCTGACGGATGTGCTCCTCGGAGAGCGCCGCCGCCGTGTTCGTGATCATGCGCAGCCGCTCGAGCGGGTGATCGCGCAAGGTCTTGAGCTGCAGCAGCAGCGAGAACATCGTCGGTACGCCCGGGAACACGGTGACGCGATGCCGCGCCATCGTCTGCAGCGCCTTGACCGGGAACGAGAACGAGCGCTCGAGCACGACTGTTGCGCCGACCAGCATGCTCATCAGGATCTGGTAGAGCCCGTAGTCGAACGCGAGTGGCAGCGCGCACAGGATCACGTCGTCTTCGCGCAGGCCCAGATAGGTGCTGACCGAGTTGCCCGCCGACACCATGTTGAGGTGCGTCAGCATCACGCCCTTCGGGTCGCCGGTCGAGCCGGAGGTGTAGATGATGCTCGCGAGGTCCTGATCGATGGTCGAGGGGGCGGCCGGCCTGGACGGCGCTTCGCCTGCGGCAGGGTAGGGCAGGCAGCGCACGTCGGTGTAGACGTCCCCGCCAGAGGCGCCGGCGACGAAGCAGGTGTGCACGCTCTTGTTCTGGGCGAGCGCCCCTTCGAAGTCGCCACGCAATGCTGCATGGGCGATCAGCGCACTGGCGCGCGAGTCGTTCAGCAGGTAGGCCAGCTTGTCGCGCTTGACCAGCGGATTGACCGGCATCACGACGGCGCCGCACTTGAGCGCCGCATACAGCGAGACGACCGCCTCGACGCTGTTGTCGAGGTAGGTCGCCACCCGGTCGCCGCGCACGACGCCACGTTGCTGCAGGTGCGCCGCCAGCTGGTCGGCCAGCGTGTCGATCGCCGCGTAGCTCCACGCGACGTCGTCGAACACGATCGCAGCTTTCTCCGGCAGGTGCTTCGCGGAGCGTTCGAACAACTGGTGCAGCAGCAAGTTCTTTCCCTCGTCCTTTGTATCTATTACGCCGCCAGCGGCATCGTGGCGCTCGGCCGCTGGCGAACGAACATCTCGTCGACCCACATCGTCGACAGGATGCCGACGAACGCCATGTTGTCGCCAAACCCGATCGCGCGCCCGGCCCGGCACTTCGCGACCAGCTTGGCGACGGCGGCCGGGTCGAAGTAGCCCGCCTCCATCAAACGTTTTTCGCTGAGCAATTCGGACACGTACGGCACCGGCTGGCCGTTGTGGAAGAAGCTCTGGTTGTCGGGTGCGCGGTATGGCTGCTTGTTGCGGCGGCGCACGGCCTCGGGCAATAGCCCGGTCATCGAGCGCTTCAACAGGTACTTCTCGGTAAGGCCCATCAGCTTGTAGCGCGGCGGCAGCTGGTTCGCGAACTCGATGACACGGTGGTCGAGGAACGGAAAGCGGCCCTCGATCGAGTTGGCCATCGCCATCCGGTCGCCCTGCGAGTTCAGCAGATAGCCCGACATCAGCGTATGCGCTTCGACGTACTGGTCGCGCGCCATCGGCGACCAGCCGCGGATCTCGGCCGGCAGCGTCGCTTCGATCGCGGCGTGGGCGTTCCAGCCGGCGAGCGTGTCGCGCAGCTGCGGCGAGAAGAACTGGGCGATCCGGCTGGTCGTGTTCCAGCGCGGGATGTGCGCGAAGAACGGTTCGCCGATGTGCTCGACGCCCTCGCTGAAGAAGGCTTTCGCGAAGCCGGCGCTGCTGGCCGGCGAGTGCCGCAGGTACGGATACAGCCGCTTCAGGAGCTGGGGCCGCACCGTCGACTCAGGCTGGCGCGCCATGAAGCGACGCACCTTCGCCTCCTTGAAGATGTCGTAGCCGCCGAAGACTTCGTCGGCCCCTTCGCCGGTCAACACGACCTTGTAGCCCTGCTCGCGAACCAGCCCCGACAGCAGCATCAGCGGTACCGGCGCCGTCCTCAGCACCGGCGACTCGGTGTTCCAGATCGCCTTCGGAAACGCTGCCGCAATGTCGGCGTGCGAGCAGCGCACCTGCGAGTGCTGCGTGCCGAGGTAGTCGACAACCTGCTGCTGGTGCGCGCTCTCGTCGAACTCGGCGTCGTCGAAGGTCAGCGAGAAGGTGCGCAGCGGTGTGTCGGTGAAGTGATGGATCAACGAGGTGATGATCGACGAGTCGAGGCCACCGCTGAGATATGCGCCGACCGGCACGTCGGCACGCAGTTGCAGCCGGACCGCATCGATCAGCAGTGTGCGCAGCTCTTCGGCGCATTCGTCGGCGCTGCGCCGATCGTCCGGCATGCCGGACGGGAACTGCCAGTCCCAGTACGCGCGCGTCGTGACCCGGCCCGCTTCGGCGACCAACAGGTGGCCCGGTGGCAGCGACTCGATACCGGCAAACACCGAGCGCGACCCGATCGGCGCCCAGAACGTGAAGATCTCGGCCAACGCCAGCGGATCGATTCGGCGCTCGAGCCCGGGCAGCGCGAGCAGCGCTTTGATCTCCGACGCGAACAGCAGCCGCCCGTGATGCTGCGTGTAGAACAGCGGCCGGATGCCGACCCGGTCGCGCGCGAGCACAAGGCGCTTGCGCCGCGAGTCCCAGAGCGCGATCGCGAACTGGCCGTTCAGGTGAGCGACGAAGTCCTCGCCATGGTCCTCGTAGAGATGAACGATCACCTCGGTGTCGGACTGCGTGTAGAAGCGGTGCCCCTTGCGCTCCAGATCGGCGCGCAGCTCCACGTAGTTGAAGATCTCGCCGTTGAACGTGACCCAGACGGACTGGTCCTCGTTGTGGATCGGCTGGTCGCCGCTGGCCAGGTCGATGATGCTGAGCCGCGAATGCGCGAAGCCGATCTCGTCACGGCAGTAGAAGCCGACCCCGTCCGGCCCGCGGTGGCGCAGGCTGCCGATCATCGCGGACAGATCGGCCTGCGACGGCGGGGCCGCGGCGCCCTGGCTGAGGATGCCCGCGATGCCGCACACGGTCAGGCGGTCCCTTCGTTGTTCGGAGCCAACAAGAAAGTGACAGCTGTCATGGCTTTGATCGTAAGCGAAGCGTCGCTTCGCGCAGGGGTCGACCCCGGGATCGGGTGCTCGCGGCGACCCGCAAACGTGCAGCAGTGCCCGCGGCGGCGCGGCATGGTGGGCGCGCACTGTCGGTTCGCCGCCACGCCTCGAGCGGCGCGGGTGAAGCTATTCGATGTTCTGCACCTGCTCGCGCAACTGCTCGATCGCCACCTTCATCTCGACCGAGATGTTCGTCAGCTCCAGCGCTGACGCCTTCGAGCCCAGCGTGTTGGCCTCGCGCAGCAGTTCCTGGATCAGGAAGTCGAGCCGCTTGCCGACCTCGCCGCCGGCCTTCAACAGCCGCTCGATCTCGTCCAGGTGTGCGCGCAACCGGGCCAGTTCCTCGGCGACGTCGATGCGGATCGAGTACGCGGCGGCCTCGTTCAGCGCACGCTCCTGCAGCGCTTCGCGCGAGATCGTCTGGGCCGCGCCGGTCGCCTCCAGCGCTTCCTGCCAGCGTTCGAGAAAGCGCTGCTGCTGGCGTTGCACGACGGCCGGTACCAGGGGTTCGGCCTGCACGGCGAGTTCGCGTAGCCGCTGCACTCGCTCCATCAGCACTGCGACGAGGCGGGCGCCTTCGCGCTCGCGCGCCTCGCGCAGCCCGGCGATGCATCGCTTGGCAGCTTCGAGCGCGGTCTCGTCCAGCCGCTCGGGAGTGGCGCTGCCCTTGCACCACTGCAGCACCTCGTGCACTGACAGGTGTTGGGCTTTCGGCAGCCAGCCCTGCACCATGCTCTCGAGGCGGGCGAGGCGGCTGAGCTGGTCGGGCTGCGGTTGCGGCCAATGGGTCTCGGACTCGGCCCGCGCGTTCAGCCGCAATTCGATCTTGCCGCGCCGGAAGGCGCCTTGCAGCAGATCGCGCAAGGCCGGCTCCAAGGCACGGAATTCGTCGGGCAGCCGGAAGCCGAGGTCGAGGAACCGGCCGTTGACCGAACGCAGTTCGACGTTGACGCTGGCGGAGGGCGTGCCGCTTGGTCGGCTTGCCAAATTGTCCGCAGCCGCAGACGTTTCGTCACCGACGGCTGCGCCCGCTGTGGCGCTGGCGTAGCCGGTCATGCTGTAGACTGCCATGAGCTCTTTCTGCACTGGGCCCACGAGGAAAAACCGCGATTATGTCAAAGCCAAAACCTGCCCCATTGCCATCCGGCACCGTGGTGGGCGGCTACCAGGTCATCAAGAAGCTGGC
>Ga0075369_10000668_pt1 | contig 10918 bp, 11 predicted proteins | sample EndMethybrTD3034_FD_71400 | JGI IMG/M metagenome (GOLD analysis project Ga0075369, IMG submission 71400) | Populus endosphere microbial communities from Tennessee, USA - Endosphere MetaG P. TD hybrid TD303-4 | ecosystem: Host-associated > Plants > Roots > Endosphere | place: USA: Tennessee...
CAGGTGTTCGTCGGGCTGATACGCAGCGCATTCCGGGATCGAGCGTGCATGCCTCGCTGGCCAGCGAGGCATGCACGCTCGATCCCGGAATGCGCTGCGTATCAGCCCGACGAACACCTGCGTGGCGCTCGGCGGACGCCGCCTTCTCCGGTGATTTTTCCTTGCTCGGCTTCCCGTTCCGCATCTGCCCCAGAAAGTCCGTATTTCGAAAGCTGTCAAGCACGGTAAGGCCGCCCGACCGCAAAGCCGGCGACTGTGCACAGATCAGCCACCGCTTGGCGCTCCGTCAGGCCGTTTTGACGTATTTGCGCCAGCTGTGCTCCGGGCGGAAGCCGAGCAGGTCGCGCGCCTTGCGGTTGGAAAGCAGCGTCTCGTATTCGCCGAGCTCCGCCTTGACCGGGACGTTCGGGTAGAACCGCTTCAGCAGTTCCGCCGTCGGCAGGTCGGACGAGGTGTCGTCATTGGCGGCGTTGAACACCTGGTAGCCCAGCCCGTCCTTCTCGACGGCGCGCAAGGTGATCTGGCCAAGGTCGCGGGCATCGACATAGCTCCAGGCGATCCGCTTGCGGAAGCCGGGATCGGCGAACCACTTCGGGAACAGCGAATATTCATGCGGCTCGATGACGTTGCCGATGCGCAGCGCGTAGATGTCGGTGCCGTTGCGCTGCGCGAAGGCGCGCGCCGTCTTCTCGTTGACGATCTTGGACAGCGCATAGCTGTCCATCGGGTCGACGTCATACTCCTCGTCGAGCGGAAAATATTTCGGATCGCGCGGCTCGTTGGCGAAGACCAGGCCGTAGGTCGTCTCGCTGGAGGCGACCACAACCTTGCGGATGCCGAGCTTCACCGCTGCCTCGATGACGTTGTAGGTGCCCATCGCGTTGATGCGGAACACCTCGTTGTCGGGCGTGATCATGATGCGCGGGATGGCGGCGAAATGCACAACCGCATCGACGGGCTGCGGGCGCAGCGACGGATCGAACTCGTGCAGGCCCATATAGCTCGACAGCGCGTTGAACACCTGGCCGCTGTCGGTGATGTCGGTGATCAAAGTGCGCACCTTGGGATTGTCGAGCGGCTTGGTGTCGATGTTGAGCACCTGGCAGCCATGCTCGACCAGATATTGCACGACATGACGCCCCGCCTTGCCGCTGCCGCCGGTGAACATGATCCGCTTCGTCATTTCGCTCTCCACATCACTTGGGGATTATGTGTATTGTCGGACAATATTGCATTCCGCAAGCGCATGCGGCAAGAACGGCAGCGCAATTATCGATAATTTTCGGACAGGATGAGACGCACATGAACACGACCGCCGCGCGCGAGAAGATCGGCTTCATCGGTTTGGGCCTGATGGGACACGGCATCGCCAAGAACATCGTCGACAAGGGCTATGCGCTGACCTTCCTCGGCCGCAAGAACCGCAAGCCGGCGGAGGACCTGGCTGGCCGCGGCGCTACGGAGGCGGCCACCTCGCGCGAAGTGGCCGCGGCATCCGACATTGTCTTCATCTGCGTCACCGGCTCGCGCGAGGTCGAAGCCATCATTCGCGGCCCCGGTGGGCTGAAGGAGGGCCTGAAGAAGGGCGCGGTGGTCGTCGATTGCTCGACCTCCGATCCGGTCTCGACGGTGGCGCTCGCCGCCGAACTCAAGGAGATCGGTATCGACTATGTCGACGCGCCGCTCAGCCGCACGCCCAAGGAAGCCTGGGAAGGCACGCTTGACGCCATGGTCGGCGCCCCTGACGCGGTGTTTGCCCGGGTGAAGCCGGTGATCGAGACCTGGGCCGGCCGCATCGTCCATATCGGCGACACCGGCGACGGCCACCGCATGAAATTGCTCAACAATTTCATCTCGTTGGGCTACGCCGCGATCTATTCCGAGGCGCTGGCGCTGGCTGAGAAGGTCGGCATCTCGCCGCCGCGTTTCGACAGCGTCATCCGCAACGGACGCATGGACTGCCCCTTCTACCAGACCTTCATGCGCTGGACGCTGGAAGGCGACCGCGACGCGCACAAATTCACCGTCGCCAATGCTTTCAAGGACCTCACCTATCTGGAATCCATGGCGGGCGCCGCCGGCATCGCCAACCCGCTCGGCAACGCCACCAAGAACGCCTTCGCCGGCGCCTTCGCCACAGGGCCGGCCGAGCAGTTCGTGCCGATGCTGGCGACCCATATCGGCAAGGTCAACGGCGTCGACCTGATGCCGTCGAAGGATGGCGTGAAGCAGAAGATCTGAAGCCGGGAGGCCTCGCGTCAGCGGCGCGACCGCTCGATCACCTCGTCGGTGTTGGCCAGCAGCCGGTGCACGGCGCTTCTGGCGGCAGCCGGGCGCCTGAGGCGGATGTTCTTCTCTATGGCTTCATGCAGCGACTGCGCCCGCCTCTGGTCGCCGTGCTCGCGCGTGACGAAGACGAACAGATGGTCGAGCGCCGATTCGATCAGCACGCCGAGCGGCACCAGCAGCTCGTTGCCCGATGCCCTCAGTATGGCGAGGTGGAAGCGCGTGTCGGCGCGCGTGCGCTCCTGCAGGCTCAACGCAGCCCCCATCTCGCGGCAGGCCTGGCTGATCTCGGCCATCTGCTCCTCGCTCCTGCGCATGGCAGCGAAGGCGCTGGCTTCCGGTTCGATGATGTGGCGGAACTCCTGCACGGTCTTCAGGAACAGCTCACGGTCCGGCGCGGTCGCGTACCAGGCAAGCACGTCGCGGTCGAGCAGGTTCCAGCGTTCCTTCGGCTCCACCCAGCTGCCGATCTTGGGGCGCGATGCCAAAAGGCTCTTGGCCATCAGCATCTTGATCGCCTCGCGCACCGCCGAGCGGCTGACGTTGAACGTCTCCGACCATTTGGCTTCGTTGGGCAGGATGGTGCCCGGCGGATAGTCGCCGCGCACGATCCGAAGACCGATTTCGCTGGCGAGCGAGGCATGCACGCTCGAGCCCGGGTTCCAGGCCATCTCAGGCCGGCGAACAGCGACAAGTGGATGGGCCGCCGTCGTCCCGGCAGAGCGTTTTCTTGATTTGTCGTCCGGCATCGGTGTTCCGGCATCGGGCAGTCTGTCGCGTGGAAACTGTCCGGAATTGTCCGCGCCCGCGGATATTTTCGCCAACTTATGGGCGCGCCAAATCCGGAGCCTGTCGCCCCGACAACGCTGCCTGTCCTTGTCCCTGAGGGAAGTGACGGGGCGCCCTTCGAAGGGCGCCCCGAGATCGAGGCCTACTTCTGGATGCAGGTGTCGACCGTGTCCTTGGTGCATTCATCGAGACCGGTGAAGACCGGATCGTCGACCTTCTTGCCTTCGATCAGGTCGATCATCACCGACGGCGCCTTGTAGCCCATTTCGAACGGCCGCTGGCCGACCAGCGCGGTCACCAGACCATCCCTGGCGATCGCCACTTCGTCGCCGATCGTGTCGGCGGCGCCGACGACGAAGGCGTTGCTGGCGATCTTATCGGCCATCGGCTTGAACAGGTCGCGATAGGGCTGCGGCGCGCCGAACAGCGGCCAGCCACCCATGATGCCGAAGGCGTCGAGGTCGGGATTGGCGGCGAGGATGTCGGTCATCGCCTGCACGCCCTTGGCGCCGTCGTCATTGGTGAACACCGGGCAGCCGGCGACTTCCGTCCAGCCACCTTCGCCGGCGAGTGCCGCGAGGCCGTCCTTGCCCGACAGCGCGTCACGCATGCCTTGCGCGCGGCGCAGGATGTTGTCGGCCGCCGGATTGCCCTCGATGGTGCAGATCTTGCCGCCATTTGGCTTGGCCTTCTTGATGTATTCGCCGATCTTCTTGCCCATCAGATAGTTGTCGGTGCCAAGATAGGTCTTGCGAAGGCCCGCATCTTCCTTGGCAAGGTCGGCATCGACCGTCATGATCGGGATCGAGGGATTGGCGGTCTTGATCGTCTGCGCGATCAGCGGCGCATTCGAAGGCGAAATCGCCATCGCCACCGTGTCGGGCTTGCTCAGCATGTCCTGCACGATCTGAGCCTCACCGGCCTCGTCCGAGGTCGATGCCGGGCCGGTGTAGAAGCATTCATATTCCGAGCTGGCGTTTTCCTTGTTCCATTTCTCGCAGCCCTGATGGATGGCTTCGAAGAACGGATTGTCGAGTCCCTTAACCACAATGACGAGCTGTTTCTTGGCCAAAGCCGGCCCGGCGCCCAACGCCATAACGGCGGCAGCGGCGAGCAAAAGTGATTTCCTCATATCAGTCCTCCCTTGAAACAGACGGGCACGACGTGCCCGCCACGCAGATCAACCCGGTGCGCGATGACAGAGGATCGTTTCACGAGCGCTCGTGCCGCCAGGCCAGGCCGATAAGCATTTCCAGATGCGGTCCCGGACCTTCGGCGCAGCATTGCCGCCATCAGGGCCTCGACCGATGAACCTCCGCCGATTCCACCCGCAACCCGGGATTGAGGGACCGGCCTAATCTTCCTCCGATGCTTAGCTAATATCGGCTTGCGGCCAACGTCAATTGCTATTTGTCCTACAAAACGGATTTTTGGAAAAACATGTCTTCAATTCGTCCGACAATTGATTGACGCCTGCATGAGCATTTGCGTAAATGCACGAAATCGCCGCTCCCGGGAGGAGCTGGGAGAGCGAGGCCGCGGCAGAGCCGCTGGCCAAAAACAGGGAGGCATGAAGGCTGGTGGCGGTTCTCGAACTCACCAACATCTCGAAGCATTTCGGCGCCATCCAGGCGGTCAACGACGTATCGTTGTCGATCGAGCCTGGCCAGGTTGTCGGCTTGATGGGCGACAACGGCGCCGGCAAGTCGACGCTGGTCAAGATGATCGCCGGCAATTTCCGCCCGAGCCACGGCAGCATGCACATGGACGGCAAGGATCTTGTCCTGCACAAGCCGGTGGAGGCCCGCCAGCACGGCATCGAGATCGTCCACCAGGACCTGGCGCTGTGCAACAATCTGACCGCCGCCGCCAATGTCTATCTTGGCCGCGAATTGCGGCGCGGTGTCGGGCCGTTCCGCATCCTCGACTATGCCGCGATGTACAAGCGCGCCGGCCAGATCTTCGCCGAATTGAAGTCCGAGACCCGCCCGCGCGACCTCGTCAAGCAGATGTCGGGCGGCCAGCGTCAGGCGGTGGCGATCGCCCGCACCATGCTGTCGCAGGCCAAGATCGTGCTCATGGACGAACCGACGGCGGCGATCTCGGTCAGGCAGGTCGCCGAGGTGCTGAACCTGATCCGCCATTTGCGCGACCAGGGTATCGCGGTGGTGCTGATCAGCCATCGCATGCCCGACGTCTTCGACGTCGCTGACCGCGTCATCGTCATGCGGCGCGGCCGGAAAGTGGCCGACAAGACAATCGCGTCGAGCTCGCCCGAAGAGGTCACCGGGCTGATCACCGGCGCCATCGAGCAGGTCGCATGAGCATGGCAAACCTGGAATTCATCACGCTGGCGCGGCCCGGCAGGAAAGGTCGATAATGGCAGTCACCCTTGACCAGACGATCGCGCAGAAGCAGCACACCTTCATGTCGCGGGTGCTTGCCAGCCAGACTTTCTGGGTGGTGATCGCCGTTATCCTAGCCTGCCTGTTCCTGTCCTTCGCCACCGATGCCTTTGCAACGCAGAAGAACCTCTACAACATCACCCGCAACATCACGTTCGTCGCCATCGTCGCGCTCGGCATGACCTTTGTCATCATCACCGGCGGCATCGACCTGTCGGTTGGCTCGGTGCTTTGCCTGTGTTCGATGGTGTTGGCGGTCACCATGCATGCCGGCTACAGCATCGAAATCGGCATCCTCGCCACGATCCTGACCGCGCTCATCATCGGCGCTTTCAACGGCATTCTGATCGCATATCTCGGCTTTCCACCCTTCGTGGTGACGCTCGGCATGCTGTCCATAGCGCGCAGCCTCGCCATGGTTGCCTCCAACAACACCGTCGTCTTCCAGTTCGGCCCGGACCACGACAAGTTGCTTGCGCTGGGCGGCGGCGCCTGGGTGTTCGGCATCGCCAACCCGGTTCTCTACATGATCCTTCTGGCGCTGATCACCGGCTTCACCCTGCGCTGGACCAAGTTTGGCCGGCACATCTTCGCCATCGGCGGCAATGAGCATGCGGCGACGCTGACCGGCGTCCCGGTGCGCCAGATCAAGGTCGCGGTCTATATGATCTCGGCGCTGGCGGCCGGCATTGCCGGCATCATCGAGACCGGCTGGCTGGGCGCCGTCACCACCAATATCGGCACCGGCATGGAATTGCAGGTGATCGCCGCCACCGTCATCGGCGGCGCCAACCTAGCCGGCGGCGTCGGCACTGCCTTCGGCGCCATCGTTGGTGCGGCGCTGATCGAGGTCATCCGCAACAGCCTCGGCCTGCTCGGCATCAACGCTTTCTGGCAAGGCACCTTCATCGGTGGCGCCATCCTGCTCGCGGTCCTGTTCGATCGCATCCGCAATTTCAGGCGCAGCGACTAGGACCCGAGGCGTTACACCCTAGGGGCTCCTATCGCTCAGTCTGAAAATCCGCCAGTGCCATGCAAGGCGACTGCAAGGCCCGGCGCATGCGCCTTGACGGCCGCCCGACGCCCGCCGCACAATCCTCGGGCAGGCGAAGGGAGGCCAGTCGCCTGCGGGAGGATATACCCATGACGGAAGCGATCAGGCTCTACTGGGGCCGGTTCGGACATGTTTCTGTCCTGAATGTCGCCAACGACTTCGTCACCCATGCCCATGTCGAAGCGCATCTCATCATCTGGCTGGAGGGTACGGCTGGCGAGATGACCATCGGCCGCGAGACGGTGCGACTCGGACCCGACACCGCCGCCGGCATTAACTCGTTCCAGCCGCACAGCCATGCCCTGGCGCACGATGGCAGGCCGGGCCTGTTCCTCGCCTTCTACATTGATCCCGACTGGGCCCGCCGGCGCCGCGACCTGCCCTCGTCGGCGCCGCTGTTTGCGCAGGCGGCGATCACGCTGGAGCCCTGGCTGTATCAGGCCGCGGCGAACCTGCTCGATCATCTCAGCGACAATGAGAGCATCGACGACATCGCCAATTACGAGATCGAGCGCTTCATCGACAGCGTGCTCGACGCCGCCGACGCCTCGGCGCCGCATGTGGCGCGCAGCCGCGTCAACACCATGCAGGATTTCCGCGTCCGCAAGGCGATCCAGCTGATGAAGGCCAATGTCTGCGAGCGCATCTCGTTCGACGACGTGGCCCGCAGCGTCGGCCTGTCGAGACCGCATTTCTTCGCCCTGTTCAAGGAACAGACCAATTTGACGCCGAACGTCTACTGGAACACGCTGCGCATGGAGGAAGCCGTGCGTCAACTGCAGTGGTCTGAAGAGCCGCTGATCTCGGTCGCCTGCAATCTCGGCTTCACCACCCAGGGCAATTTCTCCCGCTTCTTCCGCGACCACGTCGGCGTGCCGCCGACGCTCTACCGCGAAGCGGCGCGGGCCATGGCTTGAGCGGCCTTGGCCGGTTCGGATCTATTTTCAGACTGATTGATAGGCGTCCAAGACGCATTGATAAGCGCCGCCGGCCCGTGCGCCCTACCCTTCCTTCCATACGCATTGGCAAGGGAACGGGTAATGGCGAAGGTCACCATCTCCAGCGTCATTGACGCTCCGGTCGAACAGGTCTGGGCGCGCATACGCGACTTCAACGGCCTGCCGGGCTGGCACCCGCGCATGGTCGAAAGCCATATCGAGGACGGCAAGGACGCGAGCGCGATTGGCTGCGTGCGCAATTTCCAGCTCGTCAGCGGTGCCCGCGTGCGTGAGAAGCTGCTCGATTTCTCCGATGAGAATTTTCTCGTCAGCTACTCCATCCTCGAGACACCGCAGCCGATCACGAATCACAAGGCGACGCTGCAATTGCGGCGCGTCACCGATGGCAATCGCACCTATGCCGAATGGAGCGCGAACTTCGACGCCGCCCCGGAGGAGGCCGACAAGCTCGCCGAAGGCATGGGCGCCAATGTCTTCCAGGGCGGCTTCAACGCCCTGAAGAGCCATTTCGCTAGCCAAAACTAGCCAGGAGCCTGTCATGGCGCTTGCCCTCCAGACATTCTCCACCGTCAAGGACGCGAACGCTGCGCTGCAGGCCGCTGGCACCCGCTATCTCGGCGGCGGCACGCTGGTCGTGCGCGCCGCCAATGAAGGCGATGTCTCGGTCTCCAGCCTCGTCCGCGCCACCGAACCGTCGCTGTCAACGATCGCCATTGCCGGCGGCAGGGCGAGGCTCGGTGCTTCCGTCACCATGGCTGCGATCGCCCGCCATCCGGAGCTCGCCTGGCTTGCGCCCGCGGCCCGCGCCGTCGGCGGCCCGGCGATCCGCAACATGGCGAGCGTCGGCGGCAATCTGTTCGCACCGGCGCCCTACGGAGACCTCGCCGTCGCGCTGCTGGCGCTGGACGCGACGGTGGTCACGCAGGACGGTGAAGCGCCGATCGAGACCTTCCTGGCCGGACGCGACACCAGCCGTTCCATCGTCACGTCCGTCACCTTCGCCTTGCCCCGCCCGCAGAGCTTCCGCTTCCTCAAAGTGTCGCGGGTCAAGCCCAAGGGCATTTCGGTGCTCAGCATCGCCGCACTCTTGCAGCGGACGGAAGACGGCACGATTACATCCGCGCGGATCGCCTTTGGCTGCATGGCTGACCGGCCGATGCGCGCCCGGGCCACGGAAAAGGCGCTGCTTGGCTGCAGGCTGACGCCCGAGGAGATCGCGCCGGCGCTGGCCGCGGCAAACCAGGGCATAGCGCCGATCACCGATCCGGTAGCCAGCGCCTGGTATCGCGCTGAAGTGCTGCCGGTCCATCTCGGCCGGCTGCTGCTCGCATAGTCATACGTCGGGGGGCGCGCGTCTGTCCGATCTTTCGGGCAGGCGCGCTGGGAGGAAAGACATGGCAAAGGTCCCGGTCCGGTTCACGCTCAACGGCTCCGAAAAGGCCGAATTCATCGAAAGCGGGGCGACGCTGCTCCATGCGCTGAGGGACAAGATCGGCGACACCTCGCCGAAAGGCGGCTGCCACCAAGGCACCTGCGGCGCCTGCTCTGTCATCATCGACGGCGAGCTCAGGCTCTCCTGCTTGACGCTTGCCGAGACATGCAATGGCGCCGATATCCGGACGACATCGGGCCTTGCCGCGGGCGGGGTGCTGCATCCGCTGCAGCGCGCCTTCCTCGATGCCTTCGCCACGCAATGCGGCTTCTGCACGCCGGGCATGATCATGGCCGCCAAGGTGCTGCTCGACCGCACGCCCAATCCGAGCCGCGAAGAGGTCGTCGAGGCGCTGTCCGGCAACATCTGCCGATGCACCGGCTACGAGCCGATCATCCAGGCGGTGCTGACCGCCGCGCGCGCCAATTCGCAGAATGCCGCCTGAGGACAAAGCCATGGAATTGCGCAAGAGCTATTTCGCCGATGTCCGCAAGGACGGCCTCAACGAGATCGGCCAGCCCCGTCCGCGCCTCGACTCCCCCGGCCATGTCACCGGCAAGACCGCCTATTTCGCCGACCGTAATTTTCCCGGCATGCTGCATCTGAAGATGGTGCGCAGCCCGCACCATCACGCCCGCATCCGCTCGATCGACACCTCGGAAGCTGAGAAGCACCCGGGCGTGGTGAAGGTGCTGACCGCCAAGGACGTGCCGCACAACGTCTACACCATCCTGATCCTGATCCAGATCGGCCCCGAGGACGAAACGGTGCTTGCCGACGGCAAGGTGCGGTGGAAGGGTGAGGCCGTGGTGGCGGTACTGGCGGAGACCGAGCGCGCCGCGCAGGAGGCCACCGCCAAGGTCAAGGTCGACTACGAGGTGCTGCCGGCCGTCTTCGACATGGAGGAAGCGCTGAAGCCCGGCGCGCCGCTCGTCAACGAATATCACGGCCAGAACTACTACCTCTACGACAGCGGCGGGTGCCGCAAAGTGCGGTTCGGAGATGTCGAGGCGGGCTTTGCCGAGGCCGATCACATTCTCGAACAGAGCTACCAGTCCTCGCCGATCGAGCACGCGCCGACCGAGACCACCGGCTGTGTCGTAGCGCCGGAAGGCAACGACCGTTTCACCTGCTACACCAACACGCAGGCGATGTTCTTCACCCTCGACAACGCTTCGATCATCCTGCAGATGCCAGGCAGCAAGCTGCATTTCGTCGGCGGCACCGTCGGCGGCGGCTTCGGCGGCAAGGTCGATGTTATCGTCGAGCCGATCGCCATCCTGGCGGCCAAGCTCACCGGCCGCCCGGTTTCCTTCATCTACAGCCGCGAGGAGGAGATGCAGATCTCCTCGCCGCGCGCGGCCGAGAAGGTCGTCATCAAGGACGGCGTGATGAACGACGGCCGCATCGTCGCCCGCAAGGTCACCGGCTACACCGATGCCGGCGCCTATTCGCGCCATTCGCCCTATGGCGCGCAAAAGGGCGCAGCGCACTATCCCGGCCCCTACACGATCCCCAATGTCTGGATCGACACCTATTGCGTCTACACCAACCGCACTCCCTCCTCCGCCATGCGCGGCTTCGGCGTCACCATCGGCGATTTCGCGCTGGAGGTGCAGATGGACAAGCTGGCGCGGCTGATCGGCATGGACCCGCTCGAATTCCGCTTCATCAACGCCTATCGCGACGGCGACATGAAGGCGCATCGCCAGCCGACCGAGGGCGCCGCGCTGATCGAATGCATGCAGGAAGCCTCGCGCGCCGCCAACTGGCCGGTGGCGGAGAAGTACATGGCGATGTCCTCCTACAGGAAGGGAGCCTGAGATGGCGATACGACGCGGACGCGGCGTCGCCGCGATCAACTATCCGACGGGCATGAACCTCGGCGGCGACCCGACCCAGGCGCTGGTCCACTCGACGCCGACCGGCAATTTCATGGTGACGCTATCCAGCGTCGACCTCGGCCAGGGCATGAAGCAGATCATGGCGCAGA
>Ga0075369_10000670_pt1 | contig 10915 bp, 7 predicted proteins | sample EndMethybrTD3034_FD_71400 | JGI IMG/M metagenome (GOLD analysis project Ga0075369, IMG submission 71400) | Populus endosphere microbial communities from Tennessee, USA - Endosphere MetaG P. TD hybrid TD303-4 | ecosystem: Host-associated > Plants > Roots > Endosphere | place: USA: Tennessee...
GAGCTCGTGCTCCAGCGCCTCCGACAGCGACAGCACGGCGTACTTGCTCATCGAGTACGGCCCCTGGTTGGTGCCGCGGCGATTCTGCGTGGCGGCGACCGAGGCGGTGTTGACGATGTGCCCGGCCTCGCCGTGCTTCAGGATCGCCGGCACGAAGTGGCGGATGCCGTGGATGACGCCCCAGACATTGACGCCCATGACGAACGCCCAGTCGGCCAACGACACGTCCACCAGCCGCGTGCCGTGCATCGGCACGCCGGCATTGTTGCAGGCGATGTGGAGCTTGCCGAAGCGACGCTCCGCCTCGGCCAGAGCGTCGATTACCGACTGTTCCTGGGTGACGTCGATCCTGACCGGGAGCACCTGCTTGTTGGTGCCGGACAGAAGGTGCGCCGCCTGCTCCACCGCATCCTTCTGGATGTCGGCCATCACCACGTTGGCGCCGGCTTCGGCGAGGGCGGTGGCGATGCCGAGGCCGATGCCCGAGGCGGCGCCGGTGACGATGGCAGTCTTACCGGAAATCTCCATGCCCATGACCTCCAGAGGCGCCGCGGCGCGATGGTTGCTCGCCCATGCTAGAGCACCTAGCGAAAGACTTTTGCCTCGCACTCGAGTTTCGCCTCGTCAATTACATAAACGGTCGGCGACTGCTGATCGATGATCTTGCGCTTCTTCCACTCGCTTATGATTCGGCTGACGTTCTCTCGCGCCACATCGGCCAGGGCAGCCAGATCCTCCTGGCGAAGCTTGTAGCGGATGACTATTTGGCCCGGCGTCCCTGCAGGCTCTCCAAGGTGTTTAGCGAACTGAAGCAGAGCGTGCGCGACGCGTGCTTTGAGCGAAAGGAAGCTCGCGGCCGCTGCCTCTACATCGGCTTGGCGCAGACGCGCGACGAGAATGGTAACAAGGTGACTGTATATCTCGGGATGACGGTGCAAGGTTTCGAGGAAAGTTCTGCGCGCCATGAAGATCAATCTACTGTCCCTGAGCGCTTGAACTGTAGCCGACCTTGGTAGTCCGTCTATCATTGCGAGTTCGCCGACGATCGATCCGGGTCCGAGAATCGCGAGAATGCGCTCCGAGCCCTGATGTGATGCCACGCTGACCTTGAGCACGCCCTCTTCGAGCCAATAGCAGCCATCGCCTACCGCGCCAACTTCGAAGAGTGTGTGCCCCCTTTCAAGGGATATTGCCGGTGCATTCGCCAGCATCCATGAGGCGTATTTGTCGGGCAATCCGGACAGGAGGTTGTTGGAAGCGAAGAAGCTGGCGCGGGATGGCATTCTCAACCTGCCAAAATAAAGCCGGATGCTCGGCACAAAAATGTGACGCCGATCACAGCGTCGTGACGAGACGGCGCCCATACTCCATACATTATTGGGAGTTGGAACCGCCAGTAGTCAAACCCCGGAGACGGGCAGCGGCGAGCGTGCGGGCGGCGGAAGACGTAGATTGCCCCGGTTGGCCAGCGGGGACGGTGCGCGGGGAAGACGACGGGTTGCTTCGACATCCTTGCCGCTATGGCGTGGGCATAGGCCGGGGAGGGCTCATGCTGGTATTCATCGATACGCCAAAATTCCTTCGCGTTTTCCGACTGCTACGGTCGCCAGACGACACACCCAAGCGTGTACGAATTGGCCGCCTGATGAAGGCTGGCTACGAGTTCCAGATCGACGATGGATTTTCAGTCGATGCTGAAGAGCAGGCTCAGATCGACAGCGTGGCGGAAACGCTCAAGGACGCCGATGCTCATTTGTTGCGGGCAGACGCGCTGCGCTTTCCGGAAATCGCCAGGCGGACGAGGGAGTATTACGTAAGCCACGCTACGGACGTCGAGAAGCAACTGATCGCAACAGCGGCCATCGAAATCACTCGCGCGGTTCGCAAAGCCGACAAGCAAGGCGAAGAAGAGTCCTCAAAGGAGGGGGTCGCCCACGCTGCTGGCTTACGCTCGTCAAACGTGACGACGTCGAATTGATGGGATTAGGTGTCGGGAACCCATCGGCGCGCGGGCGTCGGGTTAGCGTGCAACAGAGACACTATTTGGCGGCCTTGCCTGGATTCGGCGCAGGGGTATCGGACCCCGGTCGCCCGCTGCCGCCCTGGGCTTGAGCTGCCATCCGCTGCCTGGTCACCGCCATGGCAGCCTCGGCGACCTTGTTGCCCTGGACCTTCGCCATGATCGCGGCATTCAGTCCGGTCATCAGCTCGACCTTGTTTGCCGCCAGATACTCGGCCGAAGCCTTGAGATTGCGGGTGTGTCCGTTGATCTCGGGAATGACGTAGCGGGCAAACAGCTCCCACGAGCGCAGCGTCGCTTCGTGATTGGCCCAGTCGTGCGCGAAGCCCAGCACGACGCCGAACCCGCCGGTAACCTCCTGCAGGTCGCGAATCGTCTTGACCATCTCGTCGGGTGTGCCGATGACCGACGTGCCGACCGCGTTGCCGATGCCGGTCACGCGCGCCAGCAGGTCCCACTTGTCCGCCACATGGACCGAGCCGGGCCGGCCAAGAACGCGGACATTGTACTCGTTGTGCCAGTGCTGGAGGCCATCCACCGCCTCCTGCTCGGCCTGCTTCTTCGATTCGGCAAGATGCCAGGCCATCACCACGCGCCAGTTCTTGCGGTCGACCTTCTGATCGTGCTTCTTCGCCGCCTCTTCGGCGAACGACCACTGGGTCGGCAATGCCTGCAGGCCTTCCTGCGAGGTCGAGGCGATGGACAGGACGCCCATGCCGTACTTTCCGGCAAGCTGCATGCCGGATGGACTGATCGAGGAAGCGGCCGCCATCGGCAGATCCTCTTGATAAGGCAGAATCTGGAGCTGCGCCTCGTTGAGCTGGAACCACTCGCCCTTGTAGGTAACGCGCTCGCCGGCGAAGAGCCGTTTCAGGATGCCGATTGCTTCGTCCTGGCGGTCGCGCAGAAGCATGTAGTCGATGCCGAAGGTCCGCGCGTCGGAGGGCAGGGCGCCGGGGCCGGTGCCGAAAATCACGCGCCCGAAAGTCATGTGGTCGAGCTGCACGATGCGCTGTGCGACGTTGAAAGGGTGGTGGTAGGGCAGCGAAACGACGCCGGTGCCAAGCCTGATGCGCTTGGTGCGCTCGGCTGCCATGGCCAGGAACAGCTCGGGCGAGGCGATCATCTCCCAGCCGGAGGAATGATGTTCGCCACACCAGAACTCATCGAAGCCCAGCCTGTCGAGATGCTCGGCCAGTCCCAGGTCGCGTTGGAACTGCAGAGTCGGGTGTTCGCCGACCGGGTGATGCGGTGCCAGGAATGTGCCGAACCGGATACGCGCCATCAGGAATTCCTCCGTCGTGATTCAGGCAACTTCGCCCTGGCCTTCGGCGCCAGATCCCGCAGGAAGTTGAGGTGCATCAAAGGCTCTTGCCGGCGTTCGCGCCATTCTTGAACCATATGACAATGCCAGGAGTGGAGCCATGAGCTATAAGACCGTCCTCGTTCATTGCGATGGCAAGCCGAACACCGCCCAGAGAGTGGCCGTTGCGGTCCAGGTGGCGCAGCGTCATGGCGCCCATCTTGTCGGCGTGCATGTCCAGGAACCGTTCAACGTTCCGCCCTTCACCGAGGGCGCGATCCTGATGGACGATCTGTACACGGCCTATGATGCCACCGCGAAGGCGGATCAGGCCGCGGCAGCGGCGACCTTTGAGAAGGCGGTCAAGGGCGTTGGAATTTCGACGGAATGGCGGTTGGCAAAAGGCTACGCCGATGCCGAGCTGGCAGTGCATGCGCGTTACGCCGACATCGTCGTGGTGGGGCAGACCGACCCTGCCAATGAGTCGCTGACGCCGACGGATCTTCCTGAGACGCTCGCTCTTTCGACGGGCCGACCGGTGCTCGTGGTGCCGTACATCGGGGCGCCGTCCAAGCCGGGCCGGACGATGATGCTTTGCTGGAACGCCAGCCGGGAGAGCGCGCGCGCGGCCTCGGATGCCCTGCCCCTGTTGCGCGAGGCGGAAAAGGTGATCGTGCTCGCCGTCGACCCGCGGTCCTCCGATCGAGGCCACGGCGCCGAGCCCGGGGCGGATGTCGCGGTGTGGCTGTCGCGACAGGGTGTCGAGGTCACGGTTCAGCGCGACGTGGCTGCGGACGCCGACGTGGGTGACGTGATCCTGTCACGGGCCGCGGACCAGGGCGTCGACCTGATCGTGATGGGCCTCTACGGCCATTCGCGCGTCCGCGAGATGATTCTGGGTGGCGTGAGCCGCACGCTGCTTGCGCGCATGACGGTCCCCGTTCTTGTTGCGCATTGAACGGGCGCTATGGACAGGGCGAACGGCGGTTGAGACCCCGCGCAGACGAGACGGTGCACCGTCGCGTCCGCGCCGGCACTGCCCGAGAGTGAGGGGCGATTTGGCGACGACCATCTGACCCTATTCGAGCTGGCGACGGATTGATCCGACCTATCCCTTTTGACCCGTAGCGCGCGAGCCGACCCGTGCGGCGGCGCGACTTAGACCTAGTCGACATACTTGGAACGCAAATGGTCGACGTTCTAGGAACGTAAATGCCAGATATTTGCAGTGGCGCCACGACGACGCCTGTTGCCGCCTGATCACAACCAGCGATTAAGTGACCTAAATATGGGGTTCGCTGCCCAGCAGTGGTCTATCTCGCGCCACAATCTGGCGGTAAGATTGTATGCGCATCGCGCAGCGGGGACGCAGATGATTGCAACTCGCCCGGCAGAGGCTCTTCCGCCCTACCAGTTTGCCTGGGCGCGGCGCGCTGTACTGCTCATGGACATTGTCGAATCCGTCCGCCTCATCGAAGAGGACGAAGTCGGCACGATCTCACGATGGCGGGACTTCGTCGAATTCGTGAAACGCGAGGTCGTCGAACCTCGAAAGGGACGCCTCGTTAAGCACACCGGCGATGGGATGCTCATCGATTTCGACGATGTGCGGTCTGCGGTGTCAGCTGCGCTGGCGATCCAACAGGCAGGCGCCCGCCGCAATGCCAGCCTGCCCGTCAGCCGGCAAATCCATTTGCGCATGGGCCTGGAACTCGCGGACGTCATCGTCGATCTGCAGGACGTCCTTGGGCATGGCGTCAACCTTGCGGCAAGGCTGATGTCGCTCGCAGGGCCGGGCGAGATCGTCGTCTCGCAGCACGTTCGTGAGGGGCTTACGCCCAGCCTCGATGCCGACATCGAGGACCTCGGCGACTGCTTTGTGCGTCATGTTGCGCAGCCCATCCGAGCTTACCGCATCCGTCCGCCCGGACCACGGCCGGAGGTGTCGCCGCTAGCCTCGTCGGACGACCTCGTGCCCACGGTTGCGGTCGTGCCTTTCACCCCGTTGCAGTTGGAGGAGGACGATCACGGGGTCATCGGCGAGGCGATGGTGGAGGAGATCATCCGGAGGATGTCTCAGTCGTCTGATCTCAATCTCATTTCGCGCCTGTCGACCACCGCGTTCAGCGGACGCGACGCCACGGTGGCGGAGGTCGGCGCCCATCTGCGGGCGGATTATGTGCTTTCCGGCAGGTATAGCAGCGACGGCCAGCGCGTGCGCCTGAGTGCCAAACTGGAGGAAACCAGGTCGGGGCGCATCGTCTGGGCAGAGGAATTCAAAGACAACGTTTCCGCCATCCTGAACGGCGAGCAGGACCTTATCGAAGCGCTGATTGCCCGGGTGTTCGCCGCCATGACTATGCGCGAACTGCAGCGCGCGCGCTCCCAGCCGCTGCCGACGCTCCGCTCCTATACACTCCTGATGGGTGCCATCAACCTGATGCACCGCCTCTCGCTGCCTGACTTCGAGCGAGCGCAGCGATTGCTGCAGGAAGTCATCGATCGAGGAGGCCGTCGGCCCATTCCCATGGCGTGGTTGGCGCTTTGGCACGTCCTGCGCGTCCAGCAGGGCTGGTCCGGCGACCCGCGCCAGGATTCCTACCTCGCGCTGGAGTGCACAAAGAGGGCACTGGATGCCGATCCTGACTGCTCGCTCGCTCTCGCAATCCACGGACTGGTGCATACCAGTCTGCTGAACAGGCTCGACATCGCGCTCGAGTCCTATGAGGGGGCGCTGAACGCCAATCCGAGCAATCCCTTGGCGTGGCTGCTGAAGGGGACGCTGCATGCGTTCCGGAGCGAGGGGAAACTGGCGGTCGAGCACACGGCGCGGGCGCGCAAACTGACTCCGCTCCATCCATTCCACTACTTCTACGATTCGTTGTCCGCGACCGCCTGTGCCGCCGCGGGGGAATACGAGGAAGCGGTGAAGTTGGCGGAGCGCTCGCTACGCTCAAACCGCAAGCACACCTCGACCTGGCGCGCCCTGACGGTCGCCCAGTGGCGGCTCGGCCAGCAAGAGGATGCCCGCCAATCGGTGCGGGAACTAATGAAGCTGCAGCCGAGCCTCACGGTCAGCGGCTGGCTGCGCAATTCGCCGGCCGCACCATACCCCATTGGTCGCGAAACAGCCGAGGTTATGCGCCTCGCTGGGGTACCGGAATGATCCAACACTTCATCGCTACGGGGAGGAAACGATGGCACAGCAAGCAGGCCTAGCGGGACTTGCCGGCCTGGCCGGACTAGCCGGACTTGGAAGCGAGGCGGGGCTCGCCGGGCTCGCGGGGTTGGCCGGCCTGGCGGGGCTGGCCGGGCTGGCGGGGCTCAGCCAGGAGAACACCCCGGCGGTTGCCGATGCCCTGATCCGCACGCGTGACGGAATTGGCGGCACGTGGGTTCCGGTCCCGGCCACTTCGTTGCCGACAGGTCTCCCTTTCAACGACATCGCAAATCTCAAACGATGGGAGCCCTGGGTCAGGGCGAACATCATCGATGCCGAGCTCTTTACGCAGCTTGGCTTTTCTTATGCGGACCCGACGATGACCTTGTCGCACCTGGAGCCAGCTGGGCCAACATACAAGCCGCTGGCGACGATCGTTCGTCCGAACCCAGCGCAGTTCCTGGCCCAACTCGACTTTGTCAACAGCTACGCCGACTTGCGTCCCGATCGCGCCAGCGAAATCCTCACTCAGATGGGCGGGGCGGCCGCCTTCTTCACTGCAATTCCCTACCTTCATCCATCGCGCACCCCGTACACCTATGAACTGCTCTCGGCGGCGCTGCGGCTGGCAGGCCTCGTCGAAATGCGGTTCAAGCATGCGTTGGCGTGCCGCCGTCCTAACGAGTATTCGTCGCAGATCCAGCCGATGATCCTGACGCCGTCGCACAGTTCATTTCCGAGCGGGCATGCCACGGAGGCGTTCACGGCGGCAACCGTGCTGTCGCTGCTTCTCATCGCTACGGGCAAGAAGCCGTATACGGATCCGATATGGAGCACGCAGCTGATTCGACTCGCGTCGCGCGTTGCAATCAATCGCACCGTCGCCGGCGTTCACTTCCCGATCGATAGCGCAGCCGGCGCATTCCTCGGCTTCACGCTCGGCATATACCTTTGGTGGCGCTGCACGAGCCAGCTCGTCTATTTCGATTTCACGTTCGACGGTACGCAGTTCGTGGTCGATTTCGATTGGACCGAAGTCATCAAGGTGTTCATTGGGGTAACAGCCCTGCCGCCTTATCTAGCGATCGGCACCGCACACGCCCTGACGCCCAATCCGACCCTGAAGTGGCTGTGGGACCAGGCGCTGGCCGAGTGGCTCTGAGAGTGCAACTGAAGTTCCTGCGCGAGGGATCCCATGGCGACATCCGAAGATGGTGACCCGCAATCCGCTGCCGTCCTCGACGTGGATCCCGACATCGAGTGGGTAACGGGCATCGGCCGGTCGACGTACTTCATTCCGGGCTTGCAACCCGAAGGCCGGGAGCGAATGCCGCTGCTGCTCAGGCTGAAGGGGATCAGCGCGGAAGAATTCGTGAGCGGCAAGGTCAATGACAGGTCCTTCATCGATATCGACGATCAGCGTTGGGCGGAATCGTTCGAGATCCTCTCGCTCGAGAATGCGTCCTTCCTCAAGACCGCTCCATCCGTTCTCTCGATGGCGACGGACGACATTCGCGAGAACATTCTGTCTCCGGAACGAGCCGGGCAGTTCGTGGAGAGCGTGACGCTCGGCCGGCCACTGCCCTTCGACTCGCTTCCACCATTGGCCGCCCAGGCGAAGCGAGCCCTCTCGCGGCCGGCGCCGACTTCGCAGTACGCGATGACGACGTCGGCGACACCACAGCCGGTGGTCGTCATGGGCATCATCGACGACGGCATCGCCTTCGCGCACGAGCGGTTCCGCATGCTCGCCGGCGCCGCGACGAAGACGCGGGTCGAGCGCTGGTGGCTGCAGGACGGCAAGTTCGATGGGAGCGCCGCGTACGGGCGTGCAATGGACAGGACCCAGATCGATGCGATGTTGGCGACTTGCATCACGGCGGGGCAGCTCGACGAGGAGCTGTTCTACCGCAAGGCCTTCCTCCTCGACTATTCGCAGGATGGCCATAAGTCGGCGGCCTGGAGAGTGGCCCATGGCACGCACGTCATGGATCTCGCCTGCGGCTTCGATCCGGTCCCCGCACGCACCGATCGTCCGATCGTCTGCGTACAGCTTCCGACACGGGTGACGGAGCGTACTTACGGGGGACACCTTGGCCCCAAGATCAATCACGGGATCAAGTTCATCATCGACCATGCGAAAACGCTGGCGTTGTCGAGGCCAGTGAAGGGGGTCGTGATCAACATCAGCTATGGCGTATTCGCGGGACCGCATGACGGTCATCATCAAATCGAACGGGACATCGAGGATCGCATTGTCGAGGCGGCGGGTCTCGGGCTTAAGCTCCGGGTCGTCCTGCCTGCGGGCAACAGCTTCCTGGAGCGCACCCACGCGCAGTTCCCGCTCGCGCCCGGCGATGTCGTGTCATTGCCATGGCGCGTCCTGCCAGACGATCAAACACCAAGCTTTGTTCAAATTTGGTTGCCCGGCGTCGCTCCGACAACGACGGCAGGCAGCCGGCTCACCCTAACGATCAAGGCGCCCGATGGGACCTCCTATGCGATCGCCGAACGGGGCGGGACAGTGCCATTCGGACCACTCGGCGGGCACTTCGGGCACGCGAAGTACAGCGTTTCCCCATTCATGAGGGGGCGCTTCACAATAAAGCTGAAAGGCACGGCGCACATCGACGCCAGTCCTCCCGACGCGCCATCCGGCGCTTGGACGATTGAATTCAGGTGCACGAATGCCTTCGGAGCTGACAAAACAGTGCAGGCTTGGGTGCAGCGGGACGATTCGCTCTATGGTTTCCCGCTCCGTGGAAGACAATCGTACTTCGACGATCCATTATATGAACGCTTCGATCCCGCTGGGCGCGACCTCGAAATCGACAATGTTCCGAATGCCCTGGTGCGGCGTGAAAACACGCTCAACGCGTTTGCCACTGGAGGATCGTCGGCCGTAATCGTGATGGGCGGTTACCTGCGCAAAGAAAATCCGGATCTCCACAGCCCCAGCCTCATATACGCCAAGTATTCCTCAGCCGGCCCGCTCGCTGCAGTTCCGCCGCGGCCCGACGCCCTAATGGTCACCGAGGATTCTCGCGTACATGGCGGCGTTCTCGCGGCGGGCTCACGCAGCGGGTCGGTTGTCGCCATGGGCGGAACGAGCGTCGCTGCGCCGCAAATTGCCAGAATTATCGCCGACGACTTGGCCACAGGCGGAAACGGTGACCGTGCATATGTCTGGGGCCGTGGCGATTTTTACGATGGGAATTGGCCCGCCGAAGCCTATCGTGCCGGACACAGGCGGATCTTTTCACCGCCGCTCGTCCCACTGAGACGGTACGATTAAAGCCAGCAGAGCCTCCTACCGCGTTGCTTCGATGCGGGACTTCACTCTGTAGCGCATTGGCAGCGGGCAGCGGCCGCTGGCACGCCCGTGTTCGCCGGTCGCGCCGCCACGGCTCGATCTTGCACTCAAACGCTGACGAAACATAGGACGCTCCGGTGCCTAATGTTTCCTCAGAGTTTTCCGAAGCCACAGCCGAAACCTCTGCAGGGCCTCGGCCGGCATACAGAGCTTTGGTCTCTGGTGTTTTGTTTCGGGCGCGTCTTGCCTGGCATTCAAGGACGTTCGGCCGGCACGTCCTTTGCTTCGTCAACTGAAGGCTCCCACGATCCACCGTCACCAAGGGAGGCGCGAATTGTACATCCGTATGATCCAACGCTTCTGCCCTGGTGCGCCTCGGCGACCGCGATGCCACGCCGCCGCCGGCACCACTCGACGCCGGGCGCTGGCGCGTGCGGCAACGACGCAAGACGAACCAGCACGTCGCTGCCGAAATCAAAAGGCATCGAGCAGCGAAAAAAGCCGGCTGACTCGCTCGGCACGCGACTGTAACCTTCGCGCACTCCCATATCCGGCCGATCGCCGGTCATCGTGCGGTGCGATGTCATGAGCATCGAAGTCAAGCTTGCCTTCGACGTGCTCGCCTTCATCTCGGTGATGGTGCTGATCGTGCTCGGACTGGGGGTCATCGCCAGCATGATGGGCATCTTCAACTTCGCCCACGGCGAGTTCGTCCTCTTGGGCGCCTATACCGTCTACTTGTTCGAGAGTTTCGGGCTGTCCGCCTGGGCCGGCATCCTGGCCGCGCCCGTCGTGCTGGCGCTGATCGGCCTGGTGCTGGAACGCCTGGTGATCCGCCGCTTCTACGCCGCGCCCATCATCGCCATGCTCGGCACCTACGCCATCGGCCTGGTGATCCGCGAGATCGTGCGCGGGCTGCTGGGCGGCCACTACAAGTCGATCTCCGAGCCGATCGCCGGCGTGTTCACCGTGTTCGGCGTCGATGTCTCGGCGTGGCGCACCGTGATCGTGCTCACCACCGTCCTGATTGTCGCCGGCACCTGGCTGTTCCTCGCCCGTACCTCGGTCGGCCTGCAGGTCCGCGGCTCGCTCGAGAATCCCAACCTCGCGCGCGCCTGC
>Ga0075369_10000672_pt1 | contig 10909 bp, 6 predicted proteins | sample EndMethybrTD3034_FD_71400 | JGI IMG/M metagenome (GOLD analysis project Ga0075369, IMG submission 71400) | Populus endosphere microbial communities from Tennessee, USA - Endosphere MetaG P. TD hybrid TD303-4 | ecosystem: Host-associated > Plants > Roots > Endosphere | place: USA: Tennessee...
CATCGAGTTCATGCAGACCTACGCCAGCGGCCCGGTCAGCCAGGTGAACTCGATCCTGTGGCCCAACCCCGCATTCGCCAACAACATCACCGTCTACGGCCCCGAGGTGAAATCACTGGCCGGCCGCTACCTGCAGCAGATGCTGGAGGACATCAGGGCGTTGCCCGATCCGGACGGCGCGGCCGAATCGCTGCTGGCCAGCGTCGAGCTGATCATCCCCCACCAGGCCAACAAGACCATGGTGATCGAGCTGGCCGCCGCCGCGGGCATCACCGCCGACCAGCTGTACTTCAACATCGAACAGGTCGGCAACGCGTCGTCGGCGAGCATTCCGCTGGCCATCCATGACGCCGTTCGCGACGGCGTGATCAGCAAGCCGACGCGCGTCTTCGCGCCCGGGTTCGGCGCCGGGGCGGTCGCCGGCTACTCGATTCTGCGCATCGATCCCGACGTCGTCGCCCGCGAAGACGAGGTGGCCTCGACGAGCGAGGCGCCGATGATTCCCGACTCGGCCCCGACGCCGTCGGGCAACGACGTGACGCTGGCCTTCGGCTAGAGACCAAAAGTCCGGGACCTGCGACGGGATTCAAACCCCGTCGCGGGTGCCGGACTCGGTAGTCGGCGGGTTCAGCTTGCCGCGAATTCGTCCACGCCGTCGAGGAACCGCTGGACCAGCGCGGCGACGATCGGCGCGGCACCCGGCTTCTGCAGGTCGTGGCCGGCGCCAACCGTGGCCAGCCTGGCGTTGGGGATGCGCGCCGCCAACAGTCTGCTGTTGGCGGGCGGGATGGCCTTGTCGCCGTCACCGCAGATGAGCAGTGTGGGCGCGGCGATGCTGCCGAGATACGGGATGCTGGTCCAGGTCGAGATCGCACCAAGCTGATACAGCAGACCCATCGGATCGGGTGCGGCCCAGCGCGTCCCGTCATTGGGTCGCAGCAGGCTCCTGGTGACATCGCGACCTCGGCCGGGCACCGCCCCGATACCGCACGAAGTCGCAAGCAGCACAAGCCGTTTCACCCGTTTGGGATGGCCGATTGCGATCTGCTGGGCGAGCGCGCCACCGAAGGAGAACCCGACGATGTCGGCGGCGTCGACGCCGAACGCGTCGAGCACACCGACCGCGATGTTCGACAGCATCGACATCGTGTACGGCACGACCGGCGCGTGGCTCTGCCCCACCCCCGGCACATCGAAGGTGATGATCGTCCTGCCGTGCAGGGCGTCACCGAACGACGCCCAGCTCTGCATCGGCCGCGACAATCCGTTGAGCAGCAGGCAGGGCTCACCCGACCCGGTCATCCGTGCGGCAACCCTGACCCCGCCGACCGACACCGCCCGGTTGGTTACGACCGGGTCACCGGAAGCCAAGGCGTAGTCGGCGGCGAGGGTCACCTGGGTCACGTGGTCGCCCGGACGTACGTCCCTGGCGCCGGTTCGATGGGGGGATACTCGTCGCTGCCCGCCTGCGTCGGCGCCGGAACCTTCTCGCCGCCGCGTTCGCTGACCCAGGTGATCCAGTCCTCCCACCAGGTGGCATCGACCAACTGGGCGTTCGCCTTCCATTCCTGCGGGTCGGCGGGCAGGCTGTCGTTCACCCAGTGCTTGGCCTTCGGGTTGGGCGGGTTGACGATACCGGCGATGTGACCCGAGGTGCTCAGCACGAACCGGTTCTTACCGCCCAGCAACTGCGTGGTCTTATAGCCCGAGGTCCACGGGACGATATGGTCGTCGACCGCGGCAAGCACATAGGCGTCGACGTCGACGAGGCCGGGATCCAGGCGGCTGCCTTCGACCTCGAACTCACCGCGCGCGAACTCGTTGCGCAGATAGCAGGACCGCAGGTACTCCGCATGCATCCGGGCCGGCATCCGGGTCGAATCCTCGTTCCAGGCAAGCAGATCGAACGACGGCGGCTTCTTGCCGAGCAGCCAGTTGTTCGCCACGTACTGGAAGATCAGGTCGTTGGGCCGCAGCGCGCTGAAGGTCCGGGCCATATTCGACGAGTCGAGGAAGCCCTTCTTCTTCATCTGCTTCTCCAGGCCGTCGACCGTCGCCTCGTCGGTGAAGATGCCGAGCAGGCCGGGCTGGGTGAAATCCGTGTGGGTGTTGAGGAACGTCGCGGAGTTGATCGACTCGTCGCCCCCCGCGGCGTTGTAGGCCAGGCCCAGTGCGGTCAGGGTGCCGCCCAGGCAGACCGACAGGGTGTTGACCGACGGCGCGCCGGTGATCTCCTTGACGACGCGCACCGCATCCAGCGGCCCCTTGAACAGGTAGTCGCGGAAGCCCAGATCGCTCATGGACTTGTCCGGGTTGCGGTAGCTGATGGCGAAGCAGGTGTGCCCACGCTGGACGGCCCACTCGATCAGGCTCTTACCGGGAGCCAGATCCATGATGTAGTACTTGTTGATCCACGGCGGGCAGAACAGCAGCGGCACCGCGTAGGTCTCCGGCGTCTGCGGCGTGTACTGGATCAATTCGATGAGATCGCTGCGGTATACGACGGTGCCGGGGGTGGACGCCATGTTGACGCCGACCTCGAATCCGGTCTTGTCCACCTGAGAGGGCCAACCACCGTTGTGGCGCACGTCGTCCAGCATGTTCTTGACGCCCCTGGCCACGCTCTTGCCGCCGGTGTCGAACGCCGCGCGGATCGCGGCCGGGTTACCCGGCAGCGTGTTCGTCGGGGAGAGCATGTCCACGACGAAATTGGCCGCGAAGCGGGCCTTGGCCGCGCGTGAACCGCTCACATCGGCGGCATCGAGGAGCTCGTTGACCAACTGGCTGAACAGCAGGTACTCCTGCGCCAGCAGGAAGTAGGCGGGGTTGTCCTGGAAGGCCGGATCGGAGAACCGGCGGTCACTGCGCGGCACCGCGATGGGGCCGGCCGTGTCACGGCCGAAGGTCCGATCAGCTGCGGCCCGCAGAGCTCCGACCGATCCCCAGACCAGCCGGGCATTCGCCGCGAGTACCGCCGCCGGGTTCTTCAGCGTCAATGCGCCGGTAGCCAGGAGTTCCCGCACCAGGGCTGCCGGGTCCGCTACGTAAGTGAAGTCCTCGGCGATCCCGACCAGGTCGTTGACCGGGCGCGAGATGGACTTTTCGAGTGCGTCTGACGGCGACATTGCCCTCCTTGGGGTGTCCGTTGTAGTAAGCGGGCCGGCGGAAATGGTACCGCTTATCTTGGTCAGAGTATGTCCTGCCCGGGCCCCGCTCACACCCCCAGCGATCCGGCGGGCCCGCTGGACGCGATATAGCTGCGGTAAACGGCGAGGAGCGCCAGCTTCTGGGGCTCGGTGAGCCGGTCATCGGTCCGGATCGCGGTCTCGGTTGCCTCGTCGTCCCGCGGCTGCGCATCGGGCATCAGGCCGGCCTGAGCGAACAACGCCTCCGCCGACAGGTTGAGTGCTTCTGCGATCGACTTCAGAACCCGTGCCGACGGTTCGGACAGGCCCCGTTCGATCTGACTGAGATATGGATTGGAGATCTGGGTGAGCGCGGCGAGCTCGCGCAGCGACAGATTCGCCATCTGCCGCTGCGCGCGGATAAACGACCCCAGCAGGTTGCGGTCCCGCTTCGGCCGTCCCGCCGCCGCTCCGTTGACATTGAGGCCACTCATGTGGCGTCGAGTGCGCTCAGGCAGACTTGGCCGGGCTGAACGTCCCCGCCAGCGTCACCGCGAAATCCTTCTGCGCCTCCAGCAGTTCGACCGCGAGGTCGAATCCGTAGGCGGTCAGCGCCGGGATGTCGGGCAGCGCACCCGCGGCGGGGTTGTCCGTCAGGCGCGAGGGCACGGCGGGCAGCGCCTCGGCGAACGCGCGGACGACATCGAGGTACAGGCCCTGGCCCTGCTTGATGGCGGCGACGAACTGCTCGCCGACCTTCTGCGTCGCGTCAAGGACATCGATCTTGGTGTCGGACATGATTCTCCTGGATCTGTTGAGGGTCCCGGACGAGCCGGGACGAGCCGGTCGTGGCGACAGTAACGCCCACACCGTCGCGCTAAATATAACAGGCGGATGCTAGATGCATCAATCAGACTTGTGTCTCATCTCTCAACCTACCGATTCAGCACGTGTCTGCCACTGTCAGACATAGACTTGGCCGCGTGCCGGACGCCGACAAGTTGACAGTCAAGTTTCCCAAACGAATTGCGGTGGTAAACCGCGGCGAGGCCGCGGTTCGCCTGATTCGAGCCGTGCGTGAGTTGAATGCCGAATATGACTGCGGCATAAAGACAATCGCTTTGCATACAGACGCAGAGCGGCGGGCGATGTTCGTCCGTCAGGCCGATGAAGCGGTGACCCTGCAGAAGACCACCGATGGCATCGTCTACCTCGATCACGCCGCGCTGGAGCGCGCGCTTCGCGAGTCCGAAGCCGACGCCGTGTGGGTGGGGTGGGGTTTCGTCGCCGAGGACATCGCCTTCGCCGAGTTGTGCGCGCGGATGAACCTGACGTTCATCGGGCCGTCGGCCGCTGCGATGAAGACGCTGGGCGACAAGGTGGAGGCCAAGCTGCTGGCCGAGAAGGTGGGTGTGCCGCTGGCGCCGTGGAGCGGCGGCCCGGTCACCACCCGCGAGGATGCCATCCGCCATGCCGAGGCGATCGGCTATCCGCTGATCATCAAGGCCCGCAGCGGCGGCGGCGGGCGCGGCATCCGCAAGGTGTATGCCCCCGAGGAGCTCGAGGTCGCCCTGGATCGCACCCAGGGTGAGGCCGAGCGGTCCTTCGGCGACCCGGTGGTGTTCATCGAACGCCTGGTGGGCGAGGCGCGCCACGTCGAGGTGCAGATCATGGCCGACGCGTACGGCAATGTGTGGGCGCCCGGGGTGCGCGACTGCTCGATTCAGCGGCGCAACCAGAAGGTGATCGAGGAGTCCAGTTCGCCGCTGTTGACCAAGGAACAGGCCGATCATCTGCGGTTGGTGTCGGCGGAGTTGGTGCGCGCGGCGGGCTATCGCGGCGCGGGCACCGTGGAGTATCTGTATCAGCCCCAGCAGAAGACCTTCACGTTCCTGGAGGTCAACACCCGGTTGCAGGTCGAGCACCCGATCACCGAGGTGACGACCGGCCTGGACCTGGTCAAGCTGCAGATCCTGGTCGCGGGCGGGTACGAACTGCCCGGCGACTGCCCGCCGGAGTGGGGTCATGCCGTGGAGGCGCGCCTGAACGCCGAGGACGCCGACAACGGCTTCGCACCGGCCCCCGGCAGCGTGCAGTTGCTGAAGTTCCCGCTGGGTTCGGGGCTGCGGGTGGACACCGGAATCGCGCAGGGCGACGTCATCCCGCCGGACTACGACTCGATGGTCGCCAAGATCATCGCGTGGGGTCGTGATCGTGACGAGGCGTTGGCGCGGCTGCGTACCGGGTTGCGGGAGACCACGGTCGTCATCGACGGCGGCACCACCAACAAGTCCTTCCTGCTGGACCTGCTCGACCGCGAGGAGGTCATCACGGCGTCGGCCGACACCGGGTGGCTGGACCGCACCGGCATCGGCACGGCCACCGGCCCGACCCCCAAAGCCGACATCGCGCTGATCGCGGCGGCGGTGGAGGCCTATGAGGCCGAGGAGAGCCTGGAACGGGCCAGCTTCCTGGCGTCGGCGCGCGGTGGACGCCCCCGCGCCACGCACGCCATCGGGCGCAAGGTCGAGCTGAATTACCAGGGCCACGCCTACGGCCTCACCGTCGGCCAGATCGGTCCGCACAGCTACCGCATCGCCGGTGACAGCGGGGAACTGGTCATCGACGTCGAACGGCTCAGCGACTTCGAGCGCAGGCTCACCCTGGGCGATGCGCGTTTCCACGTCGTGGCCGTCGGCGGTGCGACCGGATTCCTCGTCGAGGTGGACGGGATCAGCCACCGCATCAGCCAGGACGAAGCCGGCCTGGTGCGGGCACTGGCCCCGGCCGTGGTGGTCGCGGTGCCCGTCTCCGTCGGCGACGAGATCGAGGCGGGCACGACCCTGGTCGTGGTCGAGAGCATGAAGATGGAGACCGCCCTGCGCGCACCGACCGCCGGGCGGGTGCGCGAGATCATGGCGACGGTCAACAGCCAGGTCGACGCGGGCGCGGCGCTGCTGCGCTTCGACCAGATCGGCGACAAGTCGGCCAGCGAGAAGTTGCCGCGGGTACAGTTCCGCAGTCAGCCGGTCAGCGCCGACGCCAGCCCCTTGACCGAGGCGCGGGCCCGGCTCGACGAGCTGCGCGGGCTGATCATCGGCTATGACGTGGGACCCGGCCGTGCGCGCAGCCTGGTCAAAGAGTACGAGGCGCTGCGCGCCAGCCAGCCCCGCGACAATGCCGAGCTCGTCAGCGCCGAGATCGGACTGCTCGACACGTTCGCCGACATCTGCGAGTTGTCGCGTAACCGTCCGACCCTTGACGAGGAGGACACCGACGAGCGGGTGCACAGCCCCCGCGAGCACTTCCACTCGTTTTTGCATTCGCTGGACGCCGAGCTGGAGGGGCTGCCGGAGAGCTTCCGCACCAAGATCACCCGCGCCCTTCGCAATTACGACGTGACGGACCTGGAGCCCAGTGAGGAGCTGCAGGAGGCGGTGTACCGGCTGTTCCTGGCGCTGCAGCGGATGGAGAACCAGGTCCCGGTCATCACCGCGCTGCTCGGCCGGTGGCGCACCGCCGACGACCTCGCCGCGGCGCCCACCTCCGCGGTCGGTGAGGTACTCGACCGGCTGATCGGCGCCACCCAGGTGCGCTACCCGGTGATCGGCGATATCGCGCGCAACCTGCGGTTCCGCCTGTTCGACGAGCCGCAGATCGCCAAGGTGCGCGAGCAGGTCTACGAGGGTGTCCGCGAAAGTGTCGCCTACCTGGAGGCCAACCCCGACGCGCCGGACTACGCCGAGCGTGTCCAGGCCCTGGTGGCCACCCCCGAGCTGCTGATCGACCTGCTGGCGCAGCGCATTTCCAATCCCGGTCCGCTGCTGGAGATCGTCACCCGGCAGTACTACGAGATCCGTGCGCTGGAGGACGTCGAGGTCTTCGACCGGGCAGGAAGCCAGTTCGTCACCGGCAGTTACGAATTGGCCGGCGACACGCTGCATCTGGTGTCGACGGTGACCGATCGGGAGCGGCTGGCGGCGACCCTGCACGCCGTCGACGAGGTCGCCGGCGATAAGAGAAATCTCGTGGTCGACGTGTACGTGTCCTGGCCCGACGCGCCGACCGACGGCGAGAAGCTCTCGGAGGCGCTGTGCGAGGTGCTCGACGGCCACCCCAACGCCGCCAACTGGCGCCGGGCGACACTGACGGTGGTGGGCCGCGACGTCCACCAGTTGACGTTCCGCCCGGGCACCGACGGACTGGCCGAGGATCTGACCATCCGCGACATGCATCCGCTCACCGGCCAGCGCCTGGACCTGTGGCGGCTGAAGAACTTCGACGGCACCCGCATGCCCGCCGCCGAGGGCACCTATCTGTTCCACGTGACCGCATCGGAGAACCCGTCCGACGAACGCCTGATCGCACTCGCCGAAGTGCGTGATGCCACCCCGCAACTCAACGAGGCGGGCGAGATCGTCGGGATCCCGGCCCTGGAGCGCACGCTGGCGGCATGCATCGACGGTATTCGCCGGGTGCAGACCGGGCGTGGCAAGAAACGGATCGACAACAACCGGGTGATGCTCTACGTCTGGCCGGTGTTGGAGATCCCGACCGAACGTGCTCCGGCGATCGTGCGCCGGATCGCGCCGCTGACCACCGGTGCCGGGCTGGAAGAGGTCACCATCCTGGCCAGCCTCAAGGGCAGCCCGGATGAGGAGCCGCGCCGGGTCGCGGTGCGGTTCACCAACACCCCGGGCGCTGGGGTGGCGGCCTCCGTCACCGAGCCCCCGACGGAGGCGCTGCGCCCGCTGGACGGCTACGCGCAGAAGGTGCAGCGCTCCCAGGCCCGCGGCCTGGTGTATCCCTATGAGTTGATCCCGCTGCTCACCGGCGGCGACGGCGGCTTCACCGAGTACGACTTCGACGAGTCCGGCACGTTCGGTCCGGTCGAACGGCCCTACGGACGCAACACCGCCGGGCTCATCGTCGGCGTGGTGAACCGGCCGACGGCCCAGTACCCGGAGGGTATGACCCGCGTCGTCCTGTTCGGTGACCCGACCAAGGCACTGGGCACCGTCGCCGAAGCCGAGTCCGCCCGGGTGGTCGCGGCACTGGATCTTGCCGAGGAACTCTCGGTGCCCGTCGAATGGTTCGCGCTGTCCTCCGGGGCGACTATCTCGATGGAATCGGGCACCGAGAACATGGACTGGATCTCGCGCGCGCTCAAGCGCATCATCACGTTCACTCAGGACGGCGGCGAGATCAACGTCGTCGTCGCGGGTATCAACGTCGGCGCGCAGCCGTACTGGAATGCCGAGGCGACGATGCTGATGCATACCAAGGGCATCCTGGTCATGACTCCGGACAGCGCGATGGTGCTCACCGGCAAGCAGTCGCTGGACTACTCCGGCGGTGTGTCGGCGGAGGACAACTTCGGCATCGGCGGTTACGACCGCGTGATGGGGCCCAACGGCCAGGCCCAGTACTGGGCGCCGAACCTACTGGCAGCGTGCGACATCCTGTTCGCGCACTACGACCATTCATATGTGGCTCCGGGAGAACGCTTCCCGCGGCGCGCCGAGACGTCCGATCCCATCGACCGCGACGTCCGCACCTATCCGCACCAGCATCCGTCGAGCGAGTTCACCACCGTCGGTGACATCTTCGCCGACGCCACCAACAAGGACCGCAAGAAGCCGTTCGATATCCGCACGGTGATCCGCGCGGTGGTCGACCAGGATCACCCCACCCTGGAACGGTGGGCCGATATGGCCGACGCCGACACCTCGGTGGTGGTCGACGCGCACATCGGCGGAATCCCGGTGTGCGTACTGGGTATCGAATCGCGGGTCATCCCGCGTAAAGGGTGGGTGCCGGCCGACGGACCGGATCAGTGGACCTCGGGCACGCTGTTCCCGCAGTCCTCGAAGAAGACCGCACGGGCGATCAACGCCGCGAGCGGCAGCCGGCCGCTGGTGGTGCTGGCGAACCTGTCGGGTTTCGACGGTTCACCGGAGTCGCTGCGCAACGTCCAACTCGAGAACGGCGCCGAGATCGGCAGGGCCATCGTGAACTTCGACGGGCCGATCGTGTTCGTCGTGGTGTCGCGTTATCACGGCGGGGCGTTCGTGGTGTTCTCCAACGCGCTCAACGAGAACATGGAGGTCCTCGCGGTCGAGGGCTCGTTCTCCTCGGTCATCGGCGGCGCTCCCGCCGCGGCGGTGGTGTTCACCCGGGAGGTGAACTCCCGCACCGCGGCCGACCCGGCCGTGCGTGACCTCGAAGCGCAACTGGCCGCCAGCACGGACGACGCGGCCACCGCGAGCCTGCGGGTCAAGCTGGCCGACACCCGCATCGCCGTGCGTTCGGACAAACTGGGCGAGGTGGCCGCGGAGTTCGAGGCGGTCCACAACATCGAGCGGGCCCGCCGGGTGGGCTCGGTGCACCAGATCATCCCCGCCGCCGAGCTGCGCCCACGCATCGCCGCAGCCCTCGAACGCGGTTTGGCCCGCCTGGAAGGCGCCGTAGTCGACTGACGACGGCGCCCCGGTCGGCGGTGATCGATCATCGATCACCGCCGACCGGGCGGGCGCCGGGAGGTCAGTGCTAGGCGTCGTCGTCGTCGAGTAGGTCCGGCGTGACGGCCGACTCAGTGTCGGGAACGCCGTCGTGCTTCGCCTTACGATCGGCCATCGACAACAGCCGCCGGATGCGGCCCGCCACAGCGTCTTTCGTCATGGGCGGGTCGGCGAGGCGACCCAATTCCTCGAGCGAGGCCTGGCGGTGCTCGACCCGCAGCTTGCCTGCCGAGGCCAGGTGATCCGGCACGGTGTCGCCCAGGATCTCCAGCGCCCGCTCCACTCGGGCCGCGGCGGCCACCGCCGCACGCGCCGAGCGCCGCAGGTTCGCGTCGTCGAAGTTGGCCAGCCGGTTGGCGGTAGCGCGCACCTCGCGGCGCATCCGCCGCTCCTCCCAGGTCAGCCGGGTGTCCTGGGCGCCCATCCGGGTCAGCAGGGCGCCGATCGCCTCCCCGTCGCGCACCACTACGCGGTCACTGCCGCGCACTTCACGCGCCTTGGCGCTGACCCCGAGCCGCCGCGCCGCCCCGACCAGGGCCAGCGCCGCCTCCGGTCCTGGACAGCTGACCTCCAGCGCCGACGACCGTCCCGGTTCGGTGAGTGAGCCGTGAGCCAGAAACGCTCCTCGCCACGCCGCTTCGGCGTCGGCGACGCTCCCGCCGACCACCTGTGCGGGCAGCCCCCGTACCGGGCGGCCCCGCAGATCCAGCAGGCCCGTTTGCCGCGCCAGCGCTTCCCCATCTTTGGCGACCCGCACGACATAGCGGGTGTTCTTGCGGATGCCGCTGGCCGACAGGACGTGAACAACGGCGTTGTACCCGTACAGGTCGTAGATGTCCTTGCGCAGCCGCCGCGCGATGATGCCCAGATCGACCTCGGCCTCGACCACCACCCGCCCGCTCACGATGTGCAGACCGCCCGCGAACCGCAGCAAGGAGGCGACCTCCGCGCGCCGGGCACTCACCGAATTGACTACCAGCCGACTCAGCTCGTCTTTGACCTCGGCTGTCATCGCCACTGATCGTCACCTCTCGGTCTGTGCGGTGCGGGTCGCTGACCGGTGCCATCGGCCGACCGGCCGGCGCGGGTCGCAGCGGGTCGTCGCGCGGATGCGCCGCCACTGAGGCGGACCGCCTCGAGCGCCGCGGCCAGCTTCGCCGGGTCATGTAAAGGTGTACCAGGTCTGGACACGTCAGCAAACTCGACGTGGGCGCCGAGCATGCTCGCGGTACGGCTGAGTTGTTCCCGCTCCGGGTCGCTCGG
>Ga0075369_10000673_pt1 | contig 10899 bp, 10 predicted proteins | sample EndMethybrTD3034_FD_71400 | JGI IMG/M metagenome (GOLD analysis project Ga0075369, IMG submission 71400) | Populus endosphere microbial communities from Tennessee, USA - Endosphere MetaG P. TD hybrid TD303-4 | ecosystem: Host-associated > Plants > Roots > Endosphere | place: USA: Tennessee...
CCGCCTGGCGCAGGTTCTCGATCGTCGAAATACCGATCGACGGCAGGTCCGCGCGGATATCCTGCTGAGGCTTGCAGAGTTTCACGAGCACTCCGCGCCGGCGCGCGGAAATCCGTCCGGCCGACCGCAGGTTCGCGACACGCTCTAGCATGCTGTCTGTGCCTTCCACTCCCTCGAGCGCAACGATACGGCCACCGACTGAAACCGACCCCTGGCCAACGTCCAGCCTACCGAGAGCATCCGCCGCTTCTGCTGCTCGTACTATGTCCTTCGTGTCGTCGGCGCTTGGCTGCACTGCGCTCAATGGACCGACGCAGGCAAGCAGATCCGGTGCGATCTCGTGCGCGCCGACAACCCGGCGCCCATTCTCTTCGATCAGGGCGATGACCATGCGCAGCACCGTATCGTCGCCGCCAGCGAGCAGCGTGCGGATTGTCGACGGCAATTTCGCGAGGGTCTTCAGTGTCGGCCGAACTTCGCGCCACTCCGGGCGCCGGCGTACACCACCAGACATGACAACGCGATCTATGCGGTTGCTTTCAAAGATCCGGTTGAGAGCGGCGAAATCGCCGACGCCAATGACGGCGTGGTCAAAGCCTTCCCAAGAACGGTCGGCCTCGTCCTTCAGAGCGATGATGAAGGGGTTCTCGCCTGCTTGCCGCGCCGCAGTGGCGACATGAGACGGTAGAAGGCCGCTGCCTGCGATGATAGCCAAGCGGCCTTTTGCCATGTCACCAGCGAGAGCCAAGCATCACCCTTTCTGTCCCCTGGTCGGAGAGGAAAGAGCGCGATCGCTTTCCGCGGCGATAAAGTCGAGAATCTGAATGACCTGTTCGCAATCGGCGTACTCATCCCGGATCGCGGCGGCGTTGTCACGGATTGAACCGTCGCCTTCAAAGATCGCCTTGTAGGCGCGCCGCACGGCATGAATCGTCGCCCGGTCAACACCAGCGCGGGTCATGCCAACGACGTTCAGGCCGCTCAGAAGACCGGGATTGCCATTGAGCATGCCATAGGGAATGACATCATAACTGACAGCCGAGAGCCCACCGACAAAGGCCTGCCGGCCGACGCGCGTGAACTGATGCACGGCACAGCCGCCACCCAGAATGACACGATCCTCGATCGTGACGTGGCCCGCGAGCATCACATTGTTGGACATGATGACATTGTTTCCGACCCGGCAATCATGGGCGATATGGGAATTCGCCAGGAAGAGATTGTCATTGCCGACAATCGTCTGGCCACCGAAATCGGCAGTTCCCGTGTTTACCGTCACGCCTTCGCGGAACGTGCAGTTGTCGCCGATCGTCAAGGTCGTCTCTTCGCCGCCATGATGAACGCTCTGAGGATCTCCACCGATAACGGCCATCGGAAAAATGCGGCAGCCCTTACCGATCGTCGTCTTGCCGGCCACAACCGCATGCGCCAGCAGTTCCACATTATCGCCCAGCGCGACCTTCGGCCCGACGTGGCAAAAAGGGCCGATCTTGACGTTCTCGCCGACGACGGCGCCGTCTTCGACGACCGCCATGGCGTGAATGCTGGCGCTGGCTGCTATGGTGCTCATGCTTGATCCTTGCGAACGATCATCGCCCCGATGTCAGCTTCGGCGACGAGCGCTCCATCAACCTTAGCATCGCAATGGAACTTCCAGATATTACCGCGCTGCTTCTGTTTCTTCACGTGATATTCGACACGATCGCCGGGAATGACCGGCTTGCGGAAACGCGCATTGTCGATCGTCATGAAGTAGACCAGATTCCCGGTTTCGTCTTGCTTCTTGGCGCAGATCGCTCCGGCCGTCTGCGCCATGCCTTCGATGAGCAGTACACCCGGCATGATTGGCGATTCGGGAAAGTGACCGGTGAAATGCGGTTCGTTTGCGGTCACGTTCTTGATGCCTACCGCGGATTCGTCGCCGTCAATATTGATGATCCGGTCCACTAGCAGGAACGGATAACGATGTGGCAGCAGCTTCATGATCTCAATGATATCTGCCGAAGAGAGCGAAGTCTTGGCTTCCTCAGTCATTCTTTTCTCCCGTTTTCTTGCTGCCCGCTGATCGCGCCAAAATCGCTGCCGTCTCTCGCAGAAAATCGTGGATCGGACGCGCGGGCACACCACCGTAACGTTCGCCGGCAGGTATATCTCCGATCACGCCGCTTTTCGCGGCGATCTGCACTCCGTCACCGATTTTGATATGTCCGTTCAGTCCGGCCTGACCGCCGATCTGCACGCCATCGCCAAGCACCGTGCTGCCGGCAATACCGACCTGGGAAACGATGGCGCAATGGCGTCCAATGCGGACGTTGTGGCCGATCTGTACCTGATTGTCGATCTTCGTGCCTTCGCCGACGACCGTATCATCCATCGTCCCGCGATCGATCGACGTGTTGGCGCCGATCTCGACATGATCCTGAATGATGACCCGACCGATCTGCACGATCTTGATCATCCCGCGCGGACCTGGAGCATAACCGAAGCCATCCTGGCCAATCCGCGCACCGTTGTGAATGATAACGCCGTTACCGACGAGTGCGCACAGCACGCTTGCGCCAGCCGCGATCGTACAATTACGGCCGATCTTGACGTTCGGTCCGATGACGGCGCCCGCTCCGATGTGTGTGCCCTCGCCGATTTCGGCATGCGCGCCGATGACCGCGAATGGCTCGACCGAAACCTTGCCCTCGAGCCGGGCCGTCGGATCAACGATCGCACGATCGGAGATACCGGAAGCTTCCGACAACAGTGCTCCAGGCCGCAGCGCCTTCGGATAGAGATAGCCCCCCGCCATGGCAAAAGCAGCATGAGCATTCTTCGAAATCAGAACAGGCAGATGATCGGGCACCAGTGATCTCAGACCGGCGCTGCAAAGCACGGCAGACGCCGCACACGTCGCGAGCTCGTCCTTGCTCTTCTTCGACATGATGTAACAGAGATCCCCCGCCTTCGCCCGGCTAACAGGCGAAACGGAACGGATCAGCACATCTGCAGTTTTGAGATCAGCAAGCTCTGCCCCAAGATATTGCGCCAACTCCGAGAGTTTCACGCCATCATGGGGCAGAAAAAAATCATTTTGCTCCATCGGCAAATCTCCAGAACGGAATTCGGTTTTACGGTTCCGGACTGCCGATATCAGAATTGGTTGTTTATGCCAAACTTGAAGTGTTGAGTCTTGTCGAAGTCTTCCTTGAGAACCGGAATAGCGTAGTCGACGCGCAGTGTACCGAATGGCGACGCCCACATAAGACCGACACCGACAGAAGCCCGGAGCGATGCATCAACGCCGTTCACACTATCACCACGCGGATCGACATCATTGCCAAACAGCGTACCTGCATCGGCGAACACGGCGCCGCGCAAGCCGAAGTCACGCGGGAACGCAGGGAGTGGGAAGGTCGCTTCAGCCGACACCGTAAAATAGGTCGTCCCACCGAGCGGGTCGTCGTTTGCGCCGGCAATGCGTGGGCCGATGCCCTTGTTCTCGAAGCCGCGAATATCGCCGTTGGTCAGCGTGAACTGGTCAAAGACGTTCAAGTTGTCGCCAAAACCGACGACATAACCCGCCGAACCCGCAACCGAACCGATGATATCGGCATCATCCGCCAGCAGGTGGTAATACCGTGCCTTACCGTAGATCTTATAGAACTCCGAGTCACCGCCCAAGCCAGCAATTTCCTGCGTGGCGCTTGCATATATGCCTTCGCGAGGCAGCGTCATGTCGTCAAGTGTGTTGTAGGTCAGCGTCTGCGAAACGGACGACTTCACCCACGGACTGTCCTCGACGAGATGCTGGTATGGCGCCGACAGATTGCTCAGCGAGCCCGAAGGATCGTACTTCATCTGCTTGTAGTTATAGCGGAACGTTGTTGCCAGATCTTCCGTGATCGGCGCCGTCGCACGCAGTACACCGCTGTTTTCCTCGTAGTCGTAGTTGTCGTTGCTCGACGTCTCACTGTGGTTAAGATCGAAACCGACAGCCAAACGATAGCCCAGGAAGTAGGGCTCCGTGAAGTTCAAGCCATAGGTCTGGGAGCCTTCTTGACCGCCACCGGCGCTAACCTTGATGTACTGACCGCGACCCAGGAAGTTCTTTTCCTCGACAGATGCTTCGAGCAGCAGACCGTCGCCGCCGGCAGCATAGCCTGCGCCGATACCGAACGAGCCAGTCGCCTGATCCTGCACGTCAACGACAACAACAACGCGATCCGGCGAGCTGCCAGGCTGCGTGGAGATATTGACCGACGAGAAATAACCGAGAGCTTCGAGGCGGCGCTTGGCCCTCGTAATCATCTGCTGATTGAAGGCGTCGCCTTCGCTCATGTCAAACTCACGACGGATGACAAAGTCACGCGTACGGCTGTTACCACGGATTTCGATGCGCTCGACATAGGCGCGCTCACCCTGGTCAACCAGGTATTCGACGCCAATCGTGTTGTTACCCAGATCGCGGTTGCCGCGCGGCGTGACGCGCGCAAAAGGATAGCCGGCGGACGCGACCTGATCGGAGATCGCTTCCATGGACTTCTGAACTTCCTTGGCGCTGTAGACCTGCCCTTCGTGCGTGCGGACGAGCCCCTGAAGCTGCGTCGAATCAATACCGGGAACAGTCGACTGCACGGTCACGGCACCAAAATCATAGCGCGGGCCTTCTTCGATGTTGAAGGTCAGCGTGTACTTGTTCGTTGTCTCGTCGAACGCCGCATCCGAAGAGATGATGCGGAAGTCGGCATAGCCGCGATTGTAGTAGAACTGCCGCAGCGCCTCTTCGTCTGCACGGAGCTTGTCTTCGCTATAAACGTCCTTGCGGGTCAGGAACGACAGGAAGTTCGAGCGCTTCGTGTTGATGACCGAGGAGAGACGGCCGGAGCTGTAGGCATTGTTGCCAACGAAATTAATAGCGGCAATCTTGGTGCGATCACCTTCGTCGATGACGAAAGCCAGATTTACGCGTCCCTCACCGAGGGGCACGACTTGCGTGGTCACCTGAACCTCACTGCGCCCGGTTGCAGCGTACGCATCCTTGATCGCCTGAATGTCCGACTGGATCTGCGCGTCGTTAAAAGGTCCGGCCGCGTGCGTCTTCACGACAGCAGCAAGCTTGTCGTCCTTGATCTTGCGGTTGCCGTTGAAGACGACCTGGTTGACGAGCTGCGCCTCCTGGACGGCAACAACCAGCGTGCTGCCCGAGACGGAAATCTTGACGTCCGAGAAATAGCCGGTGTCGTAGAGTTGCTTCACCGAGTCATCGATATCGGTGTTGGAGAAGCTCTGGCCAGGCTGAATTGTCAGGTTGGAGCGCACTGCTTCGGCGCCGACACGGCTTGCGCCGCGCACATCAATGCGCTGAATGACTGCAGCTTCTGCCGTCGTTGCCGAGACGAAAAACGTTGCACCTGCCCCCGAAGCAACAATACCTGCAGACAGCGCAACCGCCGATACTGCGTTCAAAAATCTTGAACCAGCCTTCATTTCACCCATTACCTTTTTTCTCGTCCCCGGCTCCAGGCGTCCCCCGATTCCGGCCACGTGTGTCGTTTTACCCGCTTTTGACATACAAGCAAGGGAGCAAGTTAATTTCTGTTTACTTCATTTCTAAGCGTGACGCATTCGCCACTACAGCTTTGAAACATCGTAAATAAACGGTAATTTTCCCTCGTCCAGCAATCAGCCAATCAAAGCACTTATATCGTTCCAGGTGGCAAAAACCATCAAGCTCAAAACCATCGCCAAGCCAATGCGGAACGCAATGTCCTGAGCAGACGAACCCAACGGCTTTCCCCTCACCGCTTCAATCGCATAGAACATCAAATGGCCACCATCAAGTACCGGAACCGGCATCAGGTTCAGTAATCCGATGGAAACCGACAAGACAGCAGCGAGTTGCAGCAAAGCTGCAACGCCCAACGTCGCCATCTGGCCGGAAGCCTGCGCGACGCGGATCGGTCCGCCGAGCTGATCTGGCTTCATATAACCGGAGACCAGATTACCGATATACTTGAAGGTGCCGGTTACGATGTGCCAGGTCTGGATCGTGCCTTCCTTGACCGCCTCCAGCGGCGAATAGGTCTGCACCCGGAAGTGACCGACGTCCTGGTTCGTAACGATGCCGATAAGGCCGATCTCGATCTTGTTGCCGAACTGATCGGTCATATCCGTCCGGGCCGGCACCATCGGCACATCCAGTTTCTCGCCGTTGCGCTCAATCGTCACGACGATCCGCTGCTCTGGTCGAATACTGACGTAGCGCCGGACGTCATCGAAAGTCTCGACCTTCGTGCCATCGATGGCGATCAGCAGATCGCCCGGGACCACGCCTGCTTCGGCTGCAACGCTGCCGGGCTTGAGTTCTGCAACAACAGGATCGGCGACCGATCGACCGTAGATCGAGAAAAGAACCGCAAAAATCGCAATCGCGAGGATGAAATTGGCGATCGGGCCGGCGGCAACGGTCGCGGCGCGCTTCCACAGCTTCGCGCCGGCGAATGAACGCGCACGATCTTCTTCCGACATCGCCGCGAGCTTGTCATCATCGGGCTTGCTCGATACATCCTCGTCGCCGAAAAAGCGGACATAGCCGCCAAGCGGTATCAGCGAAAGCTTCCAGCGTGTTCCATGCTTGTCGGTGAAGCCGAGCAATTCCGGACCGAAGCCGATCGAGAACGCCAATACGCGAATGCCACTCCAGCGCCCAACCAGATAGTGGCCCATCTCGTGCACGAAAACGAGCAACGACAAGACGAGGATGAAGGGCACCATATAGCCCGTCAGGAACGCCAATATACCGGTCAAGCCAAGCATCTGATCTTTCCGCCAGCCTTTGCAGACATTATACGCCGAACAGGGCTGCACCGAGCGACGTTATTTCGCCGCCCTTTATCAGCGAAAAAAGCCCAGCTAGCAAGAACGCCGCAAAGCAGGCAAAAATGAGCCCGTCGACACGGTCCATGACGCCGCCATGGCCGGGGATCAGATGGCTCGAGTCCTTGACGCCGAAGCGGCGCTTGATGAAGGATTCGAAGAGATCGCCGGCCTGGCTGCAGACCGACAGGATGAACGCGATCGGCGCCACCAGCACGACGCTTTGCGGAAATGCAAAATAGGCAACGAGGCTGCCGGCAATCACCGCGGAGACGGCGCCGCCAATGGCGCCGGACCATGTCTTTCCCGGAGAAATCTTCGGCGCCAGTTTCGGGCCGCCGATTGCGCGGCCGACAAAATAGGCAAGAATGTCGGTCGACCACACGACGGCAAATACGAAGAGCATCGCAACGAGCCCGACGCTGTCGGCACCGCGAATGCTCGAAAGCGCAATTCCGGTAAGACCGGCGTACACGATCCCCGTGGGAAACCAGCGCGACACGCCTGACGTAAACACGAAGCCGACAGCAATCAGGAAGAAAAGCACCAAGAGTAGCAGGGAATAGCCCAAGGTACCGACAACGACGGCCACCGCGATCGCCGCCTGGCCTACCCAACCGATTACATTGGCGACCGGCCGTTCCGTGGCAAGCTTCGTAATGGTCGACCATTCATAGTAGATCAACAGCCCGATCAATGCCGACAGCAGCCTGAAGGCCACTCCGCCGTACCATGTGGCGAGCAGAACAATGGCGGCGAGAATTACTCCGGAGACAATGCGTAGCTTCAGCTCCTGCTGCATCAGGTGCCCACTGCCGCAGCCGTCTTTGCCACCAATCCACCGAAGCGGCGGTCGCGCGACGCAAAAGTCCCCAACGCCGAGTAGAAAATCTCCCGGCTGAAATCCGGCCAATACTCAGGAACGAAAATGAACTCCGAGTAAGCGGCCTGCCAGAGTAGGAAGTTGGAGAGGCGCTCCTCTCCGCTAGTCCGGATGATCAGATCGGGATCTGGGATACCTGCAGTGTCAAGCCGCGCGTTGATAAGTGCGGGAGAAATGTCCTGCGCCCTGAGTCGTCCTGCCTCGACATCACGTGCCAGACTTGCCATTGCACGGGCGATCTCGTCACGCGAACCATAATTGAAGGCGATAACGAGGGTCAGCGCGGTGTTCGACTTCGTCGTCTCTTCCGCGTCCACAAGAAGATCGAGGATATCGCTCTTCAGGCTGTGTCGGTCGCCAATCACTTTCACGCGCACGTTCTGGCGATGGAGTTCCGCCAAGTCGCGTCGAATGAAAGCCTTCAACAATCCGAGGAGATCGGAGACCTCCGTTTCCGGGCGGCGCCAGTTTTCCGAAGAAAAGGCGAAGAGAGTGAGGTATTTGATCCCCACATCGCCCGCGGCGCGCACTGCCTCGCGCACGGCGTCAACGCCCTTTCGATGCCCCATCGTCCGCGGAAGTCCGCGCTGCTTTGCCCATCGGCCGTTGCCATCCATGATGATGGCAACGTGTTCTGGCACAGTCAAAAATGTTCGCTCCGACATTTCCCGTCCGGTTCTTGCAGCCAAGGCGTAGCCGCAGCACGCCTCAAACCTGCATGATTTCCTTTTCCTTGTCGCCAAGCAAGCGGTCGACCTCAGAAATCGTCTCGTCGGTCATCTTCTGCACACGATCTGATTGCGCCCGGCTTTCGTCCTGGCCAATCACACCATCCTTTTCGGCTTTCTTAAGGCCGTCCATGCCGTCGCGGCGCACATGGCGAATCGCAACCTTGCTCTTCTCGGCATAGTCGTGAGCGACCTTCACCAGCGATTTGCGACGTTCCTCATTGAGCTCCGGCAGTGGAATGCGCAAGTTCTGGCCGTCGATGATCGGATTGAGGCCGAGGTTAGATTCGCGGATGGCGCGGTCCGTCGCGTTGACCATCGATTTGTCCCAGACCGAAACCGACAGCATACGCGGCTCCGGCACGGTAATGTTGGCAACCTGGTTCAGCGGCACACGCGAACCATAGGCCTCGACCATGACCGGGTCGAGAATGTTGGCCGAGGCGCGGCCGGTCCGCAGCGATGCGATATCGTGCTTGAACGCGGAAATCGCGCCATCCATGCGGCGCTTGAGTTCCTTGATGTCGATGCCTTCACTCATTTCATTGCTCCCGTCTTGGTAGAAGCTGCGGCAAACCTGCCGCCCACTCAATCAGTTATCAGAGACGACGGTCTTGAGGCCACCGCCCTTGAGGATTTCAGCAAAACCACCCTTCTCGTGGATCGAGAAGACGATGATCGGAATGGAATTCTCCCGTGCGAGGGCCACTGCCGCGACGTCCATGACGGCCAGTCCCTTGTCGAGGACTTCCTTGTGCGTCAGATGGTCGAAGCGGATCGCTTCGGGATCCTTTTTCGGATCAGCCGAATAAATACCATCGACCTGCGTTCCCTTAAAGATCGCCTCCGCTCCCATTTCCGCGGCGCGCAGTGCGGCTGCCGAGTCCGTCGTGAAGAACGGGTTGCCTGTACCGCCTGCGAAGATCACGACACGGCCAAGCGACAGGTGGTAGAGCGTTGCGCGCTGCGAAAAGCTCTCGCAGATCTCCGGCATGGCGATGGCGGAGAGTACGACCGTATCGATGTTCAACTTGCGCAGCGACGTTGCCAGCGCCAGCGCGTTGATCACAGTCGCGAGCATGCCCATGTGGTCGCCAGTGACCCGATCGCCGCCCTTAGAGGCCACCGCAACACCGCGGAAGATGTTGCCGCCGCCGACGACGACGCCGACTTCCACACCCATCTGCCGCGCTTCGGCTATGTCAGCCGCAATGCGGTCTGCGACCGCTACATCAATTCCAAATCCCTGGCTGCCCATGAGGGCTTCGCCGGAAGCCTTGAGTAGAACGCGTTTGTAGACAGGCTCTGACGACATCGTGGCTCCTCGTATATTACCGCTGTGTGCCGGATACACGAAGGGCATCGCGTTGTCACGCGATGCCCTTCGGTTTTCACATGTATAGGTCGATCAGCCCTTGGCGACCGCAGCAACTTCAGCAGCGAAGTCACTTTCTTCCTTCTCGACGCCCTCGCCGAGGAGAAGACGTGCCATGCCAACGACTTCGATCTTAGCGCCGGCTTCCTTTTCAGCTTCCTTGACCGCAACGCCAACCGTCAGGTCGGGGTTAATCACGAAGGCCTGCGAGAGCAGAGCGACTTCTTCGAAGAACTTGCGCATGCGGCCTTCGACCATCTTTTCGATGATGGCTTCCGGCTTGCCGGACTCGCGAGCCTGTTCGATGAAGACGTTGCGTTCGCGCTCGGCAACGGCAGCGTCAACTTCTTCCGCGCGGATGGCGAGCGGGTTGGTCGCAGCAATGTGCATGGCGACCTGGCGGCCGATCGAGGTCAGGACAGCCTTGTCGCCTTCCGACTTCAGGGCAACGAGAACGCCGAGCTTGCCGATGCCGTCGCCGGCAGCATTGTGGATGTAGGTCGCCACGACGCCGTGCTCGACTTCGAGCTTGGCAGCGCGACGGAGCGTCATGTTTTCGCCGATGGTTGCGATCGCGTCCTTGATGGTGTCGGCGACCGGCTTGCCGGATGCCGGGTAGGTCGCAGCCGCGACAGCTTCAACCGTACCGTCTGTGGACAGGGCAACGTTGGCAATGCCGCGGACGAGATCCTGGAAGGCGTCGTTACGCGCAACGAAGTCGGTTTCCGAGTTGAGCTCGACGACAACTGCCTTGTGGCCGGCGCCGGCAATGGCGATCAGGCCTTCAGCGGCCGCGCGGCCAGCCTTCTTGTCAGCCTTGGAGATGCCTTTGGCGCGCAGCCAGTCGATCGACGCTTCGATGTCGCCGTTGTTTTCAAGCAGCGCCTTCTTGCAGTCCATCATGCCTGCGCCGGACTTTTCACGAAGTTCCTTCACCAGTGCAGCCGTAATCTCGGTCATAAGCTTCCTCTTGTCGGTTCAAACGGTGGCCCGCGAAAGGCGGTGCGGCACCGGATTGAGGCACGAAATGTACCTGTATGTATGACAGC
>Ga0075369_10000674_pt1 | contig 10882 bp, 13 predicted proteins | sample EndMethybrTD3034_FD_71400 | JGI IMG/M metagenome (GOLD analysis project Ga0075369, IMG submission 71400) | Populus endosphere microbial communities from Tennessee, USA - Endosphere MetaG P. TD hybrid TD303-4 | ecosystem: Host-associated > Plants > Roots > Endosphere | place: USA: Tennessee...
CTATTGGGCCGCTAGGAGGAGCGCCGGGTGGTGGCCAATCTCGCGCCCTTAGGGGTACGGTCTGGATATCCCGGCTGACCGCATCGCAAGCGAGGTTTCATGGTCGACGTTCCGCCCGAGTTCTCAGACTTGTTGAATGGACAGCTGTTTGAATCGGTGGCGATCGTTGATCCAGACCAGCTGACCGACGACGAGCGGGAAGCGGTGCCCGGTTGGTGGCTGGAGGCGGCACAGCTGCCACCCGAGGCAGGCATCGCACACGCGATGGACACATGGCAATCGACACTGCCCGGGACGTTGGTGGGCTTTCATGAGCGGCTCCGAGAAAGCGGATACGGCATATTCTTGGGTCGATCCGAGTCTGAAGGCAAGCCGTTGCTGGCCTACATCTTTGGGACGCCATCCGGAGAGACCGTCTGCTGGTACGGGTTTCCACCTGCCCCAACACTCGAGCACCCGTCGCTGGACCTGACCAAACTTCCGACGTCGACTCGCGCTTTCTATACCCAGCTGCACAACGGATTCAAGCTTGCCTCCGCATTCCACAACGGGTTCCCCTGCAGCGCGGAATTGTTCGCCGTGGGGGAGGACCTCACCGCCGAGTCAGCCGAAGTGCTCGGCGCCAAACCTGCGCCGGCCCTGGACGACTTGGTATCGGTCATCTTCGACTTCGGTGCATCGTCCGTGTGCGTCGAACTGGCGGGCGGCGGCGTTGATCGACGCGATGGCTGAGTCGTCTCCGACGCCCAACTGCAACCCGTTGACGACATCTGGCTAACCATCGATCTGTGGATGCACTCGCTGTCACAGCCCTAACCATCGTTGGGGCTGGGGCGAGGGGCGACGGTGATCGTCGGGATCGGGGTGTCGCAGGGCTTGAGCACAACAGCACCACCATTCGTACGACCGAATGTCCGGTCTCAGTGATGTTGTCATCCGTAATGGAGGCTAAGTCGATCACTCATGCGGTTCAGATCGCCGGTCGGTCGCGCCGTACGCAGTAGCGAGGGGCAGGGCACGAGACCTTCCGCCGCATCCGAGGCTCACTGGGGCTCACGTATTCGGCAGCTACGCGTCCGACAAGAGGTCGATGGACCTACACATCGACGACGAACGCCCTGTCATAGTCCTGGCCACCAAGGCGGCTCCTAGACGAAGGTCGTTGGCATGCCGTTCCAGCAATGTCCGAGGAGGGCGGCGAGACCGAGCGGTCGAGGAGGATCAGGTGAAGATCCCCGTTCTGGGCTGCCGTCGGCTGCTGATCAGCGCATTGCGGCGCCGAGGAGGTAGCTGCCCAGCAGGGCGGCGCCGATGAGCAGGAGCCACCCGTCGGTCAGGTGGCACAGCAGTGCAGGCGCGTGCCTGACTTCCATGAATTCTCGGAAGATGACGCGCACCTTAACGAGAGCGATGATGATGGCGGCGGTGGTCGCAAGGGCACTGGGCTGTCGGGCCGCGTCGCCGTCAGCGGCGTGGTCGATCCAGAGGTAGCACATGGTGAGCAGCGTCAGGACGAGCCATGCGATGGGCAGTCTCTTGTTGATTATGGTGTTCACGGTTTCACCTCACGACGTAGAGCAGAGCGAAGATGAGGACCCAGAGGAAATCGACTGTGTGCCAGTACGTTGCGCCTGTTTCGATCAGCTGCTGGGATCGTCGAAGTGGACTGCGGAGTTGATAGATCACTACCGCGAGCACCACGAAGCCGATCAACAGATGTAGGCAGTGGATTCCGGTGAGAAAGAAGTAGTAGTTGAAGAATTCATTGCTGGTGACACCGTTGCCTTGTGCGGTGTAGTGGACCCATTCGGAGGCCTTGATGACAAAGAACACCACGCCGAACAACGCGGTCAAGCCTGCCTTGAGTGAGGCTTTCCGATAATCGCCGGCTCGGGCGGCCTCGACGCACCGCGCTATCGACCATGAACTGAGCAGCAACACAACGGTATTGAGAACGCCTATGCGTAGATCGAGGGAGGCTTGGTAGGGCAGGAAGTCGTCGGGCCGTTGGGCGCGGTTGAACAGGTAGACGCTGAAGTAGCCGGTGAAAATCAATGCCTCGAACAGGACGAAAGCCCACATGTCCGGCTGCCCCGGCACAACCCTGGTGTGCCTGGCCGAGTCCTTGATCTGGGTCATCTCGCCTCCGTCGAGGCCGTCGACTCGTCAGAGTGGCGGCGTGATTCGAGGTCGGGTAGTGGACCGGTGCCGAAGTCCTCACGCTGGATCATCTGCTTGAGCAACACGATGAAGGCCCCGGTGTAGATGGCGAATACCACCATGTTGATCCACCACGCGATCAAGCCGTTCCACGCGAACACACCCCGATCGAAGATCCAGGCGGGTGACACGACAACCTCGGTCAGCGCGTTGCACAAGTTGAGGTAGCCGAACCACTTCGGCAGCACTCGATTCGTGTCGATCAGAATCGCCGTCATCCAGACCAGTGATCCGATCAGGAACACCCCCATGGTTCCGACGAACGACAGGAACGCGAAATCGTAGAGCCAACTGATCAATTCGGGGCTGCGGTCAGGCCGGTACGCCCCGACGGTCAACACAATGCACAGCAACAGCATGCCCGGTATCGCGCTGAGTGAGTACATCACGAGGTAGGCGTAGCCAAATGCCGGGCTGACCGACATGCGCCGCATGGAATAGGCGATGAGGGCATTGATCGGCGCGGTCATGCCGAGCACGATGAAGATGATGGCGAACCCGATGAGTAGGCCGTCGTGGTTGTCGTGGAACCACTGCACCCTGCTGGCTACGTCCAATGCAGGATTCGGCGGAGGCTGAGTGCGGGTGACGATGAAGAAGATGACACCGAAGAACTGATAGAACACCACCATCGCCCACCAGGCCACCCACAGTTCCCGTTTCGGGTTATGCCGCAAGTGCCAGCCGACCGCCCGAAGTGAACGCCCCGCGGGCGGCGCGGGCGGGGAAGCCGATCGCGTCGTCGCCGCGGTCACGCTAGGGCCTGTTCCCCAGCATGCTGTCGGTCCTCGGCGCGTTGTCGCCGGATCGCCACGCCCAGAACGGCACTCATCACCACAATCCACAGCGCGATGGCGACGTTCTTCAACCAGAACGACAGAGCTCCATCCCAGGCTAACGGGCCCTCGAAGGCCAACGCAGTGAATGCAGCGGGGAACAACGCTGCAGCGACGGCGAGGTTGAAATGACCGACCCAGCGCGCAAACACCGGGCGGACCTGATCGTCAAAGTAGACCGCCAAGGCCAGCAACACACTCTGGGCAATCAAGAAGGGCACCTGGCTGGTGAACGTGATCCACGCGAGATCGTTGAACATTTGAGTCAGTTCCGGAGCACGGTCGGGTCGGTAAGCGGCGAGCAGCCAGCAAACGTTGGCAATCAGGAAAAGCGTCGGGCCGCCGGCCACACAACCGAGCACGGCATAGGACAAGATCGGAGTTCGATGAGCCATCCGGCGGATCTGCACCACAATCAACGTCAGTATCGGGATGAGGGCGACGCAGAACCAGTTGAACAAAATCATGCTGTAGCGGATGCGGGGAAGATTGTCCGGGTCGCGGTAGAACTCGGCGACCTGATCGGCAGTCATCATCGGCGACATCGGAGGGGTGAAACCCGGAAATAACAGGAACGCCGACACCCAGATCAGCGCCACAAAAGGCAGCGCCCCCAACAGGATTACCTCGCCATCCACGCGACGGCGGGGCGTCGTTGGATCGACACCTCGCTGCGTCTCGTTGCCGCCGACTACATGCATTCGTGCCCCTTCAATCGTGGTGACCTGCCGCCGACCGACCGACATCGCACCATCGCAGGCTAGCCGATCGACTAGTCTCCGGTCAACGGCGTCGTCTACGCTCCTCTGGTGAGATCCACACACCAGCCCGATGTCGATGGTGAGCTGGGGTCGGTCGTGCACAGTGCTCCCCGGATGCGGGTTCTTGACGCAGCACTGAAGCTTTTCGCCGAATTCGGCGTCAGCGGGACATCGCTGCAAATGATCGCCACGTCCGTCGGCATCACCAAAGCCGCGATCTACCACCAGTTCCGCACCAAAGAAGACATCGTCATCGCGGTCACCGAACGCGAACTGAGCCGTCTGGTCCCCGCTCTCGAGCGCGCCGAGATGCTCGACGATGTACCGCAAGCCCGTCACGAACTGCTGATCGAAGTCATCACCATGGCTGTCCGGGACCGCCGCCTCGTGCGCACCCTACAATTCGACCCGATCGTGGTGCGCCTACTCGCCCAGCATCCGCCGTTCCAACGATTCATGGACCGCCTCTACAGAGTCCTGCTACCCGACACTGGAGACGATGTCCTAGTCGAGGCGGCCATGCTGTCGGGGGCGATCAGCAGCGGGGTCATGCATCCCCTCGTCGCCGACCTGGACGACGACACGCTCCGAAACAGAATTATCGATGTGAGCCGGCGCCTGCTCGGCATCGAAACCCGCGCCCCACGGCGGCGCAAGTAGCCCCGCCAAGCACGCGATTCAATCCCGTCATCCAACAGCACCACGTTGCCCTCGCCTGGCCGAACCGCGCGGACGCGACGGCATCAGGGGTCAGGGCTCGAAGAACGCGCCCCCGGCGGGAGTGCGGCAGTGCCGCCGAGCATGAAACGTTTCGACCACGTCCACCGGTCCGTCGAATCCGGTCGCAGCCAGAGCATGCCCTTTGAAGAGATACGCGGCGCTGCTCAATCGATGATGAACAACCTCGCCGCGGCGAGAGATATCGGCATACAAGCCACCCCACACCGTCACACCAGTCGAATTTCTCGTTGCGACCGCGCGGACATGGCGTCGCATCTGTTCCTCGCCTGTACGTGGCTCACTCACGAGATTCAACGTCCCAGCGCCCTCAGCTGTTATCGCGTTGAGGTCGATCACAGTCGCTCCGACTATCCGGGCCGCACGGGTGTCGGCAATACCGTTGGTCAGGATCGCGACGCGAAACCCCGCAGCTACCCGGTCACAGATCCATCCGCCAGCGAAGCGAACAGCATCACCAACGTCACAGGCCACGACCTGTATGTGGTACATCGCTGTTCCCTCGATTGCCCCGTCGGATCGCGAATGTCGCTGCGGCACTCTGTCCCTCCAATACGCGGGCGTGTGACTGGCATTCCTACCGTCTCTCACGGTCACGGCATCCTTCCCTGCAAGAGCGAGATGCATTGGTTGGCAGGAATATTCGCAGCACCGAGCCCTGCAGGTACTTACACGCGCCGCATCAGGACCCGGCACCCGGGGTAACAAAGCCAGCCTGGCCTGGCACACGCGGTTATCTCAACGGACGTCGGTTCCGGCAGCGATAAAGACACGCCAATCCTTTCGCCCCGGTGCAGCGCCCCAGTCCTCACTCTCTGATCCATTCACCTGCGCCGACTGTCGAACGGTGAAGTTCCCGGAGTACAGACTAGCCGATCGACAAGTCACCAATCAAGGTGGCACGGCAGCTTTGCGGCTAACCACAGGTGGTGCCACCACCGCCCCTGCAGCGCCGCGCCATGTCTTCCCCTGCCCGACAACGGTCTTGACCGCGTGACCTCGCCTGCACATGCCGATGTACGTGTCTCGAGACAACAGCCGCTCTGGTGCGCTCGACAACGACCCGGGGAGCGTCTTTCTCGGTAGAACGACAATCGGATGCCAGAGATTTCGACCGGCGCATCGCGGGACCTTCACGCACTGCAGAAGGCTCATCCGCCCGGTCTCCTGGGGATCAGAGAGTACTGTCCACTGAGATTCTCCGCTTCGCCATCTGCTCCGTGGTGGCCCTGGTGACGCATTTCGACATCCGCCCGTTTCAAGATGGCTGTGACCGTCATTGGGTGAGTACCAATGTCCTTAGCTACGGTCGAACGCCAGCCGCCGGGCCCAATATTGACTTCACTGGTCGATGATTTCGTGGTGGGGTCAGACGCTTGGTGCGCCGCGCTGACCGTCTTTGAAATTGGACGTCGAGCTGCGCGAATATAATCCAGTATGGTGCCCACCGCCCTAGCCGCTCAGGGTTTGTCTCATAGATCCGTATGTGGGGAAGGGCTTGTCGTTTGGTAACGAGATAGTTCGCGCGCCGCGGTAAAACGATGCGTGAGCAACGTAACCTAGAGCGCGAAACGCTACAGAAGACCGCCGAGCCTGGCGGGGCGATGTAGAAGGGGGATTTGGTGTGGGTGGTGAATTCTCGGCCGCACCTGCCTTGTTGAGTTGGTGGCGGCAGCCCGACCATTTCGACTGGTTTACGGGGTATCTACGCGGGCGCGGCATGCTGCGCATTACTCGGTATCTGATTGTCGCCATGACTGTGTCTTTGGCTGGAGTGGCCACTCCGCTGATGTTCAGCCCGGCCGGCCCGCAGGCTGACATGTTCCGGCTCGCGGCCTGGCTGGCGATAGCCGGCCTGGTGCCGTGCGCCGCACTCTGGATGATGCGATGGCCATCGCGACGAGAGTCGATCCTCTTCGTCCTGGTGGTCAACCTGTGCATCGCGGTCTTCTGTGGGGTGCAGTCGAATCCGCTCATTGGACTTGTCGGCGCGACAACCTTTGCGGTGACCGGCGGGTACATTGCGTGCTTCCATACGGCCGGTTATATGGTCTACAACTTCGCAGCCGCATCGTATGTCGCTGGTCTCGAGGCGCGGGCATACGCGTCGACCGGCGATCCTTGGCTGGCTCTCACAGCCTTGATCCTCGTGCTGCTTCTCAATATCGCCTTGCCGTCCGGTATACAGGCGGTGGTGCACGCCTTGGGCGGTGATGTTCTGCGCTCTGACCGCGATCCGTTAACACGCCTGTTAAATCGCAGAGCCTTCTTCGACCGGGTCCACGCGGCACTTCGTTCCCCTCCGCCGGGACACAATCACCTAGCTGTCATCATGATTGATCTCGACAACTTCAAAGGATTGAACGACACATTCGGACATGCCACCGGGGATCAAGCGTTGGTGGCGGTAGGTGAGGTCCTGCAAACCACATCCCGTCCTGGGGCGCTTGCTGGGCGAATTGGTGGTGAGGAGTTCTTGATCGCTGACTTCCGCAGCGAATCTGCGGCAAACGCTGTGGCGCAACGCCTGTGTGAAGCCATCGCGGAGCTTCCGTATCCGATCACCGCGAGCGTCGGCGTTGCCTTCAGCCGGTTTGACCGCTTGGCCGCGGAGGGCCACATCGAACTTGTCCATGACTTGTGCCGTCAATCCGACACGGCAATGTATGCGGCAAAGCGCAACGGCGGCAACCAGGTTTGCCAGGGTTCCGCGGAGCCCGGATAGTCCCGACGGGGAATTCGGGCCGCCACGGCACGCGGTTAGCGCTCCGGGCGACCCCGCAGCTGGGTCGTCTCCGACGCCCAACTGCAACCCGTTGACGCCATCTGGCTAACCATCGATGAGTGGATGCACTCGCTGTCGCAGCCTAGGGATCGTCGGTGATGGAGGCGTGTCCGGTCTTAGTCTGTGATCATCCGCGAGCGACGAACACGCCCGGTTGAACCGTTCGGACTCGGGCACTAATAACAGCTTAAGCCGGCGCAACATCTGCGTAGCGTGCAACATCTCGGCCCAGTTGAGGCGCGAAGTGGGAGTCACTGACCAGGTAGCGAAGGCTCTATGTTCTCGGACGAGCGCTCGCAGGCGACGGGGGCGGCAGCTTCGGGACACGGGTTCAGGCATAGATGAAAGATCTGATCTACGACGGCAAACGCAGCGATGTGCTCGACTGACGCGTTTGCGAGAATGTTGACGTCTCCGGAGTCGACGAGGACGCGATGGGCCTCGGCTCGTACGTGTAGTAGCTTGAGCGCCCATTGGTGACGTCTCGGCGCCATTAGACCACAACGGAATTCGGTTCTCGCAGCAGAAGGTTAGAGGCCGGCGTCTTCAGGGGCGATTGCTTTCGCGGCCTGAAGTGAGACCGGTAGATGTATGAGTCCGTGTGGCAGGATACTCCCGTGGAAGGTCGGTTCACCGGCGAGGCGTAGGTGGGGACGGTGCTCGAACAATCTCTGCAGGCCGATACGAAGTTCATGCTCGCCAATGTCGCACCCAGGCACGCGTGCACAGCGGTTCCGAAGCTGTGGTGCTCGCGGGCGTTGATGCGGCTGGCGTCGGAAATGGCGATGTGGTCGAAGACTGCCGGGTCGCGGTTGGCCCCATCCTCGGCGCTCAGGTCGCTCAGCGGTGTGGCGCCGTTGAGCGCGGCCTCCACCTTGCGGCCGGCGGCACTGTGTTGACTCGACACTGCGCGACACAGCGCGCCCATTTGTGCGCGAACCAATCAACGCGTCGGCTCGACTATTGGTGAGGATGTATCGGGCTTCGTCCGGTGTTAGGTGAGTGTTGATGGCACGTAGTACAGCCGGAGCGTCGCGCCGCCCACGTGACAGCATGGATGTGCTCGTTGTCCTCCATCACGATCGCCGCCGTCTCATTCGCGCGAAGGCCAATCCGCTGGAAACAGTGGACGAGTTGGTTGGCGCGCCCCGAGGTCACCGAAGCTGACCTCGGTGCCCGACGGCTACAAAACCTATTGCCAGCAGGGCCGGTGCCTGATGATCACGAATCAGGAAGGGCGCCAACCGCGTCGGTCAGCGCCTTGCGCTCGTGGTCAGTCCATGGTCGAGAGGCGTGGCGATCAACCGTGACCACTACTTGGACCGTGCGCACCGTCGCGCACAGCGTGCCGGCGTCGGTGGAGATCACATTGACCGTCGCGAATGATGAAGTACCCACTGAAGCGACGAAGGAAGTCACGTCGATTAAGTCCGAGATGTCCACCGAGCTGTGATAGTCGATCGAATTGTGGACGACGACGATGTGGTCCCAGGTTCCAGGCAGGAGGGCCTTCAGGTACCGTGCGCGGGCCTCCTCGGCATAGATGAGGAACACGCTGTTATTCACGTGACCAACGGGGTCTAGGTCGGTCCACCGCGGTTCGATGCGTAGGGGCGTGTGCCCGAGTGTGGAGCTCATGGTTGAACAATCTATATGATTACGTGTTCCCATTGTCGGCGCGGTCCTCGACCGCAGTCAACGTCGTTGGAACTGCCGTCTGCAGATCCGACTCGCTGCTCGGTCGAGCGTGCTCAGCCGTCACCGTTGCCATTGGGGCTGACGCGTAGAAGTAACGAAAGCGGCCTCGCGCCGCATCCCCTGAGCGATCGCTACCTCGACATGCCCACGAGGGCGGCGAGATGCAGTGGTCTCTGATGCGGCGCGGCGGAGCGTCGCTTCGAACGGTGAAGGCGAGCAACGTCGACGGTCGTTGACGGTTAGCGATACTCGCCGCTGGCGACGCATCAGGCGGTTAGGAAACTGCGCAACGCTTCCATTTAATGAGGTAGATCTTTATCTCATAATGAGGTAGATCTTTATATGGTTACGTCCGTCCTTGTTTGTTGGGCTAACCGATCGTGCGCGGCGATGTGACTTAGATTTACCGCGCCGTCCCGGATTCTTCGCACGACGCGTCCGGTGTAGGCCGAATGGGGTGTGCCGATCAGAAATTGGATTGGCCCATTTGTGTGGTCGTGGTCACTGTCCGCGCTGGCTGTGGTGTTGACTGCAGGCTTCGGTCGGCACCTTGCGGCGACCAACGCCGTGTCACACCGATGCTGAGAACGTGTGAGACATGTTGTGAACGGCACGATTGCCGAAATACGCAATCGGCGCCAGATCATTAAGTACTGACGCTGACTTTACGTGTACATATTAGTGCGTTTAGGCAATCGCAATTGCGTATTGTTTTTCTCGTTCAAGAGGTGAATTGTGCGATTCGTTAGCGGACAGTCTCGGAATTCCAGCAACCCATTCGGGCGGCAACGAACGCCTCCAGTGGGGGCGGCCCGTTGTCGGAGTTGTACCAACTGTCTAACGTCGACCAAAGGGAATCGTACTATCCCCAGCTACCGCTCTATCTGCGCTCATGCGGTTATCGGGCGACGTGACCCGGCAGTCGGCGCTAAGTCGTATCCGTCGACAGAAGCCGTGGGTTGAGGCTGGCGAGACTACATCGCCTCATCCGTCTCAAACGCGGTGAGCAAATTCAGCTGATATGCAGGGACGGCATCTGTGTTGGCTCGTCGACATTGCCGGTTTGGTTGCATGCCGCCAAATTAGTGGTGTACCTTCACGTCAGCCGCCAGCGGAAGAAAAGTCACGCAGCAATAATCAAGAGTTAGATCGCGAAGGGAATACCCCGTTGAGGGAGAACCAGTCACGGCAAGGGGTCCGCCGGTGGTAACGCAAGGTTCCGCTGCCAAGCCGGTGCGGGCTCTCGGCGACTTCTTCGCGATGTGCCTGGACGCGTTCGTCCTCATGCTCCGTCCCCCGTGGGCATGGCGCGAGTTCCTACTTCAGAGCTGGTTCGTGGCGAGAGTTTCGCTGTTTCCGACGGTCGCGCTGGCCATCCCGTTCTGCGTGCTGGTCGTCTTCACGTTGAACATCCTGCTCATCGAGATCGGCGCCGCAGATTTCTCGGGTGCTGGAGCGGCCCTCGGAACGGTCGCTCAGATCGGGCCCATCGTTACAGTGCTGGTGATCGCTGGAGCGGGCGCCACCGCCATGTGCGCGGACTTAGGGGCGCGAACGATTCGCGATGAGTTGGATGCGCTGCGCGTCATGGGCATCAATCCGATTCAGGCGCTGGTTGTGCCGAGAGTGCTTGCAGCCATGTTGATTTCGACGATGTTAGCTGCGTTGGTAACCATGGTCGGAATTGCCGGCAGTTTCCTCTTCTCGGTGTTCTTTCAGCACGTTACGCCGGGTGCCTTCGCGTCAGGGTTGACACTCCTGGTGGGCCTGCCGCAGGTGGTGGCGTGCCTGGTGAAGGCCTCCCTATTCGGCTTGGCGGCAGGCCTAATCGGTTGCTACAAGGG
>Ga0075369_10000676_pt1 | contig 10874 bp, 9 predicted proteins | sample EndMethybrTD3034_FD_71400 | JGI IMG/M metagenome (GOLD analysis project Ga0075369, IMG submission 71400) | Populus endosphere microbial communities from Tennessee, USA - Endosphere MetaG P. TD hybrid TD303-4 | ecosystem: Host-associated > Plants > Roots > Endosphere | place: USA: Tennessee...
CGCGGCGACTTACACACCCACACAGTGCATTCCGATGGTCGCAGGCGGATCGCCGAGATGGCTTCGGCTGCCACGTCGGCGGGCCTGGACTTCATCGTGTCCACCGACCACAACACCAGCTCCGCCAACCGGGCTTGGGCGGCAACCACTTCCGATTGCCTGGAAGTGATCGCAGGCGAGGAGGTCACCACCCGCCACGGGCATTGGCTGGCAATCGGATTACCACCGGACGGCTGGGTCGACTGGCGGTACGCACCGCGCGACGGCGTCTTTGCCACCCACGCCGCGAGCGTGCGGGCCGACGGTGGCCTGGTGGTGGCCGCGCATCCATCGGTGCCCCTGCCAGGATGCGCATGGGAGTTCGGTTACCAAGACGTCGACGCGATGGAGGTCTGGAACGGTGTGTGGAACGTCGATGACGAACTGTCGCTGCGTATCTGGCAGCAGCTGCTGAAGCAAGGCAGACGGATTACCGCGGTTGGCGGCAGCGATTCGCACGCGTCGACTCAACCAGTCGGGCGGCCGCAGACTGTGGTGTATGCGCAGGGCATGTCAACGCCAGACCTCGTGGAGGGCCTGCGTCGCGGCCGCTGCTATGTCGCCGAGTCGAGCGCGGTGACCCTCGCGTTCAACGCATTCCGTGGCGACGGGGCGGCGGCGGGACCCGGTGAGACGCTAACCGCGCGTCCCAACACGCCCATCACCGTTACCGCGGAGGTGGCGGGCGCCGCGGAAAGCAGCCTCGCCATCATCACCGACAGCGGCTGCATCGGTCGCGTGAAGACCGACGACTGCGGAGCGGCGAAGCTGCGGTGGGACTGCATGGCAGGCGAGGCGCGGTTCGCTCGTGTCGAGGTACGCCGCCGCGCGCGCTTTCCCTCGATGGTGGCGCTGTCCAATCCGGTCTGGCTGCAGTCGCTTTAGACACCGAAGATCCGGATCCCGAGCCACAGGCCAAGCACCGCGATGACAAGGGTGATCGGCGTCGTAAGGAGCCCGATCCGGGTGAACTCGCCGAAACCGGCCTTGATGTCGCGTCGCACGACGCTGCGCCACAGCAGGTTGGCCAGCGACCCGACGTAGCTCAGGTTCGGGCCGATGTTGACCCCGATGAGCACCGCGAGCACAGCGGCGGAACCCGATGCCGTCACCAACGGCAGCAGCACCAGCACTGCAGGCAGATTGTTGACGACATTGGACAGCAGCGCCGCAACCGCCGCGACGCCCAAGAGTGCCAGCAGACTCGTACCGGCCGGCAACACGTCGCGCATGGCACCGTCAAGGCCCTTGAGCATGACCGCTGCCACGACCACGCCGAGGCACAACACGAACGCCAGGAACGGCACGTCGAGCGCCGCGGCGAGGCGACGCGGGCTGGTGTCCCGGCGGGCCAACGCCCGCACGCCGAGGACGACAGCGCCGGCCATCGCCGCCCACGCCGGCGACAGGCCCAGCAGCGAAGTGGCTGCGAACCCCACGAGCGTCAGCGCCAGCACCACCAGGACGAAAACCGGCACCGCGACATCCTCAACGGCGGTGTCGCGCTTCGGTTCGACGGACAGCTCGCGCGCGAAAAGCCAGCGCAACAAGACGAATTCGACCCCGACAGCAGCTAGCCACGGCAACGTCATGACAGCGGTGAAGTGGACGAACGACAAACCCGCCACACTGAAGGCCAACAAGTTGGTCAGATTCGACACCGGAAACAACAGTGATGCGCTGTTCGCGAGGTGTGCCGTCGCGTACGCGTGCGGCTTCGCGGAGACAGCGAGCGTGCGGGCCGTCGCGAGCACCACGGGTGTCAGCAGCACGACGGTCGCGTCGAGGCTAAGGATTGCGGTGATGGCAGCCGCGATCACGAAAACCTTTACGAGCAGCCGTTGTTGGCCGCCCGAGTTCGTCCGCGCCATTGCGACGCCTGCGGCGCGAAACAGGCCCTCATCGTCGCACAGCCGTGCCAGCACGAGAACCGCCGCGAGGAAGCCGACGACGGGCAGCAGCCGGCTCACCTCGGCTGCGGCATCGTGCCACGAGATCACCCCGAGTGCGATCAGCAGACCCGCCGCGGGTACCGCGGCGACGGCCTCTGGCCAGCCGTGCGGGCGGACCATCGCAAATCCGAGCACAACGGCCAGCGCGACAAGCGCCAGCGTCAGCTCCACGGGTCGCAGCGCTGCCAGAGCGTGGGCAGATGCAGCGGGATCCCGTCGTCGGCGGCCAGCCGGGACAACACCCGCATCGAAACGTCGAGATCATCACCTGCGTATGGCAGCGCCCGCAGCGGCTTGTGCAGCGGGCGGAAGAAGTCGTCCCAGTGGATGAGTACGACCCGGCGGGCGCCGACGGTGCGCACGGTCTCGGTCCAGTAGTCGGTGAAGTATTGCTCGGGTTGCAGCCCGAGTTGCCCGACTCCCAGATACACGACGTCGGCGCGCTGCCCGTCGAGCGCGCCGCGGACGAAGCCGGCGCTGCCGACGATCAGCAGCCGCCGGTCCGACGGCCGGTGGTACACCAGCGTCGACCACGCCTCCCCGCATTTGTATGCAGAGACCTTCACAGGCGGCACGACCGGTCCGGAGATGACCCCGGGAAACCGGTCGGGCGGACAGTGGTCGGCCTCGATCAGCGTGACGTCGTACGCGCCAAGCGTTGTCGCCTCGCCTGGTGTGACCGCCGCGAGCCGATCGGTGGGTAGGCCCGCACCGCGGCCGACCTGTATCGCCGACGTCCCGCCGACCAACCGTGCGCCGGTGCGTTCGGCGACCACCGCCGAGTCCATGGCGTGGTCGAAGTGCGTGTGTACCGGCAAGACCGCCTCCAGCCGGTCCACCCCGAGCCGGGTCAGGCAGCCGTCGATCCGCGGCGCCGACGGTGCCAACCGCCTCAATCCGACTTCGAGCAGGCCGGGCCGGGAGAAGAAGCCGTCGGTCATCAACGCCGACGTGCCGTCGTCGATCAGTAGCGTGGTGACGCCTGCCCAGGTGACGGTCAGAGGTGCGTCAGGGGCGGCGGCCGGCGCGTCGAAATAGCGTGCATAGTCCGCAAGGTCCGGCCTGCCGAGCTTGAGACGCATCAGACGAAGCTCTTCAGTTCAACGCCGTCGGCGACAAGCCGGTGCCGGACCGCGTTGGCGATCTGAACCGCGCCCGGCGAATCGCCATGTACACAAACGGATTCGACGGTAATCGGGATCGTCGAGCCGTCGACCGCGGCGACCCGGCCGGCGGTGACCATCGACGCCACCCGGTCGGCGATCTCGCTGACGTCGTGCAGCACAGCGTTGGGCAGCTTGCGCGAAACCAGTTGTCCGTCAGAGCGATACCCGCGGTCCGCGAACGCCTCGGGCACCGTGCGCAAGCCCAGTTCCTGCGCTTCGGCGAAGAACACCGAGCCGGACAGCCCGAGCACCGGGAGGCCGGGGTCGACGGCGTGCACGGCCTCGGCAACGGCGCGCGCCTGCCCGTGATTGTTGACGATCGTGTTGTACAGCGCGCCATGGGGTTTGACGTAGCTGACCGTTGAGCCGGTGGCGTAAGCAAGCGCCTGCAGCGCACCGATCTGATAGATGACATCGGCCTTCAGATCCTCTGGCGTCGCGTCGATGAAGCGACGGCCGAACCCTTCAAGGTCGCGATAGCTCACCTGGGCGCCGATTCGCACCCCCCGCTCCGCGGCAGCGCGGCAGGTTCGCAGGAGCAGTGCCGGGTCGCCTGCGTGAAACCCACACGCCACGTTGGCGCTGGTGACCAGGTCCAGCATCGCTTCGTCGTCACCGAGCTTCCAGACCCCGAAGCCCTCGCCGAGGTCGGCATTCAGATCGATTTCCCGAGAGGAGGCCTCAGTCACGACGACAAGCCTATGGGCGACGTCGGCGGAGCCCAGCGGTTCTCGGAGACGAATTCGCTCAGCGGACGGCCGAGCGTCCATTCGTCGATCTCAAGCTGTGGCCGGTGCGGGAAGTCCGGAACCGGGCCGAGGCACAGGATCGCCACGGGTTCCGCGCCGTCGGGCATTGCCAGCAGCGCACCGAGCCGATCGGGATCGAAGATCGACACCCAGCCCATTCCGAGGCCTTCGGCGCGCGCCGCGAGCCACAGGTTCTGGATCGCGCAGGACGCGGATGCCAGGTCCATCTGCGGCAGGGTGCGCCTGCCGAACACATGGGTCTCCCTGTTGTCGCACAGCGCCACCACGAGCAGTTCTGCGCACTCGAGGATGCCCTCGACCTTGAGCGCGAGGAACTCGTCGGCACGCGGTCCCAACGCCTCGGCGGTTCGCCGCCGCTCCTCGTCGACGATCGCGTGAATCCGCGTGCGCAACCCCGCGTCGGTGATTCGGATGAAACGCCACGGCTGCATCAACCCGACGCTCGGGGCGGAATGCGCGGCGTGCAGCAGCCTCGCCAGCACGTCCTCGGGGACCACGGCGTCCGGCACGAAGCTGCGCATGTCGCGCCGCTCGGCGATCGCCCGGTACACGGCTTGGCGCTCCACTGCGCTGAATGCGTGCTCGATCACGGCGCCCAGCGTAGGTGGCACGATCGTTGACGTGAGCCGCGAGGACGTGTTGATCACCGCAACCGAATTGTCCCGGCGCCTTGACGCCGGTGAGCCGACGACGATCCTGGATGTGCGCTGGCAGCTGACTGAACCCGATGGGCGGGCCGCCTACGAGCAGGGCCACCTCCCCGGCGCGGTGTATGTGTCCCTGGAAGACGAGCTCAGCGATCACGGTGTCTCGGGACGTGGCCGCCACCCGCTGCCCTCTGGGCGCAGCGTCGAGGCCGCCGCGCGGCGGTGGGGCGTGCGAGACGGAGTCCCGGTCGTCGTCTACGACGACTGGAATCGCGCCGGTTCAGCCAGGGCGTGGTGGGTGCTGTCCGCGGCGGGCCTGCCCGATGTGCGCATCCTCGACGGCGGTTTGAGCGCGTGGACCGGGACGCTGGAATCTGGCTCCGTCGCTCCAGAACCCGGCGACGTGACGGTGCCCCATGACGACCTGTACGCCGGTGCCCGCCCGACACTGACCGCCGAGCAGGCCGCCGATGTCGAAATCCTGCTCGACGCGCGGGCGCCAGAGCGTTTCCGCGGTGACATCGAACCCGTCGATCCGGTGGCGGGCCACATCCCCGGAGCCTCGAACATGCCAAGCACCCGCCTGCTCAGTGACGACGGCCGGTTCCTGCCCGCCGGAGCGCTGATCGACCGGGCCGGTGATGTCGACGGGGTGTACTGCGGATCTGGCGTCACCGCTTCGGTGGTGCTCGCCGCGCTGGCGGCAGACGGAGTGGATGCCGCGCTGTATCCGGGCTCGTGGTCCGAATGGTGTTCGGACCCAACACGTCCCGTCGCTCGCGGATGACGGTTATTCGTCGAGTTCGTGGCCGGCGTGCTCGCCCTTCTCCCACGCCTCGCGGATGGCGAACTTCTGGATCTTGCCGGATCCGGTGAGCGGATAGCCGTCGACGGCGTACCACCTCGTAGGGGTCTTCTGCGGCGACAACGTGGCGCGCAGGTGAGATCGCAGTTCGGCGACCGTCGGTGGCGCTGCCGGATCGTGCGGTCGGATGAACGCGCCGACGACCTCGCCCCAACGCTCGTCGGGCAGGCCGACGACTGTCGCCTCGGCGACGGCGGGATGGCGGTAGAGGACCTCTTCGATCTCGGCGGGGAAGAGGTTCTCGCCGCCGCGGATGATCATGTCCTTGAGGCGGCCGACAATTCGGCAGTATCCGCGCTCGTCCATGACTGCCAGGTCGCCTGTGCGGACCCACCCGTCAGCGGTCAGCGTCTTGGCCGTTGCTTCGGGCATGTCGAAGTAGCCGAGCATCGGGAAGCCTCGCGCCCAGAGTTCTCCGGACGTGCCGATCGGCACCGTCTCCAGCGCGATCGGGTCGACGATTCGTACTTCGATGTGCGGCAGTGGTTTTCCGACGGTCAGACCCTTGTCCGCTGCGCTGTCGGATGGGCAGCCGTTGGTGATCACCGGCGAACACTCGGTCTGGCCGTAGATGATCGTGAAGTCGACACCGAACGAGTCTTCGACCCGCCGCACCAGGGCTTCGGGCACCTGGGCACCGCCCGCCACCGCCGACTTCCACGACGACAGATCGCGACGCGACACATCGGGGTGCTCCAAGGCGGCTAAGAGCATCGTTGGCACCCCGCCCGCATACCAGGGCCTCTCGAGCTCGACCAGTTCGAGGAACACGCCGGGGTCGAACATCGGCATCAGCACGAGTTTCGCGCGTCGGTCGAGCGCTCCGAGCACCCCCATCACGCACCCCGCCGTGTGGAAGAGCGGCATCGGCAGCAGCATGCCGACGCCGTCGGGGATCTCGACGCGGTCGACCCACAGCCGGGCATTGTTGACGATGCTGTTGTGGCGCAGCACAACTCCCTTGGGGAACCCGGTGGTCCCGCTTGTGTACTGGATTTGCGCGGGGTCGTCGGGGCCGACCGCGGGCAGCGCGACGTCGCGTCCGGCGTTGTCGGCCACGAGCTCATCGAGCAGGTCCAGCCGCAATACGTGGCGCAGGTTGGGCAGATCGGCGCGGATCGACTCGATGTGGGCCGTCAGCGGGTTGCCGCGCACCTCTGGCACAAGGAACAATCCGGCCGCTCGTGACTGCCCGAGGATGTAGCTCACCTCGGCCGGCTGCAGGCTCGGGTTGACGGTGACGAGCGTCAATCCGGCCAGCGAAGCACCGTACTCGAGCAGCACCCACTCGGGCAGGTTGTGCGCCCACACCGCGACGTGTTCGCCCGGTTCGAAGTACTGCAAGAGGAGACGAGCGCAGCACTCCGCGTCGTCGAGCAGCTTCGCATACGTCCACTGTCGTCGGTCCGGCGTCGGCAGACCCTCGACCAGCGCTACGCGATCAGGGACCTCGGCGGCGACTTCGCGGAGCCGGCTGCCGACTGTTACGCCCTCCAGCAGCGGCTGCCCGCTGCCGTCGGGAATCCAGTGTGAACTGGTCAGGGCGCTCATGTTTCTCCCCCAGATATGAGCCGCATCGAATCACAGCAAACGATACGCGCCTAGCCGGGCGAGGACTCGCGGTCGCGCCGGCCGACGAGCCAGCACACCAGAAAGATCGCGAACGAGATGGTGGTGACGAAGACCGATACCGGCACTCCCGGCGCCAGCGACAGCAGAATGCCGCCGACTGCGGAGATCTCGGCGAACACCACCGAGGCGGCGATGGTCGCGGCAGGCGAGACGAACACCCGCACCGCGGCGGCCGCGGGTGTGATCAGCAGCGACATCACCAGCAGCGCACCGACGATCTGCACACCCTGCGCCGCGGTCACCCCGACCAGTGCCGCGAACACGATGCCCAATGCGCGCACGGGAACGCCGCGGCCCGCGGCCACCTCAGGGTCGACGGTGGCGAACAACAGCGGCCGGTAACAGATCGTCAGCACGCCGACCACCAGCACGACGACCACCGCCAGCAGCGCCAGCCCCGAATAGCCCACGCCGACGATCTGGCCGGTCAGCAGCGCGAAGCTGGTGCCGGTGCGGCCCGGGTAGAGATGGATGAACAGCACCGCCAGCCCGAGCCCGAACGCGAGCACCACACCGATCGCCGAATCCCTCTCGCGCGCACGCTGTCCCAAGAAACCGAACAGCACAGCTGCCAAGGCGCACCCGACGAGTGCTCCGATCCCGACGTTGAAACCGGCCAGCAACGCGAAAGCCGCACCGGTGAGCGACAATTCGGACGAGCCGTGCACCGCGAACGACATCTGCCGCATCACGATGAACGGCCCGATCAAGCCGGAGACCAGGGCAAGCAAGGCGGCGGCCAGCAGCGCCTGCTGGACGAAGTCGCGGCGAAGCAGGTCGGCTGTGATGTCGAACGAGAACAGGTTGGCCAGCAGCTCGGTGAGCCGTTCACTCATGCTCGTGTCCGCTCGCATGACCCGAGTGATCCTCTTGGCCCACCACCACGTAGCGGCTGCCGACCTTGACCACCTGGATGTCGGCGCGGTAGAGCTCGGAGAGCGTCGCCGACGTCATCACCTCGTCCACGGTGCCGACCCGGAACCGGCCGTCGACCAGATACAGCACTCGATCCACATATGGCAGAACGGGATTGACCTCGTGGGTGACGAACAGCACCGCGGTGCCGGCCTCGCGACGGCGCTGGTCGATCAGTGCGGACACCAGGCGGGCGTTGGCAGGATCGAGGTTCAGCAGCGGCTCGTCGCAGAGCAGAAGGACCGGATCGGCGGCCAGCGCCTGGGCGATGCGGATCCGCTGCATCTCACCGCCGGACATCACGCCGACGGGCACGCCGCCCAGATGTCGCCCGTTGACCTGTTGCAGCGCCCGTTGCACCGCGCTGCGCTTGGCCGATCGGTCGCGCAGGCTCGTCACGCCCCAGCGGTGGCCGTCGTACCCGAGGCCGACGAGGTCGCTGCCCCGCAGCGACAATCCGCGGTCCACCGAGCGGTGTTGGGGGACATATCCGATCCGCTCGCTGCCCGCTTCGATACGGCTGCCCGCGACGGTCGCGGTGCCAGCGGTCAACGGCAGTTGCCCGAGTAGCACCTTGAGAAGCGAGGTCTTACCGGTCCCGTTGGGTCCGAGCACGGCGACGAACTCGCCTGCGCGCACGGTCAGGTCGAGGTGGTCCCACAAAACGCGGTCGCCGAACGCGAGCCGGGCGCCGGTGAGTTCGGCGACGACGTCTGCAGCCACAAGTACTGATTATCGGTTCGTCGGCGAGGCCTTATCCAACTGGCTCGCCAACTGCTGAGCCGTCTGGCGCTGCCAGCCCAGGTAGTCGGTGCCGTTGGGCAGGGTCTCGGTGACGGTCACGACCGGAATCGACGCACGCTGGGCGGCGTCCTGGATCTGCTTGGTGACCGCGGTCTGGGTCTGCGGATTGAACAGCACGGCCGACACCTGGTGGGTGCTGATCAGGTCGAGCATGGCGGCCAGATCGGCGGGCGCCGGGTCGGCGTCCTCTTCGACTGCGCTGGTGAAACCCTCAGGGGTCTTGTCGGCGATCCCGGCGTTGACCAGCAGATAGTGCGCGACTGGTTCGGTCGCCACCACCGAAGTGCCGGGGTGCGCCTGGCCGATCGCGCGCTCGATCTGCAGGATCTCGTCGGCCCGCTTGCCGAACTCGGCGGCGTTGGCCCGGTAGGCGTCGGCGTGCGCGGCGTCGGACTGGGCGAGGCGGTCAGCGATCTGGACGGCGACTGCCTTGGCGATGGCGGGGTCGTAGAAGACGTGTTCGTTGGCCGGCTGCGCGATGGTGTCGGGCAACAGCGAGTAGGCGTTGACGGTGGTGCCTCCGGGGTGGCCGGACAGCACGTCGTCGACCCAGTGGTCGTAGCCGCCGCCGTTGTAGACCACCAGTGACGCGTCCGAGATCGCCGCGGCGTCCGCGGGGGTGGCTTCGAAGGAATGCGGATCGTCGGCGGCGCTGTTGACGATGGACTTCACGGTCGCGTGGTCGCCGGTCACGGCGCTGGCGACGCTGCCCCAGACGTCCGTGGACGCGACGACCGACACCGTCCCGGGTTGACGATCGTCGGAGGCCCGCTGGCTGCAGCCGGCCACGCCGGCGACAAGCCCCGCGCTCAACGCCACCACTGCCGCCGTCCTGATCGCCCGCATCCAGCACTCCCTAATACAAATGAAAACCGTTTCCAATAACTCTAGCGCACCGGAACCCCGGATAACCAAATCCATCCACTAACCTCGGGGAGCATGAGGAGTCCCGCGCCCAGGCGGCGTGCGACCCTGGCCTCGTTGGCGGCCGAGCTCAAGGTCTCGCGAACCACCATCTCCAACGCGTACAACAGGCCGGACCAGCTGTCGCCCGATCTCCGTGAGCGCGTGCTGGCCACGGCGAAGCGGCTGGGATACCCGGGACCCGACCCGGTCGCACGGTCATTGCGTACCCGCAAGGCGGGCGCGGTCGGCCTGATGATCACCGAGCCGCTGAACTATTCGTTCTCCGACCCGGCCGCGCTGGATTTCGTTGCCGGACTTGCCGAATCGTGCGAGGAGGCGGGACAGGGCCTGCTGCTGGTCGCGATCGGGCCGAACCGCAGTGTCAGCGACGGCTCGGCGGCCGTGCTCGCGGCGGGTGTCGACGGCTTCGTCGTCTACTCCGCCTCCGATGACGACCCTTATCTGCCCGTGGTGCAACAGAGGCATCTGCCGGTGGTCGTCGTCGACCAGCCCAAGGACGTCCCGGGCACATCACGGGTGTGTATCGACGACCGCGACGCGATGCGCAGGCTTGCGGAATATGTTGTGGGGCTGGGCCATCAGGAGATCGGCTTGCTCACCATGCGGCTGGGCCGCCACTGGCCACACGGCGGACCCCGGCCTGCAGTCGCCGACCCGGAGCGGGTGCAGACGCCGCATTTTCACGTGCAGCGCGAGCGCATCCAGGGCGTCTACGACGCGATGACCGCGGCGGGGCTGGACCCCGAGTCGCTGACCGTGATCGAGAGCTACGAGCACCTGCTTACTTCTGGCGGGGCCGCCGCAGAGGTGGCGTTGGACGCGAATCCGCGGATCACGGCACTGATGTGCACGGCCGACGTGCTCGCGCTGTCGGCCATGGACTACCTGCGCGCTCGAGGGATCTATGTGCCGGGCCAGATGACGGTGACCGGATTCGACGGTGTCCCAGAGGCATTGCGGCGCGGGCTGACCACCGTTGTGCAACCGAGTCTGGAGAAGGGTCGACGCGCCGGACGGCTGCTGCACAGCCCGCCGCGCGACGGGCTGCCGGTGATCGACGTCCTCGACACCGAAGTGGTGCGTGGCCGCACGGCGGGCCCGCCGTGCGGCCACGCACCACTTCGGTGTCGAGGACGTCGATCACCGGCAGCCCGTCG
>Ga0075369_10000677_pt1 | contig 10872 bp, 9 predicted proteins | sample EndMethybrTD3034_FD_71400 | JGI IMG/M metagenome (GOLD analysis project Ga0075369, IMG submission 71400) | Populus endosphere microbial communities from Tennessee, USA - Endosphere MetaG P. TD hybrid TD303-4 | ecosystem: Host-associated > Plants > Roots > Endosphere | place: USA: Tennessee...
GCAGGGCCTTCTGCTTGCCGCTTTCCTCACGGTCTTCCTGTTCGAGCCGCTTGGCCTTTTTCTCGAGGTAGGTGGAATAGTTACCCTCGTAGGGGAAATAGCGGCCGCGATCGAGTTCGAGGATCCAGCCGACGACGTGATCGAGGAAATAGCGATCATGCGTGATCATCAGCACCGCGCCGGCATAGTCCTTGAGGTGGTTTTCCAGCCATTCGACCGACTCGGCGTCCAGGTGGTTGGTCGGCTCGTCGAGCAGCAGGATGCTGGGCTTCTGGATCAGCAGGCGGGTCAGCGCGATGCGGCGCTTTTCGCCGCCCGATAGACTGTCGACCGGCCAGTCGCCCGGCGGGCAGCGCAGGGCTTCCATCGCCACTTCCAGCTGGTTGTCCAGCGTCCAGCCATCGACCGCGTCGATCTTGTCCTGAAGCTCGCTCATTTCCGTGCCAAGCGCATCGAAGTCGGCGTCTTCCTCGGCCATTTCCATGCCGATTGCATTGAAGCGTTCGACCATGTCGGCAATGTGACGCGCGCCGTCCTTGACGTTTTCCAGCACGGTCTTGGTCTTGTCGAGCTCGGGCTCCTGTTCAAGATAGCCCACGGTGATGTTCTCGCCCGGCCAAGCCTCGCCGGTGTAGTCCTTGTCGATGCCGGCCATGATCTTGATCAGGGTGGATTTGCCCGCGCCATTGGGGCCGACGATGCCAATCTTGGCGCCCTGATAGAATTGCAGGCTGATGTCGGACAGAACCGGCTTCTGCGCACCGGGGAAAGTCTTGGTCATGCCTTTCATGACATAGGCGTATTGCGCGGCCACGGGGTCTCTCCGAAATATGGCGAAAAGGGAAGTTCGCCGCGCCTCTACAGGCGCTGTCGCAATGCGGCAAGCGGTTGCGCCAAGGGGAATTCTACAGCAAGTTCAACCGATGTGTGTGAGACTGTTTTCCAGCCGCTTGATCGGCACCGCACTTGTGCTCGCCGGCGCACTCGGTTCCGAGGCCCAGGCGGGCGACAAGCCCCTGTTGGCCCCGCCACCGGACTGGGCCATTCCTGCGCCTGATCCGTCCGCGAAGAACGTGGCCGGTGCGGCCAATTCGGTGCTGCTGTTTGATCAGCAGCTTTTCATGGATGGCGACACGGAGTCGCGATATCTCGATTACGCGCAGACCATCGCCAACTCTGATCAGCTGACCAAGGAGGGCAATCTCTCGCTCAGCTGGCAGCCAGACCGCGGCGACCTGACGCTTCATCGGCTCGAAATACTGCGCGGTGGCGAGCGGATCGATTTGCTCAAGGATGGCCCCGGTTTCACCATACTGCGCCGCGAGAGCGGCCTTGAGCAACTGGTTATCAATGGCGCGCTCACTGCCAATCGCCAGATCGAAGGCCTGCGGCTGGGCGATACCTTGCGCGTTTCTTTCACGATCACGGACAAGGATACCCTGCTGGGCGGCCGGGCGCAGGCCAGCCTGATACTGTTGTCAAAGCCGGTCCGCGTGGGGTTTGGCCGCACCCGGCTGGTCTGGCCGGCGGCGCAGCATCTGGCATGGAAACCGATGATGCCGGGGATCGCCGCCAGCCCCAAGCCCGTCGCAGGCGGTCGCAAAGAACTTGTGGTCGACATGCCTGTGGTTGCGCTGCCCGAAGTGCCCGGCGATGTGCCGGCGCGCTTCAGGCCGCTGCCGCTCATCATGGCCAGCAGTTTTACCGGATGGGACGATGTCGCCCGAACCATGGCGCCGTTGTTCCGCACCGATGGAGCGATCACCGAGGGATCGGATCTGGCCAAGGCGGTGGACGCAATTGCTTCTGCCCATGCCGATCCAGTGGGGCGGATGGCCGCGGCACTGCAAATGGTGCAAAGCGATGTTCGCTATCTGCTCGTTGCACTGGGTACCGGCAACTATCAGCCGCAGTCTCCCGAGAAAACCTGGGCCACGCGCTATGGCGACTGCAAGGCGAAGACCATGTTGCTTCTCGCCGCGCTTCACCGGATGGGCATCAAAGCCGAGGCGGTTCTCGCCAATTCGCGCAATGGCGATCTCGTGCCGGAAATGCTGCCGGCTGCGCAGGCGTTCGATCATGTTTTCGTTCGCGCGGAAATTGCCGGTGAGAGCTATTGGCTGGACGGTACATCGCAGGGCACGCGGCAAGGCGATATCGGCGATGTGCCGCGCTTCGGCCATGTGCTGCCGCTGCGCGATGCGGGATCGGGCTTGCTCAAGCTTGTGACGCGCGCCGATGCCCGGCCTTCGCCTGATGTTGAACTTGCCTATGATTCCAGCGCCGGGGTTCGTTTGCCGACGCCTTTTCGCCTGTCGGTTCGCTATGTCGGCGCAGCTGCTGAACGCATGCGTGCCACCGAGACGGCGGGTTCTGCGGATGACTTGTTTGCCCAGGCGGAGAAGTTCGCCAAGACCTGGACAGGCAGCACCACGATTGTGAAGCCGCAGACCCGTTTCGACCCGGTGGAAGCGAGTTGGACAATGATGATCGACGGCGTCGGCTATCCCGATTGGGGCTATGTCGACGGGCAGTTGCAATTGGCCAAGTACGCCGGGATCCGTATCGATTTCAAGCCTGATCGCGGGCGCTCCACCTGGCAGGGCATGCCCGCGCTGATTGACAAGCCGTGGACAGCGCACGCGAAAACGAGCTTCGTCTTGCCTTCTCCCGGCGCCAGCGCAGTTCTGGAAGGCGCGGATGCCGTTGAGCTCAAGCTGCCTTCGGTCGAATACCGCCGTAGCGTTTCGCGCGAGGGCGTGACCGTGATGGAAGATGTGGTTTCACGGGAATCAGGCGCGGAAGTAAGTGCAGCCGATATCAGTGCGACCCGGCGCGCGATTGCTGATGCCTCAGAGCGGCAATTGCGCATCCGCATGCCGGCGGACTATCCGTTTCGCTGGCAGGAAGTCGATCAGGCGCGTGGCAAGCCAGGTTTGGCGCGAATCCGCGACCTGTTCGACAAGCGAATTGCCGAAAAGCCGGATGATGCCGATCGCATGGCCGATCGAGCCTGGCTGGCGACCCGCTTGCTCGACTGGCCAGCCGCCGAGGCTGACTACGCCAAGGCGCTGGCACTCGATCCCACAGCGCAGCGGTATGCACAGCGCGCGAGCATCCGGTCGTTGCGCGGCGATGATGCGGGCGCGCTCAAGGATGCGCAGGCGGCCTATGATCTCGACCCAGGCAACAAGGAGACGCGCAGCCAGCTTGCCGGCGAATTCGCTGACGCTGGGAAGACCGATCAGGCGCTCGATTTGCTGGATGCCAATCCCGACGTGGCGACCGACGATGGCCTCACCAGCTTCACCGAGCGCGTCGCCATTCTCACCCAGGCTGGCCGTCATGCCGATGCACAGGCGCTGCTGGACGATGCCTTGCACAAGCGGCCGAGTTCGCCGCCGTTGCTGAATGGACGCTGCTGGGCCAAAGCGTTGGCCAATGTGGATCTTGCCGGCGCGCTGGCTGACTGCACGCGCGCTATCGAACTGTCAGCGCAACCTGCTGCTTACCTCGACAGCCGCGCCATGGTCCACTTTCGTGCCGGGCGGCTGGCCGAAGCCTTGGTGGATATCGATGCAGCTCTGGCGATCAATCCCGAACTTGCGCCATCACGCTTCATGCGCGGGCTGATCAAGCAGCGTAGCGGGGATGCCGCCGCGGGCGCCCGCGAAATCGCTGCGGCTCGCAAGCTCTCGCCGGCGATTGACCGGTTCTATGCGCGATATGGCATCAAGGCACAATAAGCAGGGCATACTGAGGGGTTTACCATCGTCGGGACTTAGGCCTTTGCGGCTTCGTTGATGGTAAGCCCGGCGAGCGCCAAAAACCGCTCCTAAGAGACTAGATTGTCCTGGCGCGCAGCGCCGACGAGAACTGCTATTTTGCCGCCATCCACAAGGATGTCCGTTCCTGTAATGAAACCTGCCGTTGGCGAGCACAGAAAGGCGGCGACTGCGGCGATTTCCTCTGGCTTTGCGGCTCTGGGCAAAGGCGTCATCTCAACCATTTTGTTCATGATCGGATGCTGCTCCATTTCCTTGCGCCCCATCGGCGTGTCGATAACGCCGGGCGAAAGCGAAACGATCCGCGCACCGTTTGCGCCAAAGGCCGGTGCCTCTCGCTCAACAAGCAACTTCACTGCCCGTTTCGAGATCGTATAGGCCGAACCGGAATCGGTAGTGAGCGTGAGCAGCGATGAAACCGCTTCAGGAGTACGTATCTGGTTGATTTGCTCATCCAGTGAAGATCCCAAAATGTGCGCGCCCGACGAGCTGAATAGAACGACGCAACCGCCTTGGGCCATATGCGGACGGACTGTATTCACGAGCCGCATTGTTGCCGCGAGATTCACCTCCAATATGCGCTCCTGCGTCGCCATAGTCGGCGACAGCCCGGCGCAATGGATCAGCGCGCCAATCCGCCGTCCAGACAATGCGGCCAGCAAAGTTCGGCCAAAGTCCGGATCCGAAATGTCCGCCGTGAGAACTTCTGTCCGCCCTCGCGAGTTCTTCGGGTCGTGATTGACGGCAACCTTGCGCAAATCACATTGTAATACGGTCCATCCGTCATCTAGCAAAATGCGGGCCGCAGCCTCTCCCATGCCAGATGCGGCACCCGTGACGATCGCAATGTCTTTCAGCTCAGGCATCGGGCTTCCCTTCGACCGGCCTCACAGCATCAGTGCCGGTCGGGATTCGCTGAAGTAGGAAAATGGTCGGGGAGACAGGATTCGAACCTGCGACCCTCTGCTCCCAAAGCAGATGCGCTACCAGGCTGCGCTACTCCCCGACCGGCGGACCCCTAGGTTTCCTGGCGATTCGGTGCAAGCGGAAAGGCCTATTCGCCACATGGTGAAGCAGAATATGGTAACAACAGTCGCGGTGAGTCCCGAAATAGTCCCGAAGGGAGGTGTCAGTCGGATGAGAAACGCTCTCCGTTTGACACAATGCCCTCAAAGGGCGGCAAACCTCAGCCCACGACGTTTTGCCACTCGGCCAGGGCGGCCGAGCGGCGAGCTTTGAATGTTTGACGGTCAACGATGTGGCGTTCGGAGTTGAAGTGGTTATGCAGGGAAGCGTGAACCGAGGCGAATTTCTGCAGCGACTTCATTTGTCGGAAGCGGAGCATCGCCCGTTCTCGTCGCCGGAATGGTAAGTGTGGATTTTCGGCTCGGTTGTTCAGGTGCCGGCCGGTTTCGCGGCGCTCGGCATTGCCCAGTTCCTGCATTGCCGCAGGATAGGAGCGAAGCCCGTCGGTGACAATCTTCTCGGCCGGGCCGTGGCGCTTCAGCGCCTTCTTCAGGAATCGCAAAGCCGCGGATCTGTCACGTTTCTTGGTGACGTAGGACTCCAGAACCTCGCCTTCGTGATCGACGGCGCGCCACAAGTAGTGCATCTCGCCATTGATCTTGACGTACATCTCGTCGAGGTGCCAGCGCCAGTGCCGGAAGCCCCGCATCCGTCTCACCCGCTGGCGACGGATGTCCGCGGCGAACAGCGGCTCAAATCGATTCCACTACAACCGCACCGTCTCATGGCAAAGGACAATCCCGCGCTCGAAAAGCAGATCCTCGACATTGCGCTGGCTCAACGGGAGGCGGACGTACAGCATGACCACGAGCCGGATCACTTCCGGCGATGAGTGGAAATAGCGAAACGGGTTCGCTGGTTTTCGAGGACGAGGCATGCCCCTGCCCTACCCCACACAACGTCTCATCGCCATCCGGTGCAGTTGCTTTGACAGTGCCCTTGATGCTACTCCGCCAGAACAAATGCATGACGTGTTCTCAGCGCTTTTGCACCGCATTGAGATAGGTGAAGAGCGCGTCTCAATCGACTTTCGGTTGATTGAGTTACGCCGTTTCCTGCTTTGGGATAGTGCAATACCGTTTCGCGGTCGACCCTCGGATTGGCCCTGCAGCGAAGCGCGCTATGTGCTTGAGGTCCCTGCTTGCGCGATTTCCGCGGAACGGTGGCCCGCGGTGCACATTGAGCCACGCGATACAACCCATCCCGGCAAGCCCGACAAGGGTCTGCTCAAACTACTGGGGAGGGCGCGGCAAGCGCAGAGGCTAGTTGAAGAATATCGCGATAGGCCGGTGTCGAGCTTGGCGACCGAGCTGCGCTGCAAACCGGGCCACTTCTCAAGATTGATCAGACTCAATTACCTCGCGCCTGACATTGTGACAGCCATCCTTGACGGGATTCATCCGTCAAACTTAACTCGAGACGTATTGCTCAAGCTAAATCTCCCGATGGACTGGACACTGCAGCGAAAATTGCTCGGGTTCCCGGCTCCTGCGCGTATGATCCCTGCCCGAAATCCATTAGGTTGTGGGCTGTGGCCAAGCTCAAAATATGCGCAAGGGACTACGTAGATACCGCTAGCTGCAGTCCGCTCGATTCTAACCTGTTTACCCTATTTGTCAGTCATGACGACGGTTTGCGGCATCTGATGCTGCAACGGACAAGGGTACATCAACATGTCTCCAAGGGCACCAATTCTAGCAGTAGGGGCGCATCCAGACGACATAGAGCTGGGCTGCGGTGGTGCATTAGCCAAGTATGCCAGTTTAGGCCATCCAATCCGCGCCGTAATCTTTTCACGTGGTCGCCGGGGCACTTTGTCAGATGCCGATCGTGCAGCTGAAACAATGTTGGCCTTTCGGAAACTGGGCATCACCGACATTTCAGTACACGACTTCGAAGATACAAAGCTCTGGCTCAGGCTCGGCGAACTGGTTTCGGTCCTCGAATTGGAGACCCGAGAAGTACGACCTGAGCGGGTTTTTACCATGTTCGATGAAGACCGGCATCAGGACCACCGCACGGTTTACGAGGCGTCGGCAATAGCTTTTAGAGACGTCCCACAACTCCTCGGTTACGAAACCCCCAGCTCATTCCCAAATTTTCGCCCTCTTCTGTTTGAGGAAATAGACAATTTTTTGGATAAAAAATTGTCCGCTTTGAAGTGCCACAGAAGCCAGGGCGACCGTTCTTACATGGATCGTAGGAATATCTTAGCATCCGCAAGATTCAGGGGTGCTCAAGTCCGGCGCGGACCGTCGGAAGGTTTTATTCCTTACCGCTATATTTTTTGAGGAATCGACATGACCAGCCTAATCATCATATGTATTTGCCTATTGTCGTTGATTTGGATCGTCGGGCAGAGAAAGCATCATCCCGCCCCGGCAAAAGGCGAAATTGACGCGATCGTACCGGCCTTCAACGAAGAAACCTGCATTTCAGGAACGATCAAAAGCCTCCTGCGAAACCCTTATGTCCATCAAGTCATTGTCGTAAATGACGGATCGACAGACCGTACGGCGCAAATTGTCGACACGATGGCCGCAACGAGTCCACGGGTGCGTGTGGTACATCAGCGCAACGCAGGCAAAGGCAGCGCGTTGATGGCTGGTCTTGCGGTCTCGACCGCGAAATACGTCTACCTTACTGACGCTGATACGCGCGTCCCGTGGGACGATCATGGCCTGGGCTATATGATTGCCGAAGTTGAACGAGGCGCTGACGCCGTTGGAGGCATTGCGTTGTCGGATCTCAACATGGCAGGATTTCTCCCACATATTCGGGCAAGCACCAAGCTGGCTTGTATTGCAATTATGCGCACCTTCCAGCAGCTGCTTGGCGGCCATCCTTTCCTCATCTCTGGCGCCTGTGGGCTATTCAAGAGGGAAGTTCTTCTTGACGTCCCGTTCAGTGACCGGACCAAAGTCGAAGATCTCGATCTTACTTGGTCGCTAATCAGCAAAGGATACAAAATTCGTCAGGCCAGTAGAGCGTTCGTCTATTCGCAAGAGTGCAACTCACTAAAAAGCGAGTGGATGCGTTGGCGCAGGTGGATTGCCGGGTACGCGGTTTGCATGAGGTTGCATGCCAAGCTGCTGCCTACGCGGTTCGGGATGGGAACAATTTTACCAGTGTTCCTCACATCGTTTCTCGCCAGCGGCTTGGTCATTTACTCGGCCGTTTTGCTTTCAATCGCAGCTTATGACAGTCACGCTGTGACAATATTTGCTTGGCTTTGGCTTGGTCTTGTCCTGGCAATCGGCTGCTCGGCTGCAGTCCACTATAAGAAGCCGGCTCTTATATTACTCGCACCACTGTCGCTGGTATACGTCGCCATGTCCTCTGGAGTTTGGCTCATCCATGGGCTGCGCAGCCTGATCTCAGGTTCAGAACCCACCCGCGACAAGCCGACGAGGTATGTCAATGTGGTGGCTTGAGATCGCAAGTCTCGGCACACGGACTGCGGAGTGCATAGCGGGTCGCGCGAGCGAAATTTCTCGGGACGCGATCATCGAAGCAGGTGCAATTCTCGAAGACACAGCTGGTCCAATCATCGTCGGCAGCGGGACCCGCATCTGTGCAGGTGCGATCGTCCGCGGACCTGCGGTTATCGGAAACAATAGCATGGTCGGAAATTATGCAGTCGTGCGTGGTCCGGTTTTGATCGGCGACCAGGCGTCTATCGGGTTTGTCAGCGAGATAAAGAACGCGCGGCTCGGCGATAGAGTGAGCATTGGCCCGCAATGTTATGTTGCCGACTCAATTCTCGATGACGGCAGCTATCTCGGGGCGATGGTACGCACATCTAACCAGCGCCTCGACAGGAAATCAGTTACCGTTTTCCAAAATGGACATCCAGTGGATACCGGCATGGAAAAGCTGGGCTGCTGGATAGGCGCAAACGCCGTTCTTGGAATCCAGGTCATCATACTGCCCGGGCGGATCGTCGCCCCCAGTTCGGTTTTCGAACCTCGCGTCACCGTGAACAAAAACCTGCCCGTTGGGTGCTATCGCCTCAGCCAAGAGCTGCAGGTTTCATTTTGAAGGATCTGACAGAAATGATTTCAAGTAACACGTTCGCGGCGGCCGTTGTCGCTGTCATTGTGCAATGTGGAACATCAGCTTACGCAGAAGAAACTACCGCTCCAGCGGTGAAGGATTCTTTGACGCTGACCGCCGAAACGCAAGAGTTTTCGCAAAACAACGGAAGTCTAAGATCTGTCCGCATAGAGTACAAGAAAGTCATCGACGACACAGCACTCTTGGTCACGGCCGCCGGTGGCAGACGCAGCTCACCAACTGGAACCACAAGCGCGGCCGGTGGAGGAGTGGAATTGTATCATAAGTGGAGCGACACTGTATCGACTCACAGCTCAATCTTTGCTTCCAGCAACAAGCCGGTCTTCGCCAGAGTTGACGTCTCCCAAGACATAACCGTGAACATCGCCGCCAATACGACCGGAGCGATTGGAGTGCGCTGGGCGGAATATGCAAATGGCGATAAGTTGCTGTTTCTAAATGGCGGTACTCGCTACTACTTTAAGGGTGGATCTATTTCGTATCGCCTGACTTACACCAAACCAGATGGCCGTCCGGGATATCTGGCACATCTAGCCAATTTGACAATCAACGACCAAAATGGCCGGGGCAAGACGCAGTTCTGGGCGAGTTATGGCAGCACGATACTCGATCGGTCGCGACTTGACGGCAATTTCAACGGTCACGACTTCGGTGCAGTTTTTCGGCGCGTACAGCCCATCGGCGGCGTCGACCTCATCTTGGCTGGGGGCGTCGCCTCCTACGCCAATCCTGCTGGAAGAATCTGGGGTAAGTCAGTGGGATTCGGATTATCATTACCGCTGTGACATAATCGTTCTATCAACAGAAACTGGCATAGCGAGCTTAAAAATGAGCGCTTATGCGCCAAACTCCATAATTCCTGAAAAAAGCTCCACAACGTTATTTTGCGCGAATTGGGTTTCGAAATCGTTGGGATGAATAAAGTCGTTCGCAAACCAAGGGTAAGATTGACTATCAAAAAGCGATTTTAGCCAAGTAATAACTGTTGTCACGGATTTAGTTTTCTTCGCGGCTAGTGGATATGCTAGCCAAATATCACGTCGAAGCTTGAGTTCCATATCAATCGGAACTACGCCTCTGGTGATAGCTCGAGCATATGTGGGCAGCATACCAATGCCCACACCTTTTGAAACCGCCCAATAATGAGCCGCGCTGCTGTTTGTCTCGAGTGCAATAAGGTTGGTTGGAAAATCATCTCCAAAAAGCAGCGATAAAAAATCGCTGCGCATCACTTCTGATGTTTGAATGACTAGCTGGTGATTGCGAGCATCTTGCAGGCTACGGGGAGCGCCGTGTTGATTCAAATAGGCTGGTGAGACGAACGGCATCACATGAAGTGACCCCAACCTGGCGCACACAGCGTCTGGATCTTCTGGCTTGACCATTTGGACAGCTATGCAGTTTGAAGACTGGAACCTGTTCAGCGGCTCAAGGGTGCAATTCAGACTAATCAAAATGTCAGGGTGCATGCGATGAAAATCGGCGAGCCTGGGGATGATCCAAAACGTGCCTAAGCCTTCTGACACCTGAATTTCGACGCGATGCAACTGCTGCGAGGAAGTGAGCGGACGATTGCCTAGCCGGGAAGTCGCCGCGGCCATTTCCCGGGCTACCTCTCTCAAATCAAATCCTCTGTGGGTCAGGCTGACGCCCGTCGTTGCGCGCTCGAGCAATTGGCATCCCAGCAAATCCTCGAGTCGGGCTATGCGGGTGCGCACGGTATTGGTGGCTAGCGAAAGTGACATCGCAGCGCTCTTAAAACTGCCGGTTGAAGCAACAACGAAGAATAGCCGCAAGTCATCCCAAGATATCGCTCTGAGGCGCTCATCCCAATCGCTGTCAAAATTTTGAGTAACCCTATGCAAAATTAACCCCGCAATTCCCGGCAAATGTGGCGTAGCTGGATCTCCGTGCCCTGGAGCAAAAAATCAACACGGAGTCGTTTACCATGATCGTCGAACCGAGCCTATCGCGTAGCCCTAAC
>Ga0075369_10000678_pt1 | contig 10854 bp, 8 predicted proteins | sample EndMethybrTD3034_FD_71400 | JGI IMG/M metagenome (GOLD analysis project Ga0075369, IMG submission 71400) | Populus endosphere microbial communities from Tennessee, USA - Endosphere MetaG P. TD hybrid TD303-4 | ecosystem: Host-associated > Plants > Roots > Endosphere | place: USA: Tennessee...
AAGGTATAGGCTAGGGTGAAGGCCGCCAGGCCTGTCTCGAACCCGTCGGCGGCGTCTCCCAGGCGGGCGATGGCGCTGCACAACAACTGGTTGAAAAGGATCAGCATCAGGGCGGCGGCCAGCCAGATCAGGCTCGTTTGGACGCCCAGCCAGACCATGGCGCCGACGGCCGCCAGCAGAGTCATCGGCACGATGGACAACAGATCACGCCGTCGATGTTCGACGATACTGCGCCAGCCCATGACCTGAACGCGCTCCGCGCTGCAAAAATACGGTTACGTTGTTCACGTCCGGCGTCGAGTGCTTGGAAAAAGTGAACATACGCAGAGTGTTATGCTTAAGGTTAACCACTGATTTACGATCGCCCCATACTTTCGAAATAACAGCCACCCGGAGCCGTCGTCGTGGCCATCGACCCGACCACGCCCCTGACCCCGATCCTTCCATCCGTCCCGGCTGGAACCGCGCCGGATTCTCTGGCGGTTTTGCAGGCCATGGCACGCCAGGCGCTGGCCAACACGGCCGCCGAGCTCGGCCAAATCGTCGGTCGTCCGACCACGCCCCAGGCGCCCAGGACGGGCGCGCCGGTGGAGCAGGCTGGCCGGGCCTCGACGCAGGACACGGGACACGCGGACGACGCCTCGGGCGCCGTTAAGGGCGCGCCGCCGGCCCAACAGGCGCTGGCGGCCAAGGGATCGCCCGAAACCCGGATGGCCCGCGCCGTGCGCACCGCCGCCGCCGAGGCCGTGCCGCGCCAGACTGGCCTGGCGCCGCTGATGGCCAATGTCCGGGCCGTCGTCGATCGGGACGACATGCCGGCCGAGGTGCGCGAGGCGGGCGGCGCCCTGCTGGCCATGACGCCCCACGCCGATGAGATCACGACCGCCCAGGGATTGCGCCGGGCCGTCGAGCATTCGGGCGTATTCCTGGAAGCCCGCATGGCCCGCGCCGCCACCGCCCCCGTCACGGGAGGCGCGCCCGCGCCGTCGCCAGGGGGCGACATGAAGGCCGCGCTGCTGGTGTTCCGGGGCGCGCTGTACGCCTGGTTGGCCCACGCCGCGCCTCAGGACCTGACCGATCCGCCCGTCGAGCCGGTCGTGGACGGCGCGCTCGACGTCGAGACGCCCATCCCTGGCGCTCGCTCGTCATTGCCAGCCGCCGCGTCGCCGGTCTCGCCGCCGGCCGCGCGTCCCATGGTTCAGGCTCAAGCGACCCCGACTCCGGCGCGCGACGACGCGCCAGGCGAGATCCCTTCGTCCGCCCCGGCGCCACAGCTCGATACGGCGGAGGAGGAGGCCGCGCTCGCGAAGCCCGGGGTTCCGCTTCCAGCCGCCGAGGATGAGCCGCGTTTCGCCGCCTTCACGGCCGCGCCCAAGGCGGCGCCAAGCCCGACGACCGCCGCGCGCGCGGCGCTGTCGCCGCTGATCCAGGCCGGGCTGCTGGCCGAGGACGCGGTGATGGAGGCCGCGCCGGCCGGTCCGTTCGCCGAGGCCAAGACCGCCGTGGCGCGGGGCTATGGCGCGCCCGCGGCCGACGCTCGCTCCAAGGTTCCGCCGCCGCCCTACGCCAGCGGTCCCATGGCGGGCCAGAAGCCCAACCCGCCGGCCATCTTGGCCGACCAGTCGCCAGCCGACGTGGTGCGCGGCCTGCTCAAGGGCGCCAGCGGGGCGCTGGCCAGGCAGGACCTGATGCAGATCGCTTCGCTGCCCGAGCCGCCGCGCCACGGCGAGGCCGAGGCCGCCGAGGCGCGGCCACAAGGCGCGCGGCTGAACCTGGACCTGCCGTTCGTGACGCCCCAGGGCGTCGCCGTGGCCCAGTTCGAGATCAGCCACGACGGCGGCGGTTCCGGCGGCGGCGCGGCCGGTCCGGCGGAGCGCACCTACAAGGCCCGCTTCTCGATCGACGTCGAGCCGCTGGGTCCCGTCCATGCCCTGGTCACCCTGACGGGCGCGCGGGCCCGCGTTTCGCTCTGGGCCGAGCGGGCCGAGACGATCGCCCGGTTGCGGGCGGGCGAAGAAAGCCTGGGCGCGGCCCTGCGCCAAGCCGATCTGTCGCCCGAGGTCGCCATTCATTCGGGCTCGCCGTCCAGCGCTGGCGGCGTCAGCCCGCTGGGCCATTTCGTGGACCAGGCCTCATGAGCGGGATCACCGGCCCCTCCGCCCGCCCGCGCATCGCCGTGGCGCTGCTCTACGAAGATCCCAACGCGCCCAAGGTGGTCGCGTCCGGCCAGGGCTGGGTGGGCGAGAAGATCATCGAGACGGCCCGCGAACACGGCGTGCCGATCGAGGAGGACCCTGTGCTGGCCCAGGCCCTGTCGACCATCGAAATTGACGAGGAGATCCCCGAGGCGCTCTACCGCGCCGTGGCCGAGGTCCTCGGGTTCCTGCTCAAGCGCTGAACGAAAAAGGCCCCGCCGAAGCGGGGCCTGTCCGTTGTCCTGAAGACGAAGCGCTTAGCGCTTCTCGACCGGCACGTAGTCGCGTTGCGTGGCGCCCGTGTAGAGCTGACGCGGACGACCGATCTTGCGGGTGGGATCCTCGAACATTTCCTTCCACTGGCTGATCCAGCCGACGGTGCGGGCCAGGGCGAACAGCACGGTGAACATGTTGGTCGGGAAGCCCATCGCGCGCAGGGTGATACCCGAATAGAAGTCGATGTTCGGGTACAGCTTGCGGTCGATGAAGTACGGATCGCTCAGGGCGACCTTTTCCAGCTCCTGGGCGACCTGCAGCAGCGGATCGTTGTTGTGGCCCAGTTCGCCCAGCACTTCGTGCGCGGTCTTCTGCATGACCTTCGCGCGCGGGTCGAAGTTCTTGTACACGCGGTGACCGAAGCCCATCAGCTTGTACTTGCGGTCCTTCACGCCCTGGACGTAGTCTGGGATGTTCTCGACCGAACCGATGGTCTCCAGCATCTCCAGCGCTTCCTGGTTGGCGCCGCCGTGCGACGGGCCCCACAGGCAGGCGATGCCCGCGGCGATGCAGGCGAACGGGTGCGCGCCCGACGAACCGGCCAGGCGGACGGTCGAGGTCGAGGCGTTCTGCTCGTGGTCGGCGTGCAGGATGAAGATCCGGTCCATGGCGCGGGTCAGCACCGGGTTGGGCTTCCAGTCCTCGGCCGGCACGGCGAAGCACATGCGCAGGAAGTTTTCCGAGTACGACAGGTCGTTGCGCGGCGACACGAACGGCTGGCCGACCGTGTACTTGTAGGCGCGGGCGGCGATCGTCGGCATCTTGGCGATCAGGCGATGGGCGCTGATCTCGCGCTCACGGGCGTCGTCGACATTGATGCTGTCGGCGTAGAAGGCCGACAGGGCGCCGACCGCGCCGGTCATGACGGCCATCGGGTGGGCGTCGCGGCGGAAGCCCTCGAAGAAGCGGTCGAACTGAGCGTGCAGCATCGTGTGGTAGGTGATGTTGCGCTCGAACTTGGCGAATTCGTCCGCCGTCGGCAGTTCGCCGTTCAGTAACAGATGGCAGACCTCGAGGAACGAGGACTTCTCGGCCAGCTGGTCGATCGGATAGCCGCGGTGCAGCAGAATGCCGGCGTCGCCGTCGATATAGGTGATCTTGCTCTCGCACGAGGCGGTCGAGGTGAACCCCGGATCGAACGTGAAGTGGTCGCTCTCGGCATAGACCTTTCGGATGTCCAGAACGTCAGGACCCGTGCTGCCCTTGAGGATCGGCAGGTCGTAGCTCTTGTCGCCGATCGTCAGCGTGGCTTTATCGGTCATACTTAGACCCCTTCATAAATTGGAACGAGCAGTCCAACTTTCGTTTTCGCACGTGCGTTATAGCGCCTCATGCGCGCGACGCCAGGGCGTCGTCAAGGCGCCCCAAACTCTCTTCGCGGGAGAGCGCGGCCATCGTCTTGTTCAGGTCCGGAGCCGGCGCGCCGCCGGTCAGGATCCCGCGCAACGCCGGGCCGAACTTGCCGAAGCCGACACCCTCGGATTCCGCGAAGGTTTTCAACACGCTCTCAAGAGCAGCCGCGTCGAAGGCCGGTGCGGCGGCCAGTTGGGCGCGCAGACGCGAAAGCCGCTCGACCGTTTCCTCGGTCAGCTGCTTCTGCGTTTTTTCTTCCAGGGCCAGCGGGCGCGTCTTCAGCGCGAAGGCGCAGTGGTCCACCAGCTCCAGGATGGTCTTGGCGCCTTCCTTCACTTCCGGGACGGTGCGGGCGATGCGCTCGCGGGCGTCGGCCGGCAGGGGCTCGCCGCGCTTTTCGGCGGCCGTCAGGGCCAGCTCGGTCAGGCGCGCGTCGTCGGCCTTGCGCAGGTGCTGGGCGTTGATGTGGTTCAGCTTGGCCCAGTCCAGGCGGGCGGGCGCCTTGACCACGTCCTTGACGTCGAACCAGCTGATCGCCTGCTCGTCGTTGAAGACCTCGTCATCGCCGTGACCCCAGCCCAGGCGCGCCAGATAGTTGCGCATGCCTTCGGGGATGTAGCCCAGGTCGGCGAACTCGCCGACGGCCTGCGCGCCGTGGCGCTTGCTGAGCTTGGCGCCGTCGGGCCCGTGGATCAGCGGGATATGGGCGAAGGCAGGCACGGTCCAGTCCATCGCCTGGTAGATCAGGGTCTGGCGGGCGGCGTTGTTCAGGTGGTCGTCGCCGCGGATCACGTGCGTGACGCCCATGTCGTGGTCGTCGACGACCACGGCCAAGTTGTAGGTCGGGGCGCCGTCGGCGCGCAGCAGGACCAGATCGTCCAGCTCGATGTTGCGGAAGGTCACCGGACCCTTGACCAGGTCGTCGACCACGGTCTCGCCATCCAGCGGACCCTTGAAGCGGATGACGTGCGGAACCGATAGGTCGCCTTCCGGCGCGTCGCGCCAGGGCGAGCGGATGGCGCGGCCTTCGGCGCGGGCCTTCTCGCGAGCGACTTCCAGTTCCTCGACGGTCATCCAGCAGCGATAGGCGCGGCCCTTGGCCAGCATCGCCTGCACGACCTCGACGTGACGCGGCGCGCGGGTGTGCTGGAAGATGACCTCGTCGTCCGACTTCAGGCCAAGCCAGTCCAGGCCCTCGAAGATGGCGGCGACGGCCGCCTCGGTCGAGCGCTCGCGATCGGTGTCCTCGACGCGAACAAGGAACTTCCCTCCCGTATGCCGCGCATATAACCAGTTGAACAACGCCGTGCGGGCGCCGCCGATATGCAGGAAGCCGGTGGGCGAGGGGGCGAAGCGCGTGACGACGCCGGTAGGGGTGGGGTTCGACATGGACTTCAGGGCTGTAGGACGGGACGCCGAAACGGCGTCGGAAAACGCGGGCCGCGACGCGGCTTGGGCGGGGCGTCTTAGCACGCCGGTTCGCGCCGGGACCAGCGCTTTTCCGCATCGCGGCGAACTTGGCTTGGCCGTCAAAAATACAACGGTTTCGGGGTGTTAGGCGTCGAATTCATCGATGCGGCGTCGCCAGCGCCCGCGACGCGGTTCTCGGGGCGGGGCCTGACCGCGCTGGCGATGGCCGAACTGCGAGTCAATGCGGGCCGCGTCTTCCTCTGGACGCCCGTCGCGTTCGGCCTCGGCGCGGCGGCCTATCTGGAGGCGAGCCGAGAGCCCGTCCTGGGGGCGCTGGCCGGCCTGACCCTGCTGCTGGCGGCGATCTGGCTGGGCCTGCGTCGCAGCGATGCGCCGGAGCTGGTCCTGGTTCTCATCAGCCTCGCGGCGTTTGGCGCGGCCGGCGGCCTGGCAGCCAAGATCCGGAGCGACCGGGTGGCGGCGCCGATCATGGCTGGCGAGCGCGTCGTGCGGCGCGTGGACGGCTTCGTCGTCGATGTCGTCAGCCCAGGCGCGGGCGGACCGCGTGTCTTGATCGCGCCGGTCACGGTGTCGGGGCTCGCGCCCGAGCGGACGCCGCGCCGGATCCGGGTGACCCTGGGCGAGAACGAGACGCCAGCGCCAGGGCGGGCGGTGCGGCTGAAGGCCATGCTGGGTTCCCCGCCGCCGCCCGCCGCGCCGGGGTCTTACGATTTCGCCCGCGACGCCTGGTTCGACTCGATCGGCGGCGTGGGCTTCACGATCGGCGAGATCGCGCCGGCGCGGCTGGATCCGCCGCCCTGGCGCCTGCGCCTGTCCATGGCGGTGAACGCCTTCCGCTGGAGCCTGGCCCAGCGGATCCTGGCGCGCATGGGCCCCAGCAGCGGCGGGATCGGAGCGGCGATGGTGACGGGCCACGAGGCCTGGATCAGCGAGGACCAGACCGAGGCCATGCGCGCCTCGGGGCTAGCGCATATTCTCTCCATCTCCGGCCTGCACATGGCCATCGTCGGAGGCTTCGTGTTCGGGCTGGCGCGCCTGGGCGTCGCGGCCTGGCCCTGGCTGGCCCTGCGGGCGCCGGGCAAGAAGATCGCCGCCGTCGCCGGGCTCGTGGCCGTGCTGGGATACCTGTTGATCTCCGGCGCGCCGCCGCCGGCCGAGCGGGCCGCGATCACGGCCAGCGTCGCCTTCCTGGCGATCCTGTTCGACCGGCGCGCCATCACCCTGCACGGCCTGGCGCTGGCGGCCCTGCTGATCCTGGCCCTGAAGCCGGAGACGGCGGGCGAGCCGGGCTTCCAGATGTCGTTCGCGGCGACCGCCGCCCTGGTCGCCTTGGCCGAGGCCTGGCCCCAGCCCGTGCGCGAGATCTCGACGCCGTGGTGGATCCGCTGGCCGCAAGCGGGGATCACGTGGCTGGCCGCCAGCGTCGCCGCCAGCCTGGTGGCGGGCCTGGCGACCGCGCCGTTCGCCATGCAGCACTTCAATCGCGTCGCCGTCTGGGGTCTGCCGGCCAATCTGGCGGTCGCGCCGCTGTCGTCGTTCGTGATCATGCCATTCCTGGCGATCGGCACGCTGCTGGAGCCCTTCGGCCTGGGCGCACCGTTCCTGGCCGTGGCCGGTTGGGGCATAGACGGCATGGTCGGCATAGCGGGCGCCTTCGCCGACGCTCACGGCGCGCAGCGGATCGTGGCCAGCGCGCCGCCGCAGGTGCTGGTGATCGCCTTTCTGGGCCTGATGATCCTGTGCCTGTGGAGGGGCAGGCTGCGCTGGGTCGGCGCGCCGTTGGCCTTGGCCGTCGCCCTGTGGCCCCGGCCCGCCGCGCCCGACGCCTGGATCGCCGCCGACGGCGCCACCGCCGCCGTGCGCTCGGGCGACGCGGCCGTGCTGCTGCGCACCGACGCCAAGCGGTTCGGGGCCGAGCTGTGGGCGCGGCGGCGCGGCCTGACGCCGGCGACCTGGAGCCTCTACGCTTGCGACAAGCGGGTCTGCGCGCCAGCCCTCGGCGCGCCCGTGCGGCTGTCCCTGGCCTGGAGCCGAAGGACGCCCGACGCCGAGACCCTGTCGGGCCTGTGCGTGAACAGCGAGGTCGTGGTCGTTCGCGGAGCGGCCCCGGCGCATACGCCGCCGCTATGCGCCGACACCGTGCTGCTGACCGCCGAGGATTTCGCGCGGGGCGGGGCCGCCGAGCTCTATCGTAGCCCCGACGGCTGGCGCATCGTCTGGGTCCAGCCCTTGCGCGGCGATCGCCCTTGGAGTCGTCCGCCGGAGAGCCGCCTGCTGACACCTGATGTCACGAGCGAGCGCTAAGCGTCGTCAGGAAACACGCGCGGACCAACGCGCCGGAGGATCAGTGATGTCGAACCCGTTCGCCGCCCGCCGCGCGGCCTTTCGAGCCCTGCACGCCGAGGGCTGCTTCGCCCTGCCCAATCCGTGGGATATCGGCAGCGCCAGGCGGCTGGAGAAGCTGGGCTTCAAGGCCCTGGCCTCGACCAGCGCCGGGGCGGCCTGGGCCCTGGGCAAGGACGACGGCCAGATCACCCGCGACGAGGTCATCGCCCACCTGACGCAGCTGTGCGCCGCGACGAGCCTGCCGGTGAACGCCGACTTCGAGGCCGGCTTCGCCGATACGCCTGAAGGCGTGGGCAAGAGCGTGACCCTGGCCATCGCGGCCGGCGTCGCGGGGCTGTCGATCGAGGACTGGTCGGGCTCGGCGCTGTACGACCTGCCGACCGCCGTCGCGCGCCTCAAGGCGGCGCGCGCGGCCATCGACGCCTCGGGTCAGGACGTGATCCTGGTCGGTCGCACCGAAGGCTATCTGCGCGGCGTGCGCGACCTGGCGCCGACCCTGGAACGCCTGAAGGCCTATGCCGAGGCGGGCGCGGACTGCCTCTACGCCCCGGCGGTCACCGATCCCGAGGAGATCAGGGCCATCGTCCAGGCCGTGGCGCCCAAGCCGGTCAATGTCCTCTTCTGGGGACCCGAGATGTCGGTCGAGAGCCTGGGCGCCCTGGGCGTGCGCCGGATCAGCACCGGCGCGTCCCTGGCTGCCGCGGCCTGGGCCGGCTTCGACGTCGCCGCCAAGCGGCTGGCGGAGGAGGGCCGGCTGCAGCCCAAGCCCTAGCCGTTCACCCCAAACCGCTCATCCCCCCGAAAGCGGGGATCCTAACGGCTTGGCGTTTGGTGAGCATGCAAACAAATACGCCTCCCTGGGCACGGAGCCGAGGAAGGCGAAACTTGTTCCGGCATTCAGCTTGGGTCCCCGCTTTCGCGGGGATGAGCGAATGGGGCGGGCTTAGTGGTACCGGCGGATCAGGCCGACCAGCTTGCCCTGCACCTCGACCTGGTCGGGGCCGAAGATGCGAGTCTCGTACTTGGGGTTGGCCGCTTCCAGGGCGATCGAGCCGCCCTTCTTGCGCAGACGCTTCAAGGTGGCTTCCTCGCCGACCAGGGCGACGACGATCTCGCCAGAGGTGGCTGTATCGCCCTTTTTGATGATGACGTAGTCGCCGTCGAGAATGCCGGCCTCGATCATCGAGTCCCCCTGCACCTCGAGGACATAGTGCTCGCCGTTGCCCAGCATGGCTTCCGGCACCGGCAGGCGCTCGCGCTCGTGCTGGATGGCGTCGATCGGCGTGCCGGCGGCGATGCGGCCCAGGATCGGCAGCTCGCGGCTGTCATTGGCCGGGGCCGAGGCGACTGGCGCGGTCGGCGGGGCGCCGCCGCCTTCGAACACCTGCGGGCGGAAGGCGCCGCGCCCCTTGGGCGGGGCGGCGGTCGTGGCCTGCTGCGGCAGCTTCACCACTTCCAGCGCCCGAGCCCGGTGGGCCAGGCGGCGGATGAAGCCGCGCTCTTCCAGGGCCGTGATCAGGCGGTGGATGCCCGACTTGGACGCCAGGTCCAGGGCCTCCTTCATCTCGTCGAAGGACGGGGAGACGCCGGTCTCCTTGATACGCTCGTGGATGAACATAAGCAGTTCGTGCTGCTTGCGGGTGAGCATGTCGACCTCGGCTGGAGCGCGGAACAAACCGCAAACCTCGCAAATGTTCTCTAGGCGTTCCGCATTAAAGTCAAGTCAGAGCGCTGTTGGGGTGAAAAGCTTTGCAAAATCAAGGCCTAGGCCGGCCGGTAGGGTAAATGTCGCCAAGAATCAAAAGCTTAACAAAAGCTTTCAGGCGCGCTTGCGGGCCACGATGATGTCCTGGTCCTGCAAGGGCTGACGGCGCCAGACGCCCAGCGCCTGGTTCAGCACGTCGAGGCCCAGTTCGTCGTACTGGGCCAGGATCGGCTCGATGTCATAGCCGATCACCGACTCCGGCAGCTCGGGCGTCGCGGTCCAGCAGCCGTCCAGGCGATGGACCATGTCGAAGGCGATCTGGCCATTGCCGGTGTTGGCGCGAGCCTCGTCGTCGATCAGGTACCACGAGACGATGCTGGTCCCGCCGGGCTTGAGCACGCGGGCGATCTCGCGGGCGAACTGGGCCTGGTCGGCGGCCAGCAGGTGGGTGAAAACCGAGCCCAGCCAGACATAGTCGAAGCTGGCGTCCGGATAGGGAAAGACATAGGCGCTGGCGGGCTGCGAGCCGGCCGGGTTGTAGCGGTCGCTGTGCATGTCGGCGTGCACGAAGTCGAAGCGCGGGTCGCCGACGGCGATGTGGGCTTTGCACCAGTCGATGGCCTGGGCCATCACGTCGAAGCCGGCGTAGCGGCCGGTCTCGTCCAGATAGTCGACGAGCGGGGCGGCGGCGCGGCCGATACCGCAGCCGACGTCGAGAATGGCGTGGTGCGGCCGCAGGCCGGCCTCGATGAACAGCCGCTTGAACTCCTGGCCCACGCGGACGTAGTCGGCGTCGGCGGCGCCCACGAGGTGCCAGAGCTCCTGCGGCGCGGCGACGGCGTCAGGATCGGCGGGCGGCGGCGCGGGCGCGGCGGTGGGAACCGAGGCCGGCAGTAGGGCGCGGCGAAGGCGGCCCAGCACCGGGCGCAGGGGCGCGGGCGTGACGTTACGAAGCGCCGTCAGGAAAGAACCGTCCCGCATCCGAATCCTCTTCAATCCAAAGTGGAGCGGACCCTAGCGAGGCGGGAGCGCTCAGCCAACCGTCGGGGCGGGCAGCTTTTTGAAGGTGCGGTCCAGGCGCAGGCCGTGGCCGGTCCACGAAAACAGGATCCGCTCGGCGCGGCCCACCAGGTTCTCGGCGGGGATGAAGCCCATGCCCAGCTCTGGCGGCAGGCCGGCGTCGCGCGCCACGTCCCAGGCGCAGGAGGCGTACCCCTTGGGCGTCGAGCCGGGGTTGAAGCGGCTGTCCAGCGAGTTGTCGCGATTGTCGCCCATCACGAAATAGCAGCCGGCCGGCACGGTGTAGACGCCGGTATTGGCGGCCGGCGTGTCGGCGCCGAAGCTGTTGGTGGCGTAGGTCCGACCGTTCGGCAGCGTCTCGCGCAGATGGCGGACCGGGATCGGATAGTTTCCAGGCGACCCCTCGGCGTCGACCCCGGTCAGGGTCTGCTGGACGGGAGCGCCGTTGATCCGAAGCACGCCGCTGGTCAGCTGGATCCGGTCGCCCGGCAGGCCGATGACGCGCTTGATCACGTCGGTGCGGCCGTC
>Ga0075369_10000680_pt1 | contig 10846 bp, 10 predicted proteins | sample EndMethybrTD3034_FD_71400 | JGI IMG/M metagenome (GOLD analysis project Ga0075369, IMG submission 71400) | Populus endosphere microbial communities from Tennessee, USA - Endosphere MetaG P. TD hybrid TD303-4 | ecosystem: Host-associated > Plants > Roots > Endosphere | place: USA: Tennessee...
TCGAGCCCGCATTGCCCAAGCTATTGCGGCGGCTGGTGATCATGGGCGGCGCGTTCGACTACCGCGGCAACACCACCCCGGTAGCGGAGTGGAACATCAGCGTCGATCCCGAGGCGGCGGCCGAGGTCTTCTCCATCTGGGGCGCCGCGTGGGGACTCGAACCACCGAAGCACATACCAATCGTGTTGGGGCTCAACCTGACCGAGAACATCGCGATGACGCCAACCATCTTGGGCCGGCTCGCGACGGCGGCGGAATCCTCATCGGTCCCGATGAGCGTGCTCGACGACCGCGGGACCCGTTCGGTGGCGTCCAACCCCCTGATCCGTGTGCTCGAGGACGCGATGCGGTTCTACTTCGAGTTCCACTTCGACCAGGGCGAGGGGTACCTCGCGCATCTGCACGACCCGCTGGCCGCAGCCGTCGCGTTGGATCCCGATCTGGTGCAGTACCGGCCCGCCGCGATCGACGTCGAACTGACCGGCACGTTGACCCGCGGCATGACGGTCGCCGACTGGAGCGGACACTGGGGGCGCGAAGCCAACGCGCTCGTCGGCGTTGAGGTCGACCCGGGCGTGTTCTTCGACCGGTTCATCGCCCGGGTCGGACCGTTCGCGCAGCGACTGGATTGATGCTCGCGCCGAAACTCAGTCGTCGGTGACGACGAGCTTGACGTCGATGTTGCCGCGGGTGGCGTTGGAGTAGGGGCAGACCTGGTGGGCCTTCTCGGTCAGCGCCTGCGCGGCGTCGTGGTCCAGGTTGGGCAGAGTGACCTCGAGTTCCACCGCGAGGCCGAAGCCGCCGTTGTCGAGCTGGCCGAGCGAAACCCGCGCTCCGACAGCGGAATCCTCGACATCGGCCTTCTCCTGACGGCCGACCAGCCGCAGCGCCGAATGGAAGCAGGCGGCATAACCGATGGCGAACAGCTGCTCGGGGTTGGTGCCGTTGCCGCTGCCGCCCATCTCCTTCGGGATCGCCAGGTCGAGATCGAGCGTGCCGTCGGAGGTGCGGCCATGACCGTCACGTCCTTCGCCGGTGGCCAGCGCTTCTGCGGTGTAGAGGGCCTTCATGCGGATTCCTTTCGTGGTGATGCGTTGAGCGCATCGGTGAGGTGACGGACCGCATCGCGCAGGTCCGCGGCTTCTTGTTCGGTCATTCCGGTCGAGCTGAACAGCTCTTCCGGGATGCATTGGGCCTTGCGTTCGAGCCGGCGGCCCGCGGGCGTGAGCGTCACATCGACAAGACGTTCGTCGTCCGACGATCTCTCGCGGCGGACAAAACCGTTGGCCTCCAACCGCTTCAGCAACGGGGAAAGCGTTCCCGAGTCGAGCTGCAGCCGCTCGCCGAGCCTGCCCACGGTGACGCGGTCCTCTTCCCACAGCACCAGCAGCACCAGGTACTGCGGATAGGTCAGGTTCAGTTCGGTCAGGATCGGCCGGTACGCGGCCGTCATCGCCCGAGACGCCGAATACAGGGCGAAGCAGAGCTGGCGGTCGACGCTCAAGGTAGCCATGGTTGGACTGTAGCTCACAATTTAATTGTGCACAACTGATCTGATCTACTCGTAGATCCCCTCGACGTACCACCGCCGCTGCCGGTAGCACAGCAGCAAGGCTTGCGCCGGGTCGCCGTCGAGCAACACCTGCGCCCTTGCGGTGCGTCCGGCCTTGGCTTGGTCGGGGTCCCACCACCGCTCGTCGACCGGCCACGGCCCCGCCCACCAGGACAACCGGCTATCCCGTCCGGGTGCCGCCAGCCGCGACGGGTGGGCGGAGAACAGCCCGCGGCCGGTCACCCGCACCGGATTGCCGTCGACGTCGAGCAATTGGATCGGGTCGTCGAGCAGTACGGTCGGCGACGGCTCCGGAAGCTGCCCGGGCCACGGCTGACCCGGGTCGGCCCGTGGCACCGGCTCGTCGCCAAGCGGTGTGAAGGTGATGCGTTCGGCAGGCCCGCGGCCCCCGCTGAGCACCGGCACCTGCACCGCCTCCGGCCCGAGCAGGCCCTGAACCCGTACCAACGCGCGGCGGGCCCGCAGCCGATCCTCTTCACCAATGCCACCCCATAGCGGCAGCTGCAACGCCTCGGCCGAAATTACCTCCACCGGCCTCAGCCGTATCAGCGTCACAGGAGCAGTCGGCCGGTCGTTCGGATTGCGCTTGTTCAGCCAGCCGTCCAGCTGCCAGCGCACCCGGTCGGCGGTGGCGTCCTCGGTCAGCGGTTCGGCGCAACGCCAAACCCGTTCCAGCTCTTCGCTGTTGGCGGTGACGGCATGAATGGCCAGCCGGGTGCATCCAACTCCCGATGCCTCGAGACTGCGGTGCAGGTCGGCGGCCAGTGACCGACCGGCGAACGCGGCGGCATCGACACGATCGATCGGCGGATCGCAGTTCATCACCGCGTCGAGTTCCTGCGGTGGCTCACGCCCCGACGGGCCTCGGGTGGGCTCGCCGCGGGCGAACCGGTGTGCGGCAACGGCGTCGGCACCGAACCGGGAGGCCACATCGCTGCGCGACAATGCCGCGAACTGTCCGATGTTGCGGAGCCCCATGCGCCACAACAGGTCTGCCAGATCCTCGCGACCAGGTGCGGCAAGGCTCGGCTCGGTAGCCAGTTGCCGGATCGACAGCGTGGACAGGAACAATGCGTCCTTGCCGGGCTCGATGATCCGTCCAGCCCGTGCGGCGAAGACGGCGGTGGGCAACTGGTCAGCGATGCCGGCCTGGCATTCGGCCCCGGCCGCGGCCACCGCATCGACAAGCCGCTCGGCGGCGGCCTGCTCGGACCCGAAGTAGCGGGCCGCGCCGCGCACCTGCAGCACCAAAAGACCGGGGCGCAATACCTCGGCCCGCGGCACCAGGTCGTCGACCGCGGCCGTCACATCTTCGAAATGGCGGGCATCGCGCGCGGGATCGGCGGTGACGACATGCAATTCCGGACACCGCGCCTGCGATTCCCTGCGGCGCAGACCGCGGCGCACCCCGGCCGCACGGGCCGACGCCGAACACGCGATCACCCGGTTGGCCAGCGTGACGGCGGCCGGCGTCGTGGGAGGAAGGCCTGCCGCGGCCAACGCGGCGACCGCCGGCCAGTCCATGCACCAGACGGCCAGCACTCGCGAGGCGGACCCGGAAGACACTCATCCGCCTACCGCACGAACGGTGCCGAAGGATCGGCCCCTTGCCCGCATGGCCAGTCGCACCCGGCTGATGCGACCGATACCCGGGCGACCGGCGCCGGTGATCTCATAGCCGCAGACCCTGGCCTCCAGCCGGGTGGACGCCCCTTGCCAGTCACCGCCGGTGACCAGCAGGGTGCAGCCTTTCTGCCTCGCCCTGGCCACCACCGCCCGCGCCCGGCCGGCAGGCACCGATCGTCCGCCCAGGCCGAGCACCACCAGATCCATGCCATCCATCAGCACGGCGGCCACCTCGACCGGATCGGCACCGGGTTCGGGGATGACCGCGATCCTGCTCAGATCCGCTCCCATTTCGACGGCTGCCAGCAGGCCGACATCGGGCTGACCGACGATCGCCGCATGCCCGCCCTCCGCCGTCACCGCCGCCACCATGCTCAGCGGCAGCGACCGGGCACCCGACAGCACCGCCACGGTCCCGCGCGGCAACGACGTCGGCAACAGTTCGGCCAGCGATTCGGGCAGCGGCAGCAAAGATTCCGAGTCAGGAAGCGGGTCGGTTGAGGGCGCTGGACCCCGGCGCCCGCCGCCGACCTTGCCGGAGACCGCAGCGATCTTACGACGCAGGTGTTCTACCTGCTCAGCGCGGTCAAACCGGCGCTGTTCCAGGCTCATCGCCACCGTCACAGCAGCACCTCCCGCATCATCAGAATCACCCTATTTTCGAATGTATGTTCGATCACCCGAGTAAACACCCACCCACCGACACCGTCAAGCGGCGCAGGCGCCAGGAGAACCTTTCCATTGATCGATGGTGACATTGACAAATGTCATCATTCGATGGTGTACTCCAGCCGTGCTCAATGACGAGCGGGGTTCGCTACCGGGATGAACATCATGGGCCTCTTCGGATCGGATAAGCGCAGCCGTGGCTCGGCCGCGGTCATCACCGGCGCTGGCAGCGGTATCGGCGCGGCCTTCGCCGTCGAACTCGCCAGGCGCGGCGGCCGGGTGGTGTGCAGCGACATCGACGAAGACGCCGCCCAGGCAACGGCCGACGCGATCGGCGTCGACGGCGGCAAGGCGCTCGCATTGCGCTGCGATGTCGCACAGATCGACGACGTGAACTGCCTTGCCGCAGACGCACAGGATTGGTTCGGCGGGCCACCCACCGTCGTGATCAACAACGCCGGCGTCGGCGCGGGCGGCCATCCGATCGGAGAGGTGAGCCTCGGCGACTGGAACTGGGTGCTCGGCATCAACCTGTGGGGGCCCATTCACGGCTGCCATGTCTTCGCGCCGATCCTTCGCGAGGCAGGCCAACCTGCGGGCATCATCAACGTCGCCTCTGCCGCGGCGTTCGGTGCGGCGCCGGGTATGGCGGCCTACAACGTCAGCAAGGCCGGCGTGCTGTCACTGTCGGAAACGCTGGCCGCCGAACTGAGCGGTACCGGCGTGAACGTGACGGTGCTGTGCCCGACGTTCGTCAAGACCAACATCGTCGAATCCGGCCGGATAACCGACAAGTCGACACAGATGGCCGACCGGCTGATGCGCTGGATCGGCTTCTCCCCTGAACGGGTGGCGCGTACGTGCCTGGACACCCTCGACCGCGGCGGCCTCTACTGCATGCCGCAGCCCGACGCCCGGATCGGCTGGGGCATCAAGCGTTTCACCCCGACGGTGTACACCCGCGCCGTCGGACTCACTACGCGTGTGACGACCTAGGAGGTTCGACATGGCGATCGACATGGAAGTGATGCTCGCGAAGATCAAGGACCGTCAGTGGGCACTGGCAGATATCGACTGGGACGCACCGGGTGCCGAGATGATCACCGACGCGCAGCGCCCCCAGCTGAAAGCCTTCATGGCCGATCTCTGCTGGATCGAGAACATCGGCGCTCGCGGGTTCGCCGCGCTGGCCAAGAAGGCGCCGACTCCGACGATCGCCGAGATCTACCGCTACTTCCACGCCGAGGAGCAGCGGCACGCCAATGCCGAACTGGCGCTGATGAAGCGCTGGGGAATGCTCGAGGACGGCGAAGTCCCCGAACCCAACGTCAACATCCGGCTCGCCATCGACTGGCTGGACCGTTGGGCGGACGACATGCCGCTGTCGCTGCTCGGCACGGTCATCCCGATGCTGGAGGTCGCCCTTGACGGCGCGCTGCTGAAGTTCCTCCTCGACGAGGTGGCCGACCCGGTATGCCACCAGGTCTTCGAGAAGATCAACAATGACGAGTCACGCCACCTCGTGGTCGACTTCGAGGTGCTCGACATGATCGGACACGCCAAGATCCGACGACTGCTCATCGACTTCGTCGGCCACAACGCCACCCCTGGCCTCATCGTCGGCGCTGTGATCGGTGCGCCGCTGATCAACAGGATCCGCAACGAGATCACCGCCATGGGCATGGAACCCGAACGGTTGTACAGAGCGGTGAAGCGATTCAAAGAGCTCGGCGATCGGGGCGAATCCACCTGGCGGGTCCCGACATATCGGTTCTTGAGGCGGTACGCCGGCGTGGTCACCAACCCGCGGCACCCGTACCACCTCCTTGCCAACTCGATGGTCTGGGTGTCTGACCGGTATCCGCGGCCGCTGCTGCCTGCGGTGCCGAGCTGGGTCAGAGAAGTCACCCACGAGCCGGCGGCCTGATATGGCTACTCGCATCTACGACACGATCATCGTCGGCGCCGGTTTCACCGGCATCGGCGCAGCAATCAAACTCACCGAGGCAGGCATCGACGACTTCGTTGTTCTGGAACGCTCCGACCGCGTCGGCGGAACATGGCGGGACAACACGTATCCCGGTGCGGCGTGCGATGTTCCGTCGCTGCTGTACTCCTACTCGTTCGTCAAGAACCCCTCCTGGTCGCGCGCCTACTCCCCCGCCGACGAGATCTGCCGCCACATCGAGGACATGGTCGGCAATTCCGGGCTGGAACCCAAAATCCAATTCGGCGTGGAGGTCAATGAGCTGGTCTTCGACGAAGCCCAGGGCGTCTGGACGCTGAAGGCCAAGGGCCGCAGGAAGTTCCAGGCCCGCACCGTGGTGATGGCATCCGGCCCGCTGCCTGACCACAAATGGCCCGACATTCGCGGCCTCGACACGTACGAGGGCCACAAGATCCACAGTGCCCGCTGGGACCACGACTACGACTTCACCGGAAAGCGGGTCGCGGTCATCGGCACGGGTGCCAGCGCCGTACAGATCGTGCCGGAACTGGTCAAGCAGGCCGAGTTCGTCAAGGTCTTCCAGCGCACACCCGGCTGGGTGCTGCCACGACTGGACGGCGCCACCCCGGCCGCGGCACAGACGCTTTTCGCCAAAGTGCCTGCCGTTCAAGAGCTTGCACGCCAAGTGTTGTTCTGGGGCCACGAGGTCACCGCAACGGCAATGGTGTGGGACACCCCGCTGACGGGTCTGGTCGCCCGGCTGGGCAAGGCGCACCTGCGCAGGGCCGTCAAGGATCCGTGGCTGCGCCGTCAGCTCACCCCGGACTTCAGGCCGGGCTGCAAGCGGATGCTCATCTCCAGCGACTACTACCCCGCGTTGCAGCGCGACAACTGCAAACTCATCGACTGGCCGATCGCCACTGCCAGCCCGGTCGGGATCCGCACCAGCGACGGCGTCGAGCACCACCTCGACTGCATCGTCTTCGCCACGGGTTACGACGTGCACCTGACCGGTCCGCCCTACCCCGTCACCGGCATCGGCGGCCGCTCGCTGAGCCAGGAGTGGGCGACCGGAGCGCAGGCGTACAAGAGCATCAACGCCAACGGCTATCCGAACCTCTTCTTGATGACGGGACCCAATTCGGGGCCTGGGCACAATTCGCTGCTGGTCTACGTCGAGGGTCAGCTCGACTACGCGGTGCGGGGCATCACCACCATCCTTCGCGAGAACCTGCGCTATCTGGACGTGCGCGCCGACGTACAGCGGCGCTACAACGAGCGCATCCAGAAGCGCCTGACCAAGACGACCTGGATGTCGGGCTGCAGCAGCTGGTATCTCACTGCTGACGGGTTCAACGCCTCAATGTACCCGGGGTTTGCGACGCAGTATCTTCGACAGATGCGGGACTTCCGGTTCGCCGACTACGAGGCGGTTGCGCAGGACGCGCACACCGGCCTCGGTGCTCGCCTCCGCGCGTGAACGCCAGGCCTGACACGCCGCCGGGCAGGCCGCCACGGCAGCCGTCCGGTCTGATTTCGACCATCCTGCGACGGGTGCGTCGCGGGTCGCGCGATGTCATCGAAACCGCTGTGTCGCAACTGTTCGATGCCGCAGTCCACCCCCAGGGCGTCACGGCCTCGGGCGAGTACCGTATCGACGACCTGGCGCGGCTGGCAGGAACGACGACCAGGAACATCCGGGTATACCGCGATCGCGGCCTGTTGCATCCGCCGCTGCGGGTGGGTCGCATCGCGCTGTTCAACGACACGCATCTCACCCGGCTGCGGCTGATCACCTCGATGCTGGATCGCGGCTACAACATCGCCCATGTGCACGAGATGCTCAGCGCCTGGGAGCAGGGCAAGAACCTCGGCGACGTTCTCGGGCTGGAAACGGCGATCGCCGGAGCGTGGGCGGCCGAAAAGCCACAGACGATGGCCATCGCCGAGGCGAAGCGGCTCGTCGACGACAGCGCCGGGTTCGATCGACTTGTCGAGTCCGGGCTGATCCGCGTCGAGGACGACGGATCAGAGGCCACCGTCGTGCGGCCCAAGCTGATCGAGGCATTCAACGAGATCCGCGAGTACGGCATCGGCATCGACAAGCTCATCGACATCCACAACCAGGTGCTGCCGCTGGTCGACGAGATCAGCTCGATTCTCGTGACGGCCGGCGCCGAGCACGTTCAGGACTTGATCAAACCCGGCGCCGCGTTGCCCGACGACACCAAGGTCGCGGAGTTGATCACCATGCTGGTGCGGTTCCGGACCCAGGCTGTCGCGTCGGTCACGGCGACGCTCGCCTCGTCGATCGAGGCGACGATCGAGGAACTGGTCAGCCGGATCCTCGCCGATTACGTCGAGAAGACGCCCGACGCGTGATGCGGTACGCCGAGATGGCGTGGTCAATCCAAACTGAACGCCTGTGCCTGCGGTTGCGTGACGAATGCGATGCCGTGTGGAATCACGAACTACTTGGTGAGCACGAGGGCGGGACGGCTGAGTCAGTGCAGGATGTCCGTCTTCGCCTGGCCGAGCAGCGAATTGAGGCCCGTAGCAGCGGTATCGGACTACTCACGATTCGCCGTCGCGCCGACGACGAACCCCTGGGGTACTGCGGGCTGATCGTCGGTCGATGCAGCCTCGATGAGCCCGAGATCGCCTACGAGCTGTTGAAACGGTTCCACGGGTACGGGTATGCGACTGAGGCTGCACAAGCTGTGATGGATGCAGCCTTCGCTACGGGGCGCAACCGAATCTGGTCAACCGTGGGGGTATGGAACGAACCGTCTCTGCGGGTCTTGGACAAACTTGGCTTTCAACGCCACCACGAGAGCACCAACGATCGCGGCCGAGTCGTGTACCTGGTACGGCAACGCATACAACCACCAGTGTTATGACGACCGCTAGATTCCACCCACCCAAAAATGCCCCCGGGGAACCACCGTGGGATTACTCCCACTCGATGGTGCCCGGCGGCTTGCTGGTGACGTCCAGCACAACCCGGTTCACCTCGGGGACCTCGTTGGTGATGCGGGTGGAGATGCGTTCGAGCACCTCGTAGGGCACCCGCGTCCAGTCCGCGGTCATCGCGTCCTCACTGGACACCGGGCGCAGCACGATCGGGTGGCCGTAGGTGCGGCCGTCGCCCTGCACCCCGACCGACCGGATGTCGGCGAGCAGCACCACCGGGCACTGCCAGATCTGGTTGTCCAGGCCCGCCGCGGTCAGCTCCTCGCGGGCGATCAGGTCGGCGCGCCGCAGTGTGTCCAGGCGCGCAGCGGTGACCTCTCCGACGATCCGGATGCCGAGACCAGGGCCCGGGAATGGTTGGCGCGCAACGATTTCCTCGGGCAGACCGAGTTCGCGGCCAACCGCACGCACCTCGTCCTTGAACAGCAGCCGAAGCGGCTCAACAAGCTTGAACTTCAGGTCGTCCGGAAGGCCGCCGACGTTGTGGTGGCTCTTGATATTGGCGGTGCCTGTGCCGCCGCCCGATTCGACCACATCCGGATAGAGCGTGCCCTGCACCAGGAAATCGACCTCAGAGCCACTGTCGCCCACGATGTCTCGGACAGCGCCTTCGAAGGCGCGGATGAACTGGCGGCCGATGATCTTGCGCTTGCCCTCCGGGTTGGTCACCCCGGACAGCGCCTCGAGGAAGCGGTCGGCGACGTCGACGGTGACCAGGTTGGCACCGGTGGCGGCGACGAAATCGCGCTGCACCTGCTCCCGTTCGCCCGCCCGCAGCAGCCCGTGATCGACGAACACACACGTCAACCGGTCGCCGACGGCCCGCTGGACCAGCGCGGCGGCCACCGCCGAGTCCACGCCGCCCGACAGTCCGCAGATGGCGCGGCCGTCGCCGATCTGGTTGCGCACCTGTTCGACCAGCGCGTCAGCGATGTTCGCGGGCGTCCAGGACGAGTCGATCCCGGCGAACTCGTGCAGGAACCGGCTCAGCACCTGCTGCCCGTGCGGCGTATGCATCACCTCGGGGTGATACTGCACACCCGCCAGCCGGCGTTCCCGGTTCTCGAACGCCGCGACGGGAGCCCCGGCGCTGGTAGCCACCACGTCGAAGCCATCGGGGGCGGCGGTGACGGCATCGCCGTGGCTCATCCACACCGGCTGGGTGGTCGGCAGATCCGAATGCAGCTGTCCCCCAGAGACATTCACCTCGGTGCGGCCGTATTCGCTGGTTCCGGTCTTGGCGACCGTGCCACCGAGAGCCTGCGCCATGGCCTGAAACCCGTAGCAGATGCCGAACACCGGCACGCCGAGGTCGAACACCGCAGGGTCCAGCTGCGGTGCGCCGTCGGCGTACACGCTGGCCGGACCTCCCGACAGCACAATGGCCTGCGGATCGCGAGCCTTGATGTCCTCGACACTGGCGGTGTGCGGGATGACCTCCGAATACACCCTGGCCTCACGGACGCGGCGGGCGATGAGCTGCGCGTATTGCGCGCCGAAGTCGACCACCAAGACGGGGCGGGGAGACGCTGATTCCACCCGCTCAGTCTAGTTGGCGGGCATGTCGGGCTACGGACGCGGCAGCGCCAGCAAGTCTCTGGCCCGCAACGCCAACCAGAACTCCGCGATCGCAGCGGTTTCAGCGACCGCGCGGCCGGTGATCTGTTCGATGCGCTGGATCCGGTACACGACGGTCTGCCGGTGCACGTTCAGCGCCGCCGCAGTCTGCACCCACGACCTCTCGCATTGCAGATACGTGTCCAACGTCTTGATCATCTCGGCGGAGTGACGCGCGTCGTAGGCGATCAGTGAGCCCAGCACGCGGTCGACGACCACTTGGGCCTCATCGGTGTCCCGCAGCACCGAGAACATCGTCGCGTCGGCGAATCGAGCGATGCGGTCGGGGGTTGTTTGCGCGACCCGAGCCGCCCACGTCGCTTCCCGCACTGCCGTCGGGGCGCGGCCGGAGCGGGCCAGCGGATCGCTGACACCCACCCATGCGTGGCCGCCCAACCGCTGCCGCAATGCCGCCAACGACTGATCGGTGATCGGCATCA
>Ga0075369_10000681_pt1 | contig 10842 bp, 9 predicted proteins | sample EndMethybrTD3034_FD_71400 | JGI IMG/M metagenome (GOLD analysis project Ga0075369, IMG submission 71400) | Populus endosphere microbial communities from Tennessee, USA - Endosphere MetaG P. TD hybrid TD303-4 | ecosystem: Host-associated > Plants > Roots > Endosphere | place: USA: Tennessee...
GCACGGCGCCGTGCAGTGTGGCTACTGTATTCCCGGAATGATCATGACGGCGGCGGGGCTGCTGCGCGAGAAGCACGACCCCGACGACGAGGAGATCCGTGAGGCGATGGCGGGCACGCTCTGCCGCTGCACGGGATACGGCAAGATCGTCGCGGCGATCAAGGCGGCGGCGCGCAACATGAGGCAGGGGCGATGAGCGGCGCGACTTCCCATCGGTATGTAGGTCGTCGTGTGGTTCGGCTGGACGGCGCACCGAAGGTCCGCGGCGACGCGGCCTATCTGGGCGACCGGGCGGTGCCAGGTCTTTTGCACGGCGTCGTGCTGCGCAGCCCCCATCCGCACGCCTTGATCCGCCGCCTCGACACGCGGCGCGCAAGCGTGATGCGGGGGGTACGGGCGGTGATCACGGCCGCGGACGTCCCAGAGACGCGTTACGGCATCTATATCAAGGATGCGACGGTATTCGCGCGTCATCGCGTGCGTTTCGCGGGCGAGGCCGTGGCAGCCGTCGCGGCCGACACACTCGAAGCGGCACGGGCGGCCGTCGCGGCGATCGAGGTCGACTACGAGCCGGTGCCTGCGGTGTTCAACGCGGAGGACGCGCTGCGGGACGATGCGCCGCTGGTGCATCCGGAATGGGAGCAATACGATGCCGCGCCGGTCCTGGTGCGCCTCGGCAACCGTTCGACGCGCGGTGTCATCCGTGTCGGCAACGTCGAGGAGGGCTTCGCCAAGTCCTTCCGCATCTTCGAGCATCGCTTCACGACCGCGAAAGTGCACGCGGGCTACACCGAGCCGCGCGGCGCCATCGGCTTCTGGGACGACGATGGCAGTTGCACGGTCTGGTCGTCGACGCAGCTCCCCTTCGCCGTCCAGGAGACCCTGGCCGATGCGGTGGGCCTGCCATCCAGCAAGGTGCGCGTCGTGGCGACGACCTTGGGCGGCGGCTTCGGCGGCAAGCTGACGGTCGGCGTCGAGCACCACGCGGTGCTGCTGGCGCGCTCGGCCAGGGCGCCGGTGAAGGTCCTGAGCACGGTCGAGGAGGAACTGACCTCGTCCCTACCGCGTCAGCCGGCCATCGTCGACGTGAAGACCGGCGTCGACCGGGACGGCCGCATCCTCGCCAAGCAGGGGCGCATCATCCTCGACACCGGCGCATTCTCCGGATCGGGACCACAGACCGCCTCGAGCTGCACCAACACGCTGCACGGTCCCTACAACATCCCGAACGTGCTGCTGGAAGGCGTCTCCGTCTACACCAACAACATGACGACGGGCGCGTTCCGCGCGCCGTCGGGCCCGATCGGCAACTTCGCCTGCGAATCGCAGATGGACATCATCGCCGACTCGCTCGGCATCGATCCGCTGGAGCTCCGGCTCCGCAACATCTTCCACGAAGGCGACAAGGGACCGTCGGGCGCGGTGCTGGCGGCCGTTGGTCTCGAAGAATGTCTGCTCCGCGCTGCCGACGCGATCGGCTGGAACGAACGCCGGCCGGGCAAGGACCGCGGCAAGGGCATCGCCTGCGGCTGGTGGATGACGACCGGTATGACCTCCGAGGTCGACGTCACGCTGCATCGCGACGGCCGCGTCGTGCTGAACAGCGGCGCCGTCGAGATCGGCACGGGCGCCCTCACCGGCGCGGCGCAGGTCCTGGCCGACGATCTGGGCGTTGCGGCGGAGCAGGTCACGGTCATCGGCGGTGATACCCGAGACTCGCCCTACGACTACGGCGCCCAGGGCAGCCGCACCACGTTCTGCGTCGGCAATGCCTGCAAGAACGCCGCGGTCGAGATGCGTCGGGCGCTGGCGATCATGGCGGCGCCCGTGCTCGGCGTGGCGCCGGACGTCATCGATCTGCGCGACGCCGCGGTGCATGGCGACGGGCGATCGATCCCGTTCGCGGAGCTGCTCGGAGATGAGGGCGTCAAGGTGCGTGGCGTGTTCACAGCGCCGGCCGTTCCACACGAGGCGTCCCGGCTCGAGAACCACATGTCGCCCGCCTGGCATGCGCCGAGCTTCCACGCCCATGCGGTCGACCTTTCGGTCGACGAGGATACCGGTGACGTCACGGTCCATCGCTACGTCGTCGCGCAGGATGTGGGCTTCGCCATCAATCCGACCTACGTCGAGGGCCAGATCGAAGGCGGCGCCGTGCAGGGCATCGGCCAAGCCCTGTTCGAGGAGATCGTCTCGCGCGACGGCATCGTGCAGAACCCGAACCTGACCGACTACAAGATGCCGACCATGCAGGATGTCCCGACCGTCGAGACGATCCTCGTGCAATATCCCACTGCGCACGGCCCATCCGGCGCCAAGGGTGTCGGCGAGCCTCCCTGCATCGAACCGCCGGCGACGATCGCCAATGCCATCGCGGCCGCAACGGGTGCGCGCGTGCCGACCTTACCCATGACCGCGGAGCGAATCTGCGCGGCGCGGGGGCAGATCGAGTCATGATGGTGGTCAGTGTGCGCATGAACGGTCATCTGCGGCGCTTCATGCCGGACAATTCGTCGACGATGGCGGATGGCTGAGATGGCGACTCGCACGCACACGACGAAGACGGCCACCAAGAAAGCGACCAAGGGCGATCGCAGTCAAACCGTCGAGCGTGCGCTCGAGGTTCTCGCCGCATTCGACGATGCGCATCCCGAGCTCGGCATCCGCGAACTGGCTCGAATGTTGCAGATGGATCGCACGGTGGTTTATCGGATCGTCGCGACGCTCGAAGCGCGCAAGTTCCTCGAGCAGAACCCGGCAACGCGCCGCTATCGCATCGGCCAGGCGGCCTTCATGACGGGTCAGTATTATGTGCGCTCCAACCCCATCTTCAACGCGGCGGTGCCGCGCCTGCAGACGGTGGCGACGACGCACAACGTCAACGCCTTCCTCGCGACACTGCACGAAGACTCCGTCCTCTACATGAGCTCGATCCAGCTTCGCGAGCCAATCACGTTCCTGTTGTCGGCAGGCAGCCGCGGCCGCCTGCATACGACGTCGCTCGGCAAGGTGCTGCTGGCAGGCCTGGAGGATGCCCAGGTCGAGAAGATCCTGCGGCGCATCCGCATGGTGCCGCTGACGCCACGCAGTCAGGTTTCGGTCAAGGGCCTGATGAGCGAAGTGCGGCAGGTGCGCCGCCAGGGCTATGCGACGTCGCGCGACACGATGGTGATGGGGCTTGCGAGCGTGGGGGCGCCGATCCGCGATGCCAGTGGCGCCGTGGTCGCGGCGATCAGCCTGTCGCTGCCGAGCGACGAAGGGGACGAAGCCTTCATGCGCAAGCTTACGCGCACGGTGGTCCAGTGCGCCCAGGAGATCAGCCTCGCGGTGGGCGCGACGATCGATGGGTGTGTCGATGCTGCTTAGAGAAGGGGGTACCGAAACATGAGCAAGTTGCGGCGACGGTCGGTCTTGGGAGCTGGCGTGCTGGGCGGAGTTGCGGCGTCATTGGGCGCGCCGCTGGTGAAACGCGTCGAGGCCACGGATCCGCGGACGCTGACCGTAGCGTCGACGACGGACGTCGATACGCTGGATCCCGCGTCCTTCCGGACCGACGGTGCCTACACGGCGACCACCAACGTGTACGACACCTCGGTCGGCTGGGAAGTCGCGCCGTCGGCCACCGTTCCCGGCGTCTCGACAGCGGTCCCCTCCAAGTTCGTCCCGAACCTCGCCGAGGCCTTCGCGACCGAGGATGACGGCGCGACCATCGTGCTCAAGATCCGGCGCGACGCCAAGTTCCCGAGCGGTCGGCCGATCACGGCGCACAGCATCAAATACATGCTGGATCGCGGATTGCAGTCGCCGGGCTACGTGCGGCTGACGATTCCGCGTTACCTGCGCGTGACGTCACCGGACAGCTTCATCGTACGCGATGACTACACCTTCGTGATGAAGATGCCCGGACCTACGCCGCTCGCCTACCACATCCTCTCGCTCTGCACCCTGTCAGTCGTCGACGAGGCGATCGCCAAGGCCAACGCCACGCCATCCGATCCCTGGGCGACGGATTGGTTCCGTCGCAACACGACGGGCGGTGGCGCCTACACGCTGACCAAGAACGAACCCGGCGTCGGCCTCCTGATGGAATACAATCCGGGTTCCTGGCATCCCAAGCCGTTCTTCCAGCGCGTCAACACGCGCTTCGTGCCGAACGAATCGGACCGTATCCTGCTGCTGAAGCGCGGCGCCATCGACATGACGACCGGCGTCGGCATGTCACCGCGCAACATCAAGGCGCTGGAGGCCGAGCCGAAGATCCAGGTGGTGTCGGTGCCTGACACGAGCTGCCACTTCCTGTGCATGAACGGCAAGAAGGCACCGCTCGACAACGTCAAGCTGCGCCAGGCGATCAACTACGCCATCCCGATCGACGCGATGCTGCAGAACCTGCTGTTCGGCTATGCGACGCAGATGAAGAGCCCGCTGCCGTCGCTGATGCCGGGCTACGACGCAACGCTCTCGCCCTATCGCTACGACATCGCCAAGGCCAAGGCGCTGGTGCAGGAGGCGGGGCTGGGCGGCCAGCCCGTGGCGCTGGAGCTCGCGGTGCGCGTCGGCTGGACGACGCACGAGCAGGCCGCGACCTGGATCCAGGCCGAGCTCGAGAAGATCGGCCTGAAGGTCGCGATCGTGCGCGAGACGGATGCGGCGTTCCGGCAGGCCGCGATCGGCGGCAAGCACCTGCTGTCGATCGAGGCTTGGCAGTCCTGGGTCAACGACCCGATCTTCCACATGAACGCCAACTTCCACAGCACGTCGACCAACACCAACAGCTCCTTCTACAACAATCCGGTGCTCGACAAGCTACTGACCGACAATATGCACGAGCCCAACGCTGACAAGCGCGCCGCGGCGGTGAAGGAGGCGCAGACGATCCTCATCAACGACGCGGTATGGGGCTTCCTGTGGTACGAGAACTGGACACGCGTGGCGCGCAAGGATCTCACCGGCTTCACCAAGCGCTGGGATACCTTCGATCGCTATCGGGATCTCCGGCTCAAGAGCTGAGGAGAGCGACTTGCAGTTCGGCCGCTTCGTTGCCAAGCGCGTCGCCCTGGTGATCCCGACCCTGTTCGGGGTGGTCACCGTGGGCTTCCTTCTGGCCTACATGCTGCCGGGCAATCCCGTTCTGGTGCGGGCGGGCCTGCTCGCCACGCCGGAATACATCGCCGAGATGGCCCAGAAGATGGGTCTCGATCAGCCCTGGTACGTGCAGTACAGCCGCTATGTCGGCGGCCTGCTGCATGGCGATCTCGGGCAGAGCTCGTCGACCGGGCGGCCGGTGCTGGAGGATTTCCTGCAGCGCCTGCCCGCGACGCTCGAGCTCACCCTGGCGAGCCTCTGCATCGCGGTGGCAATCGGCGTGCCGCTGGGCGTGCTGTCGGCGGTGCATCGCAACACGCTGCTCGACCATGTCGGCCGGGTCGTGAGCGTGTTCGGCGTGGCGATGCCGACCTTCTGGATGGGCCTTATCGCCGTCCACCTGTTCTACTACGAGCTCCACCTGGCGCCAGCGCCGCTCGGCCGCATTGCCATGAACCTCGAGCCGCCGACAACCATCAGCGGCCTTTATGTGGTGGATTCGCTGCTTACCGGCAACTTTCCCACGTTGTGGTCGAGCCTGGGGCAGCTCGCCCTGCCGGCCATGACGCTCGGGCTGAGCGTCATGGCGCCGGTGGCGCGCATGGTGCGCGCCTCGATGCTGGAGGCACTCGAAGCCGACTATATCCGCACTGCCTGGGCGGCGGGGCTGCCGGCGCGGCAGGTCATCTACGGCGATGCCCTGCGTAATGCCCTGATCCCCGTCGTCACGACCTTCGGCCTGGTCTTCGGCTTTCTTCTCGCAGGCAACGCGGTGGTGGAAAGCGTGTTCGCATGGCCCGGCATCGGCAACTACGCCGTCTCGGCGCTGCTCACCAAGGACTCCGGTCCGCTGCAATCCTTCGTGCTCTTCGTCGCCTTCAGCTACGTGCTGGTGAACCTCGCGGTCGACATCCTGTACGGGCTGATCGATCCGCGGATCAGGCTGTCATGAGCGTGCTGGCGCAGGACATCGCCGACGATCGCGACGATGACATCGTCGCGCCGACCGCACGCTGGCGACGGGCCGCGCGATGGCTGCGCCGCAATCCTGTCTCGGCAGCCGCCATCGTGGTCATCAGCCTGCTCGTCTTCGTCGCGGTCTTCGCGCCGGTGCTGGAGCCATACAAGCCGGACGTGCCCGATCCGATGGCCGTGCTGAAGCCGCCGTCGTGGGCGCATCCGCTAGGCACCGACGGTTTCGGGCGCGACGTCCTGTCCCGCATCATCGATGCGACGACTTTAGACCTCAGCATCGCTCTCGCCGCGACCCTGGTGGCGCTGTCGATCGGCATGGTGGTCGGGGCGCTGAGCGGCTACCGCGGCGGTTGGGTCGATTTGATCGTCCTGCGCCTGGTCGATGTGTTAATGGCCTTCCCGGCTTTTGTCCTGGCCATGGGCATCACGGCGGCGCTGGGCAACAGCATCGCCAACGTGGCGATCGCGCTCTCGATGACACAGCTTCCCGCCTACATACGCCTGGTACGCGGCGAGATGCTGCGCGTGCGTACGCTGGAATATGCCGAGGCGGCCGTCTCGATCGGCAATCCGTCATGGCGCGTCGCCCTGGTGCATCTCCTGCCCAACTGCCTGCCGCCGCTCACTGTGCAGGCCACTCTGGCGATGGGCTATGCGGTGCTGACCATGGCGTCACTGTCCTTCATCGGCCTTGGCATCGCGCCGCCACAGAGCGAATGGGGGTCGATGACCGCCGACGGCGCCACCTACATGTCGACCGGTGAATGGTGGCTCTTCGTCTTCCCCGGCGTCGCCATCGTCATGACCGTGCTCGCCTTCAACCTGGTCGGCGATGCGTTGCGCGACCTCCTGGACCCACGCCTGCGGGGAACGCGATGAGCGCCCTGCTCGAGGTCGAGGATCTGTCGGTCGAGTTCGCGACCGACGACGGCGTGGTGAGCGCGGTGGACGGCGTGACGCTGTCGGCGAGAGCGGGCGAGATCCTGGGCATCGTAGGCGAATCGGGCTCAGGCAAGTCGGTGCTGATTTCGGCAATCCTGAGGCTGGTGAGGCCGCCCGGCCGGATCGTGAGCGGACGGCTGCGCTTCGAAGGCAACGACCTGTTGGCGTTGCCGGAAGCGGAGCTCGAGGCGATCCGCGGTGCGCGCATCGCCCTGGTGCCGCAGACGCCCCGCACCTCGCTCAATCCATTGATGACGGTCGGCCGCCAGGTCGAGCGCCTGCTGCGCCTGCATCGCGGCATGGACAAGCGCGCGGCTCGGGAGGCCGCGATTGCCATGCTGGAGCGCGTGCGCATTCCCGACCCCAAGCGGCGAGCCGGCCAATACGCGCACGAGCTGTCGGGCGGCATGTGCCAGCGGGTCATGATCGCCATGGCGCTGGCGACCGAGCCGCGCCTGCTGCTGGCCGACGAGCCGACGACCGGGCTCGACGTGTCGATCGGCGCGCGGATCCTGGAGCTGCTGCGCCAGCTCGGCGAGGAGTCCGGCGCAGCCATCATCCTGGTGACGCACGACCTCGGCGTGGTGGCGCAGACTTGCCATCGCGTCGCGGTGATGCACGCCGGGCAGCTCTCGGAACTGGCCGAGGTCGACGAGCTCTTCGAACGGCCGCTACATCCCTACACGCGGGCGCTGGTTCGTTCGATCCCGCGTATCGACCAGCAGATCGCCCTCAAGCCGATCGCGGGCACCGTGCCCTCGCTGGTCAACGTCCGGCCGGGCTGTCGTTACGTCCGCCGCTGCCCGGATGCACTGGCGGCCTGTCGTCGGCAGCGGCCCCCCTTGATCGTCGCGGGGAACGGTCATCGAGTCGCCTGCCATGCCGTGGGGCAGTCGAATGTCGTTCGTTAGCGTCCGCGGCCTCGACAAGCATTTCCCAGTGCGGGGAGCCGGCTGGCTGTCCCGTCGCAACGGGCCAGCTCCCGTCGTGCGCGCGGTCGACGGCATCTCCTTCGACATCGACCGGGGTCGCACGCTCGGCCTGGTGGGCGAATCCGGTTGCGGCAAGTCGACGGTAGCGCGTTGCGTCACGCGTCTGCTGGCGCCCTCCGCCGGGACCATCCGCATCGGCGACAAGCAGCTCGACCGGCTGGAGGGCGAGCCGCTGCGCGCGGCGCGCCGTGACGTGCAGATGGTGTTCCAGGACCCGCTGGCGGCGCTCAATCCACGCATGTCGGTGGAGCGCGCGGTGTCGGAGCCGCTGCGACTGCACACCACCCTGAGCCCGGCCGAGCAGCGCGAGCGGGTTCGCGAGATCCTGACCGAGGTGGGGCTGCGCACCGATGCGATGGGGCGCTATCCGCACGAGCTATCGGGTGGCCAGCGCCAGCGTGTGAACATCGCCCGCGCGCTCGCCTGCGCGCCGAGCTTCGTGGTCCTCGACGAACCGACCTCGGCGCTCGACGTGTCGCTGCGCGCGCGCGTCATCCTGATGCTGGAGGAGCTGCGGGAACGCCTCGGGCTCACCTATCTCTTCATCTCGCACGATCTCGCGACCGTGAAGTATCTCGCCCAGCGTGTCGTAGTGATGTATCTCGGCACCGTGGTGGAGGAGGCGGATACCGACGAGCTGTTCGCCCATCCTCGGCATCCCTACACGCGGGCGCTCCTCGCGGCCGTCCCCGTGCCCGACCCCAAGGTACGCGGGGAGCCGTTCGTTCTGTCGGGCGAGATTCCCAGCCCGCTGGAGCGGCACGAAGGCTGCCCCCTGCGCTCACGCTGCCCCATGGCATCCGCCATCTGCGCCCAGCCCGTCGTGCCCCGCGAGGTGTCGCCGGGCCATGTCGTCGCCTGCCACTTTGCCTGATCAGACCGGCATTGCGTTGCCAAGTCTCCCAACGGCTTCTATGTAGCGGCCTGCTTCATTGCTGACAAAGCAGTAACCAAGGAGATACCGAGCAATGTCCGAGCCAATCAAACTGGTCGCTTTCTGCGGCAGCCTGCGCAAGGCGTCGTTCAACCGCCTGGCGCTAAACGCATTCGTCGAGCGACTTCCGGCTGGCGTGACGTCGCAGACGATCGAGATCGATTGGCCGCTCTACAATGCCGACGTCCAGGCACAGGGCTTCCCGGCGCCGGTCCAGGCCGCGCAGCAGGCGATGCTCGCGGCGGACGGCATCGTCCTGGTCTCGCCCGAATACAATTACGGTCCGTCGGGCGTACTGAAGAACGCCATCGACTGGCTGTCACGCATGACGCCGCAGCCCTTTGCCGCCAAGCCGATCGCGATCTTCGGCGCCGCGGGCAGCGTGCTGGGCTCGGCGCGCGCGCAGTACCAGCTGCGCCAGATCCTGGTGTTCCTCGACGGCCGCCCGGTCAACAAGCCCGAGGTCATGATCGCCCAGGCGCAGAACCGCTTTGCCGACGGCAAGCTGACCGACGAGGTCGCGGGCAAGCTTCTGGCCGATCTCGGCGCGTCGCTGGCGCTCGCCGTCCGCCAGGCCAGGGCCGCCGCCAACGTGAAGTAACGGGAAGCGCGGACCGGGAGATCTGCGCTCCGTCATCAAGCCGCCTTCGTCCTCACGTGCTCGGGCCGCACGCCCATGCCCAGCAGGCGAGCAGGGATGCGGCGCAGGAAGGGCACGGCGTTCAACAGGCGCACCGGCCAAGGCGGCCGCAACGGCCGCGTGCCGGCAAGCGTCGGTGCGATCATCCGGTTCTGCAGGAACAGCTGCATCGCCTGGGTGGCGCGCACCGGCCATCGGCGACGCTCCTGCACCGCCTGCAGGTCGGCGTCGCTCAGCCGACCCTCCTTGAGCGGGCCGGCGAGAATATTGGCGGCGGCGACCGCATCCTGAACCGCGATGTTCACGCCCACGCCGCCCAGCGGCGACATGGTGTGGGCGGCATCGCCGATGCAGAGCAGGCCAGGCTTCCACCACTTCTCCAGACGGTCGACACCGACGGTCAGCAGCTTCAGGTCGTCGACAGTACGGAGCTCGTGCATGCGGTCGGCGAGGAACGGCATGAGGCTCGCGATGCGCTGGCGGAACTTCTCTATGCCGGCCGCCTTCAGCGTATCGGCTGAACCCTTGGCGATGACGTAGGCGCACTGCCAATAGTCGCCGCGATTGAGCATCACCAGGATGCTGCCGCGATCGAAGCGGCCCATGGTCTCGGCTGAATCACCGGGCTTGTGGCTGAGACGAAACCACAGCACATCCATCGGCGCCCCCAGCACGACCGGCGCGAAGCCCGCACTCTGGCGCACCATCGAATGACGGCCGTCTGCGCCAACCACCAGATCAGCGCGTATCTCCTGAGGCTCGCCCTCGACAATGGCCCGAACGCCCGCGACGCGGCCGTCCTCATCGATCAGGCCGGTCACCTCTGCATTCATCAGAACGGTGAACGTCGGATAGCGCTTGCCGCGCGCGGCCAGGAAATCGAGGAAGTCCCATTGCGGCATCATGGCGATGAAGGGCGCGCGGACCGGCAGATGCGAGAGATCCGCCATCATCACCCGCTCCTCTCCGAACTGCCCGGTGAAGCGCGAGATCTTCTGGTGCGGCAGCTTCAGGAACTCATCGAGCAGGCCGAGTTCATCCATCACGTTGAGGGTCGAGGGATGCACGGTGTCGCCGCGAAAATCGCGTAGGAAGTCGCCGTGTTTCTCCAAGACAACGACCCTGACACCGGAGCGCGCCAGCAGGAAGCCCAGCATCATGCCCGCCGGGCCGCCGCCCACGATGCAGCACTGGGTCGTGATCAGTCGAGCATCTCCCGCAGCACGCGGCCCGTCGCGGTGATCGCCAACAACGCCGGCACGCCGAGCGGGCCT
>Ga0075369_10000683_pt1 | contig 10834 bp, 7 predicted proteins | sample EndMethybrTD3034_FD_71400 | JGI IMG/M metagenome (GOLD analysis project Ga0075369, IMG submission 71400) | Populus endosphere microbial communities from Tennessee, USA - Endosphere MetaG P. TD hybrid TD303-4 | ecosystem: Host-associated > Plants > Roots > Endosphere | place: USA: Tennessee...
GGTGGAGCACCTGCCGGGCCATCGAATTCGTCGACGACCGCGCCGGACAACGGCAGCGGATCAGCCGGTAGCGGTGCCGCGCCAGTAGAACTGCTGCACGCGGCAAGGCACAGCACGACGACGGACAGCCGTAACAAGGAACTTGGCCACCGCCGGAGGGATCTGCGCCGGCGGGTCATGCGCTGACCTCATTGATCCGATTTTCCGGGACCGCACTCGTGTCAGAGGAAGCGAGTTCCTCGCAGAAAACGGCGACGGCGCGGGACATGCCGAAGCGGGGTGTGTATCCGGCCTGTCGCAACTTATCGACCGCGAATCGCATGCGGCCAAAAGGCTGTCGAAAGAGGACCCTATGGAACCGGATCATCAGCAGAAGCCACTCGACGGGCCACGGCATCGTCGTGGTAACACGCCATCGAGGATCACCGGTGGTCTCGTAAGCAGCTTCAAAGATACGACCATAGGTATTGAAGGGCGTATCGTCGTCCGCCAGATTGAACGTACTCACACCGGGCAACGGCTTGTCACGCCGCAAGCTGCGCTCCATGAACCACAAAATGGCGTCGACGACATCGCGGACATAGATGTGATGCGCATCCCGAGAACCGACTCTTTGTTTCTTTAACTTGCTCCAGCCACCCAGTTCGGCTAGTTGCTGAACATCTACGACTACGGTGGGCCGAAGAACGACGTACTCAACATTGTTCGCCACTGCATCGATGGCATGCTCAGCTTGCAGCTTTGTGCGGCCGTAGGAACGCAGTGCCTCATTGCCCCAGTATTCGTTTTGTACATCCCGATCGGTGGTCAGGACAGGACTGTTCTCTAGCACTCGTCGACGTCGGCTGCTGCCGTATACCGAGACTGAGCTTGTGTAGCAAAAGAATTCGATTCCTGCGCGCTCACTGGCCTGTGCAAGGGCACGCGTTGCCTCCACATTCGAGCGCCGCATCCGCTCTATCACGTCGAGTTCAGCCGCGAGGTGGATGACGGCCGCGCAGTCCCGCACCACAGGATCGAAATCGAGGGACTTTTGGAAATCAAGCTGGCACCACTCAAGCCTGTCGCTCGCCGGGGCTTCGATCACACGCCTGGAAGACAGAGCTCGCACGCGGTAACCGCGCGTGAGTAGTTCGTCTATAACGTGCCCTCCGATCATGCCAGTGGCACCTGTCACCAGTACCCGTGACTGCGCATTGCTTCTGACGGGTTCGACTCCTGGTTTGTGCCACCCCGAATAGTGGCCAGTGGCGCGATCTTTCAATGTGTCCGCAAGGCGCAGCGCCAAGGCGACGATCATCTGCGTCGGGTTCGATTGCCCGGCGGTCGGGAAGACGGAGCTTCCCCCGATGAACAGTCCCTGCACGCCGTGGACTTGGCAATCCGCATCGACAACCCCCTGCGCGGGATCGTCAGCCATCCGTGTCGTTCCCATAGGGTGTGCGATGTCTTGGATCGTTTCAGGAAACATCGCGCCGTCGTGCACCCATTCCTCGAGCACTGGGGGCTCGATTCCCGTTCGGGAGAGTTGCTCCACCATGAGCTCTGTTGTTCGTCGCATCGCTCGCGCTTCCTCTTCCGAAACGCGCCAGTCAATACGGGATATCCTCATGCCCAAACGGTCGCGGCGCTCCGACAGTGTGATTCTGCTGTCGCGATTTGGGAGCTGTTCGCACATTGCTTCCAGCGTGACTTGATCGAGCTTCCTTGGAAGAGCCCTATGTGAGATGAAGTGTTCCTTGAGGCCATAGGCGAGCATGGGGCTGTTCGCCAGCATGACACGGAAGTCCAGGCGGGCATTGGGATCTCGGCGCAGGAAACGTATCAGCGAATCCCATGGATCATCCGGCGCAATGCCCTCGTCGATCCAGGCTGCGCAATTCAGGAGTCGCTCGGAGCGCTGGACGGCGGGGCTGAGTCGCATACCGTGCTGGTATAGGCCTCCAGTGGCGCGCGACTTGAACATGGCGAAGTGACTCAGCACTGGTTGCGCCTTATCCAGGGGGAATCTCGCGACCGTACCGCGAGGGTGGTCCATCAAGAATCGGCCGACAAGATCGTGGTCATTTCCAAGGCCTTGTGCCACAACATTATCGGAGGATAGGAGGAGCCGGGCATTCTCAATGCCGCCAGCGCAAAGGACAACTGTCGGAGTTGAGAGTGACCATCGCCGCCCACCCACGCCAGCGAACTCCACAGATTTGATGGCTGTGGCGGAGTCGGTAACGTTTACACGGAGCACAGTTGCATTGGTTATGAGTGTGACGTTCGACCCCAGACCAGCAGTGAGGCGACCGAAAGACACGGTGCCAAACTTATGCATGGAGTCACGGCTGAATTGCCAGACCATCGGCAAGAGCTTATCTGGATCAGAGACCCGTTTCGGTTGCGGGCACCCGGAGATTGCCCAGAAACGACCTTCTGTGAACTCGTTGCCAACTCCAAGGTAATTTGCGCTGCGGCAAACATAAGGCATCAGGTCGTGTATCTGAAAAGGCCACCCAGAGTAGGGAATCCAATCGCGGAACTGTAGGTCGATTTCATCGAATGGCGCACAACGGCCCGTCCAAGTGTGTGAACTGCCGCCCACGATTCGGTTGCGGACCAGCCATTGATCCATCACGCGGGGCCACCCGACGCTCTCAATCTCGTTGAGGGCGTCTGTCGCTTCTTGGCGCTCTGTTCCGCCGCTCTCCAAGATGGTCACCTGTACTGATGTGCCCGACAATTCCCGCGCGACCGTCATGCCCGCCGGTCCCGTACCAACAATGCATACGTGGCATCGAAAATGGCCCGGGAGAGCATCACTGGTGGCGAAAGCTGACGAATCTAGAATTGGCATCCTTCCTCCTTCAGGCGGATTGCCAGCCATGATCGACAGGGACATCAAGGTCTGCCGCTCGTTGCTGACCGGACTGCCGTTTGGCCTTGACGATGGCCGGCGCGAAGAAGGCCGCTTCCAACACGACTGCGGCGCCAATGCCGATTCCGACACCTGTGACGCCGCCCAACTGCAACCCGATCTCGGCGGCCCCGAGTTCTAGGGCAGCGCCAAGAGTTGCCGCGAGCGCCGCTGTGCTCAGCGCGCCCTGGGCTCTACGTACCGAGATGTAGATCGCTTTCGTCGCACCGGCGAACGTACAAATCGCCAGGACAGTGAGGCAGTACCGGGCATCTTCATATCCAGGTCCGAATATCGCCAACAGCGGACCTGCCAGGAAAGGACCTGCGACGGCAGCGGCAATGGAAACAACGGCCGAGTAGCGCAGCGCGGTGTCGAGACCAGCGGCAAAGTGCTGCTGGTTTCCGCTGTGAAGTGCGAACATCGCGGTTCCGAGGTGGATGGGAATAATCCAAACAACACCAACCAGGAGCAGAGCCATGTAGAACCCGGCGTTCGCCTCGTCGCTCAGCTGGGCAGCGACCATGACGGGCAAAAGCAATCGTGGCGCCTCGGTAGAAACGTTGACCCAATGATGACCTGCGGCGGTACGCCAAATCGGCGCGAACCCCCTAAGGGACGGTGTTGTTGTGAACCACGTTCGCAATCCCTTCTTGCGCCATGTGAGAGTAAGCAGGGAAACAAGGTTCCCGAACAGCCACACCAAGAAGATCGTTTGTGTGGACAGGCCGACTGCGAGCGCGGCAAGAGGCAATGCGACCAGCTTGGCGATCGCAAATACAAGATTTCGTGACAGCTGCCGTCCGCTTTGCTGGACGCCGACCAGGGCGCCGTCGAGAACGGTGGCCACTGTCGTGAAGGCGGTTCCGATCCCGAAAACTGCCACACCAACCGGGGTGCCGTACATCTGTTCGGTGCCACCGATCAGGTCATGAATCGCTGCGTATCCCGCGCTGGCGCCGAAGGCTACAGCGCCGCCGATCCCCAGACTGGTGATTACGAGGCGCCTGACATCGTGACCGTCCCGACCTGACAGTTCGGCAATCAGCAGCGTGTGAAGGCCGAGCGTCGCAAAGGCGGCGATGAACTGCATCGCAGAGATCACAGCGGCCGAGCGACCAACAACTTCAGGTGCGGTGAGGCGGGCGGCGACCAACCAGAACGCGAAGCCCAGCGTCGCAGTCACCACAGTCGTGCTGTAGAGCGCGACCGCAATCGTGACGACGACATGGCCGCCCGATTTGACACTCGGCGGCGCTCGATGACGACCCACTACTCCGGCTTCATTCCGAATTGATCCAGACCGTCCGATAAGGCTGGTCTGTGATTCCGCCGCGATACACCGAGGCGGTGGTCTTCGGGCCATCCACCGGGACGACCTGAGTCCAAACCTCATTGGGCGCCAATGTCACATGCGTCCTCATGGTCTGCTTACTCGTGTCCAAGACGATCGTGAAATCTTCCGTCTCCGACTCATGGCTTTTGATTCCGAGGACGGCACGCGTCGCGTGAAGCGGAGAATTACTCGGCGAATCCGGCACAAGCCAGAGTTCGGTGAACTGCTTCTCGTGGACGTTCTTGCTGGACAGAGTTATGCCAATTGCCGCGGCAAGGATGACTACCGACGCCACAATCTTCGCCGACGACGCCCAGGAGATGCGGGGGGATGCCGGACGCTTCCATTCCACCGGACCGCTCGCACCGCGGACCCGCACGACACCCCAGCCGACGAGTGTCGCGGCGAGGGCAAAGGTGACCCAGGCGAAGTTGTCCAGGCCCGACGGAAACAGATTGAGGATCACACCGCCGACGACACCCGCACTCAAGGAGCAGGCGGCCATTCCCAGGTAACGCGTGGCGGAGCCGACATCGGTTGGCAATATCGCGCTGGCCAACGCGACACCCGCGAGAACAAAACAGAGAACCGATCCAGCAATATGACTGACGGCACCCGGCACGTCGGGCAGGACGGCCAAGCCGTAGCAGGCCAGCGCCGCGAGTGCGACGAGGTCGATTGTGCGAAGTCTAGCCATATGGCGACCCCCGGCCCCCGCGCATGTCCAAGAAATGACCATAGCCAGAGTCGTAGATGAGGGATAATCCCGGTTGATTGTCGAACTTGACGAGGTACTGCACGGGCAAAGGGGGTCGCCCTACATATGCGCCCATATCTGTCCAAAAATAGGCTCCGGTCATCGGTGACTCCTGAGACATTCGCATATCTACGTCCACATAAATCGCTGACTGAGCCCGGATTAATTCGGCATTTTCCGGCGTGAAGCGTTCGGTGTAGTACAGGTCTTTCGGGTCAAAGATCGGATCCAGTTCGGCCAATGATGACAGCAGGGTCAGCGACGTGACGTCGCCAAAGTAGCGGGTTCCGGGTTTGAGGTATTTTCCTGCCCACTCGGCTTCGCTCGTGCCTACCGCGTCTACTCCACTCGGGTTGCTGTCGATCCAGAACGGTCCCGGAAGCCGCTGCCACCAGGCAGGGACACCCGTCGTGATTCCGGCCAGAAAAATGACGACCGCCACGGCCATCGCGGCGATGAGCCTGCGTTCCGGTCGATCCGGACTGCTGTGGTGGCGGCTAGCCGGAAATGGGGTCAGGCTTACCAGCGCTGCGCCGATTGCCAATCCAGTAAAGAGCGCTGTGAACGTGAATGCGCGGCCCGCGAATTCGCCTCCGTTCTTTACGATGACCCGCGTCGCGACCGCCCCTGCGTAGCTTACGAGCGCTAGCCAAATAAAGTACCGCTCCAATGGCGGTCGGCGACGCGTCAGACGAATGCTCAGAATAATAAGTCCAAGCGTGAGTGGAACGCTGGCCGGACCAAGGATGCGGTCGAACCACGGTGTGCCGGGCGGCAGCTTCGGAAGCGACAGTTTGATTTCCCGCCAGTGGATCAAGTCATGGATGATGTACCCGGTATGGATGCGGAAGTAATCGAACGTATAGGGCGCAACAGGAAGCACCCAACACACGTAAACCGCTGCGCCCGCAACGGCGCAGAGCGCAAGGCGCCATGCGAGGTTGCGGCTCGCACGGAATAACGAAGTTCCCAGCGCGATTATCGCCAGCAGTCCGATCGCGGCGAAGCTCGTTACGTGATGCGTGATAGCGATGATCGCAAAACAGGCCAGGCAGCCGGCGAAGCTGAGATAGCGGTGTTGCTCATGACGGGCGAAGCGGATGGCAAGGAAAATTGCCAGCACTAGAAATGGCAATGCCAGAGTCTGATAGATGAATGAAGTATCGAAATACGCGGCGTGCGGGTTCGCCAGATACAACACTGTGCCGACGCACGCCAGTCGTGAGGATTGAGATACCTCATGAAGGAGGAGCAGAACACAGCCGGCGAGCAATATGTGGGCCGCGCTGGCGATGAGAACACCGGATCCAAAGGGGCCGAGCGACGATACCTGGGCCAACTCTGCAGTGACATTCTCCAGGCCCGGATAACCTCTACTTACCGGAAGGCTGTAATTCATTGAGAAGAGGCGGTGCGTGGTGAGCACATTATCGAGCGCGCGCAAATGTTGCAGCTCGTCAGAAAAGCCGAAATCATGCGGGCTGTACGCCCACCGAAGCACCGACTGAGCACAGGCGTACAGGAGCACCAATACTGTACGTTCGCGAGGCGAAGTCGTGGGATTCAGTGCGCGAAAGAAAACGAATCCGAAGAGGATCAGCTGCCCGGTCCAGAACAAGGGAGCGGCGAAACTCAGTCCTTCCCGCGATCGAGAATAGGCCAAGGCCACGAGAAGTACCGCCGTGGCAACGACGAGCACGGCGTCGGGAATCCCGATACGGCCGCCTCTGCGCACCGTGTCCGATGTACCCGCATCCCGTTCCCGGTCTTCAACACCGACACCACCGGACGAAGGTTCAGCCACCTCGATGTGCTTCAACGGTCCGGCACTCCCCGGCCACTGCTCCCCCGGGTGCCGGTATCTGCCGATGGCGACCCGAAAGGATTCTCGGAGGTGAGGCCGGGGCAAGTGAACTCGACGGGATGATCACGCGTCAACGCGCCAACGGTCACGACGGTGAGACACGGCAATTCGTCTAGCACGGTAGTTCCTCCCCCAAGCGAAGGTGTACCCCTGGCAACCAACACTGCGCCACACCTAAGTCACCGGCTCCTCATGCCGGTGATCGCCGTCACACCCCCACGATTTGCAAACCGTAGCACTGCTGGATAGGTGCTGGCAACGAAACCGGGAACTAGATCTAGGAGTGAGTTTTGTTCATAACCGCAGGCTAGATAGTTGATCCGCTTCTACTACGGGAAGGTTCGGTAGAAAACAGCAAGTCGGGCGCAATTCGCCAGTCGGCCGACTCGCCGCGTGTCGACGGCACGACGGGCCCATCCACACCGCTTGGTGCAGGTATCGCCTCGTGTGAGGCTGGCAAACCTGATCGAACCCGAGTTGAGTGCTCGCCGTCCTGATCGTCGCCGTCATCGCTGGTTGTCGAGGCCATCGGGGTTTGCACGCCCCGCGGATTTTCCGTGCCGTCGGGATCTGCGCGAGCCCGATGCTGAGGGTGCTATGGCGTGTCGAGGAGTCCGATCGGGTGCTCGAGGTACCCCGCGACCCTTTCTATGACGCGCCTGTCGACCACGTTGTCGTGGAACGACATCGCGACGCTGCGGGCGCCGCCGAGCTTTGTGTTGAGAATCGTGACGCTGTTCGGACCGGCCGGGTCAATCAGGGCTGTCGCGAGCCGCTGGCCGTTCTCCTGCCACGGCAGGTCCTTGAGCATCGTGAGATTGCCCATGTCGGTGTACATCAGGTCGGCCGGCGCACCGCCGAAGTAACTGGAGGTAATGATCGGGCGCCGCACGGGGGGGAGGAGAGCGCGTGCCGAAACCGCTCCGACGGCGGCCAGCGGAACCGCGGCAGCGGTGAGCTCGTGCAGCCGCGCGATTACGGTGGGTAATCCCTCGTCGACGGCCAACGGAATGTCGATCCCGAAAATGAAATTACCGTTGACCGCTCGGTGCTTCGGAACGTAGCGGCGGCAGTCGAACGCGACCGTGACCCTGTCCGCGATGCGCAGTCCCGCCGCCCGGAACGCCTGCCGCACAATGTATAACCAGACCGCAGCGCTTCCTGATTTCTCAACGTTTTCGCGACGCCACTCATTCACCGCGGCTTCCGCATCGGCGTCGACGCGCGCGATTACGACAGCGGACGATGGTGACCACGGCACTGAATCACCGGACGCGGCATTCGGACCGCTGGTATGCGTAGATCGTAAACCGGCCGCCTGCCTCCACAACGTCCGAAGGCGGGCTGGATGGGCGAAGGTGTGTATGAGAGCACGTGGCAGCGCGAGCCGCGTGTCGTCGTCGGTCACCCACGGCAATGTGCCACCGCGGGAATGTGCAAACAGTGCCCTAACCAGTTCGACGCCGAGGCTCCCATCACCAAGCCCGTGATTGATGTCCAGGGCGATGACTCGTTGCGAGACATGGACTTCGAGCGGACTGCGGAATCCCGGTCGCCGACGGATGTGTTCCAGCACGGCCGCAGCGCCGTCGTTGACAACAGCATCGGGCAGTTTGTGCACCGGCACCGCCACGTCTGGGTCGTATCGCCACGTGCGCCGTCCCGGTCGCGGGGTCAGCCCCACCCGTGTGTGTGGACCCGCGGCCGCGATCGTCGCCAACGCGTGGTTCAGAGCGGGGGTCCCAGGCACATCTAAGGCCGTGAACAGCGCGACATATCGCAGGCCGACGAACAGCTGGTCCATGCCGCTAGCCCAGTGCCTTCGCGAGGTCCCGCCCGGGTGAGACCTTGATGTCCCACCGTTAACCGACGCGTACTGCCCTTCTGAGCTACCGATCTGACCAAGACTGGGCGTGCTTGGTCACCATGTCAAGCAACGGACAGTACGGATCGGTTAACGCTCTTCATCCAAGGTAACTGTTCCGGCATTCAACCTTCTCAAAACAGAGGTAGATCGCTGCAATCGTATGCGCTACTGTTTGCCATAGAGATCATTGTCCTCTGGAACCGCGGCGCAGCGGCGAACACAGCAACGCTCGCGCGGCGAAAGGCCAGACGAGGAGCAGCTACATGTTGAACGACTGTCAGCCGACCTCGACGGACCTGCCCCGCGCCTCGGCCGCCAACACTGCCACACGTCAGGCCGCCCTCGGATTCGGCTGCGCGACTATGTACCGGCTGCCCAGTAGGCGCGGCCGCCGTGCAGCGCTGGAAGCTGCCTACGAATCCGGAATACGTCATTTCGATGTCGCACCAATCTATGGCCTCGGGCTCGCCGAGCGTGAGTTGGCGGACTTCATCGGGAACCGGGCAGACATCAGCGTGGCGACCAAGTTCGGCGTCAAACCCACCACGACGGGTCGACTTGCCGGGATGGTTCAGGGACCCATACGGCGAGCACTGCAAGTGTCCGACAATCAGTCTCTGTACCGCAGTTCCGGCAGTCAACGAGCTCGTAGGGTTGCGGAACGCATTCTCTATGCGCACCAAGACTATTCGATCGCAAATGCCCGACGGGCGCTCGCGGCAAGCCTGCGGACGCTGCGTGTCGACCGCATTGATTATTTCTTTCTTCACGAACCAGCCGGCATGCTGCCTGACGACTGTTCCGGAGTCGTCGAGTACCTGGAACAGGAACGGGGTCGCGGCTTGATCGGACATTGGGGGCCCGCCGGGGATCTGTCACACATGGATGCCAACTTGATGAGCCTGAGCGCTCGCGCCACAGCTCATCAGTTTCCTTACGACCTCATCGGCGGATGCAGTGGACCTCAGTCGCAACCGGGCCGGGCCACCATTACCTTCGGGTTCATCTCCCTCGCGCTGCCACGCGTACAGGCCTTACTCGCGGTCGACGCCGTTTTCCGCCAACGATGTAGCGAACTGCTTGATGCCGACCTAGCGGATCAGCGGACCGTGATCAGGCTACTTGTGCGTAACGCGGTGACCCACAACCGATTCGGTACGGTCCTGATGTCTTCAACCAAGGTGGACAACATCAAGGCGGTTTGCCAAGCCGCGGTCGCCCCTTTCCGCAACGAGGCGGAGGTGTCGAACAAGATCCGGCAGGAATGCCGCACCGACGGCCAGCGATGATTCTCTCCGGCACCGAGGTCGCGCAGGACGTTTGTCTACGTGCGCGGCTCGTGGTCGTTGGGTGCGGGCCCGCGGGCATCGTGTCGGCGTTGGAAGCCGCCAACCGGGGCATTGACGTGGTGCTGATCGAGACCGGAAACAGAAGACAGAGGCCCGATTACCAGAAGTTGTCGGTGGCAAACCGAAGGCGCCCTGAATTGCACGCACCAGTCGACCTGACAGTCAGCCGGCAGATCGGCGGTACGTCGTCGATCTGGGGCGGCCGCTGCGTTCCCTACGACCCAATCGACTTTATCCAGCGCGACATCACAACCGAGTCTGTCTGGCCGGTGAAATACGACGAGTTGCAGGAATTCTTCGAACGCGCGTGCCAGTGGTTCAAATGCGGTCGCCCGAGTTTCGACATCAGCGATCTGGAGCACTTGCCCGGGCGAATGGTACCCGGCCTCGTCGACGGAGCGATCTTGACGTCATCGCTCGAACGGTGGTCCCTTCCAACGGATTTCGGCAAAGCGTACGTCACTGAACTCCGTGATGCGACCACTCTGCAGATCATCGCCGATACGACCTGCGTCCGAATAAACCTCGATGAGGACCAGACCCGCGTCGCCTCCGTCGACTGCAAGACCCTGTCTGGATGCTCGTTCACAGTCGTCGCGGACGATTTCATCGTCGCGGCGGGTGGGTTGGAGAGCACCCGGTTGCTGATGTGTTCACCCGGCCGGAAAGGCCGAAGCCTGGGTGACCATTCCGGCCACCTAGGCCACTGGTACATGGCGCATCTCGAAGGAGTCATCGCCGACATTGTGCTATCCACGC
>Ga0075369_10000684_pt1 | contig 10833 bp, 11 predicted proteins | sample EndMethybrTD3034_FD_71400 | JGI IMG/M metagenome (GOLD analysis project Ga0075369, IMG submission 71400) | Populus endosphere microbial communities from Tennessee, USA - Endosphere MetaG P. TD hybrid TD303-4 | ecosystem: Host-associated > Plants > Roots > Endosphere | place: USA: Tennessee...
GCGCGGGTGACTCCCCTGCGCTGCTAGCTCGCAGCCACCTCACAAGTCCATAAGTCAATCAATTTCTCGGACCACCTCCTTCCGTGTGTACGAGCGACCGTACTCGCGCACAAGAAGGCAGACAAGCGATTTCCGTGCGCTGTCAGCGATCGCTCAGGATCGCCGCATCAACCAGTTCGGCGAACTCCCCTGCCAACGGCGCGTCAGGCAGCAGCTTGCCGTCAAGGGTGTGCACACGCGCAGCGAGTGTGATGCTCGAAACCAGCCAAACCCCGTGCGCTGCAACAAGATCAGCGGCTCGCAGGGTGCGGTAGTCGCAGTCGTAGCCCTTGTTGCGGGCCACCTCGAACAACGCCTGCTGTGTGGTGCCCCTCAGGATCGGATACCACGGTGGCGGGGTCAGCAGCGCTGGATTGCCGTCGAGTTCGGTGGCGATGACCACCGTCGAGCGCGGCCCCTCCAGGATGTAGCCGTCGGAGCTGACGAAGATGACGTCGCCCGCGCCGTGCCGCTCGGCGTGCCGCAGCGCAGCCATATTCACCGCATAGGACAGGGTTTTCGCGCCCGCCAGCAGCCACGGCATGTCGGGCGCACCATCTGCAGGCAGCCCACGCGCCAGCGTCAACGCGGCCACACCCTTGCGACGGGCGTCGGCCACCCGCGCGGGCAGCTGTGCGATCGTCGCGAACGCCGTCGGCGGCGATCCGCTTTCCCTTCCCCTGCTGTACACCAGCCGCAGCACGCCTTCGCCGCCGCCATCCGCGGTCCAGTGCTCGACACCTGCGGCGACGGCCGCCCGCCACCGCGGCAGGTCGGGTGCGGGCAGATCGGTCATCCGCGCCGATTGGGTGAGCCGGGCCAGATGGGCCTCCAGCAGACACGGCAGGCCGTCACGGACCAACAGCGTCTCGAAGATGCCGTCACCGCGGACCGCGGCAAGGTCATCGGCGAAAAGCAATGGCGCCGCTGGGTCGTGCAATTCGCCATCGAGCGTGACCACAACTGCCGGTTGGCTCGCCATGGGGCATCACCTTAGCGCCGGCGATGAGCGCTTGGCGCGAAGAGCAATGACCGTAGAGTTGACCTATGTCAGCCGTTACCGCCCCTGAGGCCGGACCCGACGCCGGTGCCGTGTGGCATTACGGCGACCCGCTCGGTGAGCAGCGGGCGGCAGCCGACGAGGCCGTCGTGGTCGACCGCTCGCACCGGGCCGTGCTGACGCTCACCGGCAACGACCGCAAGAGCTGGCTGCACAACATCTCCTCCCAGCATGTCAGCGACCTTCCCGACGGCGCGGTGACCCAGAATCTGAGCCTGGACGGGCAGGGCCGTGTCGAAGATCACTGGATCCAAACCGAGCTCGACGGCGTCACCTACCTGGACACCGAGCCATGGCGCGGGGAACCGCTGCTGGCCTATCTGCGCAAGATGGTGTTCTGGTCCGACGTCGCCGTCGAACAGGCCGACCTGGCGGTGCTGTCGCTGCTCGGCCCGCGGCTCGCCGACCCGCGGACGCTCGACGCCCTCGGGGTCGGTTCGCTACCGGCTGACGAAACGGCGGTTCCGCTACCTGACGGCGGATTTCTGCGGAGGATGCCCGGCCCGGCCGTCGAGCTGGACCTGGTGGTGCCGCGCGATCAGGCCGCCCAGTGGCGTCAGCGGCTGGTCGACGCGGGCATCCGGCCCGCTGGCGTGTGGGCCTACGAAGCCCATCGGGTGGCCGCGCTGCGGCCCAGGCTGGGTATCGACACCGACGAGCGCACGATCCCGCACGAGGTGGGCTGGATCCGCACCGCGGTGCACCTCGACAAAGGTTGCTATCGCGGCCAGGAGACCGTCGCACGCGTCCACAACCTGGGCAAACCGCCCCGGATGCTGGTACTTGTGCACCTGGACGGCTCCGCTGATCGGCCTGCCACCGGGGATCCGCTGCTGGCAGGCGGGCGCACGGTCGGCCGGCTGGGCACTGTGGTCGACCATGTCGACGAGGGACCGATCGCCCTGGCGCTGCTCAAGCGTGGCCTGCCAGCGGACACCCCGTTGACCACGGGCGGAGACACCGAGGTCTCCGCGGTCATCGACGCGGACTCGATGCCACCCACCGACGGGGTCGGCGCCGGCCGGCTGGCGGTGGAACAGCTGCGCGGCCGCGCGCGTTGACGCGATGGGCCTGCCAGCGCACGACCGCCGGGCACGGTAAAGTGTTGGCAGGACAATAAAGACACACAGATCGGAGCCGCCTAATCATTGGGCCGCTCCGTTATTGCGCGAGGGGGTACCCCCATGGGCCGCGGCCGGGCTAAGGCAAAGCAGACCAAGGTTGCTCGTGAGCTCAAATACAGCTCACCGCAGACCGATTTCACCCAGCTACAGCGAGAGCTGGCGGGGTCGGACGGTTCTGACGAACTCAACGGCACCGACGGTGTGTCTGACGACGAGTGGGTCGTAGAGGACGACTGGCGGCGCTAGACCGCCCCGGTCCGACGATTCCTTTCTAGAACCTGGGGTGCTGGCCCACGAGGCTGGCACGGGGACTGTCCTTGCTGCCCTTCTTGACGGTGCCGACGACCCAGCGAGACAGGTGCCGTGCAGTCAACACGGCCAGCGCGCGGTCAGTGTCCTCGGGCGCGACGACGGCGACCATGCCGACGCCCATATTGAACGTCTTCTCCATCTCGGCCCGCTCGACGCGGCCGCGCTGCGCGATCATCCCGAACACCGGGGCCGGCGTCCATGTGCCGCGGTCGAGCTCGGCGACCAGGCCGGGCGGGATGACTCGCTCCAGGTTTCCGGCGAGCCCGCCGCCGGTGATGTGGCAGAAGGTCCGGACCTGGGTTTCGGCGGCCAGCGCCAGGCAGTCCTTGGCGTAGATGCGGGTGGGCTCGAGCAACTCCTCGCCCAGCGTGCGGCCGAACTCCTCGACATGGCCTGCCAGATTCATCCGGTCGATCTCCAGCAGCACCCTGCGCGCCAGCGAGTAGCCGTTGGAATGCAGGCCCGTCGACGCCATCGCGATGATCACGTCTCCAGGCTTGACCCGATCCGGCCCGAGCACGTCGTCGGCCTCCACCACGCCGACACCGGTGGCCGAGATGTCGTAGTGGTCGGGCGCCATCAAGCCCGGATGTTCGGCGGTCTCGCCGCCCAGCAGCGCGCAGCCGGCCATCACGCAGCCGTTGGCGATGCCTGAAACCAGTTCGCTGACCCGTTCCGGCACCGTGCGGCCGACCGCGATGTAGTCCTGCAGGAACAACGGCTCGGCGCCGCACACCACCAGGTCGTCGACGACCATCGCAACCAGATCGATGCCCACGGTGTCGTGCTTGTCCATGGCCTGGGCGACCGCCAGCTTGGTGCCAACGCCGTCGGTCGATGATGCCAGCAGCGGCTCGCGGTAGCCGCCGCGCAGCGCGAAAAGCCCGGCGAATCCGCCAAGCCCGCCCCGTACTTCGGGCCTGGTCGCCTTCTTGGCCAGCGGTTTGAACAGTTCGACGGCGCGGTCACCGGCTTCGATGTCCACCCCAGCCGATGCGTAGGAGATGCCGTGTTGTTCGGCTTGATCCGTCATCGAGAGCAAGGCTACCGTCGTTGCCCGCCCCTCGGTAACCGGTCCATCCTGCGCACTTTCCCTCCGATCGGCTCCCATGAACGCCAACTGTGTGGGAACGTGACCGACCATGAAAACAGTTCGCTGGTTTGCGCTCGCAGTCGCGGCTACCGTGCCGGCCTCGACGGTCCTGTCCGCGCCCGCATTGGCCACCCCGGGGGTCAACATCGACGGGGTCATCATTTCGCAGGCCACCGTCAACGGAGTCGACTACATCACCAAAGAGATCACGATCCAACCGGGTGGCAGCACCGGCTGGCACTATCACAACGGCCGGGTGTACGGCGTCGTCCGGGACGGCACGCTCACCCGCACCATGGGGGACTGCACGGACGTCGTGGATGCCACGGGGGCTGCGATCACCGAGGTCATTGGCCCGGACCACGTTCACAACGGCCGCAATCTGGGCACCGTCCCCGTGGTGCTGTGGGTGGACTACATCCAGCCGGCGGGTGCACCGCTGGCGGTCGACGTGCCCGACCCCGGCTGCGGCTCCTAAGGCCTACGCAGCGCCGAGACGTTGTCGTTGTCGACCTGCACCGGGATGCCGGTGCGGGCGGCGGTAGCCAACATCTGCTCGATCACGTTCTTGCCCAACGCCGCTTCGCCTGGCAACTCGATCGGGTAGTCGCCGTCGAAGCAGGCGGTGCACAGCCGAGAGGCCGGCTGCTCGGTGGCCGCGACCATGCCGTGCTGCGAGATGTAGCCCAGCGTGTCGGCGCCGATCGCGTGGCGCACCGCCTCGAGCATCTCGCCGCCCTCGTTCTCGACGGCGTTGGCGATGAGTTCGGCAGGGGTGGCGAAGTCGATGCCGTAGAAGCACGGCCACTTCACCGGCGGTGAGGCGATCCGCACGTGCACCTCGACGGCGCCCGCCTCGCGCAGCATCCGCACAAGGGACCGCTGGGTGTTGCCGCGCACGATGGAGTCGTCGACGACGATCAGGCGCTTGCCGCGGATCACCTCTTTGAGCGGGTTGAGCTTGAGCCGGATGCCCAGCTGGCGGATGGTCTGCGACGGCTGGATGAAGGTCCGCCCGACGTACGCGTTCTTTGTCAGGCCCTGGCCGTATGGGATGCCGGACTCCTGCGCGTAGCCGACCGCGGCCGGGATGCCGGACTCCGGCACGCCGATCACCAGGTCGGCCTCGACGGGCTTCTCCTGGGCCAGCCTGCGCCCGATGTCGACGCGGGTCTTGTGCACCGATCGGCCCGCGATCGTGCTGTCGGGCCGGGCCAGGTACACGTATTCGAAGACGCAGCCCTTCGGCGACGGCGGGGCGAAGCGACTGGAGCGCACGCCGTCGGCGTCGATGGCCAGCAGTTCGCCCGGCTCGATGTCGCGCACGAACGAAGCACCGACGATGTCGAGCGCGGCCGTCTCCGAGGCGACCACCCAGCCGCGGTCCAGCCGTCCCAACGACAGCGGCCGCACCCCGTACGGGTCGCGGGCCGCGTACAACGTGTTCTCGTCCATGAACGTCAGGCAGAACGCGCCGCGCACCGTCGGTAGCAGCTCGAGCGCGGCCTGCTCCAGCGTGGCGTCGACAGCTCCGTGAGCGAGCAGCGCACCGAGGATGTCGGAGTCGGTCGTGGCCGCCGGTGCACCGCGCGTCCCCAAGAGCCCGGCCTCCCGAGCGCGGGCGGCCAGTTCGGTGGCATTGACCAAGTTGCCGTTGTGACCGAGCGCGACGCCGGTGCCTGCGGCGGTGTTGCGGAACACCGGCTGGGCGTTCTCCCAGGTAGTGGAGCCGCTCGTGGAGTAGCGGCAGTGGCCGATTGCGACATGGCCTTCCATCGCGGCCAGGGTCTGCTCGTCGAAGACCTGGCTAACCAGCCCGAGGTCCTTGAACACGAGCACTTGCGAACCATCGGCGACGGCGATGCCCGCGGCTTCTTGGCCACGGTGTTGAAGCGCGTACAGGCCGTAGTAGGTGAGTTTGGCGACCTCTTCGCCCGGCGCCCAGACGCCGAATACGCCACACTCTTCGCGGGGTTCTGGATCGGTCTGCTGGCCGGTCACGATATGGCTGCTCCCAGGGGCGGTGGGTGACGGAATTCAGTCTACGGTCATCAAGCATTAATCGCGGAATCGGACGGCAGTGTCGCCGCCTGTCAGTCAACAACCGTGGCGAACCCCTCATTTCCGCACTGGGGTTGACCCGGCCAAGGCCTGGTTCCAGGTATCGCTCCGGATGTGGTGGACGGGCCGATGCCGTTCCACGGTGTGGCCAAAGTCATACCGACACAGATGCCCGAGCCGCCGCGGGTGCGACGGGTGGCGAATGTGCTTGTGCTGGAGGACCGTCGGACCCCGGCTTTCGATGGGTCCTGGATTCTCGGTACTTCAGCCGAGCGCAATCAGCGGTAGCCACTCGGCGACCTCGCCGGCCCTGGCACCTGAGAGCCGCAACGCCCCAGTGGATGCCGCGTCGGCCACCTCGAGCAGACCCGTGACCAGCAACAGCCACGTGCGTGGATTCGTCTCAACCACGTTGGGCGGATTTCCGCGCCGGTGCTCGGGACCCGGAATGCATTGCACCGCAACAAACGGTGGCACCCGAACCTCGACACTGGCTCCCGGCGCGATTGCCGCAAGCGTGCGTGCGGTCAGCCGCACCGCTTCGCCCAGCTCCGTCCGTCCCGGCTCGGGCAGACCGTCGTCGCGCAACCAGTCGGCGACGGCCGACACGGCGGCGCGGGTCTTCGCCGGATCGACACTGCGGCGGGCGGCCATACCTTAGATTCTCAAAGTGCCGCTAGACCGCCACCGACCGCCCTATAAAACGGCAGGCACGGTCTTCCTGGTGATCGCCACCGTCATCGCGGCCTTCCTCTATCTGCAATTCCGCGGCGACCTCACCGACAAGACTCAGCTGACACTGCTGTCGCCGCGCGCGGGCCTTGTCGTCGAACGGGGGTCGAAGGTGACCTTCAACGGCGTTGAGATCGGCCGTGTCGCCCGAATCGACATGGTCGATGAGCACGGAATGCCGAAGGCCAAACTCACCCTGGATGTGAACCCGCGCTACATCTCCTACATCCCCGCCAACGTCCTGGCCGAGATCCGGGCCACCACGGTGTTCGGAAACAAGTACATCTCCTTCAGCTCGCCGGAAAACCCATCAGCACAACGTATTTCGGCCCATGCCGTGATCAACGCGTCGGCCGTGACCACCGAGTTCAACACCCTCTTCGAAACGGTCACCTCTATCGCCGAGCAGGTGGATCCCATCAAGTTGAACCAAACACTTACAGCGACCGCCGAGGCGCTCACCGGACTGGGCGAGCGGTTCGGCGAATCGCTTGAGAACGGCAACCGGATCCTGGACGACCTGAATCCGCAGATGCCGCAGATCGCGCGCGACACCCGCGCGGTCGCCGACCTGGCCGACGTGTACGCCGACGCGTCGCAGGACCTGTGGGACGGATTGGACAATGCGACACGGTCCGCGCGGACCTTCAACGACCATCGTGCGGACATCGACGAGGCGCTGATGGCCGCGGTCGGCTTCGCCAACGACGCCGCGGACAGCTTCGAGCGCGGCGGGCCCTATCTGGTGCGCGGCGCCGCCGACCTGGTCCCCACCACCCAGCTCCTCGACGACTACCGCGGCATGATCTTCTGCACGTTCCACAAGTTTTCGCAGGTGCAGAAGCGGGCGGCCGCCGTGCTTGGCGGCAACGGCTACTCGTTGGCTTCGGCGTCGGGGGCCCTCGCAGGTGCGGGCAATCCATATGTCTACCCCGACAACCTGCCGCGGGTGAATGCCCACGGCGGCCCAGAGGGTCGCCCCGGCTGCTGGCAGGACATCACGAGGTACCTGTGGCCTGCGCCGTATCTGGTGATGGACACCGGCGCGTCCATCGCGCCGTACAACCACTTTGAACTCGGCCAACCGTTGATGATCGACTACGTGTGGGGCCGCCAGATCGGCGAGAACACCATCAACCCCTGACGGTTGACATCAACAATTGTTGAGGTTCTACGTTGGCGGCATGACCTTCAAATCACACGAACTCGACTTCCTGCGCCAGGCCGACCTGGGCCGGTTGGCCACTATCCAGCCCGACGGCACGCCGCAGAACAGCCCGGTGGGATTCGCCTACAACGAGGCGTTGGGCACCATCGACATCGCCGGCTACCGGATGTCGAAAAGCCAGAAGTTCCGCAACATCGCGCGCAATGACAAGGTGGCGTTCGTCGTCGACGACATCACCTCACGCGACCCGTGGCGGGTGCGCTGCCTGGAGATCCGCGGAACCGCCGAACAGGCCGAGATCGCGCCATCGCGCGGCGCCGCCGGTGACCAGTTGGACACCGCGATCATCCGGCTGACACCGAAGCGCATCATCAGCTTCGGCATCGACGATCAAGTCAGCGAGCCACATCAGCTGGTGGCGGACCGGCGCGACGCCTAGCACGCCGTTGCACGCCAAGGGCCGCCAGCCCGGCAGCCTCGTTGACCGCCAGGTGCGCCAGCATCGGCGCGGCGAGGCTCCCCGACCGCGCGTGTAGCCAGCCGAACAACCACCCCCCAACCCCCGTGACCAGCACGGTGCCGATAACCGGCTGTCCGGTTTGGCGGGCGTCGACGATGTGCCACAACCCGAACGCGGCGGCTTGCAGCAGCCGGCCGCGGGTCGGCCCGAATGCCTGTTCGGCGACGGTGCCCAGCGTGGCCCGGTAGGCGGCTTCCTCTGGCCAGACCGTTCCGATCGGGATGTCCAGCAGCAACCAGCGACCGGTGTGTTCGGGCAGCTTGCGCCTGGCCATCGCCACCCGCACCCGCGGCAACGTGGTCAGCGCCGCGACCCCAAGCCCCACCGCCGCACCGGCGGCAAGGCCGTCCCGTAGGCCCGACCACAGGGCAGGCGGACGCAACCCGAGCGGAGAGCGGGTGACCGCGACGAATCCGGTACCCAGCGACGCATTCGGAACCGGATGCCATCGCACCCGCGGTGCCGCAAAGCTCCACCCCACAAGCGCCGCGGCCATCGCAATGGCGCGAAGCTTGCTGGGCGGCATCAGTATTCGGGCCCGTCGGTGGACTCGGTCTTTTCCAGCGCAACGCGGATACGTTCGGTGTCGTCGGGCGTCCACCCGTCGGGCGGCGCGACGGCGGCCCAGCCGTCGAGCACGAAATCCCCGTAGTTGTGGCCGTGCCCGCCGGGAACGGACCCGGCGTTGGTCATGTCGGCGGCGACCTGCCAGAACGTGATGATCGGATACCAGCGCATCGACGCCGTGCGGTCGCGGAGGGGTGGTTCCCTAAGCCAGTCCGGGCGGTTGAACAGCAGATCCTCCGACCACCACACGATCGGGTCGGACGCATGCTGCAGGAACAGCACCCGGGTGCCCTCCCACGGCGCCGCGGTGTCGGCCGCGATCTCCGCCGCATCGCTGGCCTGCGAGAACCGCACGGTACGCCCGTTGTCGTAGCGCGGTTCGACCTCCGGCGTGCCCGGATCGCGCCTCGCCGTGATGGCACTCCACAACGGGCTGGCGTTGGGCGGGCCGACCCACAGCACCGAGGAGAAGCCCATCCTGGCGATGTCCGGCAGCCATCCGAACGCACCCTGGCCGGCCATCGAGCCAAGGCTTTCGCCGTACAGCATCAGCTTTGGTCGGTGGTCGGGCGGAAGCTGCAGCCATCGGTCGTGGATGGCGTTGATCATCATCCGGCCGGATTCCATCGACTTGTCCCGGTCGCCGAGAAACGAAATCCAGCTCGGCAGAAAGGAATACTGCGATCCCACGAGCGCGGTGTCGCCGTTGTACATCATCTCCAGCGACCTGGCGGCGACGGGGTTTATCCATCCTGTGCCCGTGGTCGGGATGATCACGAGCACCTTGCGGTCGAAGGCTCCTGTGCGTTCGAGTTCGGTCAGCAGCACCGCCATCCGGCTCTCATCGGTGGCTGCGGTGTTGAGCCCGACGTACACCCGGATCGGTTCCTTGGCGGGTCTGCAGTTCACGCGGGTCAGCTCGTCGGCGTTGGGACCGGTGGCGACGAAGTTGCGGCCCTGGAATCCGAGGGTCTCCCAGGACGCGTAAGACGTTGGGCTGCCAGACCGTTCAGGTTGACGCGGCTGGACGATGCCGGCTCGGGTGGTGGCGTTCTGGGGCTGGAAGACGCGGTTGGCGCCGGCCAGAAAGCCGCGGACCAGCACACCGTTGATAAGCGTGATCGCCAGCACGACCACTATCGCTGTGCCGATGAACAACGCCGTCTCGTCGTGCAGGTGCCAGCGCCGAATCAGCAACCGCGCCATCGTCTTGATCAGATCGAGAATCACCCTGGCAGAACCCACGCACACAGCACCGACCAGCAGCGCAATGATCAACGTGCGCATGTAGCCCAGCGTGTTGGGGCCCTCCATGCCCATCACCGCAGACACCTGACGCTGCCACGCGGCCGACGGGATCATCATCAGCACGGATGCCGTCGCGGATACCGCGACGATCACCGTCTTGCACACGTACCGCGCCCGCTTCGAAGGCGGCCACCACGGGCGGCGACGTAACACGAAGCGGTGCAATATCTTTGCCAAGAATACGCCGATGCCGTAGCCGATCGCCGCGTTGAGCCCACCGATCAGACCCTGGAACAGCCAGTCGCGCGGCAGCAGCGACGGGGTCAGCGACAGGCAGAAGAACAGGGCGCCGAACCCCACCCCGACGAAGTCGAGATGGACCAGGCTCCACGCCCAGACGAGTAGCGGATGTCGCTCGCGTGGCGCGACAGTCACCCGAACAACCCGGGAAGCACGCCCTCCGACGTGCTTCGCAGGTCCTCGAGGGAGACGGTGAACAAGCCTTGTACTTCGATCGCGTCGCTGCCGTCGTCCACGACGCCGATGCGTGTGGCGGGCAGCCCGCGCGCCTCACACATCGCGCGGAACCTGCTCTCCTCGGTGCGCGGCACAGCGACCAGCACCCGGCCTGCGGACTCCGAAAACAAAGTGACAAATGGATCTACGCCCGATTCAGAGCCCTCGGGAATCACAATGCGGCAACCGGTTTCACCGGCCAGAGCGGCCTCGACGACGGCCTGCATCAGCCCGCCCTCGGACAGGTCATGCGCCGCCGACACCAGCCCGTCACGTGACGCCGCAGTGAGCACGTCGGCGATCAGCTTCTCCCGCTCGAGATCGACGCGCGGTGGCAGCCCGCCGAGATGGTCGGCGGTGACCTGCGCCCATACCGAGCCGTCGAATTCGTCG
>Ga0075369_10000686_pt1 | contig 10826 bp, 10 predicted proteins | sample EndMethybrTD3034_FD_71400 | JGI IMG/M metagenome (GOLD analysis project Ga0075369, IMG submission 71400) | Populus endosphere microbial communities from Tennessee, USA - Endosphere MetaG P. TD hybrid TD303-4 | ecosystem: Host-associated > Plants > Roots > Endosphere | place: USA: Tennessee...
CATTGCCCTGCGCGACCGGTTGACGGATTGCATCGGCTGTGGTTGCCTCTCGGTTGAAAGCTGCCCGCTGCGCAATCCTGATGATCGGCTGGCAAAAGATGGGCCGGGTCCGCGTCTGCTGGAAACCTGCGACTAGGCAACGTTTCCCGCTGCATCAGAACAATGCGAGAGCCGCATACGGCTCGGTCACGCCGTGGAGGACTGGATGTTTCACCCCAAGCTGTTCGAAAACCGCAACGTGGTTGTCACCGGTGGGGGGAGGGGTATCGGTCTGGAAGTGGCGCGGCAGTTTCTCGACTGCGGGGCGAGGGTATTGGTGCACCTCGGTCGCAGCACCGAGCGCGATTTGCCTGATTTCCTGCTGACGGCGGAAGAAGACCGCCGGGCCTTTCTCGTGACCGCCGATTTTTCAACGCCGGGCGGCACCAGCGGATTTGCCGAGAAGGTCCTTGCAACCTTTGACCGTGTCCATGTGCTTATCAACAATGCCGGAACCATGGTCGGCCGCTTTCCGGCAGGCGATCTGACCGACGAGCAGTACCAGACGATTGTGCGGCTGAATCAGACATCGGTCGTCGAGGTAACGCGCGCCCTCATTCCGGCACTGAGAGCATCGCAGGATGCGGCAATCGTCAACACGGTCTCCATTTCCGCGTCGACGGGCGGCAGCCCCGGCTCGGCTATCTATTCGGCGTCAAAGGCATTTGTCGCAACCTACTCCAAAGCGCTCGCAAGAGAGCTCGCGCCGGACGGCATTCGCGTGAACTGCGTGTCGCCTGGAACGATCGAAACCGACTTCCACCAGCGGTACTCGTCGCCAGATAAGCTAGAGCAGACCCGCAAGACCATTCCCCTGCAGCGACTGGGCACCTCCGAGGATTGTGCGCCCGCATACCTCTTCCTTTCGGCGCCTTCGCTTTCCGGTTACATCACGGGCCAAGTGCTTGAGATCAATGGTGGCCAACTCATCTGCTGAGTTGCCGGGACTTTTTTTGGCATTTTGACAGATCCAAACCGCTGGCTGCTGCGAATATGTTATGACTCCGTTTCATACATATTGTTTGTGCAACCAGAGATAAAGAATGCGCTTGCATACACCGAAAGCGGGCATGGCCGATCGGGATCTGCAGAAGCTTTCTGCGAGGGCGCGGGAAGCGAGCGACTTCCTCAAGGCGCTCTCCCATCACACGCGACTGATTATTCTCTGCCTCCTGACGGAGGGAGAAAAGACGGTGGGGCAGCTCGAGGAAAGCCTCGGCATTCAACAGGCGATGGTTTCGCAGCAGTTGGCGCGCCTCAGACTGGACGGGCTCGTTTTCAGCCGTCGTGACGGTCGTATGATCTATTACAGCGTTGCTCATCCGGACACGACCACGCTGCTGCATTTTCTGTTCGCGATGTTTCCAGGAGCACAGGACAATTGACAATCGGCCTTGCCGACTGCTCTCTCTGATTTGAAGATGGCGGCGTGCCGCAGCTCGGCAGAGAAACCGAATGATCGATAAGCTGGAATTCTTTATTGCGCTCGCCAATGAGAAGCACTTCGGCCGTGCCGCGGAGGAATGCGGTATCTCGCAGCCAACGCTGTCGGCTGCCATTCGCCAGCTCGAAGACCAGCTTGGCGTCATGCTCGTGCAGCGCGGCTCGCGTTTCCAGGGGCTGACGCCGGAGGGTCAGCGCGTGCTCGAATGGGCGCGCCGCATTGTCGGCGACGCCCGCACGATGCGCGAAGAGATGCGGGCGGCCCGCAAGGGCCTGTCGGGGCATATCAGGATCGCTGTGATCCCGACAGCGCTCGCCATGCTGCCGCGCATCACGACGCCATTTCAGGAGCGGCATCCTGATGTGACCTTTTCCATCGTCTCGCGCAACTCGCTGCAGGTGCTCAGCATGCTGGAGAATCTCGAGATCGACGCCGGCATCACCTACCTGGAAAACGAGCCGCTTGGACGCGTGACCAGCGTGCCGCTCTATGCCGAGCACTACAATTTGATTACGGCCGCTGGCAGTCCTCTGTCCGATCGTGATAGCGTCACCTGGAAGGAAGTGGGTAACCTTCGGCTTTGTCTATTGACGGCGGACATGCAGAACCGCCGTATCATCAATCATCACCTGGCCGAAGCCGGCATGACGGCGCATCCGACGCTCGAATCCAATTCGATGATCGTGTTGTTCTCGCATGTCCGAACCGGACGCTGGGCCAGCATCATGCCCCGCAATGTCGCGAAATCCTTTGGCTTTCCTGCCGAAATACGCATGATTCCGATTGTCGAGCCGCTTGCGCACCATCTTGTTGGTCTGGTTGCGACGCATCGCGAGCCGTTCACGCCCTTGGTGTCCGCCTTGCTGCACGAGGCTCGGATTCTCGCTGAAGAGCCGGAATCTTGATAGAAATTTTCTATCGTTTGACGGAACAGCGTTATTGATCGCTTCGTCCATCCCTGAGAAAGTTCTATAATGAACGAACGCGAGCGGTTCTGTCGGCCACAGGGTTCTGAAGAAAATCCGCCTGCCTAGGCCGCGACGTGTAACTTGCAGGCCGTGGGAGAGCTGCTGATGAATATTCATGTCGCCAAGGGCGATATCGCAACACGTGCCACCGCGATCATCGATCAGCTTAAGCATCTCGAAGGCCCACTGCTGCCGATCCTCCATGAGATCCAGGATGAATTCGGCTATGTGCCGCAAGAGGCGCTGCCAGTCATTGCGAAGGAGCTCAATCTTTCGCGCGCAGAGGTGCACGGCGTCGTCACCTTCTATCACGACTATCGCGATCATCCCGCTGGCCGGCATGTGCTGAAACTCTGTCGCGCCGAGGCCTGCCAATCGATGGGCGGCGATGCACTGGCCGACCGCGTCAAGGCGCTGCTTGGCATCGACTGGCACGCCACGACGCCGGACGGAGCGATCACCCTCGAACCTGTCTTCTGTCTCGGGCTCTGTTCGTGCTCGCCGTCCGCCATGATGGACGGTGAAGTACATGGTCGGGTGGATGTCGCCGATCTCGAGGCGCTGATTTCGGAGGCACGTCGATGACCGTCCGAATCTATGTTCCCCGTGATGCTGCCGCGCTGGCACTGGGTGCCGAGCGCGTTGCCAAGGCAATCTCCGAGGAGATTGCCGCTCGCGGTCTCGACGCGAAGATCGTCCGCAACGGCTCACGCGGCATGCACTGGCTGGAGCCGCTGATTGAAGTCGAAGTCGCCGGCAAACGGATTGGCTACGGGCCGATCAAGGCGAAGGACGTCGCTTCGCTCTTCGATGCCGGATTGATCGCCGGCGGCGACCACCCCCTCTGTCTTGGCGAGGTGGAGGAGTTGCCATTCCTCAAGCGTCAGACGCGCCTTACCTTCGCACGCTGCGGCATCACCGATCCTCTTTCTCTGGATGACTATGAAGCCCATGGCGGCCTTGCCGGCCTGCGCCGGGCGATTTCGATGTTGCCCGCCGACATCGTCAAGCAGGTCACCGATTCCGGCTTGCGCGGGCGCGGCGGTGCGGGTTTCCCGACAGGCATCAAGTGGAAGACGGTTCTCGATGCTCCGGGCGAGCGTAAATATATCGTCTGCAACGCCGACGAAGGCGACAGCGGCACTTTCGCCGACCGGATGATCATGGAAGGCGACCCCTTCGTGCTGATCGAAGGCATGGCAATCGCAGGCCTTGCGACCGGCGCGACCAAGGGCTTCGTCTACACCCGCTCGGAATATCCGCATGCGATTGCGGCGATGAGCCGGGCAATCGACATTGCCCGCAGCGCCGGAATTCTCGGCACCTCCGTGCTCGGCTCCGGCAAGGCCTTCGATATGGAAGTCCGCACCGGCGCCGGCGCCTATGTCTGCGGCGAGGAAACAGCGCTTCTGAACAGCCTCGAAGGCAAGCGCGGCATCGTGCGGGCCAAGCCTCCGCTGCCGGCCCACAAGGGTCTTTTCGACTGCCCGACCGTCATCAACAACGTCATTTCGCTCGCATCCGTGCCCGTGATCATGGACAAGGGATCGGCCTATTATCGCGATTTCGGCATGGGGCGGTCGCGCGGGACCATCCCAATCCAGATCGCCGGCAATGTGAAGCATGGCGGTCTCTTCGAGACAGCCTTCGGCATCTCGCTTGGCGAATTGGTCGATGCCATCGCAGGCGGAACCGCATCCGGACGGCCGGTGAAGGCGGTCCAGGTCGGCGGTCCGCTCGGCGCATATTTCCCACACTCGTTGTTCGACACGCCATTCGACTATGAAGCTTTCGCGGCCAAGGATGGATTGATCGGCCATGCCGGTATCGTCGTCTTCGACGATACGGCCGACATGCTGAAACAGGCGCGGTTCGCGATGGAGTTCTGCGCCGTCGAAAGCTGCGGCAAGTGCACGCCCTGCCGGATCGGCTCGACGCGTGGCGTCGAGACGGCGGACAAGATCGCGCGTGGCATCGAGCCGGAAAAGAACCGGGAACTGCTCGCCGATCTCTGTAACACCATGAAGTTCGGGTCGCTCTGCGCGCTCGGGGGCTTTACGCCCTATCCCGTCATGAGCGCCATGACACATTTCCCGGAAGACTTCGTTCCCACACCTCTCATCGAAGCGGCGGAGTAAGACTATGCCTCTCGTCCACGAAACCGACTACGGCACGCCGGCCTCGACCTCCGAAACCATGGTGACGCTCACCATCGACGGCAACCAAGTGACGGTGCCCGAGGGGACGTCCATCATGCGCGCCTCGATGGATGCCGGCATCGAGATTCCGAAGCTCTGCGCCACCGATATGATGGAAGCCTTCGGCTCCTGCCGGCTTTGTCTGGTGGAAGTGCAGGGGCGCGCCGGCATGCCGGCCTCCTGCACGACGCCGGTTGCGCCTGATATGGTGGTCTCGACGCAAACCAGCCGACTGAAGGATGTCCGCCGCGGGGTGATGGAGCTTTACATCTCCGATCATCCGCTCGACTGTTTGACCTGTGCGGCCAATGGCGATTGCGAGTTGCAGGACATGGCGGGTGCGGTCGGTCTGCGGGACGTGCGCTATGGCTATGATGGCGACAATCACGTCAAGGCGCGCAACAACGGCGATCTCAACCTCAAATGGGCGCCGAAGGACGAGTCCAACCCCTATTTCACTTTCGATCCGGCAAAGTGCATCGTCTGCTCGCGCTGCGTCCGCGCCTGCGAGGAAGTGCAGGGCACCTTTGCGCTGACCATCGAAGGCCGCGGCTTCGATTCGCGTGTTTCGGCCGGCATGCACGAGGACTTTGTATCCTCTGAGTGTGTTTCGTGCGGCGCCTGCGTCCAGGCCTGCCCGACGGCGACCCTGATCGAGAAGTCGGTGATCGAGATCGGCCAGCCGGAACACTCCGTCGTCACGACCTGCGCCTATTGCGGCGTCGGCTGTTCCTTCAAGGCGGAGATGCGCGGCGAAGAGCTGGTGCGGATGGTGCCCTGGAAGGATGGGCAGGCGAACCGCGGCCATTCCTGCGTCAAGGGCCGCTTCGCCTACGGCTATTCCAGCCACAAGGACCGCATTCTCAATCCGATGATCCGCGAGAAGATTACCGATCCCTGGCGCGAAGTGACTTGGGACGAGGCCTTCGCGCATGTCGCGTCGGAGTTCCGCCGCATCCAGTATCAGTATGGCCGCGACTCTGTCGGAGGCATCACATCGTCTCGCTGCACGAACGAAGAAACCTATTTGGTGCAGAAGCTGGTGCGCGCCGGTTTCCGCAACAACAATGTCGATACCTGCGCCCGTGTCTGCCATTCGCCGACCGGCTATGGCCTCGGCCAGGCGTTCGGCACGTCGGCGGGCACGCAGAATTTCGACAGCGTCGACAAGAGCGATGTCGTCGTCATTATCGGCGCCAATCCGACCGACGGGCATCCGGTATTCGCCTCGCGCTTGAAGAAGCGGTTGCGGCAAGGCGCCAAGCTCATCGTCATCGATCCGCGCCGCACCGATATCGTGCGCTCGCCGCATGTCGAGGCATCCTATCACCTGCCGCTGAAGCCCGGCACGAACGTCGCGATCCTGACGTCGCTTGCGCATGTGATCGTGACCGAGGGGCTGTTCAACGAAGCCTTTATCCGCGAGCGTTGTGACTGGTCCGAATTCGAGGACTGGGCAAGCTTCGTCGCCGAGCCGCATCATAGCCCGGAAGCATCGCAGAAGTTCACCGGCGTTCCAGCCGATCTGGTGCGCGGTGCGGCGCGTCTCTATGCCACCGGCGGCAATGGCGCGATCTATTACGGTCTCGGCGTCACCGAACATAGCCAAGGCTCGACGACGGTCATGGCGATCGCCAACCTCGCCATGGTCACCGGCAATATCGGCCGTCCCGGTGTCGGCGTGAACCCGCTGCGCGGCCAGAACAATGTGCAGGGTTCGTGCGACATGGGCTCGTTCCCGCATGAACTGCCTGGCTATCGCCACATCTCCGACGACGCGACACGCGATATCTTTGAGAAGCTCTGGGGTGTCAAGATCAGCAATGAGCCGGGTCTGCGCATCCCGAACATGCTTGATGCTGCGGTCGATGGCACCTTCAAGGGGCTCTACGTCCAGGGTGAGGATATCCTGCAGTCCGACCCCGACACAAAGCACGTCGCCGCGGGCCTCGCTGCCATGGAATGCGTCGTCGTTCATGACCTCTTCCTGAACGAGACGGCGAACTACGCGCATGTCTTCCTGCCCGGTTCCAGCTTCCTCGAGAAGGACGGCACCTTCACCAATGCCGAGCGCCGCATCAATCGCGTTCGCAAGGTCATGAGCCCCCGCAACGGCTATGCCGATTGGGAGGTGACGCAGAAGATGGCGCAGGCCATGGGCCTTGCCTGGAACTACGCGCATCCCTCCGAGATCATGGACGAGATTGCCGCGACGACGCCGAGCTTCGCGCTTGTCTCCTATGACTATCTCGACAAGATGGGCTCCGTGCAGTGGCCCTGCAATGAGGCGCATCCAGAAGGCTCGCCGATCATGCATGTCGACGGGTTTGTCCGCGGCAAGGGCAAGTTCATCCGCACCGAATATGTTGCGACCGACGAGAGGACCGGGCCGCGCTTCCCGCTGCTGCTGACCACCGGGCGCATCCTTAGCCAGTACAATGTCGGCGCACAGACGCGCCGCACGGATAACGTCGTCTGGCATCCCGAGGACCGCCTGGAGATCCATGCGCACGACGCCGAACAGCGCGGTATTCGCGATGGCGATTGGGTGAAGCTGACGAGCCGCTCGGGCGACACGACGCTGCGTGCCCTGATCACCGACCGCGTCGCGCCCGGCGTCGTCTACACGACCTTCCACCATCCGGATACGCAGGCGAACGTCATCACCACAGACTTCTCCGACTGGGCGACGAACTGCCCGGAATACAAGGTGACGGCGGTCCAGGTCTCGCCCTCCAACGGCCCGACCGACTGGCAGCGCGACTACGACGAGCAGGCACGCCAGAGCCGCCGGATTGTGAGCAAGCTGGAGCCCGCGCAGTGATGATTGACCGCCCGACCCGCGTCGCCGTCAAGCGCACCGCCCGCAGCGGCGGTGTCGTCATGCCGGGCGAGCGGATCGTTCCCGAGGAGGTGCCGATCGCGTTCTCCTATGGCGGCAGCACGCATGCCGTGATGATGGGAACGCCCGGCGATCTCGAGGATTTCGCCATCGGCTTCAGCCTCACGGAAGGGATCATTTCCGATAGCGGGCAGATCGCGGGGATCGAGATCGTCGAGAGTGAGAAGGGCATCGACGTCCAGATCGCTCTGGTCGACGAGATTGCTGCTGCGCTGACAGTTCGCCGCCGCAGCATGGCCGGGCCAGTCGGCTGCGGGCTCTGCGGCATCGAGTCGATCGAACAAGCCGTCCGCAAGGTTCCGGATGTGGCCGCGGTGGCACTCAAAGTGACCTATCGAGACATCGTCGAAGCGGTTTCGTTGCTGAATGGCGCACAGCCGCTGCATCGCGAGACTCGGGCGGTGCATGGCGCGGGCTTCTACCTGCCGGGCAAGGGGCTGCTTGCGGTGCGCGAGGATGTCGGCCGTCACAATGCACTCGACAAGCTTTGCGGCGCGGTGATCGCTCGACAGCAATCCGGAGCCGACGGCATCGTTGCCGTGACCAGTCGCCTTTCCGTCGAGATGGTGCAGAAGGCGGCCATCCTCGGCAGTTCCGTTCTTGTCGCCATCTCGGCGCCGACCGCCCTTGCCATTCGCACGGCCGATGAAGCCGGCATGACCCTCGTCGCCTTGGTGCGTGGCGAGGACTTCGAGATTTTCACGCATCCGCACCGCATCCAGCCAGGAAGCATTTCCGATGTCGCATGATACCCAGTCCAAACTTGTCTATATGGCCAATCAGATCGCGATCTTCTTCAAGAGCCAGCCGCAGAGTGAAGCTGCGCAGGGCGTGGCAACGCATATCAACAAATTCTGGGAGCCGCGCATGCGGCGTCAACTCTTCGAGATCCTGGAGGGTGACACCCATGGCCTCAGCCCACTCGTTATCCAGGCCGCACCGTTGATCAAACGGCCAGAACCGGTAGCGGGCACACCCAACTAGGACCTCGGTGGCGAAGGCGGGCGCTGGAAGCCGACATCGACGCGTTGCCGCCTGCATCGGTCGGGCCAGTCTGCGCTGCGGTTCTCCTGCGATTGTATCCGTCAACAAAAAGCCGCCTTGAGGGCGGCTTTTTATATCGGCAAGGGGCTGATATCAGGCGGCGAGATCGTCTGTCTCGCTTTCCTTAAACATCTTGGCGAGGTTTAGGAAGCAGATCATGCCGTTCTCCGAGGCGATGATGCCCTCGCAGAAAGCCCGATCGAAGGAGGCCGTGACTTCAGGGACCGGCTGAACCTGACTGGAGGAGATCGTCAGGATGTCCGAGACGCGATCGACCAGCATGCCGATGACCATATTGTGGACTTCGGCCACGACAATGGCGCTGCGCTCGTTGGCGACCGTGCTCTTCATGCCGAGCTTGAAGGCGAGATCAATGATCGGGATTACCGAGCCGCGGAGGTTCATGACGCCGATGACGTCGGCCGGCGCGTGCGGGATCGGCGTCGATGGTGCCCAGCCGCGGATTTCGCGGATCGTCGTCGTCTTAACGCAGAATTCCTGATCGTGCAGTCTGAAGGCAATGATCTCCAGCGTATCGCCGCTGAAGTTCGTGGAATTGATCGTAGCCATAAGTATTGTCCCAACCGTCAAAAGCCAGGGCAGAAGCAACCGCACCACCATTGGCGCAGATGGACTTTGCCTTCAAACCGCGCGTGCTCTTCCTGAGGAGGAGTATCGATACGGTTACTCCGGACCTTAATGGAAGAGTGTTGCCTAAATCTAAACTGAGGCAGCTGATTTTTGGCTAGGCGGAAGTGGTGCGTCGCGTCATCATTCGTGGATCGTCAAGGAGAATTGCGTCCGGTGCGATGGCGAGGATGCGCTCGAGGCCGTGCTGATCGACGTGGCCCACCGGAAAGGGCGGATATTCCGGGAGTGCGATCGAACGAGGTTGCCCAACCATGACAGCAACACGCATTCCCGCCTCACGAACGGCGTCAGACAATGCTGCTGTCGCCGACCCCTGCCACAATCTGAACCAGTCCGCTCCGGCTGCGTGTGCCGCACCAGCGCAGACGGGATCCTCGAGAAAGGCGAGGATCGCGATGTCGTTCGACAAACGACGGGCGGCGCCGATCAGCGCAATACTACGCAGTCCAATGAGCGCGCGTCGCATGGCACCGAGCTGCGCAACCTCGGCGATGATTTGCGCAATCGGTTCCTCGTGGCTCAGTTTGATGTCCAACAGGATGCCCAAAGGGTCAGAGGCTGCCAGGGCTTCCCCAAGGGTCATTACGCTTGGCAGCAGGCTGCGCAGTGTCGCAAGGTCCAGATCTGACACGGCCCGTGGGTCATTGCAAAGTCGATAGAGATCCGAATCGTGAACGCAAACGGGGACGCTATCCCACGTCAACCGGACATCGGTCTCTATAGCGTCGGCGCCGGCAGCCGCAGCAGCCTTGAAGGCAGAGATGCTGTTTTCTGCAGCCAGCGCTGCGCCCCCGCGATGCGCTACCGCAAGCGGGCAACGGTCCGGCGCGCGTTTCCATAGGTCGATGGCCATATGTTCCCTTACAAGCGAGCTCGACTCATTCGATCGGGCTCACCCTAGGTTTCAAATAGCCGGCGCACCAGTTGTCTCTTGCGGCAATCTAGCGCTAGGCAAGGGTCTTTTCGATCTGCTCCACGGCCCAGTCGACCTGGCTCTTGGTGATTACGAGCGGCGGGGCGAGGCGGATCGTGTTCTCGTGCGTGTCTTTGGCAAGCAGGCCGCGATCCTTGAGCGTGTAGCAATATTGGCGAGCGCCGCCCGCCTCCGGCACGAGCTCGACCGCCATCATCAGCCCGCGGCCGCGCACGTCCCTGACGATGTTGGAGCGGATGGAGCGCAGTCCTTCCAGGAAATAGTCGCCCATCTTTTCGGCGTTCTCGATCATGCCTTCTTCCGTCAGCACCCTCAATGCCGCGCGCGCGACGGCGCAGGCAAGCGGATTGCCGCCGAAGGTCGAGCCGTGCTGCCCTGGCTTCAAGACGCCGAGCACCTCGGAATTGGAGAGCACTGCCGAGACCGGATAAAAACCACCGGAGAGTGCCTTGCCGATCAGCGTCACGTCGGCTTCGATCCCCTCGTGCTCTTCGGCCAGCAGTTTGCCGGTGCGTCCAAGACCTGTCTGGATCTCGTCGAGGATAAGCGTCACTTTGTTTTCGGTGCAGAGTTCGCGCACGCGCTTGAAGTAGCCGCTCGGCGGGATGATGACGCCCGCCTCGCCCTGGATCGGCTCGATCAGCGC
>Ga0075369_10000687_pt1 | contig 10823 bp, 9 predicted proteins | sample EndMethybrTD3034_FD_71400 | JGI IMG/M metagenome (GOLD analysis project Ga0075369, IMG submission 71400) | Populus endosphere microbial communities from Tennessee, USA - Endosphere MetaG P. TD hybrid TD303-4 | ecosystem: Host-associated > Plants > Roots > Endosphere | place: USA: Tennessee...
CATTAGGGATGAGTGCGCGTCGGACGCAGGACGGTCGCGGCCTAATAATAGTCGCGTGATGCGAACAAATTTCGGGGACATGACGGCCGAAATTTTTCGTGAGCATAGCGACTCGCTTGTGCTTTTATTATAATCTATCCCGATTATTTTAGTTTCCATAAAAGTTTAACATACACATCACCGGCAACTGTAGTTACAAATTTCCCATCAACACTAGTAATGATATTTAAACTAACTTTTTGGGGATAATTTATCTTATCTCTAAAGTACTGTGTACTAAAATCTGTAAAACTCAAAAGAGGATAATCTTGTTTATAGCTATCTAAGATAATACTGCCGAAAACTATAGGTAGCTTTAATTTATTTAGACGTTGATTTGTATAGAAGGTACATTCATAAAAGGTATATTGCTTGGCGGATGAGTCATAATTTGGCTGCACTATCAAGTCTTCCAGGTTAGACGAATAATCGATTATTGAAATTTTTTCATTCTCAAGATGCAATTGAATCTCAAATATGGCCTCACCAGTTTCACTGAGAGACTCGTTACTATTGATGTGATAAGTAATTTTGTGTTCATGTTCAGATCCGACATTAACTAACGGAGTAAATAGTGTATTCATATTATTTTCCTTTGAAACAAATAGATTAGATTAAAGTTTACTGAATTTTAATCATAATTCCATTTGATTATATGGTAGTAAATAAAGGTTTAGACCACCTTGCTGTAGAAACCTTGTCAAAAAATTCTTTGGTTGACAAAAAATCAATCTGATTGTTTAATAGTTGCTCGTTTGACTAGTTAAACTCTTCAGGAGAATAATAATAATGTTTAAAAAAGTTATAAGTACAACCGTGTTAAGTGTTTCTGTATTAGCGGCAATGACTGCCAATGCCGCTGCACCCGGCGTTTATGTCACTGGCCAAGTCGGTAATGCGAATACGCATATGGGTAGTAAAACTATTCTCTCGGATATCTTACCTGACGCAATTTTCAATGAAATTCACCCTGATGATGAAGACAAAAATCTATCCAATAATGGCTTATCCGGCCGTATTGCACTTGGTTATCAATTTAATCAAAACTTTGCTGTCGAAGCCGGTTATTTACAAATGGGTGAAAGCAAAATAAATCTAGGTGCACTGCACAACATCGTTCACGCCGGATCGGTTTCTTCAGGTAGTGCAAAACTTCAACAAAATGCAATTGATTTAGTGGGCAAAGGTATCATCCCTATTAGTAATAGCGTTAATGTTTATGGAAAACTCGGTATAGCTTACGTTACTACCAATGTTCAAGTTAGCTTGGATACCCCTGGTGAGCCTACTGTAAATTTTGATTTAAATGATAATGCTAATGTTGCTAAACACAAATGGGCCCCAGAAGCAGCCATTGGTGTAAGCTACGACATTACGCCCAATGTGTCAGTAGACACTTCATGGACACATATCCAACCTTTGGGAAACAACAAGCCAGGCAATATTGATTTTGTTGCTGTCGGTCTTGGCTACAACTTTGGTTAAACCTTCGTTAGACCATGACTTCAATAAAAAACCCCTTTTTTAAGGGGTTTTTCTTTTTCTCCATAATTCCCCCTTAAAAATAGTCATTTGGATGATAAATTCAGGATTTTTTAGCTATATTATACGTTTAAACATATTGCTTTTTATTTAATCAAATGATATATAACGTCTTTAGTTTAACTAGTTAAACTCTTATGAGGAAAATAATAATATGTTTAAACGTATAATCACAGTAAGCATACTAGGCATTTCAGCGCTCGGTATGATGGCTGCTAATGCTACGACTCCAGGCGTTTATGTTGAAGGCCAAGTGGGTTATGCCCACACCGGAAAACACTTTGTAAAGCCTTTCCCTTCTTCAGGAAAAGTTTCTTCTAAATATAAAGGTGGTTTAGCAGGTCGTTTGGCGATTGGTTACCAATTTAACCCTAATTGGTCAGTTGAAATAGGATATTTACAATTAGCTCAGCAAAAAGCTCATGTAAAATCAACTATTGCCAAGCAATCTATCACACTTAATCAACATGCTTTTGATGTCGTTGGAAAGGGTATTCTTCCTATTAACAATAAGTTTGATATCTATGCTAAAGCAGGTATGGCTTATCTAGTAAACGACCTTAAAGGTGATGTAGTGAGTGGACAATCTATTGTTGCACCATTGGCTAAACATAGCTGGGCCCCTGAAGCAGGTGTCGGCGTTACTTATAATATGAGCTCTAATGTGTTTATTGATACTGCTTTTACCCATATTCAACCCATTGGTAAAAATAGACCGAATAACATCAATATGGCCACTATTGGTTTAGGATTTACTTTTGGTTAATTTTGTTTAGACCCCAACATTCTGTTTGTTAAAAACCCCTGTCCTAGGGGGTTTTTTCTTTTATAATCATCGTCTTTTGTTTGATCAACCGTGGCGACTGCCATTTTCACTGGATAAGCTGCGTTTTCCTAGTAAAGGTTTTAAATAGTGACCGGTATACGAAGTCAGTTGCTTTGCGACCTGCTCAGGCGTGCCGACACAAACAATCTCCCCCCCTTTACTACCACCTTCTGGGCCCAGATCAATAATCCAATCTGCCATTTTGACCACATCCAGATTATGCTCAATCACCACCACCGTATTACCGCGCTCACGCAAACGATACAGCACCTTTAATAATTGTTCGATATCATAAAAATGTAAACCCGTTGTAGGCTCATCCAAAATATACAGTGTGTGACCGGTATCGCGTTTACTCAGTTCTTTAGCCAATTTAACACGTTGTGCTTCGCCGCCGGATAAAGTTGGAGCGCTTTGACCCAAATGTAAATACCCAAGCCCTACTTCGATTAGAGTCTGTAATTTTCGTGCTAAAACAGGAACAGGATTAAAAAATTCGTGCGCTTCCTCTACAGTCATTTCTAGAATTTGATAAATATTTTTTTCTTTGTAACGAATTTCTAAAGTTTCACGATTATAACGCTGACCTTTACAGACATCGCACTGCACATACACATCCGCTAAGAAATGCATTTCTACTTTAAGTACCCCATCACCCTCACAGGCCTCACAACGCCCTCCTTTCACATTAAAACTAAAACGTCCCGCTGTATAACCACGTGAACGCGCTTCGGGTGTGGCGGCAAATAATTCGCGTATCGGTGTAAATAAACCGATGTAGGTGGCCGGATTGGACCGCGGTGTACGCCCTATCGGACTTTGATCAATATCGATCACCTTATCCAACAGTTCTAAACCAGTAATAGATTGATACGATGCTGCTTGCGGTAAAATAGCTGCATTTAATTTTTTCGCTGCAAGTGGGTATAAGGTGTCATTTATCAGCGTTGATTTTCCAGAGCCTGACACGCCAGTAATGCAAGTCATTAAACCAAGGGGAATTTCAACATCAATCTGTTTTAAATTATTACCGCTCGCGCCAGACAACTTAATCACACTATTCTTATCGAATTTGCGGCGTTTTTTAGGCAATTCAATGCGTCGTTCGCCGGATAAATATTGGCCCGTTAACGAATGGGTATTACGCATAATTGCAGCGGGCGACCCTTGGGCAATCACACGACCGCCATGCACACCGGCTCCCGGTCCCATATCAACAACATAATCTGCGTGTCGAATGGCCTCTTCGTCATGCTCAACGACTATCACGGTATTACCCAAATCGCGCAATCTCAACAGTGTGCTTAACAAACGACCGTTATCGCGCTGATGCAAACCTATTGATGGCTCATCGAGTATGTACATCACGCCTACTAAACCTGAACCAATTTGACTAGCTAAACGAATCCGTTGCGATTCACCGCCAGATAAAGTATCGGCACTCCGATCTAATGACAAATAATTCAAACCAACATCAATTAAAAAGTTTAAACGGTCGATGATCTCTTTTTGTAAGCGCAAAGCAATCTGTGCACGTTGGCCGGATAAATTTAATTTTTCAAATAATTCTTTTAATTTATCCAACGGTAAAGTCACCCAATCAGTAATGGCTTTATCCGCAATAAAAACATGTCGCGCAGCAACATTAAGACGTGTACCCTGGCACCTGGTACATGGTTTAGAAGCTAAATAACGTGCTAAATCCTCACGCACTGCATGCGATTCCGTCTCTTGATAACGGCGTTGCATGACCGGTATCACCCCTTCAAAGGGTTTCTTCTTATTATAGACATAGCCTTTTTCACTCTCATAATAAAATTTTATTTCTTCTTTGCCACTTCCATACAAAATAATTTTCTGAATAGTTTCTGGCAATGCATTAAAAGGTGACTCTAAAGAAAAACGATAATGCTTCGCTAAGGTCGATAACAACAAAGAATAATAAGGATTTTGTGCATCCCAGCCACGAATAGCGCCACGCGCGATACTTAATTCGGATTGTGGTATCACTTTATCCGCATCAAAAATCATTTCATGGCCTAAACCATCACATTGCGGGCAAGCACCAGCCGGATTATTAAAAGAAAATAAACGCGGTTCCAACTCGCTAATACTATAACCACACTCTGAGCACGCAAAACGCTCAGAAAAAATTAATTCCTGTGACGGCTTTCCTGGCTCATCTTGTACCACCACCGTTACTAAACCTTCACTCAAGCCTGCTGCCGTTGCTAAAGATTCACTTAAACGTAATCGATTATCAGGTTTTACTCGCAGTCTATCAATCACCACATCGATGTTATGTTTTTGCTTAGCTTTCAAAGACGGTATTTGATCCAATTCGATCAATTCACCATCAATGCGTACCCGTAAATAACCTTGGCTACGTAATTCATCAAATAAAGGTTTAAATTCACCTTTTCGACCTTTTATTTTGGGTGCCAAAATAAGTAGGCGCGTTTCATTCGGTAGCGCCATCAATGTATCCACCATCTGACTCACACTTTGCGCGGCTAAACTGGTGTTATGCACAGGGCAGCGCGGCTCACCAATTCGAGCAAACAACACGCGTAAATAATCATAAATTTCAGTGACCGTACCCACAGTCGAGCGTGGATTATGTGAGGTTGATTTTTGATCAATCGCAATCGCAGGAGAAAGTCCTTCAATATGATCAACATCCGGTTTTTCCATCATGGAAAGAAATTGCCGTGCATAAGACGACAAGGATTCCACATAGCGACGCTGACCTTCGGCATATAAGGTATCAAAGGCTAACGAAGATTTACCCGAACCGGATAATCCAGTCACCACAATTAATTGATCCCGTGGAATATCGAGATCAATATTCTGTAAATTATGGGTGCGAGCACCACGAATGCGAATTGTATCCATAGGTAAATAGAAAAGTTTTGATGCAAAAGCTAAAATCTTTACCCGCTATTGCTGAACATCACACTATAACCTTGAAAATAATGAAAAGAAACCTCTAAAAATCTCCTTTTTAACGCTTTCTTTTTTGTGCGACAAGATTTAGAATTCAGTGTTAAACTATTTTAATTGTAGTAGTGTGGGAGTATTCGAACATGGCTAGAGGCATTAATAAAGTTATTTTAATCGGCAATTTAGGCGCTGACCCAGAAATGCGTCATATGCCTGGAAATGGTGCCGCTGTGACCAATCTTAATATTGCGACTAGCGAAAGTTGGAAAGATAAAAATACCGGTGAACAACAAGAACGCACCGAATGGCATCGTGTCGTTTTATTCCAACGTCTTGCCGAAATTGCCCATGAATATTTAAAAAAGGGTTCTAAAGTTTATATCGAAGGACGCTTACAAACACGTAAGTGGCAAGATAAAACCACAGGTCAAGATCGCTACACCACTGAAATTATTGCCAATGAAATGCAAATGCTCGACAGTCGTGGTAGCAACAACAATGCAGAAACCCCCGCCTTTGCGACACCCGCTCATTCGGCTGCGCGATCCAAACAAGCTGATAAATTACCAGAAATGGCCAGCGAAGCATTTGATGACGATATTCCATTTTAATTACATTTTCCAAAATATTATCGGTAGTATACCTCTTATTTTCAAGTAAGCACAGCAATGCGCAGCAACTCTTTGTGCATTTTATGTACATAACCTATCTCATTTAAAATGAGAGTACTTGATTTATCTGCTGACTTGACTAATCTTTTTATAGAGAACATTTATTCTCAAATAAGAGCAGATATGAGGGGGGATAGTGAAATATTTAATTGCTTGGTTATTAGGCATACCTATTGCTGTATTGTTACTTATTTGGTTATTCAGTCATCTATTTTAAAATCCAACCCTTCATACAATAAAGTTTTTATACACAAAATAATCCAGGTTCTATTTTCAAGTAGGAGTACTCAGACTATGAAAGCAAAGTTATTTGTTATCTTAGGCTTAATCGCATTACCGATGGTAGCCACGATAGCCATGGGCAGCCATCGCGCCATGCAACAAGAAACCACTGGTCAATATGTTGACAGTAGCGTCATTACCTTAAAAGTAAAATCTAAATTATTAGCCGACCCAGATATAAAAGGTCTCGCTATTTCAGTCATGAGCTATAAAGGTCAAGTCAAACTCGGCGGTTTTGCGAATAATTGGGCACAAAAACAAAAAGCCGGCATGCTCGCTAAACAAGTTGAAGGCGTCACCGGTGTAACCAATAATATCGTTGTTAAAAAAATGCACCGTTAAAGACGAGCTGTAATATAGAATAAAAAGCTATTATTATAAGAGAAACAAGGTTAAAATCCTTGTTTCTCTTATATTCAGGTCGGTCATCGGTATTGATCTGCGCTTCGCACTTTCACCACATAATTTTAGTATCATAAAATATTGAGCAGCAACACAGCCAAAATTCAAGTACGAAGAGTCACTTGATTTGACTGTAAATGCTGCGCGCTAAGCTGACACTTTTAACATAATCGCGTGTTTCCTTCCAAGGTAAAATCTCTACCCAAATATCTTTTGGTAGACGTTGATACAATCCTTGAAAATGTTTCACCCGATTAGGGCCAACATTATAAGAAGCGGTGGCTAAAGTCGCATTGCCATCGAATAATTTTAATAACTGCCTTAAATACACACTACCTAAACGAATATTTTGTTCTGGATCCAGCAAATCCACACGACGTAATGCCAATCCGCGCGCTAACTGCTTACCGGTACGCGGCATAATTTGCATTAAACCTAAAGCGCCTGCACTGGATTTAGCATTCCAAATAAAAGCACTCTCTTGACGCATGATCGCCCAAACCCACGCTGAGTTTAAATGGGTTTTATGTGCAGCTGTCAGCACAGAATGCCGATAAGCGAATGGAAAACGTAATTTGATATCGTTGTGAATATTCGCTTTACTCGCACCCACAATAGCTAAGTCATACCAACCCCATTGTTTAGCCAATTGTGCAGCCGCTTGACGTTCGGACAAGCTCAAACTATCCAGTATCCATAACCATTCCTGACGCGCTTCACCCACAAAACCTAAAGCCAGTAATTCTTTAGCACGTTGTATGGCAAGATTGTTCTCGAGTGCGGCACGATCACCCCAAATATTACGCGTAGACGGATGATAGTTTACCTTCAAACGTTGACTGGCAAGCACACCATAATAATCAACTTCTTTAGCAAGACTTGTATAAATGCTTTTTGCCGCTGCGGTTTGCTTGGTTTCGGCTAAGGCCCGCGCCCGCCAATAACGCCAACAGGCTTGTTGTTGTTCTTTGTATGACAAATGATCCAACCAATAAAGCACCTTATCCCATTGACCATTTAACAAACTATTCCGTACGCGCCATTCACGTAAGGTCGCATCCGCATAAGCGGGTTTAATTTTTTTTAACCAAACACCCGCTGCACTGTGACCACGTCTAGCTAAACCGATAGCGAGATCAGCCAATATTTGCTGGGTTTCTGCTTCAGTTAAATCATAGACTTGACTTAATTGCGACCAGTCTTCTGCTAATGTGATAGGATCTTTATTCGCCAAACGTTTCATGCCAAACAATAAAATTTTTCGATCGATAATATTATCAGGATCAAATTGATTGCTGTATTTAATTAACAAAGGATAGCGTTGCACTCGATACCAATGGTTAACCTGTCGACGTTGTGCAGACGGTAAAAATTGTGCGACATGTTGGATAACGTTGACATTATTTTTGTTCATCGCTTGATCTAATTTTTTCCAAATTAAATCGGAATTCAATCCGCCGGATTGTTCCCAACGAGCAAAAACTTTACGACAAACACTTGGTGGTGAATTAACTTTTAACCAGAGTGGGGCTATTTTTTTAAATGCTAAAGATTTTTGTTGCGTGGCTAATAAAGATTGCAGGTAATAACACTGTAATGGTGTACCATAAATAGGTTGATAGTAATGAATGAAATGATTCCAATCCTGTTTTTTAGCCAAATAAGCTAACCAATCAGCACGTAGTCTAACAGCCAAGGGTGTATCGTTATAGGTTTGTAAAAACTCATCGATTTCGCTGCTATTGGCATAAGGCCCTTGTTGTTTTAATTTGCTAAAAATTAAATAAGGATATAAAGGATAATCTTTTAGTTTAACTTTTAATGCAGAAAACTGTGGATAATGTTTAGTCATTAACAGCTGTCTCGCCTGCCAAAAGAGTTTTCGTTGTTGATCTCTATTCTCAGCGTGGGCTAAGCATGGCCATATCAAGAGTAAACTTATGATCAATACGGTGCTTTTTATAGTCCCCATAGCATTCTAAGAGTAGGAAAAATTTATGCCCCTCTATTTTATATATATCACTTTAGGGCTGCTTACCAGCTTAATCGCTTTTACATTATTGCATTTTTATAAATTAGAACGTCAACACGACAAATTAATCCAAATGGAAAGTCGTTGGACAGATATCAATCGTTTACTCAATCAATTACACGATACGCGGGTTAGTGATCAACGTCATACCGCCGCCAGTAAAGAGCAACTTTTACTTGAACTCCATACCTATCGTCAACAATTTGATCAACACCAACTCAGTAGTTTAAAACTGTTACAAGATAGCCTACAGCAAGGTTTACAACATATCAGCCAACGTATGGACAAATTAACTGAAAACACCCAAGAAAAATTATTGGCGATTAGTGGTCAAGTCGAAAAACGTTTATTTGATGGCTTTGCACAAACCACTGCTACATTTGCTGATGTGGTAAAACGACTGGCGTTGATCGATGAAGCACAAAAACGCATCACTGAACTTTCCACCAATGTGGTTAATTTACAACAAATTCTTGCCGACAAACGCTCGCGCGGTGTTTTTGGCGAAGTACAACTACATGCCTTAATCGAAAATGTCTTACCTGCAAAAAATTACAGTTTGCAACATACCTTAAGTAATGGAAAACGTGTCGATTGTCTGTTACTGCTACCCCCGCCCACCGGCAGCATTGCCATCGATGCTAAATTTCCCTTAGAAGGTTTTAAAAAATTAACCGAAATCGATCTACCAAAAAGTGAACAACGCGCAGCAGCAACACAATTTCGCCAGGATATCCGCCATCATATACAAGCTGTCGCCAGTAAATATATTATTCCCGGCGAAACTTCAGAAGGTGCTTTATTATTTATTCCTGCTGAAGCAATTTTTGCCGAAATTCACGCCCATTATTATGATTTGGTCGAAGAAGCACAGCGTCAACGCGTCTGGTTGGTCTCACCGACAACGATGATGGCGGTTCTCACCACCACCAGCGCCATTTTAAAAGATGCCGCGACACGTGAGCAAATCCATTTGATACAAGAACATTTAAGTGTCTTAGCCAAAGATTTTTCACGTTTCAAAAAACGCATGGATGCTCTATCCCGTCACATACAACTCGCCTATACCGATATTCAAGACGCTAAAACCTCGGCCGATAAAATTACTTCACGTTTTGAAAAAATCGAAAAAGTGGAGTTAACTACCCACCTAACTGAATAAGCTTTATTTATATTTTAATCCCATAGTTGTTATGCAAAAAATTAGTTATGGGATAAATTTTAAAATACTTAACATTAGACAAACAAACCTTTTATATTAATTAAAAAATACAGGCTGCTCACCTTCAGTAAGTAAGTGCAAATTTTTTGTTAAACTAATTTCAGGCACTAAGACCATTTAGTTCTCTTGCTTCTTCTTTTTCGCTCGGCTCGAAATTAATAGACGCATGAAATCTGAGTAATAGTGGAGAAAATTTATCTTTTGCAGTATCTTGATAGGGGACATTCCACTGGAATTCTTCATGTATAAATTTCTGGATCGAAGAAATCTGCTTGTTAAATGCTTCACACACAACAACACCTTGTTTAGGTTCAAGTAATTCAAGAACCGACTCAAAATCAGAACCACTTTTTATGATTTCAGGGAGCTTAGCTTTTAGTGATTCGAAAGCGACTGTACCTTGCTCAGGAGTAAGGTGTTTAAAAACCTGCGCAAAATCAAAGCCATCTTTTATCTCAGATAGCTTAGCTTCTAGTAATACGAAGGATGGTAATTGTCTGGCATACTTTAACCTCGTACAAACAAATTTATAATCATTTAGACTATGCTAATGCGCAATTCTTAAAGTTATCTTAGGGCACTTCTAAAAATTAGGGAATTTGCTGTAAAACTGAGGATTTTATAAAGGGAGAAAAAAATAAGCTACCAATTTCATGTAATAATGAAATTTATTATCGTTCTAATCCATAGGTTAACTAAAATAGCGGGCTATATCAGCTATTATTAACCAACCCCCCAATCGAGTGAGGTGTTCATACCGACAAACATTATAGACTAAATTCATGAGCCCTATTTTTAATGTGGCACGAGCTAAACCGATGCACCGAATGAATTTTCCTTTCATGGAATTTTGCATAAAACCAA
>Ga0075369_10000688_pt1 | contig 10821 bp, 9 predicted proteins | sample EndMethybrTD3034_FD_71400 | JGI IMG/M metagenome (GOLD analysis project Ga0075369, IMG submission 71400) | Populus endosphere microbial communities from Tennessee, USA - Endosphere MetaG P. TD hybrid TD303-4 | ecosystem: Host-associated > Plants > Roots > Endosphere | place: USA: Tennessee...
GCGCAACCTGTGGCGCAACCTGGCCACGATGTCCTGATCCGCCGGCGCGTCACGCCGGCGGATCAGGACATCGTGGCCAGGTTGCGCCACAGGTTGCGCAGGCTGTCCGTGCCACCGAACAAGGTGGTGAAGTTGGTGGAGTCGACGAGGACGATGTCACCGGCGCGCCGGCCGGACGGGGGCATCCAGATCAGCGCGTTGAATTCGGTGTTGCCCGCCTCGGTGAACGGGTGCGGCCGGTTCGGGTCGACGCGTTGTCGGCCCAGCACCAGCAGGTCGTTGCTTTCCGGCGCGGTGAGTTCGTAGTGCGGCAGGTGCGGGTGGAAGTTGAAGGTGGTGACGTCGGCCAGCAGTCGCGCCGCATCCAGATCGCGGTATCCGGTCAGCGGCGCGATCTGGCTGGTGCCCTCGACGACGGCGGGCCGCAGCCCCCATTTGTTGTGCACGGGAACATCGAGGGCTGTCATCAGTGAACGGGTGTACTGGCCGAAGCGCTGCTGGCGCGGGACGAGTGCGTCGCCGTGGTGCAGGTATTCGACCTGGCGCTGGCCGAAATCGGCGGTGAACCCGACATCGTGATGTGGCGCGAGCAACAGGCAGGTGCCTTCCCGGCCCAGCCAGTGCTGGATGGCCGCGATTTCCTCGGGTGCGGCTTCCTGTTCGGAGAGCAGATGGTCGAGGCCGAACACCATGAGCGTGTCGGTGTCGGCCAGCACGCGCTCGTCGATGGGCAGCTTGTAGCCGGCTTGGTCGATGCGCTGGAACACCGCGACCGGGTGTCCGGTGGCTTCCGCGGCGATTTCCTGGAACGCCAGCGTGGATCGGTGAAACAGCTCCAGGGTGCCTGCGATGCCTTGCAGGAAGTGCGCCGCGTCGTATTCGGGGGTTTCGTAGGCGGGCCACAGGACGTTGCGGACCTCGGTCATGGTGGAGAACCGGTTGTACATCTCGGCCGGATCGCGTTGAGCTTCCCACGGATAGCTCCATGTCCAGTAGATGGACATTCGGCGGCCGCCGGTGTGCGGCCGGGCGACGTGGGTCTGGTTGTAGGTGCGCGCCCGCGCCGTCGCGGTCATGGTTGTCCTTCCCCTTCACCGGATCTGTCGCCGAGGGCGGCGAGATAGCGCAGCGCCGAGATGCCCGGCAGGAAGAAATACGCGCCACCCTTCAGCGTCGTGAACGCGGGCAGGCCCTTGTGCACTCGGCGGATGGGCCGTTTGGGGACGGTGAAGTGCAGGCTGCCGTCCTGGGTGCCGCAGATCGGGTCGTGCTCGTTGCCCAGTTCGTGGAAGTTCCTGTCGTTGATCCAGACGTTCTGGGCGAACTCGAACTGCCGCACCAGGCTCGCGCAGATGATGAACGCCGCGATGCCGCGGTCGACTCCGTCGTCGGGCGCATCCTCTGGCAGCGCCGGACCGTAGGTGGCGCCGCGGCGGATCATGCGACGCCGGTTCATCTGGTGGGCGGTGTCGCGGGGATTCAGCCGCCGGGCATGTGCGCCGAGCGGGCACGCGTAGCCGAGCGGGTCCATTTCCTTGTAGCCGAAGTCGTTGTTGCGCATCGGGTCGGCACCCAGCTCGGGGTCGTCGCGGTCGGGAGCCAACACCAGGGGCGCACCTGATCGCCATCGGCCCATGAACTTCGCCGCGAGCAGTTCCCGACCCTCCGAGGTATCGGCGTTCGCCCGTAAGTAGTCGCGGAACAACCCGACATGCTCCTGCAGCCGCCGGTAGGCCATGAAGCTGCCGTTGCGTGAAAGAATCTCGGGCGCAGGAAGATTGGCAGCGGGACCATCCTCGTCGGGGTAGCCCAGGATGAACTCGCCCGGCTCGAGCGGCGCCCCGGAACCGGGCGTCGGGTCTTCGCCCGAACCCTTCATGACGGGCTGGGACAGTCGGTCCCGGAATCCGAAGTGGTCATGGGCGTAGTTGAACGGCGGCGTGGCATTGAGATCCAGATGCGACAGCCGGCGCACGCCCGGGCAGCGGTCGAGAAGTTTGTCGTGTTCGCCTATGCACCGCTGTGTTTCGGCGTCGTCGCGGGCGAACAGAATCGCGATGGCGTGCAGATCATGGCTGGCGAGACCGCCCACCCAATGCTGCGGGGCGTTGATCCCGGTGTCGCCGAGGATGTCGGCCCGCGCCGCCATTCCCTCGCGAAACTCCGGAGGGAAGGTCGCAAGCGATCCTTCGTCGACACCCAGCGCCCGCAGGCCGTCAATGGTGAACGCCAGTGTGATCCAGCGGTTCTGATTGTCTATGGAAGCTTCCACGTCGGCCGCGGACGCCACCCGGTGGTGCAGTTCGGTCAGCCACGCGCGCCCCGCGGCCGGGTTGTCGAACGAGAGGAATTCGTATCGGCCGGTCATGGCCGGGGTGCGGGTCAGCAGTATGTGCTGGATGTCGTCGAACTCGAGCATCGAGGACGCGGTTACTGCATCTGGTCGAGCATGTCCGAGAACGCCGCCTTCAGGCGCAGCGCCTTCTTGATCTCGTCGGCCGTCACGTACGGATACTCGCCGTACTCAAGGAAGCTCGGGCACTGGTGGGCGCGGACGAACTCGACGAAGGCGGCCGGGTTCTCCTTCCAGTCCTCGGGGAAGCCCTCGAGATTGGTGAACACCGTCGTGATGCCTGTCTGGCTGAACAGCGCGACCGCGTCCTCGGTGTACTTGTCGAAGTCGGTGTCGAAGATCCCCTGGTACTGAAAGTGCAAACCCGACCCGACGTCGAAGAGGACCCAGCGCAGATAGTGCAGCCGCAACGGCGCGAGCACGTCGGGGCTGCCGGCGATCGCCTCCTGGATCTGCTTGCCGTAGGCCCGCACGACCTCTTCGCGGCCCTCTTTGACCTTGGCGATGATCGAGAAGCCGTAGCACGCAGGTGTCCGCGGATAGATCGGGCCGTACCGGCCCCGTTCCAACTCGATATAGCCCTCCTTCGGGATGGCCATCGCCGCGGGTTTGGACCAGTCTGGTGCTGGCATGGGCCGCCCTCCCGATCGCAGAACTGGACACTGGTCGGCGCCGGTACACCGCCCCGACATTCCCGACATTATTGACCCGGTCGCGCCGTGTCGTCCCCCAGATCGGGTGAAACCGTGTACGCGATTTCACCCACTCTGGGGGATGGCTGTCGGGGAGCTGTGCTCGTATCATCTCCTGGCTGGCTTGGTGACTGACACATTCGGCTGGACGCGCACCGTGTGATCTGGTGTCCCGACGGGAAACCGGTGACCGTTCGGGAAGGAGCTGACATGTCGACCCCACCCCTCGCCACCCTCTTGCCGTGCAGGTGAAAGCGCTTGTGCCGGTTGGGCAATCGTGTGCTGCCGGTGCGCTATCGGACGACGGAGAACGCCGTTCTCCACTTTGATCTTCGGCGTTGGGATATAACTCGTGACACGACGTGGTCGTCATCGCAGCCGCAACATGATCGGAATCAACAACGTGAAATCAACCCGCAAGATCACTGGAGCTCTGTTCGCCGGCGCCGTCACGAGCGGACTGGTCGCAAGCGCCGGACTGGGCCTGTCCCCTCAGGCGAACGCGACCTGCGTGTCCATCTTCGGAATCGGCAACAGCGCCGACTGCACCAGCACGATATTCAGTGCCGCCATCGCGCTCGGCGACGGAGCGTCCGCCGACGCCAGCGGCTGGTTCGGCGCGGCATTCGTATTGGGTGAGAACAACTCCGCCACCACCAGTGCGGGGTCATTCTTGAACTTCGCCACCAGCCTCTTGGGCACTGACAACACCGTCACGGCAGCGGGTGGCGTTGCGAACTGGGCCACCAACATGGGCAACCACAACACCGTCACGGCAGACGGCGGCGTGGCCAACTGGGCCACGAACCTCGGCGGCGACAACAACACCGTCACCACACAGCAAGGCAGCGTGTGGAACACCGCCACCAATATCGTGGGTGGCAACAACACCGTCTCGACTCAAAGCGGCTATCTGAACTGGGCGAGAAACGTGTTCGGCAACTCCAACGCCATCACGGTGCAGGGCGGCTATGCGAACTGGGCTCGACACATCTTCGGCGACGGCAACACCGTCGGGATCCAAGCCGGAAACGCCAACACGGTTCGAAGCATGTTCGGCAACGACAACAACGTGACGGTACAAGGCGGCTTCGGGAGTTTCGCTCGAAGCATGCTCGGCGACCGGAACACCGTCGGGACACAGGGCGGCTATTCAGACCTGGCCACCAACTTCTTGGGCAACGACAACACGGTCACCTCTGACGGCGGGTTCTTCAACGGCGCGAGGAACATTGTCGGCACCGGCAATGAGCTGTCCTCCGGTGGCGTCGGCGCAAATCTGAACCTGGGCCTGAACATATTGAGCGACGGCAATGACCTGTCCGCGGGTGGTCGAAACAGCACGCTGAACGGCGCCTTCAACACCGGCGGACGCGACAACACCGTCAGCGCCGGTGAGACCGAGTCCGAGCCCGGCAACGTGAATGCCGGCTTCACCTTCCTCGGCAGCGACAACACCGTCGCAGCAGGTCCCGGCCCGCTCGCGGCTGCCGGCGCCGTCCTTCGCAACGGTCTGACCGTGACGAAGGAGGATTTCGGGATTGCGATCAACAACGACAGCATCGGTGGCGCGCTCGCGACGAGCAGCGAATCCAACACCGTGTCTGAGGCGTCGGTGGCGTCCGCACGTACGACGAGCACGGTGGGCAAGACCGACGACGCTGCCGGTCCGACCACCCGCAGCACGAAGCGGACCGGCAATGGGTCCGACGACGCGGCCGGAGCGACCGCAACCGGCACGAAGCGGACCGGCAAGGGGACCAACAAGGCAGCGGGGGCGAGCACGGACGGCGACAAGACGGCAACCAAGGCGACCGACAACGCGGCCGGTGAGTGAGGTAGCGGCCCGGGGGCCGCAAACTTCAGGTAGTCCACCGGGCAGGCATGTTCGCCGTGGTCCGAGCGGGCCTGTGCGGCCTATCGATCAATAGACAGAATGTTCGTACGGCAGCGGCCGTGGCCAATTAGGCTCGAGCCATACGGTTCCCAGCCCCGGGGGTGCAACCCCAACGGCGATGGAGCAGCCGAACCGCAGAGAGGGACAAACGTGCGATCACCAGTGCACTACCTGCTGACAGTTGGGCTGGCGATGTCAGCTCCCATCGCGATGGTCGTCACCGCGCCCTCGGCGGCGGCTGACTGCAAGAGCCAGGGCTATTCCACCGTATGTTCGCAGGGTGAGGTCCGTGGCCCCGACGGGGTAGCGAGGACGGCCACCGCCGGGGTTCCCTATCCATGCGATGACGACTGGTATTGCGGCACCGATTGGGACCTCGACGTCGATTGGAACCCCGGTGGTCCCGTCTGGGATCCCGGTCGTCCCGGTGGCATCGGTCCACGTCGTTGAGTATCCAACCCATGACCCGTCAACCAGTTGATCAAGGAGCCAATATGTTGCCCTCACCACGCCCCGCCCGCCGCGCGCTCGCGGGCGCGATCGGCGTCGGCGCCCTGGCCGGAACAATGTTCTTCGGGCTCGTCGGTGCCGCCACTTCTGCGGCGCAACCGCCACCACCGGCTCCGCCGGTGCCTCCGCCGTGCACGGCCTCCGAACTGTCGCGCGTGATCTCGGGCGTCATGTTCGACACCTCGAACTACCTTGCCACTCACCCCCCGGTAAACGACTTCTTCACGAGCCTCAAGGGTCAGCCCAAGGATCAGATCGGGGAGAAGGTGAAACAGTACTTCGACGCCAATCCCGGCGTTCGGGACGACCTCGTGCGCATCCGCCAGCCATCGGTCGACTTCCGCGCGCGCTGCGGGGCACCGGCGACACCCTGACGGTTCGGCGGGACGGCACTGTCCGGTCGGCGCTCAGCGCCGCCCGGGCGTGACGGCGTCGGCAAGTTCCATCGGAATCGAGGGAACCCGGCCGACCGCGTCGAGGAGGGCGTGTGCGCACGCGTCGGCGACCCGTCCGGCGTCGACGGACGGGTCCAGTAGGCGCTGCCTGCACAGTTCGAAGGTGAACGCCAGCCATCCGTAGATGGTGAACCGCAGATCGCGGACGATCTTGTCATCGAGGGTGACGCCGGCCGCCTCGGTAATGCGCTCGATGATGCGGTTGGCCTGCCGGTCGTTGTCGATGTCTTCGATGCCACGCAGGATCGGATCTGACCGGCCCATGCCCATGTAGGCCGCCCAGGCGCCATGCGGGTGTGTCTCGTCGTACTCCAGATAGGCCAGCACACCAGCTCGGAGCTGGTCGAAGAGACTCTGCCCGGGCTCCGGCGGGGGATTGGTCGCCGCGAACAGGCGCTCACCTTCGGCCCGCACCACCGCGGCGAAGAAGGCGCGCTTGTCCGGGAAGTAGTGATACATCAAGGCCCGCGATACACCGGCGCGCTCGGCGATCTCGTCGATGCGCACCTCGTCGTAGGGACGCTCCCCGAAGACTTGCGCGCCCAATGCCAACAACTCGACCCGCCGATCCTCCGGTGACAACCGCCGCCTGGGCTCCGCCGCCATGGTCGGCAGTCTACTTGACACACGTATAACAGCGGCGCAGAGTCCAGGAGCGAATGCGACTCGGGGATGTGGGCCGGGGGGCAGGAGCGAAAGCGACTCGGGGATGTTGACGAGTCGGGCTCAGCCGAAATGTACGCCCTGGGCCAGCGGCAGTTCGGTGGAGTAGTTGACGGTGTTGGTGGCGCGCCGCATGTAGGCGCGCCACGCATCGGAGCCGGATTCCCGGCCCCCGCCGGTCTGCTTCTCGCCGCCGAACGCACCGCCGATCTCCGCACCCGAGGTGCCGATGTTGACGTTGGCGATACCGCAGTCCGAGCCGTCGGCCGCGAGGAAGCGTTCGGCCTCCCGCATGTCCAGCGTGAAGATTGCCGACGAAAGACCCTGCGGTACAGCGTTGTTCAGCGCGATCGCCTCGTCGATCCCGTCGTAGGTGAGGACGTAGAGGATGGGCGCGAACGTTTCGCTGTGCACCACCGCGGTCTGTGCGGGCATCCGGACCACCGCCGGTGCGACGTAGTAGGAGCCCTCGTCGCCAAGGTCGTGGCGTTCGCCGCCGAAGACCTCTCCGCCGTCGGCTTTGGCCTGCTCGAGCGCGCCGACCATGTCGCGGTACGCACGTTCGTGGATCAGCGGGCCGACCAGCGTGCCGTCGACGGTCGGATCGCCCACCGGCAGCTGCCGATACGCGGCGACCACACGGTCGACCACCTCGTCGGCCACCGACCGGTGCACGATCAGCCTGCGCAGCGTGGTGCAGCGCTGACCGGCCGTGCCCGCGGCCGCGAACACGATGGCCCGGACCGCCAGATCCAGGTCGGCCGACGGTGTCACGATGGCCGCGTTGTTGCCGCCGAGCTCCAACAGTGCCTTACCGAATCGCTGGGCCACCCGCGGCCCGACCTGTCGGCCCATCCGCACCGAGCCCGTCGCGCTCACCAGGGCCACCCGGGGATCGTCGACCAGGAGTTCGCCGACCTCGCGGCCGCCCTGGATGAGACGGCTCACCGCGGCGGGCGCCCCGACGTCATCGGCGGCCCGCTCGATCAGCGCCTGGCAGGCCAGTGCCGTGAGCGGACTGAGCTCGGAGGGCTTCCACACCACGGTGTCACCGCACACCAGCGCGATCGCCGAGTTCCACGCCCACACCGCGACCGGGAAGTTGAAGGCGGTGATCACGCCGACCACACCCAGCGGATGCCAGGTCTCCATCAGCCGGTGACCGGGCCGCTCCGAGGCGATCGTCTTGCCGTAGAGCTGACGCGACAGACCCACCGCGAACTCGCAGATGTCGATCATCTCCTGGACCTCGCCGAGGGCCTCGGAGGTGATCTTGCCCGCTTCGACCGTCACCAGCGTCGCGAGGTCGGCCTTGTGCTCGACGAGCAGGGTGCCAAGGCGCGCGACGAGCGCACCACGCACCGGGGCCGGGGTCGTGCGCCATTGGCTAAAGGCCTGTGCCGCTTCGGAAATCGCTGTGGCGGCCTCCTCCGGCGTGGTTTCGGGGATGGTGAACAGCACATCTCCGGTGATCGGTGTGCTTGCCTGAAGTCCGTGCTCGCCGGGCGCACCGAGCAACGCGTCGGAGCCGATGCGGGACAGCGCGTCCCTGGCCTGGGAGCGCAGATCCTCCACCGTGGGCAGCGGAGCGGTCGTGGTCATGGTGGATTGTGTCATGTGTCGTCAACACCGCCCTCTGGTCGGAGTGGCTGGGAACTTCGATGTGGGTTCGGGTTGTTCATTCGCTGGCGGTTCGGGCGGGATCACCTCTGGCGGCGCGGGCTCGGATACAGTGCCCGCCATGGGTGAACCAGACGACCACCCCCAAGCCCCGGTCCCTCTCGACGAGATCGACCGGATCCTGGCGCGTGAGCTGCTCGCCGACGGTCGCGCGACGCTTGCGCACCTGGCGGCCACTGCGGGTCTGTCGGTTTCGGCCGTGCAGTCGCGGGTGCGCCGCCTGGAGTCCCGCGGAGTGATCTCGGGATATTCGGCGAGGATCGCCCCCGAAGCGCTGGGCCTGCAGCTGTCGGCGTTCGTCGCCATCACACCTCTCGATCCGTCCCAACCCGATGATGCGCCCGCACGCCTTGAACACATCCCCGAGGTCGAGGCCTGCCATTCGGTGGCAGGGGAGGACAGCTACATCCTGTTGGTTCATGTCGAGTCGGCCCGTGCGTTGGAGGCGCTGCTTCAGCGGATCCGCAGCGCCGCCAATGTGCACACTCGCAGCACGATCATATTACAGACTTTTTACCGTGACCGGCCCCTGGTGCCGTAATAGTTACGGCTGAGATCTCCCAGTCTGGTAATTACTACGGAAACGACTGCTGTGACAGTATGCCGGCATAACTAAAGTCCGTCGCGCGCGCTCGTCCCTGGCCGGACTCGGTGGCCTTCGACGCGGAGGTGGGCGACCGGAGCCGGCTGGTCAGGCGCCCGCACGCTGCGGCGATTGCGGTACTATGCGGAATAACTGCGGAACTGACATCAATGTTCCGTAAATATTCCTGTACCCTCGGGCGATGACCGAAGTTCTCACGCACCTCACGGCTTCCGGGTCTCCCATGTCTCCGATGTCTCCCATGTCTCCGATGTCTCCGATGCCTGCCATCTCGGGTCGACCCGTGCATGCGAGCGACGTGCGCGAGCTCCTGGCCCGCCACATCCTGGCCGACGGCATGGAGCTGGTGCTCGATCTCGATCGGTCGGCCGGCTCCTACCTCGTGGACGCGCGCACCGGCGAGCGTTACCTGGACATGTTCACGTTCTTCGCGTCGTCGGCGCTGGGGATGAACCATCCGGCCCTGGCCGATGACGAGGCGTTCCGCGCAGAACTGGCCGCTGCGGCGGTCAACAAGCCGAGCAACTCCGACGTCTACACCGTGCCGATGGCCCGATTCGTCGACACGTTTGCCCGCGTGCTGGGCGACCCGGCGCTGCCCCATCTGTTCTTCGTCGACGGCGGCGCGCTCGCGGTGGAGAACGCGCTGAAGGTCGCCTTCGACTGGAAGAGCCGGCTCAACGAGTCGCGGGGTATGGACCCCGATCTGGGCACCAGGGTCCTGCACCTGACGGGTGCGTTCCATGGCCGCAGCGGCTACACCCTCTCGCTGACCAACACCGATCCCAACAAGGTCGCCCGGTTCCCGAAGTTCGACTGGCCGCGCATCGACGCGCCGTACGTGCGGCCCGGCCTGGATGACGCGGCGATGGCCGCCATCGAGGCCGAATCGCTGCGGCAGGCCAGGGTCGCCTTCGCGGCCCATCGCGACGACATCGCCTGCTTCATCGCCGAGCCGATCCAGGGTGAAGGGGGCGACCGGCATTTCCGGCCGCAGTTCTTCGCCGCGATGCGGGAACTCTGTGACGAGTTCGACGCGCTGCTGATCTTCGACGAGGTGCAGACCGGGTGCGGTTTCACCGGAACGCCGTGGGCCTACCAGCAACTGGGCGTCACCCCGGACGTGGTGTCGTTCGGCAAGAAGACTCAGGTGTGCGGTGTGATGGCCGGCGGCCGCGCACGCGAGGAGCGATTCAGCACCAGGGTCGACGAGGTACCCGACAACGTCTTCCACGTCAGCTCCCGCATCAACTCGACGTGGGGCGGCAACCTGGTAGACATGGTGCGCGCCCGGCGCATCCTGGAAACCATCGAGGCCGACCACCTGCTGTCGCGGGCCACGGAGATGGGCCGCTACGTCCTCGACCGGCTCGGCGAACTGGCGGCGGAGTTCCCCGGGCTGGTGCTCGATGTGCGCGGCCGCGGCCTGATGTGTGCGTTCAGCCTGCCCACCGCCGCTCAGCGCGATGAGCTCATCCGCCGGCTGTGGGACCGCCACGTCATCATGCTGGCCAGCGGCACCGATTCGGTGCGGTTCCGCCCCGCCCTGACGGTGACGGCGGACGACATCGATACCGCCGTTGCCGCTGTGCGGGGTGTGCTCAGCCGGATGTGAGCCGGCGGATCGTCGCGCGCAGCCGTGGCAGATCGGCGCCGCCGACGAGTTCGCAACCGTGCAGTTCGGCGAGCTTTCGTGCGGCCGGGGTGAATTCGTGGTTCGTGACGACCATGGTCCTGGTGCAGTCTTGCATGGGCGCACCGGCCACCACTTCTTGAACGGCGCTCGCCCCCACCGGCCGTGAGCGCCGTTTGCATTGGATCGCAAGCCGATTCGGGCGGGTACCGACGATGAGGTCGACACCCCAGTCGCCCGTCACCGAGGTCATGATCACCGAAACGCCTGCCGACCGCGCGACCCCGGCGATGTAGTCCTCGAACTCGGTGCCCGACATGGCGGCCGCGCGATC
>Ga0075369_10000689_pt1 | contig 10820 bp, 6 predicted proteins | sample EndMethybrTD3034_FD_71400 | JGI IMG/M metagenome (GOLD analysis project Ga0075369, IMG submission 71400) | Populus endosphere microbial communities from Tennessee, USA - Endosphere MetaG P. TD hybrid TD303-4 | ecosystem: Host-associated > Plants > Roots > Endosphere | place: USA: Tennessee...
TCATGGGGTCGGGTGAGATCGGCTTCACCGTCATGGCGATCACCTTCTCGCTGATCGCCGTGTTCATTCCGCTGTTCCTGATGGGCGGCTATGTCGGCTTGCTGTTCCGCGAATTCGCGGTCACGGTCAGCGTGGCGCTCCTGTTGTCGTTGGTGATCTCGCGGACGCTGACACCGATGATGTGCGCCTACATGCTCAAGGCCGAGCCCAAGGAGCACGGATGGCTCTACCGCCTGTCCGAAAGCGGCTTCGCCGCGATACTCGGCGTCTACGAGGCAGGCCTGAAGATTGCTCTGCGTTACCGTTTCATCACCCTCATGGTGATGCTGAGCACCATCGGCCTGACCGGCTATCTCTACGTAATCATTCCCAAGGGCTTCTTCCCGCAGCAGGACACCGGACTGATACTCGGCCAGTCGGAAGCGGCGCAGGATATCTCCTTTCAGGCCATGCAGGAGCGCCAGCAGGCGCTGCTCGATGCCATCGTGCGGGACCCGGCCGTCGATACGGTCGGCGCAGCCGCGGGCGCCGGCGGTGGGCTCTATACCATCAACGACGGACGCGTCTTCATTCAGCTCAAGCCTCACGACCAGCGTGATTCGATCGACAAAGTCATTGCCCGGCTACGCGCCAACCTCGCAAAGATCCAGGGCATCACCCTTTACATGCAGCCCGCGCAAGACATCACGATCGGTGCGCGACTGAACAAGACCCAGTTCCAGTACACGTTGAACGACGCCGACCCCGGCGAACTCAATCATTGGGCAAACTTGTTCGTGGAGAAATTGAAGGCCGTCCCGACCCTTGCTGACGTCGCCACCGATCAGCTCAATGCCGGGCCCATGCTCGACATCACCATCAAGCGTGACGTCGCCTCGACCTACGGCATCCTCCCCTTTACCATCGACAACACGCTGGACGACGCCTTCGGCCAGCGAATCGTCTCGACCATCTACACCACCCTGCAGCAATACCACGTCATCCTTGAGGTGAACCCGAAGTTCCAGTACGGACCAGAAGCGCTCGATCACATCTACGTAAAGTCGGCGTCCGGGCAGCAAGTGCCGATATCCACCCTGGTCGACTCGGTCGTGAAGGTCGCCCCACTGGTCGTCAACCACCAGGGCCAGTTCCCCTCCATCACGATTTCGTTCAACCTGGCACCCGGGGCAGCACTCGGCGAAGCGGTAACCGCCATTCAGCGTGTCGAGAAGGAGCTGAAGCCGCCCCTCTCCCTCCAGACGAGCTTCCAGGGAAACGCGCAGGCCTTTGGCGCATCACTGAAGAGCACGCCGATCCTCGTCATCGCGGCGCTGTTCGTCATCTATCTCATCCTGGGCATGCTCTATGAGAGCCTGATACATCCCATAACCATCATCTCCACCCTGCCTTCGGCCGGTATCGGTGCGCTGCTGCTCCTGATGGCGGTCCACATGGACTTGAGTGTCATCGGCATCGTGGGCATCATTCTGCTGGTCGGCATCGTCAAGAAGAACGGCATCATGCTGGTCGACTTCGCGCAGCAGGTCGAGCACAGCGAAGGCCTGAGCGCCGAGGAGTCGATCTACAAGGCCTGCCTGCTGCGCTTCCGGCCGATCCTCATGACGACCATGGCGGCATTGCTCGGCGGCGTGCCGCTGATGTTGGGTACCGGCACCGGATCCGAGATTCGCCAGCCGCTTGGCTATGCCATCGTGGGCGGCCTTGCGATGTCGCAGCTGCTGACGCTCTACACCACGCCGGTTGTCTACATCTACCTGGACCGCCTTCAAACACGACTGTTCCGCAAGAAGGGGCACGCAATTCCAGGCGGTGCGAAGCCACGCCCGGCCGAATGATCCTGCTTCGGAGGCGGACACATATACCTTCGTATACCGTCCTAGACTCGTGCATACCTTTGGCGACCATTCTCGCCTCCCTAGTCATCGCCATGTGGTATCTTCAAATGCGCTTGGGTCTGGAAACCAACCCTCAGCGCGACATCTACTAACGCCAGATCGGGTTACACAACAGCTCGCATGCCCGATCGATGCGCCGGCGCAACACGTAATGATGGGGCCGCCTCACGGCCGCACGGAATTGCGCAGAGAGGTGCACATCGTGGCCCGCGTTAACGCGCAAACCTGACTGCCTCTTAGAGGCACGCGACCGAGCTGAACTTCACGTGGTGACAATTCTCGTCTGTGGACCGCAATTGGGAGAAAGCGCCGTGAAAGGGGCCGCTTCATATTGGGTAACCGAAGCATAGGAGAATAACTGTGAGCATCTTGTCACGTCGCAATCTTCTGGCCGCCACGGCGGGCGGGTCGCTCGTCGCAGCCGCCGCCGAAGCGCAAGCTCAGTCCTTCGGTAACCCGGATACGCCACGGCAAGGCGCCGTGAACGCGAGGAACCCCGCCAGTTTGACGGACCCGGGCCCGCAGAATTCGGCAATTGCCGACCAGTTCCCGGCAGCGGTGTCGCCACCAGCCACGTCGACGAACGACATGCCGCAGTTCTGGGCATCGTTCAACAACTCTGCGAAGCGCATCCAGAACGGCGGCTGGGCGCGTCAGGTGACCCAGTACGACTTCCAGATCTCGGAGACGATCACTGGCGTCAATATGCGGTTGACCTCGGGCGGCATACGCGAGCTGCACTGGCACGAGTTCGCCGAATGGGCGTACGTAACGTATGGCACGTGCCGCATCACGGTCCTTACTCCGGAGGGACATGCTTATGTGGCCGATGTCAACGAAGGCGAGCTGTGGATTTTCCCGCCCGGCTTTCCTCATTCGCTGCAAGGCATCGGCCCGGACGGCACCGAATTCATCATCGCCTTCAATGATGGAAGAGCATCGGAGTTCAGCACGCTGCTGGTGACCGATTTCATCGCCCATACCCCGCCGGATGTCCTGGCCCAGAATTTCCGGGTCCCGGCGGACACGTTCTCGAAGTCACCGCGGTGGGACAAGTACATCTTTCAGGGCAATCTGCCGGGACCGCTCGCGGCCGACCAAGCGGCCGCGACCGGCCCTGAAGGTGGGCCAAAGAACCCGCTCAGCTTTTCCTTGAAGGGTGTGAAGGACAAACCGTTCTTCCGCCAGGGGCCGGGCGGCACGGTGCAGATCGCCGACAGCCGCAACTTCCTCGCCAACACTTTCATCTCTGCGTCGCTGGTGACGCTTGTCCCTGGCGGCCTGCGCGAACTGCATTGGCATCCCAACGCCGATGAGTGGCAGTACTATATCAAGGGTAAGGCGGAGGTCGGTGTCTTCGCCGCCGGCCCCAAAGCGCAGACCACGAACTTCAACCCGGGCGACATTGGCTACGTCAAGCGCAACAACGGTCACTATGTCAGGAACACCGGCAACACCGAGTTGCAGTTCCTCGAGGTGTTCAAGAGTCCCTATTTCCAGGACGTCTCGTTGTCCGACTGGTTGACGCATACGCCGCCCGCGATGGTCGCCGCGACCTTCAACATCGACCCGGCGGTGATTGCTAACTGGCCCAAGGACAAGCCGGAAGCCCTGCCGATCTATAGGCCGTAGCCGATTGCGCTGGCCTGAGCGAACGCTGACCGACCACGCCATTCTTCCTTGAAAGGAGGTAAGGGCTGGCCGGCGGCGTTGGCTCGGATCCGCCGTTTGCCGAAGTGGTCGGAGTCACGACGCCCATTCGAGCTTGCCATCGCATTGGCTTGCCATCGCATTGGCCCGCCACAGAGCAGCCGGTACGAGGGCTCTCCGGATCGGCGCACAGGCAATTCGCCGTCAGCTTCTCGGCTCTCCGGGCACGAAGCATCGCGGCTCCTGCGCACCAGGCGTCATGCAAACGTGACTGCGGCCGTCCGGCGAGGGGTACCCGAGCACCGTGTCGGGCGGGACCGCCACCCAGCGGCCGTCGATCCAGACCCGCCAACCCAGCGGCCCCGGGTCGGCGCGCACAGGCCGGCAATCCCGATCGTCGCAGCAGCCAAAGCCGCGGTTGTCCTGCCATTCCTTGTAGACGTGATGCATCTCGGCATGGCCGTCGCCGTACGCGCCACTCTGCGCGCGCGCCGGCCCCGGCACAGCCATGGCGGCGATGGTGAACAACGCAGTGGCCAACAACATGGCAATGTTGCGATCGCTTACCGTGTCCATCGGCAGGCTCCTCCGCCACGGCGCGATAAACGCGCCGATACACAGCCGAACTTAATCGGCATCGCGGAAGTCGACTTGCCAAGGATTGCCGGCTTTGGCTCGGCTTTGCGCCTGATCTCTGCTCGATCGACTTCAGCAACAGCCGCCAGAGGACGGGATCAGCCAATGCCAGTTCGCGATCGCGATGTTCGGATCGAGGTACAAGGCCCGACTGACTGAAGAAATTGCTGATTGGTTCGGGGCAATCCACGACAAGCGCCTGCGCGATCCGGATCGCATGTTTGGGCTGAGCAAAGTTCAGCATCGAGGGCTGCGATCGACGAAATGCCAGGAGGCTGCGATGGAGTCGCGCAACATCGAGATCTATCTTCCGGGTTCGACCGTACGGTCCTCCGCCCATATCTGCCTCGCCGCCATCCTGGCGGTGTTCATGGTCACCTTTGCCGTGGCGCCGAAAGCAAAGACGCAAACTACCACTGAATCCGGCGGCTGGCGAGCCAAGGCGGAAGACAGACGATTGATCGTCATCGACGACGGCCAAATTCTAAGCGAGCGCAAGCGCCCCTAGCTTCCTGACGCACCGAGATGCAACAGGGCGGTCCCCAGCAGACTACGAAAGGCAATGCCCATGACAAAGTTCAACTCACTCCTGAGCACCGCGATCATCGCTTCAGTCGCTGGTCTAGGCTTCACCGCCAGCAGCAATGCCCAGTCGCCGATGAGCGACCAGAACTATTGCCAGCTGCTCGTCGCGAAACTGACGATCGGGACGGACCGTGGCCTCAAGTACGGTCGTTCGGAAGTCGGCAATGCGACCGCTGTCGCCATCGCCCAGTGCCAGCAAGGCAACCCCGGCCCGGCAATCCCGGTGCTCCAGGAGAAGTTGCGCGAGGCTGACATTCCCGTCCCGACGCGGTTGTGAGCTCCCCACCAACGCGGAAGCCTCGCCGCTGCGGACGACACTCGTTCCGGCGGCGAAGCGCTCCCCCAGCAAGGAAGGTTTCCGCACATGCACAAACTGCCCATGGTTCTCTTTGCCGCAATCGGCCCGCTGATTGCCAGCGCATGCGCCGCGACCAACGGTAGCCCGCAAGTCGTCGCCGCCGCATCGCCGGCGAACGCTACGTACTGCCAGTCGCTCGTCAACCTGTATACGACCTATGCCGGCACCGTCGGCGGCTCCCTCGGCGGAGATACCAGAGGCGGACAACCGGCTGACCTCGATGCCGAGGTCGCGATCGCACAGTGCCAAGAGGGCAATCCCGAGCCAGCGATACCTGTGCTCCAGCAGAAGCTACGCGACAATCGGATTGCCGTACCACCACGCCCCTGACGCCCGCAAGAGCAGCGATTCCACGGGTCACCTGCTTCCGCTCGAGCGCGCTATCGACAGGCTGACCTCAGGGTTGAAGCGATCTACATTCCAATCGGCGTTCACCCCCCGGCCCTGTCTGGTTTAGCAGGGAGGGTGAATTGAAAGACGGTACCCTGCGGTTCACTCGCCGTAGCCCACAACTGTCCTCCGTGTGCCTCGATGATTGAACGACAGATCGCCAGGCCCATGCCCAGCCCGCTGGCCTTGGTCGTGTAGAAAGGCTCGAACAGGCGGCCGTCACTCTGCGGGTCCAGCCCCGAGCCCGAATCCCGAATTGCGACAAGCACCGAACCTGCCTCAGCTTCCCCGGTGCTGATCAGCAACTCCCGCGCTTTCTCGCTGACGCCGCTCATTGCCTCGATCGCATTGATGATCAGGTTAAGAATGACCTGTTGCAATTGGACCCGGTCGCCTTCGATCGGCGGCAAGCCTGCCGCAAGGTCCGTCCGCACCGAGACACGATTCTTCACCGTCTCGCCACGGGTGAACTCAATTACCTCGTCGATCGCTCCATTGATTTCCAGACGTTCGTTCCGGGGTGCCGCCTTCTTGATGAGGTCGCGGATTCGGCCGATGACGGCGTCCGCCCGTTTGGCATCCCTGATTATGCGATCGAATGCCCGCCGCGCCCGATCCAGGTGGAGCGGCTGGTCGTCGCCAAGCCAGCGCAGGCCAACCTCGGCGTTGGTGATCGTCGCGGCGATAGGCTGTCTCACCTCATGGGTGATAGAGGCGGTGAGCTGTCCCATCGTCGCGAGGCGGTTCGCATGAGCGAGTTCAACCTGCACCTCGCGGAAACGTCGCTCCGCACGCTTGAGCTCGGTCAAATCGAGAACAAACGCGAGACCTTCGTTTCCGACCTCATCAAGGGTAGCGTCGCCGACCAGTACAGGCACGCGGCTGCCATTTTTACGAAGATACTCCTTCTCGTAGGGTTGTATGGTTCCGGTCATCTTCAGTTCTGCGAGCTGCTGGGGAAAGCGCTCGCGCCATTCCGGAGGTGTCAGGTCCATCCAGCGCAGGTGGCCTGCGACGAGATCCTCACGCTCGTAGCCCACCATGCGGAGAAACGCGTCATTGGCCTCCAGAACCTGGCCTTCGAGCTCCCAGATAAAAACGCCGATAATATTGGCGTCGACCAGGCGCCGGATCTTGGCTTCGCGCTCAGCGAGATCCTGATATAGACGGGTGTTCTCCAGCGAAATTGCCGCCTGCGAAGCGAGCAACTTCAGCACCGCCGTCCGGGCCGGCGCGAAGACTCGGGGAGCTAGGTTGTTCTCAAGGTAAAGCACTCCAATGAGCTTAGCCTGGTTGGTCAAGGGCAAGCAGAGAATCGAGCGGGCCTGGCGGTCGCGGATGTAGGGGTCCTCGGAAAACGGGCTCTGAGTTGCGGCGTTGTCGAGAACCACCGTCTCCTGCGTGTGCAGGACATACTGGAGGACCAACTCCGGCAGCACTGCGGCGGTCATCGCCTCGTCGCAGAGCCGCACCGTCACCGTGTCGCCACTGGTGGTGGCTTCGGCCACGATCCGTCGCTCATTCTCTCGTGACAAGATCAACAGCCCGCGCTCAGCTCCGGCATGCTCGAGGGCGGTGCGAAGGAGCGTGTGAAGCAGCCTGTCCAGCACGATCTCGGCAGACACCGCTTGCGACACCTTGATCACAGTGGCGAGGTCCAGATGTTCGACCGGCGCCCCGATCGTGCCCGTCGGAGCCGGCACCCACTCTTCCTTGCCCAGGCGCGGGTATAATTGATCGAGTTGCCGCACCTTGCCGTCGGCTCTCCACCGGAGATAGCTATCGCGTGCATTGCCGAGATAAGCGCGCGCAAACTCGTCGAATCCGCGCATCGCGTAAAAGCGTGCCGCCAATTCGTAGGCGAGCGCCTCATTATGGACAAAGCCATTTTCACGCGCGGATCGGATGGCCTGTTCGTAGAGTTCCATGGCGTCGAGCGCACGGTCTTCGATCCGGGCGATCTCCGCTCCAACCAATGCGGCGCGATTCCCGAAGTTCTCTGGGCAGACTTTCGCCCAACCTTCGAGCTGTCGGTGGTGCGCAATCAGAGCCTCGACATGCTTCTGTCGCTGGGCCGTCGCTACGGGGTCGCAGGATGCCGCGAGGGAAAGTGCCCCGTAGAAGTGATACTCCGCCGTTTCAAACATTGACGGCGTCGTCCACAGCAAGCGTTCTGCCCTGGAGGAGGCCTCGAGGGCGCCTGCATAGTCACCCGCAAAGTAGCGCGCCTGCAGCTTGCGGATCCAGTACCAGCACTCGGCCAGCGCCAGATCCGGGTTGCCGGAGAAACGACGCTCGAGTTGAAGCTCATCAAATTGATGATCGTCGAAGCAACCGAAACTCGGCGTCAGGCCGCGGAGCGTCCGAATGAGCCCGAGCTGCCCGGCGAAGGAGTCGATTGCAAAGCCGAACCCCATGTTCTGCGCGAACGCCAAGCCACGCTCGGCTTCACCCTGGACGACATCGAGGGGATCACCCGCCGCGAGCAGGTTCGTATTCAGGTGGGTGTAGCAGTACGCCGCATAGGTGAGATCGCCGAACTGGTTCGCCGTCTCGAGCGCACGGCGTACCAGTTCGCGGCCGCCCCGGACGTCTCTCGTCCAGAACATGACCAAAGCGCCAAAATTCATATAAGTCCGGGCCCGGAAGCGGCTCAGCCCGCGCTGTTCGACCAGTTCATAGCCGAGCCGGCCGAATCGAAGTCCGGCCTCGTGGTCGCCGAAAAACGGTCCGGCGAGCAAGCCAAGGATTGCATAGGCGTAGCATGAGCCGTCACAGTTGCCGTCCGCGAGGCTGAGATTGACTGCCCGACAGATCACCAGGGCACGCAGGTTCGGATCCGTATAGTAGGCCGGCGGCCCGAGCTTCGTCAGGACGTCAAGGGTTGCGAGCGCTTCGACATTGCTCATCAACGGGAGGTCGATGAGGCTCTCGATTGCGCGTGGGCCGAGTTGGGACCAGATCCGCTCATACTCGAGCCGAGCCTCGTCTTGAGTCGGGTGCGGCGACCAGTCGATGCCAAGGTGCCGGAGATAGTCGAGGCCGACGGCAATCGCGCGGCTGCCCTGATCCAAGGTCGTATACAGATCCACCCGCAGGCAAGTGACGCTGGCGCGTTCGACCGTGGTTGCGGCGCGGGCCGACAGCGCCGCCAGGCGCTGCTCGGCTTGCGCCAGCGCGCCGGTGAGGAACTCGCATTCGCCGCGGTTCAGCTCGAGCTTGAAGACCAGGTCGTGCGGGCCCTCCCAAGGATCTCCCGGCAGCAGCGCCCCGCCGGCGACCAGATAGCTCAGCGCCGAGGCATATGCAGTCGAGGCCTTGGCGCGCGTGCCCGCAAGTAGGTTGAGCTCCACGAGCTGCAGGCGCTCGTCTCGTGAGGTGATCAGGGCCGCGCCGCGATTGAGCTGATTGACGATGTCGAAGATCAACTCCTCCCATTTCTCGGGAGGTGTGTGTGCCGCGAGCAGCCGCCCTATTCGAAGGTGCGTCGGGCCGCTCTGCTCCTTCGTGATCATTGAATAGGCGGCTTCCTGAACGCGGTCGTGGACGAACCGATAGGCGCCCGCCAGGGGCTCGATCAATTCCTGGCGAATGGACGGATATAGAGCCGCCTCAACCTGGTCCTCTGCGATCCCGAGCACGTTGGAAAGTGTCGCGACCTCAGCGACGTTTCCGAGACAAGCCAGAAGCTGCAGCGCCTTTTGTGTCTCGATCGGCAGGCGGGCGAGCTTTCCGACCATGAGGTCCACCACATTGTCGGTGTAGTTTTTGGCGTGAATACGATCGAGATCCCAGCGCCAGCGCGCATCGTCCTGGTCGAAGGTGAGCAAGCCCTCTCCGGCCAACGCCGAGAGAAACTGGATTGCGAAGAATGGATTGCCCGCGGTCTTCTCGTGCACCAGCTGTGCCAATGGGACCGCGCGCTCCGGCGCGCAATGCAGCGCATCCGCCATTAGCTGGCTCAGGTGATCTCGCTCCAGTGGCAGCAAGCTGATCTCCTGTACGCTCGTCCCCGCACGGCGCAGCACCTCGAGCTTGCGCATCAGCGGATGGTTGGAATCGACTTCGTTGTCCCGATAGGCGCCGATCAGCAGCAGGTGCCGCACGTCCGACCGGGTCAGCAGATCCTCGAGCAAATCGAGCGTCGCCGCGTCCGGCCACTGCAGATCATCGAGGACCAGCGCAAGCGGATGCTCGGCGCGCGCGAAGACGCCAAGGAAGCGCCGAAACACCAGCTGAAATCGCACCTGCGCCCGCTGCGGCGGAAGCTCGGGAACGGGGGGCTGTTCTCCAATGATGAGCTTCAGCTCCGGGACGAGGTCGACGATGAGCTGCCCGTTCTGCCCCAGCGCCTCGCGCAGGGCATCGCGCCAGTGGCCCAGGTCGACGTCGCTCTTGACCAGAAGCGCGCGGGTCAGGCTCTGGAAGGCCTGCGCCAGGGTCGCGTAGGGAACGTCACGCTTGTACTGGTCGAACTTGCCGGTCGCCAACAGCCCTCGCGGCGACACCAGCACCTTGTGCAGCTCGTTCACCACCGCGGACTTGCCGATGCCGGAATAGCCGGACACCAGTACCAGCTCGGGTGTGCCCTCCGCCGCCACCCGCTCGAACGCCGCCACCAGGCTTCCGACCGCCAGCTCCCGCCCATAGAGCTTTTCGGGGATACGCAGCTGATCGGGCATGTCCCGCATCCCCGGCGCGAATGGCGCGATGCGACCGTCGCTTTCCCATTCGGCGTGGCAGCGTTGCAGGTCGGCAGCCAGCCCGGCGGCCGTCTGGTAGCGCTCCTCTGCGGTCTTGGCGAGCAGCTTCATCACGATCGCCGAGAGCGCCGTCGGCACGCCGGGCACGCGCTCGTCGGGCGGCACAGGACGGCGGGCGATATGGCAGTGCACCCATTCCATCGGCTCGCTGGCGGTGAAAGGCAGGGTGCCGGTGAGCATCTGATATAGCACCACGCCCACCGCATAGAGGTCGCTGCGCGTATCGATCGACCGGTTCATCCGGCCGGTCTGCTCAGGCGCCATGTAGGCGAGCGTGCCGGCGATCACCTCGGGAGGGTCGGCGGCGGGACGTTCGCGCGGCAAGCGGGAGGCGATGCCGAAGCCGGTCAAGCGGACCATGTTGCTGGCGGGGTCCACCAGGAGATGTGCCGGCTTCAGGTCCTTATGGATGAGCCCGCTGCGGTGAAGCCTGGTGACGGCATCTGCCAAGCCGCGGGCGATGCGCAGGAACAGGTCCAGCGGCATTGGCTGGCCCAGCAGCCCTTCGAGCAAATCGCCGCCCGGGTCCTCCAGCACCAG
>Ga0075369_10000691_pt1 | contig 10806 bp, 8 predicted proteins | sample EndMethybrTD3034_FD_71400 | JGI IMG/M metagenome (GOLD analysis project Ga0075369, IMG submission 71400) | Populus endosphere microbial communities from Tennessee, USA - Endosphere MetaG P. TD hybrid TD303-4 | ecosystem: Host-associated > Plants > Roots > Endosphere | place: USA: Tennessee...
GGCGCGGTGGGGTAGGAGTCCGGCAGCCACGTCGACAGCGGGAACACCGCGGCCTTGATGCCGAACGCGACCAGCAGCACCGCGAACAACGCGGTCCGGGTGCCTGCCGCCACGCCGTCGAGCCGCACCGCCAGCTCGGCCATGTTCAGCGTGCCCGTGGCGGCGTAGACCAGCGCGATGCCGAACAGGAAAACCAGCGACGACACCATCGAGACCATCACGTAGGCGATGCCCGCGCGGACGCGATCCTTGCTCGCGCCGATGGTCAGCAGAACAAAGCTCGCCGACAGCAGCACTTCGAAGCCGACGAACAGGTTGAACAGGTCGCCGGCCAGGAACGCCGTGCAGACACCCGCCGACAACACCAGATAGGTGGGCAGGAAGATCGACACCGGTTGGCGTTCGTCGCCGTCGCGGATGCCCTGCCCGATGGCGTAGAAGACCACGGCCAGCAGCACGATTGACGACACCACGAGCATCAGCGCAGACAGCCGATCCACCACCAGCGTGATGCCAAGAGGACCCATACCGGAGACCGTCTGGCCCCAGCCGCCGACGTGCAGTGCCAGCGTCCCGTCGCGGTCGGTGAGGTAGAGCAGCGCCGCGCACACGACGACGACCACGCACAACGCGGCCAGGGTGATGACCCGCTGCAGCCGCGGCCTGCGGCCCGCGAACAGCGTCAGCGCGGCGCCTGCCAACGGGATTAGCACCGGCAGCGGCGTCAGCACCGCGGCGGTGCTCATCGCGAGCCCTCGAGTCCCGGCAGCGCGTCGAGCTCGTCGGGCAGGTCGGTGTCGCGGGCCGGCTCCGGGTGCGGGCGGTCCTCGTCGAGCGCGGAGGCCTCTTTCCCGGACAGCTGAGAAACCCTGGTGTCCTCGGGGTCGTCGGTGACTTCCTCTTCCGTGGTCAGCCGGTACGACCGGTACGTCAGCGCCAGCACAAACGCCGCTATGCCCATGCTGATCACGATCGCGGTCAGGATCATGCCCTGCGCCAACGGATCTGCGGTGGTGGTCTCACCATTGCTGGTGCGTCCGCGGATTGGAGGATTGCCCGACTGTCCGCCGACAGTCAGGATCAGCAGGTTGACTGCATTGCCGATGAGCAGCAGCCCCAACAACATTCGGGTCAGATTGCGCTCGAGCAGCAGATAGACGCCTGCGCTGATGAGGCCGCCGATCAGCACAAGGGGAACCAGGTAGGTGGTCATCGCGCCAACGCCTGGGCCATGTCGACGTCGACGCGTGCGCCGAGGCTGCGAAGCACGTCGAGCACGAGGCCGACGACGATCAGGTATACGCCGAGGTCGAAGAACAACGCGGTGACGAACTTGACCGTGCCGAGTACGGGCACGTCGAGCTGGATCAACGCCGACGACAGCACCGGCGCGCCCAACAGCAGCGAGGCGACGGCGGTGCCTGCCGAAAGACCCAGACCAACACCGAGGATCTTGCCGGCATCCAGCGGCAGTGTCTCGCCCAGTTCGTAGCGCCCGCCCGCCAGGTAGCGCAGCACCAGCGCCAGCCCGGCGGTCAGCCCACCGGCGAACCCGCCGCCAGGAGTGTTGTGGCCTGCGAAGAAGAAGTAGGCCGACAGCATCATGATGAGCGGGAAGATCATTCGAGTGGCGACCTCCAGCACCAGCGAACGGTGGCGCGGGTCGCGCAGCTCGCTGCCGCGCAGCCAGGTGACATCTCCTGCCGCCGGGCTGATGTTCGACATCGCGGTGAGCGGGCCGATATCGGGCTGACCCGCATCTGAGACCCTCGGGGCCGCTCCAAAACGCCTGTGCCGGAACACCAGTGACGCTACGCCGGTGGCGGCGACCAGTAGCACCGAGACCTCCCCAAGCGTGTCCCAGGCTCGGATGTCGACGAGCAGCACGTTCACGGTGTTGGCACCGTGGCCGCGGTAATACGCTGCGTCGGGCAGCAATTCGGCGATCGGGGTTGCGGTGCGGGCGGCCATCGCGAAAGCCGCGAGCGTGGTGACGGTGGCGCCGACCGCCAGTGCCAGGGCGGCGCGCGGCAACCGGTTGCGCCCGATGTTCGCGCGATCGGTCTCGGCGGGCAGCGCCCGTAGCACCAGCACGAAGATCACCAAAGTCAGTGTCTCCACGAGAAACTGGGTCAGCGCCAGGTCCGGTGCGCCGTGGAACGCGAAGATCGTGCCGCAGCCGTAGCCGGTGACACCGACAAGCAGCACCGCCGCCAGCCGGTTGCGCAGCACGGTCGCGCTCAGTGCCGCTGCCAGGATCAGCACCCCGACCACGACTTGCAGCGGCGAGTCCCACAACGCGAAGTGGGGCCGGTCGCTGGCGCGGAGAGCGAGGACCATCACGGGAACCAGTACCAGCGTCGACAGGATCACCGACTGTGTGGCCGGGATCGAACCTCGCTGGGTGAAAGCGGTGAGCCGCACCGAGATTAGGTCGAGGCCGCGCAGCGCGGCGTCGTAGATCCGGTCGGCGTTGCCCAGCGGTTGGCGGACAGTACGCAGCCGTCGCAGCCGGGCCCGGCCGAAGTACGCCGTCGCGCCTACGGCGAGGACCAAGACCGATAGCAGCAGGGGCGCACCGACTCCGTGCCAGAGCGCGAGGTTGTATTTCTCGCCGCCTGGCACCGTGTCCGCGTAGGTGTCGAGGACGTTGTCGAGGCCGGCAGGCCACACGCCGAAGATCAAGCCCGCGGCGGCCAGGAAGGCAGGCGCGGCGAGGAAGGTGGCCGGCGGCCGGTGCATCTCGGCGACCCGCTTGCTGGGTTGCGGTAATCCCTTGCGGCCGAACGCTCCGATGAGGAATCGCAGGCTGTAGACGGTGGTGAACACGGAGCCGAGCACGATGCCGGCCAGCACGTAAGGCGCCGCTGCGCCGAGTGACGGTGCGTGCGCGACGGTTTCGAAGTCGGCCTCCTTGGCGACGAAGCCGAGAAACGGCGGCAGCGCGGCCATGCTCGCGGTTGCGCCGACAGCGATGATCAGCAGCGGTCGATTGCGCTGCCCGAGCCAGGCCAGTCTGCGGGTATCGCGCGTGCCCGTGGCGTGATCGATGACACCGACGACCATGAACAGCGACGCCTTGAACATTGCGTGCGCGCACAGCATGGCCAGCCCGGCCAGCATCAGATCGCCGCCGCCCGCGCCAACCATCACCGTGATCAGCCCGAGCTGGCTGACCGTGCCGAACGCGAGGATCAACTTCAGGTCGTATTCGCGCACCGCGCGCCAGCCGGCCAACAACATGGTGAGCACGCCGAGTATCACCACCGTCGGTCGCCATGGTGGTGAGTCGGCGAAGCCCGGGCTCATTCGAGCAACGAGATAGACGCCCGCCTTGACCATCGCCGCGGCGTGCAGGTACGCGCTCACGGGAGTCGGTGCGGCCATCGCGCCCGGCAGCCAGAAATGCATCGGCACGATCGCGGATTTCGCCAGCGCGCCGATGAGCACGAGCACCACGCCGACCGATGCGGCAAGACCCGCCGGCGGCGCGGCGATCAGTTCGGACAACGAATAGGTGCCTGACATGTTGCCGAGCACGACGATGCCGACCAGCATGGCCAGCCCGCCGAACGTCGTCACCAACAGGGCTTGCGTTGCGGCCCTGCGGCTGGTTGCGCGTTCGGCGTAGTGGCCGACCAACAGGAACGACAGCACCGTGGTGAGCTCCCAGAACACGTAGAGCACCAGCATGTTGTCGCTACACACGAGCCCGAACATCGCGCCGGAGAACGCGACCAACTCCGCGGCGAAACTGGGCAGCCGCTTCTCTTTGTGCCCGTCGTGGTGATGGAAGTAGTCGGCGCAGTAGAACAGGACCAGTGCGCCGATCCCGAGTACCAGCACGCTCATGATCGCCGCGAGCGCGTCGAACCGCAGCGTGATGTTCATCGACAGCTCGGGCAGCCACTCGACGTTCGCGGTCGTCGCCCGGCCCGGCCCCGGCCAATTAAGCGCAACCCAGACCAGCGAGCCCAGCGGCACCAACGCAAGGGGATAGAAAGCCATCCGGCCCCACCGGTAAACGAGCAGCGGAGCGAGCGCCGTTGCGGCGGCATGGGCGAACAGGATGGCGAGCATGGCACTCCGATCGGGGGATTGGTCGGGGTGTCAACCGGTTTAAGGGCTTTGGTTTATCGGCCAGTCTACGTGGGCGGATGCAGCTACCATCCGGCCTCGTGGAGACTTCCGATGTTGTGGTCGTTGGCGCAGGGCCGACGGGGTTGATGCTCGCGTGCGAGCTCGCGCTCGGTGGCGCCAAGGCGCGGCTGCTCGAAGAGCGTACCGATATGCCCAACATCACCAGGGCGTTCGCCGTGCATGCGCGAACGCTGGAGCTGCTCGACGCCCGCGGTCTCGCCGAGGATCTGGTGCACCGTGGCGTGCCGGTGTACGAGGTCGCCCCTCCTGGCGGTGGTTCGCTGAACCTGCGTGAGCTGCCGACCCGGTTCGGGATGGTGCTCATCGTCCCGCAGAGCGGAACCGAGAAGATGCTGCAGGCCCGCGCGGAAGAGCTCGGTGTCGAGATCGTTCGCGGTGCCGAGGTGGACGGCCTGTCGCAGGACGCCGACGGGGTGACCGTCGAGTGCACGCGCGGAAACAGCATGCGGGCCGATTACGTGGTTGGGTGCGACGGCGCACACAGCACGGTGCGCAGCCAGGTCGGCATCGACTTCGTCGGCAAGCAGTACGAGACGCACATCCTGTTGGCCGACGTGCAGCTGACCCGGGCACCCGGCGAGACGTTGACAGGCATCCCCAACGAGAAGGGCGTTGCCTTGCTGATCCCGTTCGGCGACGGCTGGTTTCGCGCGATCGTGTGGGACCGACTGCGTGAACAGGCGCCGCTTCGGGAACCTGTGACGCTGGAGGAGATTCGCGACTCATTCAATCGCATCGCAGGACATGACTTCGGCATGACCGAGATGCGCTGGAGCTCAAGGTTTCTCAGCGAGAGGCGGCAGGCAAGGCACTACCGGAAGGGCCGGGTGTTTCTGGCGGGCGATGCCGCCCATGTGCATTCGCCGCTCGGCGGGCAGGGCATGAACACCGGCATCGGCGACGCGATGAACCTGGGCTGGAAACTGGCCGCCGCCGTGCGCGGATCAGCGCCGGGCTGGCTGCTGGATAGCTACGAGGCCGAACGCCATCCCGTCGGCGCCAGCGTGTTGCAGTTGACCGACGTGTTCAACCAGATCGTGCTCAATCACTCCAGGGTTGGTCGCCTGCTGCGCAGCGCCGTCGTCGGCACGGTGACCCGGCTGCCCCGCGGTAAACGGCTGCTCGGCGAACGTCTCAGCGGCATCGGCATCGCATATCCGCATCAGCGCGGCGAAGACTGGATGGTCGGTCGCCGGATGCCGGACATCGTGTGCGGTGGCAAGCGGGTCTACGAGCTGCTGCGCGACGCCAAATTCGTGTTGGTGACCGCAGCGCCGGTGCAGCTGGAGCGGCCGGACATCGTGCATGCCGTCGATGCTCATCCGGAGCTGCCCGACGCCGTGCTCGTCCGTCCGGACGGCTATGTCGCGTGGGCGAGTGAACGACTACCGGACGCCGCTGAATTGGCCTCGGCCGTCGACCGCTGGACGCGCGTGACATAGCCTCGGGCCCGCGAAGCGGACCGGGATCGCGTGTGACATCACGCCGATGCCCGCGCCGAGGATCGGCCAGATCGGCCAGAAGTACCAGGCGCCTACCGTGAGGCCGACCGCCAGCCACACCGTGAGCACGATGACGACCATCGCCAGGTATGCGCCGAGGTGAATCCGAACGCCCAATCGTGCCGCGCGCCGTCGCGCGGCCTGACGCTGCGGATCGTTGCGGCGAAGCTGCGCGAGCGGCAGGTCGGCGAGGAGTTGGCGCAGCTCGGTGGTGGTGTTGGCGGCGAACGTGGCCTGCAGCCGGATCTCGTATTCGTCCATCGCCAGGTAGCCCTGCGACAGCGCCTGGCCCAGTTGGCTGGCGGTCCTCTCCCGATCGTGATCGCCGGCCCGAACAGACGTGGCGGTTGGAGCGGTCGTTGTCGACATGGTCAGCGCCTCCTGGATCTTGACAGTGGCAAGTTCTGGGTTCGACTATGCACCCTCAACTTGTCAGTGTCAAGATGCTGTTGAATCGGATCATGACTTCCACGGTCGTCAGCGCGAGCCGCGAGATCGCGGCGCCGGCGGACAAGATCTTCGAACTCATCGCCGAGCCGTCGCAGCAGCCACGATGGGATGGCAACGACAACCTGGCCGAGGCGGCTACCGGCCAACGCGTGCGGGCGGTGGGAGACGTGTTCACGATGGCGCTCACCATGGGTGTGCTGCGCGACAACCACGTCGTCGAGTTCGAGGAGGGCCGACTCATCGCGTGGCGACCGTCGGAACCGGGTAAGACACCGCCGGGTCACCTGTGGCGTTGGACCCTCGAACCGCTCGACGACTCACGGACGCGTGTCACGCATACGTACGACTGGTCAAAGCTGACCGACGAGAACCGGCTGCCACGCGCGCGTGCCACCACTTCCGACAAACTGCTCGCGTCTATCGACAGGCTTGCCGAGCTCGCCGAGCGCGGCTGATATTCAGCGCCCCGCCGAAAAGGCCCGCAGCGACTCGACCTGCACCGGGTCCAGCGACGGCCGGACGTTTTCGCGTGCCGTTGCGACGTCGGCAGCGGTGACGTCGGCCGCGTCGATCGAGCGGCGCATCGCGGTCAGCGCGGCCTCTCGCAGCAGTGCGACGCAGTCTGCCGCGCTGTAGCCGTCCAGCTCACCGGCCAGCGCGTCCAGGTCGACGTCGTCGCTGAGCGGAACGGACTTGCCTGCGGTGCGCAGGATTTCGCGACGCGCCTCGGCGTCGGGCGGCTCGACGAACACCAGCTTCTCCAGCCGGCCCGGCCGCAAAAGCGCGGGATCGATCAGCTCGGGCCGGTTGGTCGCTCCAACCACCACCACGTCGCGCAGCGGCTCGATGCCGTCGAGTTCGGTCAACAGCGCGGAGACCACGCGGTCGGTGACGCCGGAGTCGAAGCTCTGCCCGCGGCGGGGTGCCAGCGCATCGATCTCGTCGAGGAACACCAGAGACGGTGCCGAGTCGCGGGCGCGACGGAACAGTTCGCGCACCGCCTTCTCCGATGCGCCCACCCACTTGTCCATCAGCTCGGCACCCTTGACCGCATGCACGGACAGCCGCCCAGAGCTGGCCAGCGCGCGCACCACGAATGTCTTGCCGCAGCCGGGTGGTCCGTAGAGAAGAACACCGCGCGGCGGGGCGACGCCGAGCCGCTGGAAGGTGTCGGGATGCTGCAGCGGCCACAGCACCGCTTCCGTGAGCGCTTGCTTGGTGGCGACCATGTCGCCGACGTCGTCGAGCGTCACCGATCCGACCGAAACCTCTTCGGTGGCCGACCGCGACAACGGGCGGATCACGGTCGTCGCGCCGATCACGTCGTCCTGCGTCAACACCGGCGGCTTGCCGTCCGTGCTTGCCCGCGCCGCCGCCCGCAGAGCGGCTTCCCGAACCAAAGCAGCCAAATCGGCAACGACGAAACCCGGTGTACGTTCGGCGATTTCGTCGAGGTTGAGCTCCAGAGAAGGGTCCGTCGGCACACCGCGCAGCAGCACCTCGAGCAGTTGCTTGCGGACGGCGCCGTCGGGCAGGCTCAGCCCGAGCTCGCGATCGCACAGGTCGGGCGCCCGCAGCCGTGGGTCGAGGCCATCTGGCACCGCGGAGGTGGCGATGAAGGCGACCCCGCGCGTGGCGACGGCGTTGCGCAGCTCGGCGAGGATCAGCGTCGCCACCGGATCGGCGGTTGCCGGCAGCAGCGCGTCGATATCGGTGATGAGAAGCACGCCCCCGCCGTCGCGCACCGTGGCCACCGCCGACGAGACGCTCTTGAGCCTGTCCTCGGCGCGCAGCGCGCCCACCTCGGGCCCGTCGAGTTCGACGAGCCGCCGGTCGGCGCATACGGCGCGCACCAGCGCGGCCTTGCCGACGCCCGCAGGACCGGACACCAACACGCCGAGATTGGATGTGGCCCCGAGTGTTTCGAGCAGCTCGGGCTGGTCGAGTGCGAGCTTGAGCCATTCGGTGAGCCTGCCGGCCTGGGCGTGCGATCCCTTGAGGTCGTCGATGTTGACCGTCGCCGTCTTGTTCGGAGTCGACACCGTGTGCTGACCCGTCGTGGCCAGTGCGGTCGGGGTCACGCCGTCGCCCCAACTCACCACCGAATTGGGTTGCACGCTGACCGGTCCCGCGGGGTCGACGCCGGTGACCGTCAACAGCTCCGAGGTCCAGGTGATGCCGACGGACGACGCCAGCGCCGCGGTGGCCGCCGACGTCGGGATGTCGGGTCCGAGTTCGCGCGGCAACAGCGACACCGTGTCGCCGACGGTCATCACCTTGCCGAGCAGGGCCTGACGCAGCGTCGCCGACGAGATCGACTGGGTGGCAAGGTTCGAGCCGCTCAGCGTCACCGACCTGGCGCCGTAGACGGTCACCGCAGAAACGATCACGGTGGTGTCCTCGCGCAGCCCGGCGTTGGACAATGTCACGTCGTCAAGCAGTGCGGTGCCCGTCGGTGTTCCCGCGGGCGCCACCCCCGCCACCGCGGCGGTGCTGCGCGAACCGGTCAGTGACACCGCATCCCACTCCCGGATGCCAAGGGCCGCAAGGGCTTCCGGATGCAACCGCACAACGCCGCGGCGAGAGTCGAGAGCCGACGTGTTCAGGCGCGCGGTCAGCCGCAGGTGGCTCAGCGGCGCATCTTCCGCTACCTCGGTCTCGGTCATGTCAGCGGCCCGGCCTGCGCAGTCCGAGTCGAAGATTGGACCTGCGGCGCTGTGGGCCTGCCGCCCGACGCAGCGCCCGGCGTGCCGCGCGTTGTTGTCGCGGCTTGTCGTCCCACACCTCCGGATGCTGGGCGAGGAAGCGTCTGGTGCGGATCGCGAACGGGATGTGGATGACGTAGGCGATGATGATCACCAGGATTGTGATGTAGCCGTAGAGAATTGACGCCGCCACGAGAATCGCGAGTGCCGCCAGCAGCGGTGCGACCATGTTCGGCGACACCGAAAAGGTGTGGATCTTGCGCATCGGCAGGGTGCTGACGACCAGCAGCGAGACGCCGACCATCCAGACCACCACGGCCACTTCCGATGTCCACCAGCCGTCGCCGAACTGCATCTTGGCTGCGAGCGGCCCGATCGCACCGATCGCGCCGGCAGGGGCGGGCATGCCGACGAAGTATTTCTTTTCGTAGTCGGGCTTGTCGACGTCGAGCATGGCGTTGAATCGGGCGAGCCGAAGCACGATGCAGACCGCGTACAGGAGCACCACGATCCAGCCCACTCTGGAGTGCGAGAGCAGTGTGCCGTAGACGATGAATGCCGGGGCCACACCGAAATTCACCGCGTCGGCGAGTGAGTCGATCTCCTCGCCCATGCGGGACGTCACCTTGAGGGCGCGGGCGATGCGGCCGTCGAGCGCATCGAGAATCGCGGCGATCGCAAGGAACGCCATGGCTTCTGTGGGTCGGTCGTCGAGTGCGAATTTGACCGCGCTCAGACCGAAGCAGATGGCCGCTACCGTCATGGCGCTTGGCAAGATGCGCAGGCTGACGACGGGCGCCTTGATGCGCGGCTTCATGGCAGCTCGGCCAGTATGGTTTCGCCGGCAAGCGCGCGCTGTCCTGTGGTCACCAAAACGTTGGAGCCCGCAGGCAGATAGGTGTCCAGCCGCGAGCCGAAGCGGATGAGGCCGTAGGTGTCGCCGATCGTCAGGTTGTCGCCGACCTTGGTGTCGCACACGATTCGGCGGGCCACCAGACCGGCGATCTGGACGGCGATTACGTCGACGCCCTCGGGGGTGCGGATCACCACGCTGTTGCGTTCGTTGTCCTCGCTGGCCGCTTCCAGCTCCGCGGAGACGAACGATCCCGGTCTGTGCACGACTGCGACGACCTCACCGCCGATCGGAGCCCGTTGCACGTGTGCGTCAAGCACCGACAGGAAGATGCTCACGCGCGGCAACGGCGTTGCGGGCAAGCCGAGTTCGGCCGGTGGCGTCGCCTCTTCGATCAGACAGATGAGCCCATCGGCCGGTGCCACCACGAGGCCAGGCCGGGTGGGCGGCACCCGGGGCGGATGCCGGAAGAAGGCGGCGTTCGCCGCGGCCGAGGCAAGTCCTGCCCGGCGCAGCCACCGATTCCTGCGTCCGATCGCCGCGAGCGCCAGGCTCGCGCCGACGAACGGCAGGCCTGCGGGATGCATCGGCGGAATGGTGGTACGAACCAGCGCCACGAGTCGCGCGGGGCCTGTTTTGAGGTCGGGGCGTCTGGCCATTGTGCAGCGATTCTACGGGCGGGTAGCCCGGCTCATGCCAGGTCCCACACGTGCACCGGCGATCCGGCTACCACCTCGGTGACGTCCTCATCGATCTCCAGCAGGCAGTTGGCCGAGGCCAGCCAGCGAAGATGGTGTGACGCCGGCGGGCCGTAGCTGGTGACGGTGCCCGCCTGGCGGTCGAGCACGCCGCGGCGAAACTGACGCTTGCCGCGCGGCGAGGTCAGGTCCTCCGACAGCACGGCCGTGCGCCGTGGCCGGTCTGGATTCGGCAGCCCCATCGCTGCGCGCAGCGGCGCGCGGATGAACACCTCGAACGACACCAGCGCGCTGACCGGGTTGCCCGGCAGCGTGATGATGGGCGTGCCGTTCACCGAACCTGCGCCCTGCGGCATGCCGGGCTGCATGGCCACCTTGACGAAGTCGACCTCGCCGCCGAGCGCATCCTTGACCACCTCGTAGGCCCCCGCGCTGAC
>Ga0075369_10000692_pt1 | contig 10806 bp, 10 predicted proteins | sample EndMethybrTD3034_FD_71400 | JGI IMG/M metagenome (GOLD analysis project Ga0075369, IMG submission 71400) | Populus endosphere microbial communities from Tennessee, USA - Endosphere MetaG P. TD hybrid TD303-4 | ecosystem: Host-associated > Plants > Roots > Endosphere | place: USA: Tennessee...
ATGCTGCCCGAGGCCGCCGTGGCCGCGGCCACGCTCTCCGAGGGCCGCACCGTCCCGGCCGTCTCGCTCTACCTCACGCTCGACGCCGCGACGCTCGACATCACGGCCACCGAGTCGAAGGTGGAGCGCGTCGAGATCGAGTCGAACCTGCGCATCGCCGAGCTCGAAACCCGCCTGAACGAGGCGGCGATCGAGGCGGGCCGCGTCGAGGGCGCGCACGGCGAAGACCTGCTGCTGCTGCATCGCCTCGCGCAACGCCTGCGCGTCGCCCGCGGCGCCAAGGAGGAGAAGGGCGACCGCGTCGACTACACGATCCGCGTGGCCGACGGCCGCGTGTCGGTCGAGACGCGCCGGCGCGGCACGCCCATCGACACCCTCGTGGCCGAGCTGATGATCCACGTGAACGCCACCTGGGGCCGATTGCTCGCCGACCGCGGCATGACGGCGATGTACCGCAACCAGCGCGGCATCAAGACCCGCATGGAAGTCGAGCCCGGCAGCCACGAATGGCTCGGCGTCTCCCACTACGCGTGGTCGAGCTCCCCGCTGCGCCGCTTCTCCGACCTCGCCAACCAGCGCCAGCTCGTCGCCGCGCTGGGCTTCGCGCCGCCGCCCTACTCGAAGGACGACCTCGCCGCGGCCGCCCGCGATTTCGAGACGGTGTACGAGGCATACAACGAGCACCAGCGCACGCTCGAGCGCCACTGGGTGCTGCGCTACCTCCTCCAGGAGGGCATCGCGGAAGCGGACGCCACGGTGATCCGCGACGACCTCGTGCGCCTCGAGGGCCTGCCGCTGGTCTGCCGCGCGATCGGCCTGCCGGCGGTCGTTCCCGGCGAGAAAGTGCGCATCGCGTTCGGCGAGCCGGACCTCTGGGACCCCTCGGTGCTGTGCCGCTATGTGGGGAAATAGGGGTCCCGCCGCCACGATTCGCCTTTAGAATTGCAACTCATGCAAGTGCGTTCCGCGTCACCGGATGCCGTCCTTTCGTTCTCGGACTTCGTCCTCGAGAAGTTCGGTCTCGTCGCCTCCATGCAGGCGTCGCTGGTCGTTTCCCTCGCCATCCACCTCGCGGTGATCATCGGCCTGGGCTTCAAGTTCATCGACATGCGCAAGTGGGACGCGCCGCACAACGTACTCGACGTGGTGCTGGTGAACTCGCGCAGCGCCACCAAGCCCACCAAGGCCGACGCGCTCGCCCAGGCCAACCTGGACGGCGGCGGCAACACCGACGAGAAGCTGCGGGCGAAAACGCCGTTCCCCTCGCTGAAGGAACAGCAGCAGGACATGCGCGACGCCCAGGCGCGCGTGAAGCAGCTGGAGCAGGAGCAGAAGGAGCTGATGACGCGCCTGGCCTCCACCGTGCAGGTGACGCAGGCGCCGCCCCAGCCGCAGGGCGACCTGAAGGCCGATGCCGCGGCGCGCGACCTCGTCGAGAAGCGCCTGGAGATCGAACGCCTCGAGGCGCAGATCCGCCGCGAGCACCAGGCGTACCAGGAACGCCCGAAGAAGAAGTTCATCGGCGCCCGTGCCTCGGAGTACCGCTTCGCGGTCTATGTCGACAACTGGCGGCTCAAGATCGAGCGCATCGGCAACCTCAACTATCCGGAAGAGGCGCGCAGGAACAAGCTCTACGGTTCGCTGCAGCTCACGGTTGGGATCAAGCCGAACGGCGAGGTGGAGTCGATCGAGGTGAACAAGAGCTCGAGGAACAAGGTGCTGGACCAGGCCGCGATCCGCATCGTCCGGCTGGCCGCGCCCTTCGACCGCTTCCCCGACAACATCCGGGCCGACACCGACATCCTGTACATCACCCGCACGTGGACCTTCACGCGCGGTGACCAGGTGATCGCCGAATAGCCACGCGTCACGCGGTCGTCACGGCCCTGCGACCCCCGCAAGGCGGCGCGACAAACCGTTACGGACAGGCCGGCTGCACCGGGATCAAGCTGGTAGCGCCTTCCAACGACTGGAGAAGCGCCATGAGAAAGCTCCTCGTCACCGCCGCTCTCGCCCTGGCCTCGGGAACCGCCCTCGCCGATGCCGTCACCACGCAGCCGATCGCCGCGGCCTCCACCGTCCTCGCTACGCAAGGGACGGAATCGGGCCACATGGCCCGCCTCTACCAGCGCTACTGCGACAAGCTGCGCGAGGGTCCCGAGGCGTACGCCGCCTTCGTGAAGCGCATGAACACGATCACGGGCTACACGTTCACGGAATTCCAGCCTTCCAGCCCGTTCGACTCCGTGCGTTACCAGTGCCGCGAGGCTTCCGGGGTCGTCGCCCAGCGGTAGCAGGCCGCCGTCCGCGCCGCGCGTGCGTCCGCGCGCGGCGCATTTCATCCCCCGTCGGCCGCATTTCGTCACAAACCATGACGCGGGACCTTTCGCGGACCTGTAGCCTCGCGGTTCCTCATCCACTGCCGCCGGATACGACCGTGAAGAAGATCCTCTCGCTCCTCGCCGCCGCGGGCCTGCTGCTGGGCTCGCTCCATGCCGCCGCCGCGGCCTCCAACTACTCCGATACCTGGTGGAATCCCCAGGAGATCGGCACGGGCCTGCAGATGGTCCAGCAGGGCGAAACCGCCTTCGTCACGCTCTATACCTACGGGAGCAATGGCGAGCCGATGTGGTTCGTGGCCTCCGAGGCGACGGTTTACGCCTACACGTCGGCGGGACGGCCCGCATTCCGCGGCACGCTCTACCGGACGCGCGGCACGCCCTTCAGCGACACGCACCGCAACGCCGACACGCAGGTGATCCCCGTCGGCGAAATCTTCCTCACCGCCACCGCCGACAATGCCCTCGCGGTCGAGTACACGGTGAACAACATCTCGGTCGCCAAGCAGCTCGTGCGCCAGACGTTCGCGCTGCCGCTGGCGCCGTTGAACTACGTCGGCCAGTTCACGCTGCGCCAGAGCCTGGGCGACGGCACCCCGCCCTTCGGGACCCGTGACTTCTCGGCCGAGGTGTTGCTGCACGTGAACGACCAGGGCCAGGGCGTGCTGCGCACGAGCGAGAGCATCGACGGCCTGTGCGACTACCGCGGCCCGTACAAGCAGGAGGGCCGCTACGGCTCGTTCTCAGGCACGTACACCTGCCAGTCGGGCCTGAGCGGCTCGTTCGAAGTGAGCAGCCTCGAATTCACCGGCCAGGGCGTGACCGCGCTCTTCAACCGCACGGGACTCGACGGCCTGGGCCGGGGCCGCTTCGCGGCCGTGACGCGCTAGCGCTTCACCTTGCCGTACAGCGCGAGGGCCTTCTCGCGCTGCGCGGCGTGGTCCACCACGGGCGCGGGATAGTCGCGTCCGATCACGCATCTCGCGGCCTCCTGCTTCGCGGCATCCATCGTCCACGGCGCGTGGATGAACGCATCCGGCACGTTCGCGAGCTCCGGCAGGTAGCGGCGGATGAACCGTCCCTTCGGGTCGAAGCGCTCCGACTGCGTGACCGGATTGAAGATGCGGAAGTACGGCTGGGCATCGCACCCCGTCGATGCGGCCCACTGCCAGCCGCCGTTGTTCTGCGCGAGGTCGAAGTCGATGAGGTTCTCGGCGAAGTAGCGCTCGCCCTTGCGCCAGTCGACCAGCAGGTCCTTCGCGAGGAACGAGGCGACGACCATCCGCAGCCGGTTGTGCATGTAGCCCGTGGTGTTGATCTGGCGCATCGCCGCGTCCACGAGCGGATAGCCCGTGTTGCCCTCGCACCAGGCGGCGAACAACCCGGGATCGTCGGGCCAGCGCATCGCCTCGTACTCGCGCCGGAACGCTCCGCGCGCGGCGTGGGGGTGATGCCACAGCACCTGGAAGTAGAAATCCCGCCAGATGAGCTCCGAGAGCCAGGTGGCCGGCCCGAGCCCTTTCGCCGAACGCGCCCGCCGCGCGAGCTCGCGGATCGATACCGTGCCGAAGCGGTTGTGCACCGAGAGGTACGACACCCCCTTCACGCCGGGGAAGTCGCGGGCCTTGTGGTAGTCACCCATCCGCGGCCCGAAATCCGCGAGCAACGCACGGGCGCCCGCCATCCCCGGCACCACGCCCACGGCGAGGAGATTGGTGGGCTCGAAGCCGAGATCCTCGAGCGCGGGCATCGATGCCGGAACGGGCGAAGGCGCGAGGGCCGCGGCATGCTTTTCGACCGGATAGGCGCGCAGGAAGAACTCGTCCACCTTCTCGAGCCACGCGTTCTTGTAGGGCGTGAAGACGGTGAACGGCGCGCCGGCGCGGGTGAGCACCTCCTCCTTGTCGAAGATGGCCTGGTCCTTCGCGCGGTGCAGGCGCCGCCCCGCGGCCGCGAGCGCCTTCGCCACCGCCTCGTCGCGCGCGATCGCATCGGGCTCGTAGTCCTCATTGGCGAAAACGGCATCCACGCCCAGCTCCGCGGCGAGGCGCGGAATGGCCTCGGCCGCCCGCTCGTGCAGGACGAGAAGATCGCCGCCGCGCGCGCGCAGAGCCTCGCGCAGCCCGGCCACCGAGGCGTGGATGAACTCCACCCGGCGGTCCGAGCGCGTCGGCAACGCCTCGAGGATCTCGCGGTCGAACACGAAGGCGCAGTGCACCCGCCGGGCCGACGTGAGCGCGTAGTAGAGGCCGGCGTTGTCCTCCAGGCGAAGGTCGCGGCGGAACCAGAAGAGTGCGGCCGGGTAAGGCTTCATGTTTCGGGGACAGGGCGGAAAGGCTAGAATACGCGACGGCCTGTCGATGCAAACGATCAACCTGACCCGGCACTTCCTGATCGCCATGCCAGCCATGGCGGATCCGAATTTTTCCCGCACGCTCACCTTCGTCTGCGAGCACAACGAGCGCGGGGCGCTGGGTATCGTCGTGAACCGCCCCATCGAGGTCACCCTCGGGGCCCTCTTCCGGCAGGTCGAGATCCCCCTCGAGGATTCCCCCCTGGCCGACCAGCCGGTGTTCTACGGCGGCCCGGTCCAGTTCGACCATGGATTCGTGCTGCACCGGCCGCTGGGGGCGTGGAAGTCCACGCTGCCGGTGGGCGACACGGGCCTCACCACCTCGATCGACATCCTGGAGGCCATGGCCGGCGGCAAGGGCCCGCGCGAGCAGCTCGTCGCGCTCGGCTACGCCGGCTGGGCCGCCGGGCAGCTCGAGGACGAAATCAGCCGCAACGGCTGGCTCACCGTCGCCGCCGACCTCGACGTCGTGTTCGACGTGCCTCCGGAGGACCGCTACGATGCCGCGATGAAGATGCTCGGCGTCACCGCGGCCAACCTCTCCGACGAAGCCGGGCACGCGTGACGGAGTCCTCGACCCTCCTCGGCTTCGACTTCGGCGAGAAGCGCATCGGCATCGCGGTCGGCGAGACCGCCACCGGCATCGCGCATCCCCTGATGGGCCTCGACTCGGAGGCCAACGAGCGGCGCTTCGCGCTGATCGAGAAGCTGGTGCTCGACTGGAAGCCCCAGGCGTTCGTCGTCGGCCGCCCGCGCCACGCCGACGGCGGCGAGCACCCGATCGCGAAGCTCGCGGAAAAATTCGGCCGGCGCCTCGCGGGCCGCTTCAACCTGCCGGTCACGTTCGTCGACGAGACGCTGTCCTCCGCCGAGGCCGAGGCGCAGATGCGCGAGCAGCACGCCCGCATCCGCGCCAAGCAGGACGTGGACGCGCTCGCTGCCGCCGTCATCCTCCAAAGCTACCTGGACGACCCCAACGCGCATGAGCGCCTCGCTACCTGATCCCGAGCGTCTCGTCGAAGCCCTCGCGGCGAAGATGAAGGACGTGATTACCCCCGATGCCGGCATGGTCGGCATCTACACCGGCGGCGTATGGGTCGCCGAACGCCTGCATCGCGCGCTCGGCCTCACGGTGCCGCTGGGCACGCTCGCCGTCACGCTGCATCGGGACGATTTCGGGCGCATCGGCCTGCACCGCGAATCGCGCCGCAGCCTGATCCCGTTTCCCGTCGACGGGCGCGAGATCATCCTCGTCGACGACGTGCAGCACACCGGGCGCACGATCCGCGCGGCGCTGAACGAGCTCTTCGACTTCGGCCGCCCGAAGGCGGTGCGCCTCGCGATGCTCGCCGATCGTGGCGGCCGCGAGCTGCCCATCTCCGCGGACTGGCTGGGCGCCGAGGTCGAGGTCGGCCGCGACGAGGAGCTGGTGCTGTCGAACGACGGCGGGAAGCTCCGCTTCGCCGCGGTGAAGCGTCCATGAGCGCCAGCCTCCAGCTCGACTCCCAGGGGCGGCTGCGCCACCTGCTCACGACCGAGGGCCTGCCCGCGGCGATGATCCGCCGCATCCTCGACACCGCCGACCAGTTCGTGTCGGTGAACGAGCGCGAGGTGAAGAAGATCCCGCTGCTGCGCGGCAAGGCGATCTTCAACGTCTTCTTCGAGAACTCCACGCGCACGCGCACCACGTTCGAGATCGCCGCCAAGCGCCTGTCGGCCGACGTGATCAACCTCAACATCGGGGCCTCGTCCACGTCGAAGGGCGAGACGCTGCTCGACACCGTCTACAACCTCCAGGCGATGGATGCGGACATGTTCGTGGTCCGCCACGCGCAGTCGGGCGCGCCGCACCTGATCGCGCGCCACGTGAAGCCCGGCGTGGCGGTGATCAACGCGGGCGACGGCCGCCACGCGCACCCGACGCAGGGCCTGCTCGACATGTACACCATCCGCCACTACAAGAAGGATTTCTCCGGCCTCACGGTGGCGATCGTGGGCGACGTGCTGCACTCGCGCGTCGCGCGCTCGCAGATCCACGCGCTGAAGACGCTCGGCGTGCCGGAGCTTCGCGTGGTCGGCCCGAAGACGCTCATCCCGGCCGACGTGGAGCGCATGGGCGTGCGCGTGTTCCACGACATGGCGGCCGGCATCAAGGATTGCGACGTGGTCATCATGCTGCGGCTGCAGAACGAGCGCATGAACGGCGCGCTGCTGCCCTCGGCGGGCGAGTTCTACAAGGCCTACGGGCTCAACGCGGAGAAGCTCGCGAAGGCGAAGCCCGACGCGATCGTGATGCACCCGGGGCCGATGAACCGCGGCGTGGAGATCGAGTCCTCCGTGGCCGACGGCCACCAGAGCGTGATCCTGCCGCAGGTCACCTTCGGCATCGCGGTGCGCATGGCGGTGATGTCGATCCTCGCGGGCCAGGCCCCGGGAGGCGGCGAATGAAGATCGAGATCCGCGGCGCGCGCCTGGTCGATCCCGCCGCCAACACGGAAGCGAATGCCTCCCTCTTCATCGCCGCGGGCCGCATCGCCTCGACCGGCAAGGCCCCCGAGGGCTTCCAGGCCGACGAGGTGATCGAGGCCGGCGGCCTGGTGCTCTGCCCCGGACTGGTGGATCTCTCGGCGCGCCTTCGCGAGCCGGGCTACGAATACAAGGCCACGCTCGAATCGGAGATGCGCGCAGCGGTCGCGGGCGGCGTCACCACGCTCGCCTGCCCGCCCGACACCGATCCGCCGCTCGACGAGCCCGGGCTGGTCGAGATGCTCACGCGCCGCGCCGCCTCGCTGCACCAGGCGCGCGTGCATCCCCTGGGCGCCCTCACCGTGGGCCTCAAGGGCGAGCGCCTGGCCGAGATGGCGGAGCTCGCCGAGGCGGGCTGCGTGGGCTTCTTCCAGGCGAACGCGCCGATCCGCGACCTGTCCGTGCTGCTGCAGGCCATGCGCTACGCGGCGACCTTCGGCTTCACGGTCTGGATACGCCCGCAGGTGTCCGATCTCGCGCGCGATGGCGTTGCGCACGAGGGCGAGGTCGCCACGCGCCTGGGCCTCGCGCCGATCCCCGTGATCGCCGAGACCATCGCCATCCGCGCGATTGTCGAGCTGATGAGCGTCACGGGCGCGCGCGTGCACCTCGCGCGCCTGTCCTCGGCGCGATCGGTGGCGCTGGTCGCCGAGGCGAAATCGAAGGGGCTGCCGCTCACGTGCGACGTGGGCGTGCATCACCTCCACTTGAGCGACCGCGACATCGGCGAGTTCGATCCGCTCGCCAACTTCGTGCCGCCGCTGCGCGACCCGCGCGACCGCGACGCGCTCCGGAAGGCCGTGGCCGACGGGACCATCGACGCGATCTGCTCCGACCACACGCCGGTCGACGACGACGAGAAGCTGGTGCCGTTCGCCGAGGCCGCGCCGGGCGCCACGGGACTGGAACTGCTGCTCCCCCTCACGCTCCAATGGGGATCGGAGTCGGGGCTGAAGCTTCCGGCGACGCTGGGCGCGGTCACCCACCGCGCTGCGCGCATCCTCGGCGCGGAAGCGGGCACGCTGGCTCCCGGCGCGCCGGCCGACCTCTGCCTCTTCGATCCGAAATCACCCTGGGTCGTCTCGCCGCTGGCGCTGGCGAGCCAGGGCAAGAACACGCCCTTCATGGGCCTCGAGCTCTCCGGACGCGTCGCAAGGACGCTGGTCGGGGGGCGTACCGTCCATCTCGCCTAGACGATTGCGAACGACCATGCAGAACCCGCTCCTCGATTTTTCCGGATTGCCGCGCTTCGCCGCCATCCGTCCCGAACACGTCGCGCCTGCGATCGACACGCTGATCGCCGAGGGCCGCTCCACGATCGAGCGCCTCGCCGCCGACAATGCGCCGCCCACGTGGGAGAACTTCGTCGAGCCGCTCGACGACACGAACGAGCGCCTGGCGCGCGCGTGGTCGCAGGTGAGCCACCTGAACGTCGTCGTGAACACGCCCGAGCTTCGCGACGCGTACAACGCCGCGCTGCCCGCGGTCACGCAGTTCTTCGCCGAGCAGGGGCAGGACCAGCGCCTGCACGCGCGCTACAAGGCGCTGCGGGCTTCGGCGGGCTTCGAGGCGATGACGCCGGCGAGGAAGCGCCTGGTGGAAAACGAGCTGCGCGATTTCCGCCTGGGCGGCGCCGAGCTGCCGCCGGAGCAGAAGAAGCGCTTCATGGAGGTGCAGGAGGAGCTCGCGAAGCTCTCCTCGCGCTTCCAGGACAACGTGCTCGACGCGACCAACGATTTCGCGCTGTACGTGACGGACGAGTCGCGGCTCTCGGGCATCCCGGCCGACGTGCTCTCCACCGCGAGGCTGGCCGCGCAGAAGGACGGCAAGGAGGGCTGGAAGCTCACCCTGCACATGCCGTCGTACATGCCGGTGATGCAATACGCCGACGATGGCGAGCTCCGCCGCGAGATGTACCGCGCCTACGTCACGCGCGCCTCGGAGCTGGGCAAGCCCGCATGGGACAACTCGGCGATCATCACGCGCCTGCTGGAGCTGCGCCGCGAGAGCGCGCGCCTGCTCGGCTTCGGCGACTACGCCGAGGTCTCGCTCTACACGAAGATGGCCGCGAAGCCGCAGGAAGCGCTCGCGTTCATGGAGGATCTCGCCCGCCGCGCCAAGCCCTTCGCCGAGCGCGACATGGCCGAGGTGCGCGAATTCGCGCGCTCCGAGCTGGGCATGGCGCAGGTCGAGGCGCCCGACCTGGGCTACGTGAGCGAGAAGCTGCGCCAGAAGCGCTACGCGTTCTCCGACCAGGAGGTGAAGCAGTACTTCCCCGAGGACGCGGTGCTGGGCGGGCTCTTCCGCGTGATCGAATCGCTCTACGGGTTGGCCGTGCGCAAGTCGGACGGCGAGACCTGGCACAAGGACGTCGGCCTCTACGAGCTCACCGACGCCGCGGGCGGACTGGTGGGGCGCTTCTACCTCGACCTCTACGCGCGCGAGGGCAAGCGCGGCGGGGCGTGGATGGATGACGCCATCAACCGGCGCCGCCTTTCCTCCGGCGTGCAGACGCCCGTCACCTTCCTCACCTGCAATTTCTCCGGCCCGGTCGAGGGCAAGCCCGCGCTCTTCACGCACAACGAGGTGACCACGCTCTTCCACGAGTTCGGCCACGGGCTGCATCTGCTGCTCACGCAGGTCGACGAGCTGGGCGTCTCGGGACTGAACGGCGTGGAGTGGGATGCCGTCGAGCTCCCGAGCCAGTTCATGGAGAACTTCTGCTGGGAGTGGGACGTCGTGCGCCACATGACGCGCCACGTCGACACGGGCGGGCCGATCCCGCGCGAGCTCTTCGACAAGATGATCGCCGCGAAGAACTTCCAGACCGGCCTCGGCTTCATGCGCCAGCTGGAGTTCGCGCTGTTCGACATGCGCCTGCACGCGGGCTTCGACCCGGCGAGCGGCACCGTGATGGAGCTCCTCGACCGCGTGCGCTCCGAGGTCTCGGTGATCCGGCCGCCGGAGTTCAACCGCTTCCCGCACCAGTTCTCGCACATCTTCGCGGGCGGCTATGCGGCGGGCTACTACAGCTACAAGTGGGCCGAAGTGCTCTCCGCGGACGCGTACGGCGCCTTCGAGGAAGCGGGCGTGCTCTCGGCCGAGGCCGGCGCGCGGTTCCGCCGCGAGATCCTCGCCGCGGGCGGCAGCCGCCCGGCGCTCGAGTCCTTCATCGCGTTCCGGGGGCGCAAGCCGCAGATCGATGCGCTCCTGCGGCATAATGGAATGACGACAACGGCCTGAAGGGTGGAGGACCCGATGGATGCAAAGAGGCTTGTAACCTGCATCGTCGCCGCGCTCGTCGCGGTGCCCACGTTCGTCGCTGCGCAGCAGACCATCTACAAGTGGGTCGACAAGGACGGCAAGACCGTCTTTTCCGACTCGCCGCCGCCGAAGGACGCCACCTCCACGAGCCAGAAGACGGTCGGCACCGGCGCACCGAAGGCCTCCGGCCTGCCGTACGCCACGCAGGTGGCGATGGAGCGCAACCCCGTCACCTTCTACACGGCGAACAACTGCGGCTCGTACTGCGACCTCGGCCGCGCGCTGCTGTCGCAACGCGGCATCCCCTTCCGGGAGCGCGACGCC
>Ga0075369_10000693_pt1 | contig 10803 bp, 4 predicted proteins | sample EndMethybrTD3034_FD_71400 | JGI IMG/M metagenome (GOLD analysis project Ga0075369, IMG submission 71400) | Populus endosphere microbial communities from Tennessee, USA - Endosphere MetaG P. TD hybrid TD303-4 | ecosystem: Host-associated > Plants > Roots > Endosphere | place: USA: Tennessee...
GGTTGTAATCGTCGACCATCGCCAATCGATGTCCCCGGTCACGCAGGCCGTCGAGGGTGGCGGGCGGGAATCCGTTCTCGACGCAGACCTGCAGCCCCTCGAGCCAGCGGAACCGGGGTCCGTCGCAGGCCGCCTGCGGGTTCTGCCCGTAGTCGGCGATTCGCACGATGACCTGCACATGGCCCTGCGGCTGCATCATCCCGCCCATCACCCCGAAGCTCATCACCGGAACCCCGTCCTTGGTCAGGAAGCCCGGGATGATGGTGTGGTAGGGACGCTTGCCCGGACCTACCCGATTGGGATGGCCGGGCGTGCAGACGAACCCTGCGCCGCGGTTCTGCAGGGAGATCCCGGTGCCCGGGACCACGACGCCCGAGCCGAAGCCCATGTAGTTGGACTGGATCATCGACACCATCATTCCGCCGGCATCCGCCGCGGTGAGGTACACCGTGCCGCCCTTCGGGGCGCCTGCCGCGGCGGGAGTGGCGCGTTTCGGGTCGATGAGCGTGGCACGTTCGGCGAGATACCCGGGGTCCAGCAGATGCTCGGCGTGGGTCGTCATCGCGTCGGAGTCGGCGACGTAGGCCTGGGCATCGGCGAACGCAAGTTTCACGGCTTCGATCTGAAGGTGCACGCTCTCGGTGGAGTCCACCGGCAGCGACGCCATGTCGAAGGTGTCCAGGATGCCCAGCGCCATCAGCGCGGTGATGCCCTGCCCGTTGGGCGGAATCTCGTGGACGGTGTAGCCGCGGTAGTCCCCCGCGATCGTGTCCACCCAGTCAGCCCGGTGACCAGCAAGATCGGTAGCGGACAGCACGCCGCCGCTGGCCGCGGAGTGCTCCTGCAACGCCGCGGCCAGCTCGCCGCGGTAGAACGCCTCGCCTCCCGTCGCGGCGATCTTCTCCAGCGTCGCGGCGTGCTCGGGGAACGTGAACAGCTCGCCTGGCCGCGGCGCCCGCCCGTCCCGCATGAACGCCTCGGCGAAGCCGGGCTGGGACGCGAACAGCGGAACCTGCGCGGCCCATTGCGCGGAGATCGCCGGGGACACCGGGAACCCGTCGCGGCCGTAGCGGATCGCCGGCTGGAACAACCTCTCGAAGGGGAGCCGACCGAACTCGGCGTGCATCTGCACCCATGCCGACACCGCTCCTGGCACGGTGACGGAGTTCCAGCCGACCGTCGGGATGTCTGAACCGCCGAAATACTCCGGCGTCCACGCCGCAGGAGAACGGCCCGAGGCGTTCAGCCCGCGCAACTGCCGTCCGTCCCAGACGATGGCGAACGCGTCCGAGCCGATGCCGTTGGACACCGGCTCGACGATCGTCAGGGTGATCGCGGTGGCGATCGCCGCGTCGACGGCGTTGCCGCCCTCGGCCATCATCTGCAATCCGGCCTGCGCGGCAAGTGGCTGCGACGTGGCGACGACGTTTCCGGCGAGCACCGGGGTGCGCGGCCACGCGTAGGGCAGCTGCCAGGAGAAGGGAACGGACACCTGACCGACTGTATGCCCGGCATGCGGCGGTGCGGGAGCACCTGACCGGCAGGCGGAACTCGGTGCGAAGGCAATGTTTAGGGAAACCCCCGATTCCTCATACAACGCTTCCCGCAAGACTGACGGCAGCGTCCGGCACCAGCGGGCGTGAAATGGGGGTAAGGGGGATTTTGTGCTGCATCGATTCGAGGAGGATCCGGGAGGAAGCGAAGCGATCACCGAGCCTCACTGCGCTGGAGCGCCGGGGGTGGTGGACGTGACGCCCAGTGGACGGACCCCGAGTGACATGCCGGGTCTGGACATCGCCGAGATGCGATCCTGGCAGAACTTCCTGGAAGCCACGTTGCGGTTGTCGGCGAAGCTGAATCGCGAGTTGATGGCCGCTCACAAGGTGACGCTCGACGACGTCCGGCTCTTGCATGCACTGGCCACGGCCGACACCGGACATGTCCGGATGGGCGCGTTGGCCGACGCGCTGTTGTCCACGCCCAGCCGCGTCAGCCGCCAGATGGACCGGTTGGCCGCACGGACGCTGGTCAGTCGACTGACCAGTGAGAAGGACGGGCGCTACGTGCTGGCGACCATCACCGGCGACGGACGGGCGGTTCTGAGCGACGCCATGGCCAGCTACGCGGGCGCCGTCCGCATGCACTATCTCGGGCCGCTGTCGCGGGCCCAGACCGCAGCCATGGCCGAGAACTGCCGACGGATCAACGCCGCGCTCACCCCGCAGGCGGGGCCGGCCAAGCCGGGCACACGGGAACGCGGATCGCCGTCGATCCACAGCGTGTCCTGACGGCCGGCTGTCTAGATGTCAGGCACGCCGCCCACTGGGATCGTCACGGTCAGCGAGGTGCCCTGGCCCGGTGGGCTGGAAATGTCCAATCGGCCCGAGACGGCTTCGACGCGGTCCTTGAGTCCGATCAGGCCGGATCCCCCGCCCGCAGCGGCGCCACCGACACCGTCGTCGCTGACGGTGACCCGCAGGTATTCGCCGTCGTAGGTCGCCGACACGGTCACCTCGGACGCATCCGCGTGTTTGGCGGCGTTGGCGAGCGCTTCCGCGACCACGTAGTACGCGGCGACCTCGACCGATTCGGGCAGCCGGACGTCCACGTCGACGTCGACCGTGACGGGCACGGAGGACCGACGCGCCAGCGTCTTGATCGCCGGTCCGAGGCCACCCTTGGACAGGATGGCCGGGTGCATACCGCGGGATAGCTCCTGCAGGTCGGTGTGCAACCCGGTCAGGCCGGTCACCACACGGGACAGCATCTCCCGCGCCGGCCCATCCGAGTCGGGCACGGTCGCTTCGAACGCCCGAACCTGCAGCGCCAGGGACACGATCCGCTGCTGCGCGCCGTCGTGCAGGTCCCGCTCGAAGCCTCGACGCGCCTGATCGGAGGCCGCGACGATACGCGCACGCGAGGCCTTGAGCTCCGCGCGGGTCTCGGCGTTGTGGATCGCGGTCGCGATCAGGTCGGCGAAATCGCTCACATGCGCTTCGGTGTTCGACGGGAGCGGCGCGGTGCGCACCGACCCGGCCAACAGCGCGCCACGGACCCGGCCGCCAACCATGACCGGGGCGCCCACTCCGGATCCCACCCCGAGCGCGCGCAACCGGTCCGGGATGGAACCGGTCAAGTGCGTGTAGTCGTCGATACGCGCGGGCAGCCCCGTGCCGAGAACCCGGGCACTGAGGCTGTCGCCGTCAAGCCGAAACCGTTGCCCCACAGGCATTGTGACCGCCGAGCGCCTGTCGCGAGCGGCCAGCACCACACATTCGTCGCCGTCCGGGGCGCCGGAGCCGGGCGGACCCGGTCCGAAGCCCACCAGCGTCACGTGTTCCACGTCGAGGCCGCGGGCCAACTCCGCCACGGCCACCGAATAGACCTCGTGCGGTTCCGCTGCGCGCGCCACCAGCGTTGCGACCCGCCGCAGCGCCGCCTGCTGGTTGGCCAGCGCACTGGCCTCGGCGCGGCGTTGCTCGGATTCGGCGGCCCGCAGCCGGGCCTGGCTTGCCAGGACGTTGGCCAGCAGCGCGATCGGCAGGAACACCACCAGCGCGGGGAACAAGCTGTCGGCGCCTTCGAGATGAAAGTAGACGTAGACCAGCGCACTGGCCAGCGATGTGGCGACGGCCAGTCCGAGCCCCCAGCCGGCCGACACCACAAGGACGCCGAGCAGGAATACCGCACCGAACGCGTTGTCTGGCGCGACTCTTTTGAGTTGCAGTACCGCGATCGTCTCGAAGGCCATGAACCCGGCCGCGACCAGCACCCCCAACCACAGCGGCCGAGCCGTCGGGCGCAGGACCAGCGACAGCAATCGCCCGTGCAGCCATTCCCATCGTGAGGTCACCGGTGGCACCGGGCCGATGGTAATGCGCTGCGGCACGTTTAACATGCCCGCGCAGTGCCCCCGTCACACCGCGATCGCCAGGTCCTCGTCCTCGTTCTCCTTGGGCAGCGCGATCGCTTCGCCTGCGGTGGGCAGGCTGATGCCCACGCTCTGGACGTCGATGAAGCCGTACTGGGTGAGGTTGAAGTAGGGGGTGGCCGAGCTGACAATTTGCAGCTTCAGGCGAGAACCATCCTGGGTCGCCGTGTCGGGGGTGGTCGTGTAGGTGATCGCCTCCATCGGGATTTCCACGGTGTGGGTCCGGCCGTCCAGCGTGACCGGGACGGGCGTCACGATGTTGCCGACCACGAGGCCGGTGTCCTCGTCGACGATCTGGGCGTAGACGTGCCGGCTGGTCCCGATGCCGGAGTAGGTCATCGTGAGCACCGGTGCGCCGACGATGTGGGTGTCGGAGTCGGGATTCTCGATCGGGACGTCGACCGCGTTGCTGGCCTCGGAGCCGAGAGTGGGGGCCAGCAGGGTGGGCGCAAGCGTGTTGGGTCCCGATCCGCCCAGCAGCGGGATGATCGGCAGGAATCCGTTCTGAACCGGCGCGAGCGGGAAGTCGACCGGGGCGCCGTAGAAGTCCGTGTTGGACGGCAGGTCGTCGGAGTACCAGAAGTTGCCGTTCTGGTCGATCCAGGTGAACGTCGGCGTCGGCAGGTCTTCCGGCGGCTCCTCATCCTTGAGGTACACGTCGAGCCACGCGATGGTGCGGTCCCTGAGGAGGTCGATCTGGAAGGCGGCGACCTCGTCGCTGTTGGTCAGGCAGTAGCCATGGCCGCCGCAGAACCAGATCATCTGCAGGTCCGCCGGCTCGACGTTCTGCAGGCCATCCAGATTATCGATGGATTGCTGCAGCGGGAACAGCATGTCGGCCGTTCCCTGCAGCACCAGCACCGGGACGTCGACGTTGTCGAGCAGGAAATAGGGCCCGCTGCTGCTCAGCAGGGCCTGCTGGCTCTCGGTGAGGACGCCCAGCACGGCGCCGGTCAGGATGCCCGAGTAGATCTGCGTATTGATTCGCGAGCCCGTCTCCACCAGCCCGAGGAGCAGCAGCGACGACCATGCGGTCTTGAAGGCGTCGTTGGTGTAGAGCGAATCGGCCAGAGAGTTCCACGAGATCGCCGGAACGATCGCGTCGACGCGCGGGTCGATGCCCGCGGTCACCCACTGGATGCCGCCACCGTAGGAGCCGCCGACCATGCCCACCAGGGGATCGCCGACCCCATCGAGTTCGACACCTTCCTGGGTGGCCACCCAGTCGATGATGTATTTGACGTCCTCGCCCTCGAATGCCGGCGAATCCAGTTGCAGCACACCGCCGGACGCGAACTCGCCACGCGGGTCCCAGGTCACCACGTTGTAGCCGGCGTCCCGCAGGGGTCTGAGCCCGGGGACGATGTTGGTGACGATCATCTCGGAATTGGGGTCGATGTTGCCCGCGGTGGCGATGCCCGGACCGTTGAGGATCGTGGGCGCCTCACCATTGACCAGGGTGTCGGCCGGGGCCGGGAAGAAGTTGACGCTGATCTGGGTGCCGTCGAACGAGGTCACGAACGTGGTGAACGCGACCGGCCGCCCTGCGGCTTGCTGACTGGCATCGATGGTGATGTCCTGGCTCACCGACGCGCCGATGATCGGCTGCAGGACGGTCGACAGGATCGGCACCTGGTACAGCTGGACGATGACGGGTTCGATGAAATCCCCGAGCAGCGGGATGTCCGTCACGGCCGCCACGAACGGGGTGGTCTCGCTGACCAGGATCGTGAACGTCTCGGGCTTCCCCTCGTCGAGGGCATCGAGATCGGGCAGGTAGGTGACGTTGCCCGCGGTGTCGATATACGCCTTGCCGCCGAGGTTCGGTTGCGAGACGACGTAGTAGGCCAGCGGGTTTGTCGAGGTGGTTTCCGCATCCATCGGGCCCTGGATGACGCCGTCGCGGAATCTGATGTCCGGGTCGACGGTGATCGGGTTGGCGAACAGTTCGCGACGCGTGGCCGCCGCCACAATCCAGTCGACCGGCGAGTCGGCGGGTGTGGTCGGCGAGTTACCGGCGAAGGGGTCGACGACCTGGCCGGTAAGGCTTGTGACCAGCGTGGTCAGGGTGGTCAGTGCGCGGACGGGTGTGGCCGGTTCCGGCGCGGCGAACGCGGTGGGCGTCACCAGCGCACGCGTCGCGACCGGCAGCGACAGCGTCGACGGTGTTGTGGGCGCGGCGGCCTGCGTCGCGGTCTCGGCGCGTCCCGCCGCGACCCGCGGACTCGACAGCCAGTCCTTGGCAAGCCGTTTCACCTCGCTGGCCACCGCGTCGTTCGGGGCCGGGTCTGTGTCCGTCGTGGCCCCGGACAGGCTCGAGGTCAGCCGCTCTGTGATGGACGACCCGGCCGCACGAGCGTCGGACTTCTCCGTGCTGGACTTCTTGCTGTCGGGTTTCTTCGTGTCCTGCCGCTCCCGGACAGGCGTCGTGGACTGTTCGTCCTCGTCGGCCTGGTCCGCGGCCTGATCGTCTCCTCCGGCGGTCCCCGACTTCACGGTCTTCTTCGCAGGATTGGCGGTCGAGAACAGTCGCGGCGGCGTCCGCTTCTCCGTGTTCTTCCTGGTGGTGGCGCGCTCGGAGTCGCCGGATCCCGCACCCTTCGAGGCGCCCGCGCCCGTCCCGCTGACGCCGCCCGGCCGCGACTCTTGCCCCGACGACTTGACGGTCGATGACGTCTCGCCCTCGGACGTGGGATCGGCTGATGCCACCCCCTGCCCGGACGCGATGGCGATGCCGATACCTAACGCGACCGCCAAACCGCCTATCCGACCGACATACCGCGAAGCGCCCATAACGTCCTCCAAGGGCCAACCAGCAACCCGCAGACTCTATCCCCGGCGCAACCTAGGCGTTGGCTATTTGTAACATTAGAAATTCTTAAGCTTCGGCGTCGTTCCGGTGCGCCATCGGCCGATGGCTGACGTCCCCACTGGGCCCTCCGTCGCGCGGATGCCACGCTTCGGCCGGCAGCAAATCGTGACCAAAGGTGTTGGTATCGACCATCGTTCGGCGTCATCACGGACTGAACCACCAGCGCGACATTGGCAATGGACATGCGGCGGGACACCTATTGGTCGCGAATGACCTCCGGGCGGCGAACGCCCGCAACGCTGGGAGTTTCCTGTTTGCCATCACTGCCATACCTCGACGATCGCCGAGTCCGCAGCGAATGCGAACCGGACGCGTCGACGCCGCCCTACTGGCCGGGCGGCAGCTGGCGCGGCCCCTGCGGTCCCCGCACTTCGCGCCGCCCGCGCGGTTCGGAAAGCTCACGCGCGTGCTCGGCACCGGACGCCAATGACGGGCGCGGGTCCCGCGGTGCCTCGTCCAGGGCGGCATCGGCCTCAGCGCGCCACGGACCCGACGAATCAACCCATCGAGGACCATCCGCGGTGTCCGTCGCCGCAGGGGCCGGCCCGGCAGGCAGCTCACCGTTGTCCTCGGTGTGAATCACCATCTTGCGTGTTCGCTTGAAACTGAAGTGGATCTCCTCGGTGTCCTCGATGACCTGTCGTGCCACCCGCAGCGGCTTGGTCGTCGTGTCGATGGCGCTGGCGAGGATCGGTGGCACAAACGGGCGGATCCAGCGGACAGCCGTCTTGGCGACGTCCGGAATGATCGGGATGGACGGCAAACCGCCCTGACTGCGGGGCTCGACCGCACCGCCTGATGGCGCCTGCACGGGCAGGTTCTCCGGCTCTGTCACAGCCGTATCCTCCCCGCTGGTCGTCACGCCCGCATTCGCAGCGATCCCGGGTATCGGCATCGTCGTCCAGCTTGCGGCTTCGGCCTCGGCGGCGATGGGCAGGTAAAGATCGTGGTCCATCATCTCGAGCCGGTGGCGCGGCTTTGCGCGCGTCATCGGCTCGAACACGGGCATCGGCTCGGTCTCCATCGCGGGCTCGAGCGCCTCCATGACCCGCCTGCGCTGCCGCTCACGGTCGATCTCGGTCTGTGCCGCCACCCCCAGGCGCGCGCTGGCCAATTGCTGCTCAGCCCAGATGGCGTCGGCGGCGGCGCGCAGCTCGGCACGCTTCACCGCGATCGCGGTGTCCGCGTCCAGGCGCGCGCGCTCACGCTCGGCGCGCGCCGCAACACCGCGGTCCTGTGTCGTCTCGCCGCGCCACAGCTTGAGGATCAGCGGCAGCAGGCTCAGCAGGGCGAACACCCCGACCAGCAGCAGCCGCAGTGCCAGCGCCCCCGGATCGTGCAGCGTGTGGTCGTTCATCGCCACCCAGCGCGCGCCGAGTCCGCGATCGGCATCGGCTATGGCGGCAGCACGCGCGCGGGCCACGGCGGACTCCTCGTCGGCGATCTGGGCATCCAGGGCCGGTGCGCGGACGGCCCGCGCATCGAGCGCGGCGTCGAGCTCGCTTTGCGTGTCCGCCAGGTACTCGTTGGCCGTCCGGCTTTCGGGTCCGGCCCCGGGCACGCCGGTGATGCGGGTCGACGGGCAGGCGGGTGACGGGTTGTACTCACAGCGCGCCACCACCAGCGCCCCCTCCCGGTTCGCACGGGCCCGCTCCACCGCGTCGTCGAGGGCGCTCCGCTCCGCTCGGGTCCTGTCCAGGTAGGCCGAGGCCGCCACGAAGGCTGGCGCCGTATCGGCGCTTCGGGCCGCCTGCACGTCCAGTTGGCGGTCTACGGGACCGGCGAAGACGACGACGGCGGCCAGTTCACCGAGCAGCCCGCCGACGGCGACCGCCACTGCCGCTCGCCCACTGAGCCCTGCCCGGCTGCGCAGCGCGCCGCTGGAGATCGCGCGACTGACCGCGCCGACGAGGAGGCCGACCACGACGGTCGCCGGCACGATCGCGACGACGGGCCAATCGGCCGACTCCGTGATCGCCACGGCGGCGATCAGCCAGCCGACGACCGCGGTGAGCAGCACCACCGTTCCGGCGATGGCGTGGGTGGAGCGCTCGTGCGGTTCGCCGAGCTCGCGCGGATTCGCGCCGCCGAGCCAGATCAACCCCGCTTCGATCGGTGGCCCGGCGGTAAACGGCTCCGGGTTTCTATGGGCGCACATGGGAACTCCAGACCCCTTCAGGCTTCTGCCGGTGTGACCGAGGGCGCTGGCCGCGCCCCGCCGCACGCGGGTTGGTGTTGTCGGCCAACCAGTTTCAAAACCCCCTGCGGATCGCAATCACGCCGGTCCGAATATCGCGATTCTTGCACAGCCGCGCGGCGTCCGCTCCGCATGGCGATGGGCGCCACTGCGTGGGGGTCGATGAGACGCCCGCCACAGTTCGGCCGACGGCAATCGATGCGGCTGCCGTCAGACCACCCTCCTCGGATTTGGCTGATGGCTGGGACCGGGCAACTCCTCGCCTGGAACTTCGATCCTCGTTGTGTCCCAACAGTTCTTGTTCGCGCGCTAATCGACGTCGCCGGCCAGGATCGCGCGGGCGCGGCCCAGTTCCGGACTGGTGCCGCGGGGCGCCATCCGGCCGACGGCGTCGCTGAGGGCGGCGAGCGCGGCGGCCCCCCGGAGATCGAAATCTGTTAGAGCGGTGCGCAATTCAAACATCGCCGCACCTTGGCGACGGGCAAGATCGAGGGCCGCTGCGACGTCGGCACGACGGGCTTCGGATTCGGAGCGGGTATGGGCGCGCAGCCGCAGCAATTCGGCGTCGTAAAAGGACATACCGATGTCTGCCGCCAACTGCAGCCCGGTGTTGAGGCGGTCGCGGGCTTCGTCGAGCCGTCCCGCCGCGATCAACAGCCGCCCGAGGACAGCGTCGAAGAAGGTGGTGTACGCGTTGAACCCCCACGAACGGCGGGTGTCGAGCAGCGCGGCCACCGTGCCGGCGTGCGTCGTCAGCCGGGCCGGATCCTGGCGGGCACCCAGCGCGGCGATGCCACTGACGGCGGCCTGCCCGATGGCCCCCATCAACTGAAGGCCGTCGAAACCACACCGCTGGGCCTCAACCATGATGTCGGCGAAGAGGACCGCAGCCCGATCCAGCTGGCCCGTTTCGATGGCGATCCAGCCCGCGAAGAAGCGCGTGTGCAGATGCGTGAGCGGGCCCTGCGGAAAGTCGAGTTCGTCCGCTCCGCGCGCCGCCGCGGCCAACTCGGCCTCGGCGCCGGTGAGATCACCGCGCACCACGCGGACCCACGCCAGATGCAGATGCGCCGTCGCGTCCGGTTGGATCGGCATGTCGAGCACCGCCCGCGTCCGGTCGACATCCGCGACGGCGAGGTCGTGTGCAGCGCGCTCCAAACATGAAGCTGCGGCGTCAAACTCGCCGCGCAGCCACTCCAGCACACCGAACAGCACGTCGGTCACCGGGCGGAACCAGTCACGCTCGCGCTCGACGCCCGCGCTCAGCGACTCCAGCACCCGGGCCAGCCGGTGCGTGTCCGCCAGGCCGGCGTGGTGCGCCGCCAACGAAACCAGCATCGCGAAGGACTGATCGTCGCCCAGGTCGGCGCCACCCAGTTGACGGCAGCGCTCGAAGTCTGCGACGGACCTGCTGTCTTGTTCGCCGTACACGGCCGCCGAGAGGACGCCCCGATCCAGACGCAGCGCCATCTCCTGACGGTCGCGATTGCGGTCCGGCGTGATGCGGTCGAGCTGTGTGAGCGCCTGGGTCAGGTAGCCGTGGGCCTCCGCGAGCCCGCCGCGACGCCGTGCCGAAACGGCAGCCTGTTGGTAGGCCGAGGCCGCCTCGCTGAATCGCTCCGCACGCGCGTAGTGCAGCCCCACCAGCGGCCAGTCTTGCTCGTCGCCCACTGCGCCCACCCGGGCGTCGGCCCCCGTGTCGGTCATCGGATCCGTGTCGGTCAAGGGATTCAGGTCGAACACCTCGGCGGGCCAGCCGGGTGGCGGCCACTGATCGGTTCGGTCGGTGATCACCACCAGAAG